>JAESGE010000052.1_pt1 | contig 181710 bp, 160 predicted proteins | sample 9269601 | NCBI WGS metagenome assembly JAESGE01 (sample SAMN14515569, study PRJNA621662) | algae metagenome | isolation source: Tolypothrix brevis GSE-NOS-MK-07-07A and co-occurring heterotrophs from wet... | place: USA: Grand Staircase Escalante National Monument, Utah | collected 2006-04-16
TCTTTACAACACGTTAAATTTATCGACGTACATTGCAAAATCATCTCGAAAATATGCAATGCCCAAATTTGAATTGTCTTATACCAAGTTGCGAGTAAAGATGTCATTCTCAGCAAAGCGTGTATGCTTTACTTCGCATAACCCACCCAGAACTTAAGTTCTGAGCTAATAGCTAAAGTCCACTTAAGTGGACTGAAATTCTCTCAAGAGGACTTGAGCTATCAGCCATTCGTTTATAACCCCAGGCAAGTCAAATAGGAATGAAATAACCTTGCTTCACTTGCGACTTAGTATTAGTACTCCCCGAACTTGAAAGGATTTACGCTATTCCCCAAACTGAAAAGGATTGATCAGGATTTACGCTGTTGTCGGACTGGAATTAATGTTACTCGTTTTCGACTTAAGAAAAACTGATTAAAAAACCGCAGAGACGCAGAGAGCGCAGAGAAAAATGTGGCAAGAAAGTAAAAAATGAGAAATTCGTAGTGAGCGCTTTAGCGCTCAAATTACTTACGCTTGGATAATTGCATGGGCCAAATTACGGCTTTTGCTCCCATAATCCGTGAGTAAATTTCTCCTTCGCGACTGTGTAAAATGAAATTAGCTGTTACGCCGGTTTGGGTTTTTCCTTCGATTTCGCACGAGACATAAAATGGTTCGTTGCATGGTGTGACTGCAAATTGTTCGGAATGAGTCAACTGTCCGGGTAAACAAACTTCTTGATGAAGATAGCTTAACCAAATCCATAAGGATTGTGTACTCAAGTCAGTTGTGTAAGGATTGTGCCAGCGAACTGGAAATTGTCCTTGTTGTTGTTCTGTGATGTTTTTCCAAAGACATTCTACAGTAATTTTTTTGGAATTGATGTTTAAAACTCTGGTGATTTGCTGAAAGGCTGGTCCATGAAATAATGTGGAATCTCCATTTTGGTAAAAACCTTTACCAGTGGTGGTGATGATGTTATCTTCTTCTAGATTAAGTCCTTCATAGATAGGAACCTCTGGCATTTCTCGCAGAAGGGTTACAAAAGCTTTGAAATGATAGTGAGTTTTACCTTGTGGAGTTTTACTCAAAATTGTAGCTTGAAATTCGATACTTTGAGAACCAACTTTAGCAATTTCTTGCAGTTCTAAAATATGTTCGCTCGCTAAAGTGTGATTGAAAGTAATTCCTTTTAATACTTTGAATTCTCGACAATTGTTATATGTGTAACCAGGATACAGTTCTTCACAAGCGTTAATCATCCATGACATCGCGCAAGTTGCTGGCAAAACTTCCGAACCAGCGATTGTATGATCCACTAAAAAGGGATTAGCTTCTAGTGTCATTTTGCGGCGAATTCGATAACTTTTTAGTTCAGAATCTAACTCTGCTGGTGGTGGAGTAATTGGACTACCAATCACAACTTGTGTGGTAGCGTGGTTAACAGCTTTGAGTTCTTTAACTAACATTTTCGTGCCGACTTCTACGGGAATAATATCAATTCCTCTTTCGGCAAAAGCTTTTTTCAATTCTGGTGTCACCATTCCGCTATCCCAACCACCCCAGTTGATAGCGACGACATGACAAGCGGGATATTTTTGTTTAATTAGATGAGCCGATTTGTTGAGAATTTCGTTAGCGATCGCATAATCAGTTTGTCCAATATTACCATAGAAACCAGCTACGGAAGAAAACAAAACTAAATGCTGAAGTTGACTAGGATGTACGCAAGCTAAAAGATTTTCCAACCCCTTAACTTTTGCTGTGTAAACCTTTTCAAAATCTTGTTCGGTTTTCTTTTCAATTAACTTATCAGCTAAGTTACCAGCGCCATGTATAATGCCTGTAATGGCTCCTGTACGCTTGACAACAGCGGTGATTTTCTCGTTTAAGGCAATAGGATCTGTAACATCCACGCTGATATATTCTGCGGTGTTTCCTGTCTTTTCAATACTAGAAATTGTCTCTTTAATTTCTCGGCTGGAAATAATCTTGTTATAAACTTTCTGCACACTCATGGGTGTAGGCTTCTCTCCTTGAGAAAGAATATTTTCCATGATGCGTTTTTTCAGTACAGGTTCTTCAAAACAACCTTGAGCAAAGTCAGGCTCCGCTAATGCGATCGCACTCCGACCAAGTAATATAAATTTCCCTGGTTGATGCTGCGCTAATTTAATAACACACTGCGCTGTAATGCCTCTTGCACCACCACTAACTAGAAAAACTGATGTTGTAGGATTTTGTGTTTGTATTGTCATAAATTTCCTCTTAATTATTACGTAGTAAGCACTGAAGTGCTTGAAACGCTTGAAACGCTTGAAATAAGCATTTATATGTAAAGGTGAGGAAACCCCACCCCTACAACTAACAATTCGCGACGCTGACGATAGTTACTCTACCTTGGGAACCATATCCAACTTCACTAATACAATTATTCGGGTCGTGAAGTTCGGCTATGATATGTTGTGCTGACTCTTGAGCATTAATAGCAGGATGCAAATCAATCGCTCGACAAAATACCTTTTGCCATTCCCATTTCAAGGTTTTAGTTAATCCAAATAAACCAGCACTGATGGGACCATAATTTACTTTGTGTTCCAGTCCAAAAGCTCCATCAAGACGCGCAGTAGTGCAGAACAAACTGCGTCCAGAACGTGCGGCTTCATTCAGAGATTTTTTCAGATGTTTAGCGATGAGAAAAACGTGTTTAACGATCGCCTTTTCTTCTGCAAGATAAGGAATTCTGCCGTTGTGGCTGACTTGAAAGGCTGGATTGAGATGAATGAAGGCTCCAATTGTGCCATAATTAAGAGCGATCGCACTCAATTGTTGTTGCAAATGTTCCTCTGTTAAATCCGCAAGCTTGACATTAATCACTCCTGCTGGTAATACCGATGTTTGGAAAACAACCGATTGGGGGAAACTTAAAACAACCACTTTCCAGCCTTTATCTGTCAGTAATTCAGCCACTTGAGAAGTAGTGAGGGAACCATCATCGGTGATTAAACAGATGTGTCCCTCTGGTAAATCGAAGTCTAAAGAATCCGGTGGGGGCAGAATTTTGAGTTGGACGGGACGACGTTGCACATTATGTTTAACGTTGTCTAATTCTTCGTCTGACTCATACTGAAACTTTTTTTTTTCACCTCCAACCAGCTTCTGGAGATAATCGACAATTTGACGGATGGTGCGTAAATCTCCCAATTCCTCTACATTCGGCTTGGGTAAATCGGGATACATTTCTTGCATTGCTCCCAAGATTTCCACCCGCTTAATCGAGTCAATCCCCAAGTCAGCTTCCATATCCATGTCGAGTTCTAACATCTCTACTGGATAACCGGTCTTATCACTGGTGATAGCTAACAAAGTTGCACCTAAGTCTGCAATCTCACTAACTGGTGATGCATCTATTGTTTCTGTTGTCTCAATTTCCGTAACTACTGGTTCAGGAATAACCACTACTGGAGCTTCCGTAGCTGTTTGTACTTCTTGAATAGCTATTTCTACGGAAACTTTTTCAGAAGCATGAGATTGCAGATATTCGACAATTTGACCGATTGTGCGTTTTTCTGCCAGTTCCTCAAGATTTGGCTTAGGCAAGTCAGGATACATTTCCTGCAACCCACCGAGGATTTCTACCCGCTTAATCGAGTCAATCCCTAAGTCTGCCTCCATATCCATTTCCATTTCCAGCATCTCGACTGGGTAGCCTGTTTTATCACTGGTAATGGCTAAGAGATTGTTACCCAATTCAGTCAAGTTTATCGTCGCACCAGAAGTAGTTACCGTGCTGATTGCTACATCAAGGTTGACTGCGGGTGCTTCCACAACAGGCTGTAGTGTTTCTACAACCTTGGCTACGGGTGCTTCAACTATAAGTTGTGGTGTTTCTATTACCTTGGCTACGGGTGCTTCCACAACAGGCTGTAGTGTTTTTACAACCTTGGCTACGGGTACTTCAACTATAGGTTGTGGTGTTTCTATTACCTTGGCTACGGGTGCTTCCACAACAGGCTGTAGTGTTTCTATTACCTTGGCTACGGCTACTTCAACTATAGGTTGTGGTGTTTCTATTACCTTGGCTACGGCTACTTCCACAACAGGTTGCGGATTGATGGTAACTTCAGTATCTACCTGATTCCCAGTCTCTACTAACTGTGTATACTCTTGCTGTATCAGTTGGAAAAAGCTCTTGGTATACTCTACCTGTTCCTTAAGATACTCCTCATGAATGCGTAGGGTTTCACCTTGTTGAGAGTGAAACTGCATCATGCTACGCTCTAAACTTGCCTTGAGAACTGGCAGAAGTTCCGACGCTGATTGTGAAGAGTTACCGTTAGTAAACACAGAATTCTGCTGCTGCATCAGTTGGAAAAATGTTCTCGCATATTCCATCTGATGATTCAGATAAGTTCCGTGAACTTGTAAATTTTCGCTTTGATTTTGCTGAAACTGTGTCAGGAGGAACTCTAAACTTTCTAAAACCTGTTGGTAATTTAAAGGTTTTTCTGGTGAGTTAGGCATATGCGACTCCAGAACTGGTTGATGAGATGGAGTTTCTACAGTGGTAATATCACTGAGAACGACGTTTTTATTATGTCCGTTGCTTTTGATGACTGCTGGTGTGGGAGTAGTCACTTCTATTTCTTCAGTCGTCAAGACGGGAACGACAAGGGCATTATCTTCAGATTTGCTGACGGGTAATGTTACTTGATGTCCGTCTTGCAAAGCTGTAGCAAAGGCGTTTTTCGTTTTTTCAGAGCGATAGTTGGTCCCGTTTAAACGGACAATTAGCGCTTTGTTTTTCTGCTCAGGGGGAGCTTCGGGTAGAAGTTGGTAGGGGTCGAGGTTTTTCAGAGATAAACCAGCGACGCGCAACTGAACAACAGCTTCTCGCAAAGAACGATCGCTATCTTTTTGAGCGCTGGGATTCAAAGCGATCGCTAAATGTGGGCGATCGCCTAAAATATCTTTGACCAAGTTAGAAAGAATTCTCCTCGGTCCAAATTCCACAAAGCAGTACCCACCAGCAGCATAGATATTTTCTATCTCTTGCTTAAACAGCACCGATTTGCTGAGTTGAGATTCCAAAACTTGATGAATTGCTTGGGGTTCTTGGGGATACAGCTTACCTGTCACATTGGTGAAAACAGGTATTTGCGGACTGTGGAAGCTGACAGTTTTACTAGCGATCGCAAAGGATTTTTGAGCAAAGGCAATCAGCGGTGTGTGGAAAGCCGCAGAAACAGGTAGCAAAACAGCCGCATAACCTTTATCTTGCAAAGCTTGCCGCACCTTGTTGATTTCTGTCGTCAGTCCCGCTAAAACAACTTGATTGGGGGAATTTTGATTAGCGATCGTCACTTGAGGAAAGTGCTTTAAAACCGCTTCCACCTTACTGATATCTTCTTTGACAGCCAGCATCGCTCCCGCATCATGATCGGGGTCTTGGGGAGCCGCCATCGCCTGTCCTCTAGCTTTTACTAGATACAAGTAGTCTTCCTCACTCACAACCCCCGCAGCCCATAAAGCAGTGAGTTCTCCAAAGCTGTGTCCGGCAACGAAATCTGACTCAAACCCCGCTTGCTGCAAGATTTTATACATCCCTGCACTCAACACGCCAATTGCAGGTTGAGCATATTCTGTGCGTTGCAACGCGGCAACTTGAGCATTTTTCTCTGCTTCCTCAAATACCGGTTGAGGAAACACAATTTCTGAAAGTGGCTGCAAATTGTCTTTCAGCAACAAACTATCCATGTAGCCATAAAGACGCCGCAAGCCGGGGAAATTCATCGCCAGTTCTCGACCCATTTCTAGGTATTGCGAACCTTGTCCAGAGAAGAGAGAGACGACTTTGCCCTTCAAATTCAGACCAGAGGCGCGGTAATATACTCCTTGGGGATGTTCCCAAGATGGAGATGAAGCGCGATTTCTCAAACAATCAAGACTAATTTGTAGGAATTTGGCAGCTTGTGTTAGAGAATCAACAACAAATCCGATTCTAGGGGCATTTAAAGGAATTTCTCTGGATTTGCACTCTTGAATTAGTGCTGCATAATGTTTGTCCGCATCAGGGAGTTGCAACTTACCTAAAATCTCTTCACATTTGCTCACCAGTTGCCCGTGAGTTTCTGCAAACAGCAACACCTCACTAGGGGTATTGTGTACGCGGTAAGCGCGAATGTGCTCGTCAGTATGTTCTTCTAAAACAACGTGATAATTAGTCCCACCAAAGCCGAAAGAACTTACACCCGCACGTCTTGGGGGTTCACCTTCTGCCCGAATCCAAGGTCTAGTTTGGGTATTCAAATAGAACGCCGAATTTTTGATATTTAGTTTCGGGTTCGGTTCGGTAATGTTGATTGTCGGGGGCAATATCTTGTGATGTAGCGCCAAAGCCGTTTTAATTATACTTGCCGCACCCGCTGCCGCTTTGGTATGTCCGATTTGCGACTTCACACTCCCAAGGGCGATATGCTGTTTTTTGTCTTGACTAAAAAACTCTCTCAAGGATGAGAATTCGGTGGGGTCGCCTGCCATTGTACCTGTACCGTGCGCTTCCACCAAACCGATACTTTCGGGTGCAAATCCTGCATCTTCATAAGCACGTTCTAAGGCTTTTACCTGCCCTTCTAGACGCGGTGCATAGATGCTTTTATACCGTCCATCGCTGGATGTGCCGATACCTTTGATGACTGCATAGATTTTGTCATTGTCTCGTTCAGCATCTTCCAGCCGTTTGAGCAAAATCATACCGATACCTTCACCTAACATCATCCCATCCGATTTAGCATCGAAAGGTTTGACTTTATCACCAGGAGAAACCGCCGGTGTTTTGCTGAAAGAGATGTAAGCCATGACGGAGTTATCTAAGTCAACTCCACCAGTTAGCATCATGTCGCTGCGATGTTCTGTTAACTCGCTAATTGCCAGTTTTAAAGCACCAAAAGAACTCGCACAAGCTGCATCAACTACGCAATTTATCCCGCCAAAATTGAGACGGTTGGCAATTCTGCCGGCGACTACATTACCTAACATGCCGGGGAAGGCGTTTTCGTTCCAATTTACATAAGCGCTTTTGATTTTATCGACGATTTTTTGAGTATCTTCATCAGATAAACCGCTGCTTTTTAATACTTTTTCCCAGACCGGATATTGCAACCTGGCTGCTAGCGGCATTGCTAATTGTCCGCCTTGTGCGACACCTAAAACTACACCGACGTTCTCGCGATTAAACTCACGAACTTCGCTGTAATTGGCATCTTGCATTGCTTCTTTGGCAACGACTAAACTTAGCAATTGGGAAACATCTGTAACTTCTAAGATGTTAGGAGGTAGTCCGAATTCCATCGGGTTAAAATCAACTTCAGGAATGAATCCGCCTCGTTTACAGTAGGTTTTATCTTTGGTTGTTCTGGGGTCTGGGTCATAGTATTCGTCTATGTTCCAGTGTGAGGCGGGAACGTCGGTGATACAGTCAATTTTATTAACAATATTATCCCAGTATTCTTGTAAGTTTCTCGATTGGGGAAAAAGAGAAGCCATGCCAATAATCGCTATAGGATTGTGTTGAAGTTGTCTGTTAATTTTGTTGACTGACATTTTATTTTCCGACTTCATTTTTTTCTCCTCTATAACCTTAAGCACGGCTCGTTCACAATTGTTTATCTGGTCTTTCAACTGCTGAAGTGCAGTATCAATTGAATAAGCAGACATAGGAGGTAGCCTGATTCTTAGTACTGTGGAGTGTGAAGCTACAGCAATTTCTATTGCCTACCAATGCAGAAGCTATCTTTTCTAAGCAGCTAGCTATTCTCAGAAGCGTTCGCGCTAAATGCTTTTATCGATTAGCAACACTACATAACACAACTGGATGCTTGTATAAGTAATTACTGAACAGGCGATTGCTGCAACAAAACTATATTGCAACAACGTAGCTGGTGTTAATAACCACGTTCTTTTTTTTGATAAATGTCATAGCCAGTTTCAACATCCCGGATAATACATTTTATAGAACTCGCCTTCAAAAAGTTGACAATTACGTTACAAAAAACATCACCTTTAATCGTAATTTATGTAAGAGCCGGAAAAACAATAAAACTATCGTTTCTGTGATGAGAATGAGGCTTTTTTTAGTAATTATTACTTTTGATATTTTCAGAAAGTAACTTATGCGCCTCACCGCTTTGAAGCATTTGAATTAATACAAACACTAGCACAGCTTGGATAAACTGAATAGTTCGTTTTGGATAATTTTAGAAAATAAATAGATTTTTCCTGATGTGAATTTTGAACATAATTGAGTATATAAGTATAATTGACGACTTTTATTGATAATCAGATAATTCTCTCTTTTTTGGGTTCTACGTCTATTTTATCTAGATTAAAAAATAAATAACAACTTTTTGTAAATTAATATAAAGATTCAATGAATACATCTAAATAATGCATACTCAATAATAGATTTTTTCAAAACAACATCATAATTAAGCCGAGATATACCATCACTTTTAAATAAAAATAAACTGACAATTTTAGAAAGTTATTTATCAAACAATTCGGAAATTATTGATAGTACACAATAAACATAATATTTCTGAATAATTGCTATATTTCTAGGACAGCTATTAATCATGAATGAATTGGGAAAAGCAAGCAGATTATTTGCATCTGCCAATTGTGAAGAGGGGTAAAGGGGCAAGGGGGAAGGGGTTTCCTCTTTCTCTCTCCCCAATCATCAACATTTATTGTCATTAAATGAAGACTGTAAAAAATACGTTTAGTATTTTCAACGACATTTTAATTTGAGGGTTATGGAGAATAATTAAGTTGACAAAAACAATATTCTTTGCGAAAGTAAAAAACAGGTTTGTGATTTTTGCTTTTATCCAAGTGATTTTATCGGCGCTTCGTTCTGATTGATATTTAGGTTTTTTGGTAACGCGCTTTTGGGCACATTTTTTTATCTAATACAAACTTAGGATATTTAAGAGACTTTGCCATAACGCTCTTCTTCATTTTGCCGCCAATATACTATGCCATTTTGACAATGAGCTACTACATACGTCGCTAGGTGTACAACAATGCATGAAGAGGTCAGCTTTTCTGAATTCAGAATTTAATTAGGTGGGGTCTTAAACCAATCTATTCATCGGCGTTTTCGCACAAAGTTCAACAATAAACTCCTAACTTATAGTACAGACGTTCCGCCGGAACGTCTCTACTCGATTTCAATTAATTAATGTAGCCGAAATGGCTACTCTCTGGCGTAGCAAAATTGGGATGAAAATATGTCAGTAGACAAAGAAAGCCACTTCTTTAAAAAATCTGAAGCTAGGTGGCGAGTAATTTTAGCAGCTTCCATTGCAGTAACAACCGGGCTAGTATTTTTCTATGGTTCTTCAAGATTTACGCCTGAGTCTAAAGTTAAAAGCCCAGTAAATCCGCCAAAAACTGCCCCTGCAAGAGTCGCTATTACAGCCTTAGGACGGATAGAACCTGAAGGTGAAGTAACTTATTTGTCTGCTCCTCATTCAATTAATGGTGTGCGAGTTGAAAAACTGTTAGTGAAAGAAGGAGATCAGGTTGGGAAAGGGCAAGTATTAGCATTGCTAGAAGATTATGCTCGCAGTAAATCAGCTTTGCAACAGTCTGTAGACAAACTGCAAATTGCTCAAGCCAAACTAGGGCAGGTAAGAGCAGGAGCTAAATCTGGAGATGTCGATGCTCAAAAAGCAGCGATCGCTAGTTTACAGTCGCAATTAAAAGGAGAAGTTACGACTCAACAAGCAACCATTGCTCGGATTCAAGCGCAGTTAGAAAATGCTCAAACTGAGAACAATCGATACCAGCAATTATATAAAGAAGGTGCGATCGCTGCTTCAATATTAGATAGTAAGACTTTGCAACTCAAGACAGTGCAACAGCAACTTCAAGAAGCTCAAGCTACCCTCAACCGCACTACCAACACTCTCAATGACCAGCTAAAACAAGAAAAAGCCAAACTGGGAAGCATTAAAGAAGTGCGTCCTGTAGATGTTCAATTGGCACAAAGCGAAGTCAAAAGTGCAATGACTGCGATCGCTCAAGCAAAAGCAGACATGGATTTAACTTATATAAAATCTCCCATCGATGGAAAGATTTTGAAAATTCATGCCAGAACCGGAGAAGTAATCAGCACTTCTGGATTTGCGGAAATAGGCAAAATATCGCAAATGTTTGTCGTCGCAGAAGTCTATCAAACCGATATTCAAAAAGTGCGTCTCGGTCAAAAAGCCACCATTACTAGTCCTGCAATTTCTCAAGCATTACAGGGAACTGTAACTGAAATTGGTTGGCAAGTTGACAAACAAAACATCTTCAGTCTCAATCCCGGATCGGATACTGACCGGAAAATAGTTAAAGTAAAAATTCGTCTCGACAATCCAGCAGATAGTAAACGGGTTGCTCGTTTGACTAACTTACAAGTAGATGTCGCTATTAAAATGTAGCATTAGTTGTTGGTCAATAGTCATTAGTCATTGATTAGTAATTCTTGTTTGACTTTTGACTTTTGACCGTTGACTTTTGACCGTTGACTATTAACCAAAAAATAATAATGGTATTCAAAATTCCCTTAGCATGGCTTCAGTTAGCTCAACAAAAAGTTCGTTTTCTAGTAGCTATAGCAGGTATCGCTTTTATTATCCTGCTGATGTTTGTCCAACTTGGATTCCAAGATGCACTTTATTCAAGTGCTACCGCAGTACATCAAAGTTTGCGAGGAGATTTATTTTTAGTTAGTTCTCAATATAAAGCTTTGACTTCGGCTCAAAGCTTTTCTCGCACTCGTTTGTATCAAGCATTAGGATATGATGGTGTAGAATCAGTTAGCCCTATCTATGTACAATTTGCTAAATTAAAAAATCCCGAAACCGGAGAGAAATACTCAATATATGTTATTGGTATCGACCCAGGTAGAAATGTTTTGAATATACCGGAAGTTGACCACAATTTAGATAAACTCAAAATTCCAGATATGATTCTTTTTGACCGGCTTTCTCGTCCAGAGTTTGGACCAATTCCCGCAAATTTTGCTAAATCAGACAAAGAACAAATAATTGAAATATTTCCCTTTAATGCATTAAATGGTTACAGAGTTAGATTGGGTGGTTTATTTAGCCTTGGTCCCTCCTTTGGAGTAGATGGAAGTTTACTTGTTAGTGACTCAACTTTCTTCAGAATAGATCCAAATAGCCGGACATCAGAAATGATAGATATGGGTGTTGTTACCCTTAAACCTGGTGTTGATGCAGAAGCAGTTTTGGCAAATTTGCGAGCAGAATTACCTGATGATGTCCAAATATTTACTCACCAAGGCTTTATTGACTTTGAGAAAAATTATTGGTCAATTAGAACACCGATTGGCTTTATCCTTAACCTTATGCTAACAATGGCTTCTGTTGTAGGTGTGGTCATCGTCTATCAAATTCTTTACAGTAATATTGCTACTCAATTCGTTGCTTACGCCACTTTAAAAGCTATAGGTTATGCGAATAATTATTTATTGAGTGTAGTTTTTCAACAGGCTTTAATATTAGCAATTCTCAGTTATATTCCTGGATTTGCTTTTTCCTTAGGTTTATATGACTTTGCAGTTAAAGCTACTAATTTGCCAATAAGGATGACTTTTAATAATGCACTAATTGTATTGATATCAACAGTTTTAATGTGTATTACTTCTGGAGTACTTGCAATTAATAAACTCCGCTCTGCCGACCCAGCAGACATTTTTTAAGTTGGATAGTGGGTAGTTGTTAGTTGTTAATGCTTAGTTGTTAGTGGATAGTTGTTAATACAAGACCTATCAACCATCAACTATCAATCATCAACTATCAACCATCAACCATCAACCATCAACTATCAACCATCAACCATCAACTATCAACCATCAACCATCAACTATCAACCATCAATCATCAACTAACAATGAACCTCCAAAATAAAACCATCCTCATCACTGGTATTGACCAATTTATCGGCTTGCGTGCTGCGGAATTAGCCATAGGGCAAGGAATGAATGTTCGGGGATTGCAAAGCTCTCCAGATAACCTGAAAAAAGTGCAACAATTGGGTGCCGAGGTGATGGTAGGTGATATTAATCATCCTGCTGTTGCCGAAGCTGCTTGTGAAGAAGTTGACATAGTTTTTCATACAGCCGAGCTTGCCAAAGAAGCTGGTGCAATCGACCGTTTTCGAGAGATAAATGTTAAGGGAACCGTCAACATAGCTTCATCTGCTAAAAAAGCTGGTGTTAAAACCTTTGTGCATCTTTCTAGTGGTTTAGTTTACGGTTTCAACTATCCCAATCGCGTGACAGAAGATGGACCCCTTAACGGCGAAAATAATGCCTACTGCGAAACGAAAATAGAAGCAGAAACAGCACTTTTACAACTAAATTCTTCCCCAGATTTTGGCATCATCATCATTAGACCAGGTGAAGTTTATGGACCAGGAAGTATTCCTTGGATAGTTCGACCACTTTTATTGATGCGTCAAAAACTATTTGCTTACGTAAATGATGGTCAGGGAATTATGAATCATGTATATCTAGATAACTTGGTTTATGGCATCTTTTTAGCTATAGAAAAAGAAGCGCATGGAGAAATATTTAATATCACTGACGGACAAGAAACTTCTTGGAAAGACTATTTCATGCATTTAGCAGAAGTTGCCAAAGCACCTGCACCCTTTTCTATGTCCAAGGATGAAATTAAATTATTTGTCAAGTTGCGCTGTCAAGGACAGAAATTGTTTCGTAAAGAACCAGATATTCTGCCTGAATCTATAGATTTTATGAGCCGTCCCTATGCTTATTCGATTACTAAAGCACAAACTCTGTTAAATTATCAACCAACAATTGACTTAGCAGAAGGAATGCGACGCACACAAGAATGGATCGATAAGACGGATTTGCAAAAAATCGTGAAATAAGCGTAATCCTATGAGCAAAAATCAGCCGCGATTGAGTATTGGACTACCTGTATATAATGGGGAAAAATTTCTCACTGAAGCGATAGATTCACTTTTAGCTCAGACATTTGCTGATTTCGAGTTAATTATTTGCGATAACGCATCAACAGACAAGACAGAGGAAATTTGTAGAACATACGCGGCTCTTGACGAACGCATCCGTTATTACCGTAATGAAAGAAATATTGGGTGCGCTCCTAACTTCAATCGAGCGTTTGAATTGTCTACGGGGGAGTATTTTAAGTGGGCAGCTTATGATGATTTACATGCTCCAGATTTTATCGCTAGGTGCATTGAAATACTTGATAAAGATCCTACAGTAGTTTTGTGTCACTCTGAAGCATATTTGATTGACGAAAACAGTGATATCTTACGCACATATGATATCAAACTGAAAACAGATTCACCAAAAATCCAAGAGCGTTTTCATGAACTTCTGACTAAGCACTTATGCTATCAATGTTACGGGGTAATACGTGCGAGTGCTTTAAGAATAACACCGCAGATGGGAAGTTATGGTCTTGCAGATGGAATTTTCTTGTTAAGACTGGGGATAATTGGCAAGTTTTATGAAATTAGCGATCGCCTGTTTTTTGCCAGAGTCCATCCGCAACAATCAATGAGTATGTTTTTTCCCAATTATTTGTCGTTTACTAACAATAATACACAATACTCATCGAGTATGATACCTGATTTTTACGGGTGGTCAGTATGGTTAGATTCGGCAAATGAAGGACAAATAATATTTCCACATTGGCGAATATTATGGGAATATACTCTTTCCGTATGGCTGTTTCCCATGAATTTGTATCAACGAATATGTTGTCATGTTAGTTTATACAAAAAACTGAGAGGAAACGAATCTTTTTTAATTAAAGATTTCACAAAAGCCACTCATATGTTTTGGATTCGTTGGAAAAAGTTTTCCATTCAAAAACAGCAAATAAAAACTTCCCTTTAATAACGGTTTTTGTTTGCGTGTAATATAGCGTTTCCTAGTCTGCTGAGGTACAAGTTTATCTGCGTCCATCCGCGTTTATCTATCTTCATCTGCGGTTAATTCAATATTCTGTACCTCATGAATGTAGGAATCGCTATAAAAGTAATGAGGCACACCATATTGTGCCTCTACAAACCAATTCCAAAAATTACCTATTTAGGAGCGATAACTGATGTTGAAGTTATCTAAAATTAGTTCTTTGTTAATCGCTATTTTGGTAAGTGCTAGCTTTGCTAAAACAGTAAATGCCCAACAAACTACAACACTTACTGTAGTAGTTAATGGCATAGAACATCAAAAAGGTCAGTTGTGCATAGGAATTTACTCAAATGAAAAAGGATTTCCTTTAAGTACAAAGAATGTTGTCAAAAGTGCTTGCAAACAAATTACAGGAAGTTCTATAAAACATAAATTTACTGGCATGAAGCCGGGAAATTATGCTGTTGCTGTAGTTGACGATCAAAATGGCGATCGCAAACTTAATAGAGACTTTTTCGGCATCCCTAAAGAAGGCTTTGGTATTTCCAATAATCCCACAGTATCAATCACAACGGGTACGCCAAAATTTAGCAAAGCTCGTTTTTCACTATTGAAAAATACCACAGTCAACATAGACATGAAATATGGACTCGATCCATAAAAAAAGTCAGGAGTCAGAATTAAAATGACTTCTTCTTCATAAACCAATACCATTCAGTTAATCCCCAAATTCTCGTCGAGACGTAGCAATGCTACGTCTCTACATACCATTTTTACCACCAACTGTATTGCTTCATAAATCAGCCGAGGACAATAAATTTAATGATAGATATGGCAATATTCCTGTCTAAATCTTTGCTAGGTTGGCTAGCTATACAGATGTTTTTAGCGGTTGCTTTTTTGTTTTACTTGCATTCAAAGAGTAAAAACATCTTAGCAGATGACCAGTTGCCGAAAACGGCAGTAATTGTTTGCTTACGCGGAGCCGATCCGTTTTTGTCTGATTGTTTGCGATCGCTCTTAAACCAGAACTATCCACAGTATGATTTAAAATTAATTGTCGATAGTTACGAAGATCCAGCTTGGAAAATCGCCACTGATATCAGCCAACAAACAACAACCAACGTCCAAATCAGCCCTTTAAAAATGCGGCGCCAAAATTGCAGTCTCAAATGCAGTTCCCTAGTGCAAGCTATCTCTGAATTGGACGATTCCTACTCATTTATTGCCTTAATCGACAGTCATAGTATAGCCCATCCCAATTGGCTACGTGAATTAGTCACTCCTCTGACTCATCCCAAAATAGGCGTCACAACCGGCAACCGTTGGTACGTACCCACCGGTAACTATTGGGGATCTATGGTACGCTACCAAGGCAACATATCCAATGTTGTGCAGATGTTCCTTTTCGGCATTCCTTGGGGTGGTAATTTAGCGCTAAAAACAGAACTATTCCGAGAAACAGGACTGCTAGATAAATGGGGACAAGCTTTAAACGAAGATAAGCTGTTATGCAAAGTTTTAAAAAAACAGAAAATGCAAGTTAAATTTGTTCCTTCTTTGATGTTGAATCGGGAAGAATGCGATTTACCCAGCTTACTCAACAGTCTGCAACGCCAACTACTTTCTTCTCGACTTTATCATCCTTTATGGTCAGCGGTGATTGGTGATGTTGTTTCTAGTATCTTAGTTCCTACTCTCGTCATCCTGTTAGGTTTAGTGGCGTTTTTGAGCGGAGAATCAGATGCAGCATCTTTGTGTTTTAGCAGCTTCATTATCTATACTATCGGTTTACTTTTTCTCATGCTGGGATTGGAAAAAGGCGTACACCAAGCAATCCATTTTCCAGATAAAGTAAACACAAAATTATCACTTCACACACTCTTAAAAATGCTGATAGCAATTACCCTAACACAGTGGGTTTATGGATTAGCATTCTTATCATCTTTGCGGACATCAACAGTCAATTGGCGCGGCGTTTCTTATCAAGTGAAAGGACCTTGGAACATCCGCTTAGTAAAATATCACCCCGCTCAACCTGATGAAAGAAAACTTTCTTTGTAGTAAGCACTTCAGTGCTTAAAATAGCCGTTTCAACGCCTCATAAAAAATCATAAGTTAGCCTATTTGTAAATGCATAATTTATCATTATAAATGTACAAAAGATTGCCTTTTTATTAAATACACGTAAAGACGTTCCGGCGGAACGTCTCTACAAGGTTTTGGGTTTCACCCATGTACCTCCTAAACCTAAAATCTGCTGTATCTGTGATTCTTAGCGCAGATACATCAGAATTTTGATGAAATATTTGCTGGGTAAATCCTCAATTAATTCGCACCAAAAATAGCATTTTTATGAAATATTTCCTGCCTCTGCAAAAATTGCAGTTTCAAATGCAGTTCAATCGTGTAAATCGTCTTAGAATTAGATAATTAGTACAAGGTCTTTGCCTTTTTAACTGTACTGCTTCTGTTGTTTTTGAGAAAGTTTTTATTTGATGTAGTGAGTACTTTAATGCTTAATTATTCAGCGCTGAAGCGCTCACTACGGGGGAGCAGAGAATAAATACTCTGTACAATTTGAAATCTGTGTCAATGCGTAAATCCTAAGTCCAACTTTTATTAGAGCGAAAAAGTGTTTCTCTCTGATAAAAAATACCCTTTCTTTATTGGAATTATGAAAAAGCAACCGCTTCGCATTGCGCTGTTGACAGGATTGTATGCTCCCTTCCTGACAGGAGTTTCAGTTGCAGTACATCAGCGAGTTCGCTGGTTATTACAGCAAGGACACGAAGTCTTTCTTATTCATCCAGAATTTAACGACAAGTACCCGAAACATGTTGGCTCCCGTCCGATGGCTGGGTTAGAAGAATTAACAGTTTTTCCTAAATTTTCTTCTTATGCATTTCCATCACAACCGTTGATGTTATACAAGTCTCTTCCGCAACCGATGCACAATCGGTATTGGAGTGATACTGAGTTGTTGGAAAAATACCAGCCTGACATTGTAGTGGTTGAAGAAGCACCGCAAATGAGAGGATGTTACTCGCTTTTCTTGCAAGGTTATGGTCGTCCAATTGGAACTGAATATGCAAAGCGAACCGGCACACCAATCATATCTGTTTTCCATACCGATATCATTGCTTATATTCGATATTACTTGGGAGACGTAATTTTCAACTTATTTCGTCCAATTCTTCCCACTTTAGTTAAGCAAATGAGTGACGCTTATGATGTCAATTATTTTTCTTCACGGGAGCAATTGAAAAAGTACCAAAGCTTGAATTCTCAACGCAGTGAATATTTGCCTTATCAAGGTATTGATTGCGAAAAATTTCATCCCCAAAACATCATTTATAACCCAATTCCTAACGACGATCGCCCAACACTACTTTTTGTCGGACGCATTACCGCAGAAAAGAATGTTACTCAACTTTTAGATGCATTTCCACTTATTGCTGCTAAAATTCCTAACGTTCATCTGGTCATCGTTGGTAGTGGTCCAGCTGATGAAGAAGTAAAAAGACGCGCTCAAAAGTTTAAATCTGGTGTTACCATCTGGGGTGAGTCCCACGGAAAAGAACTGTTAGGCTGGTTCGCACGAGCAGACATATTTGTCAACCCCTCCGTCACAGAAAACTTCTGCACCACCACTAACGAAGCTCTAGCTTCCGGAACCCCGGTTGTTGCAGCTTACGCACCTTCAACTACAGAGCAGGTATCTCCCGGTGTCAACGGTTTGCTAGCCGAACCTAATGACGCAGAAGATTTCGCCGAAAAGGTGATTGCAATTCTGGAAAATCCCGCTTTCAAAGAAGAATTGACACGGCAGGCACGCCCATCCATACTTGATTTCGATTGGGCTGCATGTTCGCAAAAATTTGAAGATAAACTCTATGAAGTTGTTCAAGCATCGAATCGGGTTGAGGTAAAAGCTACCTAGTAGTCTGCCAAGATAAAAATGGCGGGTTGTAGAGACGTAGCAATGCTACGTCTTTACGTAAAGACGTTCCGGCGGAACGTCTCTACAAGGGTTTCGGGCAACGGATAATTAATTTCTGGAGATGTCTATTGTAGAGACGTTACATGTAATATCATGTCCGGAAAATTACTTGTGATGTAAAGACGTTCCGGGGGAACGTCTCTACGACGGTTGCGACGTTTTTATTACTGTTAATTAAACGGACATGATGTAACGTCTTTACAGGATTTGAGAGTTTTTTCTTCAAATAATTCTTTACAATTGTCGCCCTTGTTTAACCTATATACTTCATTTCGGCTTCTAGTTGACGTACTAGCTTTTCGTCACCTTTGCCTCTAGCTACTTGCAAGCGATGTTCTACGTTTTTTTGCAGATTTTGGTAATGAATTTCTTCAGCTTGTTTTGCCGCTTGAATTCTGTTAGTAAGCATAATTTTTCCCTCTAAGTTTTTGGTTTATGTCTTCAATTTTGAATATAACACAATTTACGTAACGTAGGCTACAGAAAAATGTGGTTTTATATATATTGTAATTGATATCTTTTTTAGATGAGTAAAATTACCTTCCTCAGCGATTTTGGCGATCGCGATGTGTATGTCGGCGTAATAAAGGGAGTAATCGCCCAAATCAACCCCAAATTAGCAGTAATAGACTTAACGCACCAAATTCCCCCACACTCCCTCGCTGCGGCGAGATTTTGCTTGATGAATGCTTATGCTTATTTCCCAAATGGGACGGTACATTTAGCGGTAGTAGATCCGGGGGTGGGAGGAATCAGGAGAGCGATCGCTTTACAATTAGCTCATGGGTTTTTGGTGGGACCCGACAATGGTATATTTAGTGGGATACTTAGTCAAAGTCCCGCCATTACCGCAGTCGAACTAACAAACTCTCAATATTGGCTAACTCAACAACCTAGCAGAACTTTTCACGGAAGAGATATTTTTGCACCTGTGGCAGCGCATCTAAAGAGCGGTGTTTCTTTAAAAGAGCTAGGGAGAGAAATCGATCCAGCAAAGCTGATAAAGTTAAATTTAGCAGAATGCAGTTTAACAGAAACTGGTGTAGTCGGTTGCATACAATATATTGACCATTTTGGCAACTTAGTTAGCAACATTGAAGCAAGTTATGTGCAAGGTAAAACCTGGTATGTCAAAACTGCGGGGTTGACGATACCAGGTTGTGAAACTTACGCTGATGTGCAGGTTGGGGATGCGATCGCTTTAATTGGTAGTCATGGTTGGGTAGAAATTGCCATCAACAGCGGTAATGCACAGTTACAGTTGCATATAGAGTTGGGAGATGAGGTAGAAGTATTTTTGAGGCATCTTATGTAGAGACGTAGCAGTGCTACGTCTTAACCTTGATTAGACGTAGCAGTGCTACGTCTCTACATTCTTTTTCACTCCTATATCTATTTGCTTCATATCAAATCCGGTAAATTACTGACAATGTAAAGACGTTCCGCCGGAACGTCTCTACGACGCTAGGTAGGTTTTTATACTTTTAATTAAACGGACATGATATCACTTGTTGAAACTCCGATATTCCCAAGGATTAATAAACTTAGTATCACTCCAAACGCCGCGTTTTTGTTGTTTCGCTTCTGCTTCAGCTTGCTCAACTAAATCTCTACTAGGACACTTATTTAAGTAAGGACGATACACTTTTGCTAATCCTTCACGCAGCAATATTTGTTGAACAAAAGTGCCATCTTTTAAACGCACTTCGGCAACTTTTCGTCCGTAACGATCGCTATCAGTAATATTCAAAGTGACGCGATCGCTACTTTGTTTGACTAGTTGCTGCACTCTTTCTTGTGCTTTGGCACCCCAACTAAATTGATTGCGATCGCTTGCACGTTTAGTTTCTCTTTCTTTCTTTGAATGTGGTACTTCTGGTGCATCCATACAAGCAAAGCGCACGGTGATATTGTTACCTTTAGCATCTTTGACTGTTAAAGTATCACCATCACTGATTCTTTCTACGACATCTCCCGAAGGTGGGAAAATACGGTCACATGCCATCAAAGATAAAATCACGATAGCTGCACAAAACCAAGTTACTGGCTTAATTAATTTTTTCATTTAAACTTCCAAAATCTTCCTTTGGGATGATACTAATAAAATTAAAATTTACTAGTTAATTTGTTTATTATGATATATAATACACAAATTGGCGCGTTACGATTTTATAACAAAGTAAAGTTATCATTCCAATTATCTTTCATTAATATAGGTGAATGTAGACAACCCAAAATCAGCGGAATCTTTAATGAACTTATTTACGCACTTGATGCATTTGCTAGGTTCTGGTGCTGCGGCTTATTACTCTGCAAGTCAGATGCGCGATCGCCAAACGCGACCCAATGTCCTAGCAGGATTCCAACTGGTTGAATCTGGTTCAGTACCTTTTCTGGAAGCTTTAAGTCAACGTGCAGCCCAGGAAGGTGATACATGGCTAGCGGAGAAACTTGCAAAACACGCATCAGATGAAAATAGGCACGGTCAAATTTTTGCCCATGCCTTAAAACAGCTTAATAAAGAAGTGATTGATTTTAAGAGTTTGCCAAAAAAAACAGACGAAAAGAAATCACAACAGAATCGCAATCCGTTTTTTGCGGCATATTTTGAGGGTTATTCTACAGAAGTGCTAAAAGCGGATGCCATTGACTGGAATGTATTTATGGCTAGTACTTATATTCTCGAATTGGATGCCGGCAAAGACTTTCGGCGGATGGCGAACGTGTTACCTGATGATAACCCAAGCGATCGCAACCTCAAATTAGGAATGTTAAGCATTGTCACAGATGAAACCTGTCATGCTGCTTATCTTTACGAGGCAATGATGCGCCGGATGACTGCTGATAAGGTGCAGAAACTCACTATGGAATGGCGCACTCGCAAAGTAAACGCCTTATTAGCAATGCTTGGCGGTATCCTCCAACGCAAAGGCGATACACCTTCAATAGTGCAAGATGTTGCACCAACAGAAAACGAGCCAGAATTAATTGTTGCTTAAGATTTAACTAGATAGACATCTGGTAGCCTTATACCCTTTCTAGATGAAGATGCGCCTAATGAGTGCCCACGCAGGTGGGCTTTGTTCCTATAGCCCCAGCATTCCATGCTGCGGGCGATAAAGCGCAACCTCACATAGAATTAGTATTAGATGTAGAGACGTAGCAATGCTACGTCTCATCAAGGTTTTTGTGCTACGCCGCGATTTTAATCGCCTTTTAAGCGTTGGCAAACATTCCCAGCATCGTTAACAATACAACTAATCCACACACCCAAAGTAGCAACGACCCCCAACTGACAGAATCTTTTTGTACTCTCTGCCACAAATTGCTAACTAAGTTATTACGAACAGCCATTTTATCCCCTCCAAATTTTGCTAAACCTGTACTCAAACTCAAGTTAAATTCATCCTTGAAAATACGAGGCTTTAAAATGCTCACTTCCAAAGATTAATTAACTGCGGTTTAAATACATGTATAAAAGTAGCAGGGGCTAACGCGTTGCCTTGCCAAAACAAAAACTTCTAAAAAGAAAATTTTTCCCTTTAACCTAATATTCATCTTCCCATAACTGAGCGTTTACATTAGAAAATTGAATCAACTCGAAAAGATTCTTAACGCAATACGATTGAAATAACTCTTTAGTAGCCGACTTCAGCGCTGAAGCGCCGACTACCTACATAGAGCAGTGCATCACTCAGTAATCATAACCAATGGAAAAATTTAAGACTTTATTGCGGGTTCGGCACTACGAAATGGATGCTTTGGGACATGTTAACAACGCCGTTTATCAAAATTACTTAGAGCAAGCAGCGATTGAACACTCAGAACACTTAGGTTTAACTTTGGAGGTATACCGAGAATTGGCAGGTGTATTTGTGATGCGACGCGTAGAAATCGAGTATCTGCGTCCAGCAGTCGCCGGCGATACCTTAGAAATCACCACTTGGTTACACCAAATGCGCGGTAGTCGTGCAATTCGGCGTTACGAAATCCGCAAACAAAACCAAGACGAATTATTAGTCACGGCTGAAGCGCTGTGGGTATGGGTAGAAGCGAAAACAATGCGTCCGCGACCGATTCCTAGTGCGTTGCTAGTAGAAAATTACACCGAAGGACTTCCTAGATAGCAATACTTCACATTCGCTGATTTTGCCATCAAGCTTTTTAATGTGTAAATTTGATACAGAATAAATTAGTTTTGGTACAAATAACCATAATTAAAAATTGCACTCATGATTCTCAAATCAAAATTATGGAGCAAAATCAGCAACAACGCGGCGCTGCCGCTAAAGAGTTTCTTCAATCCCTCAATGAGTTGGAAGATATATTACAAGAGAGTCCGACTGAAGAGGAAGAAACGCCAAAAACCGATATTCCTAAAACCAGTGATGCTGAACCAATTGATTTAGAGGCTTTGGAAGATGCCGTTGCTGATATCGAGCAATATCTGGAAAATAAAAAAAATAAAAGTTAGGAGTTAAGAATTATAAACTCCTAACTGCTAATCTGTCGTTGAGCCTCGTACAACATTAAAGCTCCGGCGATCGCTACATTCAAAGACTCTACCCCTGGACTCAGGGGTATTCTGACTTCTAAATCTGCCATTTCGGCTAAAGAAGCTGATAAACCCGCACCTTCATTACCCAATAAAATTAAACTTGGTTTTCGCCAATCTACTTGCCAATAAGTTAAAGTCGCACTTGCCAAAGTTGCCACAACCTGCATTCCCGCTTGTTTAGCAAGACTTACTGTATCTTTTAAATCTGCACTTACCGCCATCGGTAAGCGAAACCACTGACCAGCACTGGCACGCAACACTTTGGGGTTATCTAAATCTACACTATCTGCACTCAGCCACAACCCCGATGCAGAAGCCGCTACTGCAGTGCGAATCATCGTCCCCAAATTGCCCGGATCTTGCACAGTTTCCAAAGCTAGCAGCAACCCAGTGAAGGGAACTTGCATTGTATCGCTTCGTTTGGCGGTAGCGATAACACCATCCGGTTGGACTGTGGTAGCGATCGCACTCAATACTTCTTCGCTGACAATTTCAATGCGATCGCACTGACTACAAGCTTGCTCCCAAAGTGCAGAATGAGCCGCTTGCCATTGTGCCGTACAACACACAACTTCCAAGGGATAATTCACCGCACAAGCTTCTTCCAGCAAATGCGTACCTTCCACTAAAAACAACTCCTGTTTGTGACGCTCTTTCGAGGAGTGCAATTTGCGGATTTGCTTTACTAAAGAATTCTGTAAACTAGTTAACATTAAAAAATTATGAGTTATCAGTCATGATTTAACTCCGTAGAGACGTTCCGATGGAACGTCTCTACTCACATGCGGAACCCGGGACTTGAACCCGGAAGCCTTGCGGCACTAGAACCTGAATCTAGCGCGTCTGCCAATTCCGCCAGTTCCGCTGGCATTATTTAATCACCGTTTTCTATTTTCACTCATTTTCTAGTTTTTGTCAACGCCATGAGTGTAAAATGAGGAATTGGACAAGGCACGTCAATGAACTAAGAATCTCAGTGTCTTCAGACCTGAGAGTGTCAATGAGCGCACTTATTTTATAAATGCTTAAAAGGCTTACTCCAAATTGCTTAGAAGAGCAAATTCTCACTAAATCAATGCTATACCTAGCGCCAAAATGTAGACAAATCGAATCTTTACTGTAGAATCGAAACCAACTTCAAATCTTTAAAATTACTAAATTTCTTTTGGAGGGTAGGCTTATTAATACGAATACCAGCTTACCAGATGCGAAATCTTCATCTGAAGCAGACTCCTCAGTCTTGCAAATATGGGGTGGGCATCGTTTGCGAGGTCATGTAAAAATTAGTGGGGCAAAAAATTCAGCATTGGTAATCATGGCTGGAGCCTTACTATGTTCGGGAGATTGCCGCATCCGCAACGTTCCATTATTGGCTGACGTCAAGCGGATGAGTCAAGTTTTGTTAGCTTTGGGTCTTCGTTTGGAGCAACACGACGATATTCTAGATATCAACGCTAGCGAAATTACAACGTCCAAAGCTCCTTACGAACTAGTTACCCAGCTGCGGGCAAGTTTTTTTGCCATTGGTGCAATTCTGGCACGACTGGGAGTAGCACAAATGCCATTACCAGGTGGTTGTGCAATTGGGGCAAGACCGGTTGATCTGCATGTCCGGGGACTACAAGCGATGGGAGCCGAAGTGCAGATAGAACATGGCATTTGTAATGCTTATGTCCCAGGCACTAATGGTAGACTCAAAGGAGCCAAGATTTACCTAGACAGCCCCAGCGTTGGTGCGACGGAAACCTTGATGATGGCAGCTACCCTTGCAGATGGGGAAACGAAAATCGAAAATGCGGCACGGGAGCCAGAAGTAGTGGATCTGGCGAATTTTTGTAACGCGATGGGAGCAAAGATTCAAGGTGCCGGCACTAGTACGATTACCGTCGTCGGTGTCCCCAAGTTGCATTCTGTTGACTACTCTATAATTCCCGATCGCATTGAAATAGGTACATTATTGGTAGCTGGAGCAATCACGCGATCGGAAATTACTCTGTCGCCAGTGATACCAGAGCATTTGATCCCAGTACTTGCCAAACTGCGGGATATTGGTGTATCCATAATTCAAGAAGCCCCTGATTGCTTACGCGTTTTGCCCGCTCAAACCCTGAGAGCAACGGATATTGAAACCTTGCCCCATCCTGGCTTTCCCACGGATATGCAAGCATTATTTATGGCTTTGCTAACCGTAGCAGAGGGCGACAGCATAATCAACGAATCTGTGTTTGAAAATCGCTTGCGTCACGCTTCCGAGTTGAATCGCTTAGGAGCAGACATTCGCGTTAAAGGTAACGCAGCCTTCGTGCGGGGTGTACCGAAGTTATCTGGCGCACCTGTATTAGGTACAGACTTGCGAGCATCAGCAGCCTTAGTCGTAGCAGGACTAGCAGCTGAAGGCAAAACTACAATTCAGGGATTGCACCATTTAGATCGTGGCTACGATCGCCTTGATCTGAAGTTACAGCAATTGGGAGCAAAAATCCTCCGCGTGAACGAAGCACCGACGGATGCACCAATTACCCGCAATAGCTAGTAATCCTCAAGCTTCGATTTCAACGTAGTAAGCGCTTCAGCGCTTAAAATTGAGCGCTTCAGAGCTCACTACGAGTAATAAGTAGGGCATCTGCCCTGCCTAATTGTCGTTATACTAGCGGTGGGAGGCTGTGTATATCCGCAGCTACATCCCACCATTTCTTACTTTTTTTCTAGCGATCGCTATGTCCTTGTTTAAGACTCAGCTCATTGGTATCAAAGCAGATTCTTTTCGTCATCCTTTAGACTTGGAAGCAACTCTTGCTCTCAAGCAAATACCCGGATTAGACATGCTCGTGCGGAATTTGCTCGGACCATTGGCAGAGCAAATTTTTTATGTAGAAAATATTGCCTCCAGCGTTTTGGTAGGTGAACAACAATTGCCTGATTTACACAAGTTGTTGTTAGAAGCCTGCAAAATTTTGGATATGGAGCCTCCCCAACTTTACATCCGTCAACATCCGGCTCCCAACGCTTATACTTTTGCCATGCGTGGCAAGCAGCCTTTTATTGTCGTACACACTTCCCTGATTGATCTACTCACCCCCCTAGAAATTCAGGCAGTGATTGCCCATGAGTTAGGACATCTCAAATGCGATCACAGTGTTTACCTGACTCCAGTAAATTTATTGGTATTAGCAGCCGCAAGTCTACCAAATATAGGAGCAGTGCTAGCACAAAGCATACAAGCACAACTTTTAGAATGGGTACGCTGTGCTGAGTTTACATGCGATCGCGCCGCATTGTTAGCCACCCAAGATCCCAAAGTTGTCATGTCAGTCTTGATGAAGCTTGCCGGTGGTTCCCCAATATTAGCACCCCAACTCAACCTCGATGCCTTTGTCGCTCAAGCTCGCGCTTACGATGATATTAGCAAGACTGAATTGGGTGAAATGGTCAAAGTAGCCCGCACCTCTCAATTGTCGCATCCAGTGCCAGTACTGCGGGCGCGAGAGATTGATCGCTGGGCAAGCAGCAAAGAATATCAAAAGTTGTTGCATTCGTCAGAAAAAGTGTATAATAGTGAAGTTGCACCCAAGGGCGGGTGGCGGAATTGGTAGACGCACCACACTCAAAATGTGGCGATCGTGAGGTCGTAGGAGTTCGATTCTCCTCCTGCCCACTGTAAAAACGTACATAAATGTAGGGTTTCAGTTAAGTTATCTGGAACCCTATATTTTTAGTTTTGTTTTTTATAGTCAAGGCAAAGTTATGAACCGACAACAAACCCGAATTTTGACAAGATAAAGTTGATCAACAAGCAATTTTAGGAAAACTCCGCGTACCTTTGCGCTTACCTTTGCGCTCCTCTGCGTTTAAAAACGCTCTCAAACAGAAATTAGGTTATAGGAAAAAGATATAGCTGTTACAAGGGTTAAATTAGCCTGTAACATTTGCCTATCGATGATTTTCCCCATTTTGTTGCTTAATCTGGATATTAAATAAATTTATAGATTTTCTTTACGATTCATAAACTTAATTCCGGATCGCGATGGAAAAATCATGAATAAATATAAAGAAAGTAGCAAGGGATTATTTATGGCTTTATAGCGATCGCTTACAGGATGAGTTCTCTTATCTAGGTTTAATTGAGGCAATAAAATAACCGGAATAGGTCTTGCTACGCAGTATATAGGATAAAGGAACTTGTCAAATATAGCAAGCGTTATTTTCATTGCCAATGATAAATGTAAAATTGTTTTTCATTTTTTGAATGGCGATATTACATCGATAACCGCTTCTCAAGCTACACAAAATTAAGAGTATTGCAGTCGTTTTTCATCATCATATTTGTTTACCTCTACCATTTTGATTTGACGATAGGGTAGTTATGAACTAAAATACATATAGTGAATATTAAGGGCGATAAAATAAATTATCAGCGACTTCACACTCATCAAAGTTCGTTTATCTTACTCCACTGATTTTTACTTAAGAGAGGTTAATAATTATGCGATTAAAGAGATGGGAATCTCCCCGTCGCGAAGGCAGAAACGATAAAGGCAGAGGTGGTTCTGCAAGACAGCGACAACTTAAAAAACAAAGGCAGATGCTACGAAAAAGGTTGAAAGAAGGCAACAACCTAGACAACAACAAAAATAATAAGCAGGGGGGAGAAAAGTTAATCTTCCCCCTGTTTTTTTGAGCTTTTCTTCCAAGTTAGAGAATTATTGTTACTTAAGCTACAGAACAGCAGATTTTTGTTAATTCATAAATATTTTAAATATAAACTAGACTTTTTATTTGCAATCCTCAAGTATTAAGGTTTGCCTGTTTAACTGTTTAATATTTACCTAAAATTCCTGAATCTTTATGTTAAGCAAATGTTTATTTTTCTATTTTCAAAGCGATTGTAATGATTACGTAAAGGAAATAAAAAGTAAATATAAAGTTAAGATAAATTTTGCAGAGAAATTACACAAGTAGCTTTTTTTTAGAGTACATTCTATACAGGTGAAGAAGAAACAATTACTACCAGGGAAACCAAGAGCTTACAGTAAAAGGTATTGCATCTCCATGTGTTAACGTCAACCATGCTCTAATCCTTGAGAAAAGTCGAGAGTAATAAAATCTGACATTTTCAATATTTGGAATGGTTAGTCGTTGTTCTAAATTTTTGTTTGACACAAGGAGTGACCTAATGGTGGGAATTTTTCTACCTAAACAAAGAGTGATTGATTTTCCGATTACAGCTTTACGCTTTGACGATCAGATACAAACAATACTGAGGTGGGCGATCGCTCGCGAAAGTAAAACAGTTTGCGTAGCCAACGTACATATGCTGATGGAAGCCCATTGGAATCCAGAGTTTGCTACTGTTTTAAAGAACGCAGATATAATCACTCCTGATGGGATGCCTCTAGTTTGGATGATGAGGCTTTTGGGAAGGCGTTATCAAGACCGTGTAGCAGGGATGGATGTTTTGTTAGCATCATGTAAGCTAGCGCAAGCACAAAACGTCAGTGTTTTCTTTGCGGGTTCTCAACTAGACATTCTTTCTTTGATGCAAAAAAGGTTAGAGAAGGAATTTCCTAACTTGAAAATTGCCGGGATGGAACCTTTGCCCTTCCGTCCCATGACGGAAACTGAAGACAAAGCTCTGATTAAGATGATTAACAACAGTGGTGCTGGTTTGGTGTTTGTATCTCTGGGTTGTCCCAAACAAGAAAATTGGATAGCTCAACATAAAAATCAAATTCAGTCGGTGATGATTGGGTTGGGTGGAGTTTTCCCCGTTTACGCAGGAATCCATAAACGCGCACCTCGTATGGTACGAGACTTAGGTTTTGAATGGCTATATCGGTGGTTGCAAGAACCTCGGCGTCTCTGGCATCGTTATAGTACCACCATTCCAGCTTTTATCTTGTTGGCTAGCAAGCAACTGTTGATGTCAAGCTCTTTTAGTACTCCATTTCGTATCCGCGAACGGTATTTGGGATGGAGAGATTAGCAACAAAGAATGTAGAGACGTAGCACTGCTACGTCTCTGACTTCTGGATAGCACTGCTACGTCTCTGACTTCTATAGCGCTTCTCGTTTGAATCAAGTACAGATTTATCTGCGTCCATCTGCGTTCATCTGCGGTTCCTTAATTCTGCACCCAACTGATAACCGCTATAGATAACGCAATCTAAATTGGGTCGAAGTCTAATTTAGTACCATTTAATCATGCTTTTGCACTCTTATTGAGTAGTGATGCTGTTTCGACGTACATTTAGTTTTTGCATCAAATTCAAAGTAGTAGCAGTAGAATTTCTGAGGAAAATATCCGGAACACCAGTAAAGCACTTAGAAGTATATTACAGAATCTTCTCCGAGTAAATACTAATGCATTTATTCTTCATGAAGTATTTTACCATAAATTATCAACAAATAATTCGGAGAATTTTGTAGCTGGCTATGTCGCCTAAAGTAACTTTGTGTAAGCCTTACAGAGTTTTAACGCGAAAGTTTCCATCTTGATTTAATCCTTTTTGCCAAAAACTCCAATTGCTTCAAGCTTAAACAAAATTACAAATATTTCCTGATATGAAGATTACCGAAGGAAATACTAAAGGGATAACAAAGACAGTATTTTTTCGGAGATGTCTATTGACTGCAAAACAATCACACATTCTCTAATTGATGCAACATACAGGTAAGTAGATGGAAAGCAAAGAACTCATTATCGAGGCAGGTAGAGCTGAGAGTCAGTACTGGAAAGACCTGTGGAAATACAGAGAGCTATTTTACTTTCTGGCATGGCGGGACATTTTGGTGCGCTACAAGCAAACTGTAATTGGGATGGCATGGGCTTTAATTCGTCCCTTCTTAACAATGGTGGTATTCACCTTTGTGTTTCAAGGAGTAGCAAAACTACCCTCGATAGGAAATACCCCTTACCCGATTCTGGTTTTTGCTGGTTTGCTACCCTGGCAGTTTTTCTCTGGTGCGCTGAGTGAATGCAGCAACAGTTTAGTTTCCAATGCCAACCTGCTTTCTAAAGTTTACTTTCCGCGTTTGATTGTCCCCACTAGTGCAGTCATTGTTAGCTTTGTAGACTTCATGATTTCCGGTATCATTTTGCTGGGGTTGATGGCGTACTACAACTTTGTACCTGATTGGCGGATTTTGACACTGCCGCTATTTATTTTGATTGCCTTTGCAGCATCGATAGGTGCAGGATTGTGGTTAGCAGCTTTGACTGTGGAATATCGCGATTTCCGCTATGTTGTGCCGTTTATAGTGCAATTTGGTTTGTACATTTCTCCTGTAGGTTTTACTGCCAGTAGAATACCGGAAAAATGGCAGCTGTTGTATTCACTCAACCCAATGGTAGGAGTAATTAACGGTTTCCGCTGGGCAATTATAGGCGGCGAATCGCAGATATACTTACCTGGCTTTGCATTGTCTGTAGGTTTAGTGATTCTAATGCTTGTCAGCGGAATTTGGTACTTCCGCAAGATGGAACGCACATTTGCTGACGTGGTATAGCTAGGAGTAGATTGACATGTCTGATACAGTTATTAGAGTTGAAAATTTAAGTAAGAAGTACATTCTAGGTCAGCAGAAAGAAGGCAGTAGTAGTTACAAGTCTCTGCGCGAATCTATAAGTGATGGGGCAAAATCGCTGGGAGAAAAACTTCTCAAACCCGGTGGTAAAAAAGACATTAGCCCAAGCGAGCAAGAGTTTTGGGCGTTGAAGGATGTGTCGTTTGAGATTAAGCAAGGCGATCGCGTTGGGTTCATTGGGCGTAATGGTGCTGGTAAGTCAACGCTACTGAAGGTTCTCAGCAGAATTACTGAACCAACCAGTGGATCTATCCGGATTAAAGGGAGAGTTGCCAGTTTATTGGAAGTGGGAACAGGATTTCACCCAGAGTTGACTGGTAGAGAGAATATCTTCCTCAATGGCGCAATTTTGGGAATGGGCAAGGCTGAGATTCAACGCAAATTTGATGAGATTGTTGCCTTTGCCGAAGTTGAGAAGTTTTTAGATACGCCTGTTAAGCGCTATTCTTCAGGGATGTATGTGCGGCTAGCGTTTGCAGTGGCAGCGCATTTAGAACCAGAGATTTTAATTGTGGATGAGGTGTTGGCAGTAGGAGATGCCGAATTTCGCAAGAAATGTATGCGAAAAATGAAAGATATCTCCGAAAGAGAAGGAAGAACAATTTTATTTGTTAGCCATGATTTAGGGGTAATCCGAGCATATTGCAATCAAGGAATTATGCTAAATCGTGGTCAAGTTTATTGTCAGGGGAATATTGATGAAGTTACCAGTGCTTACTTATCAGTAACAAAAACTTCTAACTTCAGACCAGTGATGCGCTCTAAGTGTGGCAGATTCGAGCTTAAACGTCCTTTTTGGATTGATGATAAAGGTGAAGAAGTAACTGAATATGCATGGGGTTCAAGCTATAAGTTAAGATTTGACTTTAACTTCCTTGAACAAGTTAGTCAAGTTAATCCAGGTTTTTTCCTACTTGATGATGAAGGGAAAAGAATATTTACTTCCCATTTACTAGATGATGATTTTAGATTTAAAACTCCCTTAAAAGGTAGAGTTATTATCGATACAGACTTAGATTTACCATCATTATCTCCTGGTGAATATCATATAGTATTTGGAGTTAGAGATGAGTCAGAAGAGGATGCAATATTTTATGATGATGAGCTAATAAAACTCAAAATACTTTATTTAGAAATGCCGAAAAATGGAGTAGGTGGATTTTTGTGGCATACAACTAAATGGTCTTTTATAGAAGATAAATTTACCAGATAAAAAATTATGTATATCAATTCATTAAAGCTGGTTAGTTCCGCTCTCAAAATCAAATGTAAAATATCTAATATTCATAAAAAAATCAAGAATAAATTACGTTACCAACTAGGAATATTGTTGTATGAAATACTTCTCCAAAATCAACGCTACACTGTAATACTTGCTTATTTTTTGCTTTGTAAGCTTAAGATGATCAGAACTTGGGACCCTTGGATTATGAAAAAGGGCAATGAGTATCATGCATTCTGTCTAGCAAGTTTTATAACTGAAGAACCATTTTGGATGACTGGTGTAATTTTGCATTTAGTATCTAAAGACCTCGAAAAATGGTCATTTACAGACGTAACTATGCAACCAGATGATTGTCAGTGGCGAAATGGTAGAATTCTTGCCGGATCGTGTGTTGAAGAGAATAATAAATTTTATCTATTTTATTCAGCGTCTCCTCAAAAACCAAATATTTTAATCGAAAGTATTGGCATGGCAGTTTCCGATGACTTGCGAACTTGGCAACAGCAACCAGATGTATTAATTGTTCTTGATTATAAAATTTATGCTAATTCGCAGCGGACTGATACAATTTACGAACACTGTCAATGTCGAGACCCTTATCTTGTAAAATGTGACGTTAAAAATCAGTATTATTTGATTTTTTCAACTGCGATTTCTGATGCACATCATCACTTTCGTGGGTGTATAGGTTTAGCTGTCTCCCAATCTATAGACGGTCCTTATCAATTACTAAAGCCATTATTATTTCCTCATGTTAATGACGAAACAAACAACGGAATATTTTATGAACTTGAACGACCTCAGCTAATTATTAAAAATGGCAAATACTATTTATTTTTCTCAGCATGGGGTCATACAATTAACCCAAAAGCATCAGAAAATTACAGTGAATTAAACTTAGATAAGTCTGCTCTATATTGCTATGTTTCTGACAGTCTCGATGGACTTTATAAACCTGTACCTGAATTTAAAATTGTCCCTGGCAGTGAAAAAACAGGTATGTACGGAACAAACTTCCTACAAGATGAAGATGGAGAATGGTTTGCTTACGGCTGGTATCTTGAAACATTTACTTGTGAAATAGGTCGGAAATTTCCCGTGATTTGGGATACCGAAATTCCACGCATTTTGATACCAAATCAAGACTAGTTACTATTTATGATCTTAACTTTGTCTGTGTGGGTGGAATAGGTTTTCTGTTGATTGAGCATCGAAAATATTAGTACTGAATTTAGAAGAAACCCAAATTATTGGATATTAAATTTTTACTGATTCAGTACGTAAGATCATAGTTTGCGTCATTGTTGGAATATTTATTGTAGATATGAAAGTAGCCGTTGTTAGCAAATCTGATAGAAATGGAGGTGGGGCAAGTAGAGTTGCCGAGGATCTTGCTACCTGGTTAAATGATGCAGGACACCCAACTGATCACTTTATTGCCTTTAACTTCAAAGAGCCTCTTTCATTCCAACGCAGTCTCTATGGAGAAGGTCGTAGATACAGGCTTTGTAAAAGGATTCACGAAAAGACTAACGAATACGGTTTCCCAGAACTGTTGCCCGTTGAATACTGGCTTAACTTGAGCAGAATTCTTGATAATTATGATATTGTTCATTTTCACGACCTCTATACCGCCATATCTCCGGTCACTCTTGCTCTAACTTCCCGACGCAAACCTACTTTTTTCACAATACATGACTGTTCTGCATTTACTGGCGGTTGTCTGTACCCGATGGGATGTGAAAAGTTTAATAGCCATTGTCATAAGTGTCCACAATTGCCTGTAGATAAAAATCAAGAATCAATTGCCGATCGCACGAAAGAAATCCAGACAATCAAACGATGGGTTTCTGGGCAATTTAATATACGTTACATATTTCCAAGCCACTGGATGCTTCAGGAGGCTCAAAAAGCTCTCAAATTCAAAATTTCACCTGTAGTCATTCCTAATACTCTTGATTTGCAACCTTTTCCTTCTGTGAAAAAGGCAGATGTAAAAACTAGTTTAGGTATTCCAGAAAATCGTAAAGTAGTTGTCATTGCAGCATCATTTTCTCTTGACGATCCCCGTAAGGGTGCAAAGTATGCAATTAATGCCTTGCAAAGTATGCGTGATATTTCTCCATTTGTTATAGCTGTAGGACATTGCAACGACGAGTTTAAGCAGGCATTGCAGGGACTTGAGTTTAAAGAGATGGGTTATATAAAAGACCCTAACTTCCTAGCTCAAGTTTACTCGGCAGCAGATATTATGCTCTTCTGCACCCTTGCTGATAACCTGCCATTAACTGTGATGGAAGCAATGGCTGCATCTACTCCAGTCATTGGTTTTGCTACAGGAGGTGTTCCAGAGATGATACAAACAGGACGCAACGGTATTTTAGTTGAGCCTACTAACCAAGAGGCATTAAATCAAGCCCTACGTCAAGCATTACTATCGATGGATTTGGAAACAATGGGTCAGCAGGCAAGAAGGGATTTTGAAGAGAAATTTTCTAGGGCTGCATTTGTTGAAAGGCATCTGCAAATCTATCAAAATCTTCCACTTTACGAATCTGTAAATCAATCAGAACAAGCATTAGTGATGTAGGTGAAAAATCAGCGTACTGACTGGAAATCAATTGACAAGCGCAACCAATTCTACCTGAACTGTTACAGCTTTAAGTAGAAACCTGAAAATGTTTGAGGATATTATCGTATGATTTGCTCCGCAACTGCAACCCTTTCATCCACTCTCTCAAAGAATTCAGGGAGCGATCGCTTTTACCTCATCTCTGGTTCAGCTCATGTTGCACTCGCTCAAGATATCGCCAATTCTCTCGGCATAAATCTGATTCCTACAATTCGTAAACAGTTTGCCGATGGCGAGATTTATGTCCAAATCCAAGAATCAATTCGAGGTGGCGATGTTTACCTGATTCAGCCTACTTGCCACCCAGTTAACGATCGCTTAATGGAATTGATGATCATGATTGATGCTTGCCGTCGGGCTTCAGCAAGGCAAATCACGGCTGTTTTACCCTACTACGGTTACGCTAGGGCAGACCGCAAAGCCGCTGGACGCGAATCAATCACAGCTAAACTAGTCGCAAATTTGCTTGCAGAGGCAGGATCTGATCGAGTAATCGCAGTAGATTTACACTCCGCCCAGGTTCAAGGCTTTTTCGATATCCCACTGGATCATATCTACGGTTCTCCTGTTCTTGTAGATTACATCCGAAATAAACAGCTTTCAAACGTTGTTGTAGTCTCTCCCGATGTCGGAGGAGTGGCACGAGCGCGGGGATTTGCGAAAAAGCTTAACGATGCACCACTTGCAATTGTCGATAAGCGTCGCCAAGCACACAATTGTGCTGAAGTCATGAATGTAATTGGTGATGTGCGTGGCAAGACAGCTATTCTCGTAGATGACATGATTGACACAGCAGGTACTATTACTGAAGCTGCAAAGTTACTCCGTCAGGAGGGTGCAAAACAAGTTTTTGCTTGTGCAACCCACGCGGTTTTGTCGCCCCCTGCAATTGAACGACTAGCGAGTGGTTGTTTAGAAGAAGTAATCGTCACAAATACCATTCCAATTCCAGATGAAAAACGCTTCCCACAACTAACGGTAATATCTATTGCCGATTTTCTTGGCGAAGCAATTTTCCGCATCCATACAGAAAGTTCTATTAGTAGTTTGTTTTGTTAGAGTAAGCGACTGTTACAAATTAATAATGTCGATTAGTTCAGTTTAGATTGTTTTGAAAGCAACACTCAGTAATTATGGCAACAAAAACCTACTCATTCGATGTATTTGAGACATGTTTAGTTCGGGTTTGGGCAAAACCAACCGACTTATTTTGGGAATTGGGAGAACAATTAAGGGAAGAAAAACTAATCGGGATATCAGCAGATTCTTGGCAGCAGATGCGGATAAAAGCAGAAAGCCAAGCCAGAGAAGCATCAAAAACTGGAGAAGTAAATGTAGAACAAATCTACCAACAATTAGCTCGTTTGTTGGGTTGGTCAACAACTGAAGCCGAACAAGCTATGGACAAAGAAATTGCATTAGAGTTGGCTTCTTTGCGTCCTGTACCCGCTATTCAAAAAAGAATACAAGCATTACAGCAAGCAAATGATCGGCTCATCTACATGTCAGACATGTATTTATCTGAGGAGACAATTCGGACTTTCCTCAAAGAAAATAATGTCTGGACACCGGGTAGCAGTTTGTATGTCTCATCCGAAATAGGAATGAGCAAGTCAAATGGTAAATTATTTCCACATTGTCTGGCACAGGAATCAGTTAAAGCTTCTCAATTAACCCATATTGGAGACAACTTCCACTCCGATGTGAAAATGGCGAAAAAACAAGGGGTTAAGGTGGAACCAATTTCTCAAACCCACCTCAATCGATACGAAGGAAAAATCGCGGACACTACCCAACTTCCCTTAAAATTTAGATCCTTACTTGCTGGTGCAAGCAGACTTACTCGTTTGCAGTCTCAAGAAACGAGTGCTGATAAACAAGTTATTTGGGACACAACAGCGAGTGCAGTAGCTCCAATGTTATTCGGTTTCGTTCACTGGTGTCTTGTAGAAGCGCAAAAAAAAGGAATTCAAAGACTGTATTTTGTCGCCAGAGATGGGCAGATTTTGCAAAAAATTGCTCAAGTTATCTGCAAAAATTGGGGATACAAAATAGACTGCCGTTACTTCTATGGTTCTCGTCAAGCATGGCATCAGCCTGCCCTTCAAGAGATTGGTAAAGAGCAGCTTGACTGGATTTTGGCTCACGCTGATTCTGACATTCGGTTTCTATCAATTCGTTCCATTTGTGAGCGAGTTAACATATCACCAGAGGAGATTAAAGATGTCCTAAGTCGATATGGTTTTCCAGAAGCGAAATGGGATGTGAATCTTCAGATTAAGCAACGTAAATTACTGAGGCAGGTTTTCACTGAGAAGCAAATTACTGAACTTATCATCTCAACTTCTACTACCTATCGTGAAAAGGTGATCGGCTACTTTCGCCAAGAAGGACTAGACGATGGAGTTCCCTTTGGTTTTGTGGATGTTGGCTGGAGTGGAAACATACAACGCTCTTTTAGTAAATTACTGAACATTGCTGGTTTCTATCCAGAATCTGGCGTTTGTGGTTTTTACTTTGCCCTTGAGAATCGGGTTAAGCCATTTCAAAATGATTGTTCACTGGCTTATTTCTATGATGATGTAGACATAGACAATTTATACGATCGCCATCTGGTCTGCAAGTACAGATACTTGTTCGAGCTTTTCTTTGCAGCAGATCACGGTAGTACTATGAACTACGAGCTATGCGGTGAGCAGTATATCCCCGTACTTCGTTACCCGAAAAACGAACATGCAATCAAATGGGGGTTATATGTCCTGCAAGCTGCTGCTGTCGAATTTGCACAGCAAATCACGGCTATCCTGAGTAAGCAAGAATGTACAACTGAACTTTTCCTAGAAGTATCGGAAATTTTGGCAAAAGAACTCACCCGAAATCCTTCCACTCAGGAAGCTGAAGTGTTCGGCTCCTTTGTCATGTCTGGAGATCAAACTGAAAATTCTTTTGAGGAACTAGCACCGATTTACAGTTTAGCTGATTGGTGGAAACTACTAATTTATAAAAAGCATCCACATGGAGATGTCTGGCATCCGGCTTCACTTGCCAGAGCTAACGTCATTGTGAGAAAAATTTTAGCCCTCAGGAAGCTCAATATGAGCCATATAATGATGAAAAAATTGGCAAAATTTAAACACAAATTTCTCGAAAGGGCAGCTATTAAAACTACTTGAAACTAGGCTTGATTGTTTTCTCATCTTACTCTTGGCTGAATGTGGAAAGTTTCAAACCTCAAGCAAGGATAAATTGTCTAAATTTCGATTGGTTGGATGTTGCGAAAGTCAGTTAAGACCTTGAGAAACATAACAGGTAAAGAAATATGCCAGACAAATTTCATGTGAGATTAAAAAGGCTGCTAAATCATCACGATTGGCTACTTTGGATTGTGACTACAGTAGTCCGCAAGTTGAATCAAAAGTTGATTCAGTGGCTAAATTTTAGCGGTTCTCATACATTCATCGATAGAAGCAAAGGGTCTGACCGTCTTTTAATAGTGCTTGCTGGTTACAAAAGTTTTCTCTGGTCCCTAACGCTGACGAGAATTGCTAAATTTGTCCCACCAGATGTTGATATTTGTATCCTTTCCTCTGGATTGTATTCTGAACCGCTAGCACAAATGGCAGCAGAGCATGGCTGGTCTTACCTCTACACAAAAGCTAACAAGGTTTCACTAGTTCAGAACTTAGCGATCGCCAAACATACAAAAGCCCAATGGATCTACAAATTGGACGAAGATGTTTTCATCTCCGAAAACTTTTGTGAAAAACTATTAGAGGGATATTTATACGTCAAAAACGAAGGATTGTATAACCCAGGTTTTTGTGCCCCCTTACTTAACATTAACGGCTACTCATACATTAGCTTTCTTAGAAGTATCAATGCTGATGATGAATACAAAGCTAAATTTGGCGAACTCAAACACGCAGTTAACGGAATTAAAGCTTTTTCTGATGGAGAAGCAGCTAAATGGTTGTGGGAAAAAAGCCTACCATTTGATGAAGTGGCTGAATACATTGCTTCTCAACCTTTTAAATACTCAGCATCACCTCATCGATTTAGTATTGGAGCCATTCTTTTTGAAAGAGAATTTTGGGAAGCGATCGGTGGTTTTAGAGTTTCCCTTAAAGAAGGTTGCCTTGGTATAGATGAAGAATATCTCTGTAAAGACTGTACTGAGATGTCCAGAGTCATAGTTGTTATTCAAAATTTGTTTGCTGGACATTTTTCATTTGGACCTCAAACATCTGCCATGACAGAGTATTTGCCAGAAATATATCCTCAACTTTGCCTCAAGGAGTAATAAGTAATGAAATTTGATTGGTTAATTATTGGAGCCGGCTATTCAGCTTGCGTTATGGCTGAACGAATTGCTAATCAGTTAGGACAAAGAGTGCTAATTGTAGAACAGCGAAACCACATCGGTGGCAATGCTTACGACTACTACAACGAGCATGGAATTTTAGTCCACAAATACGGTCCCCATATCTTCCACACCAAATCTAAAAAAGTTTGGGATTACCTATCTCAATTTACCGATTGGAGACATTACTATCACCATGTACTAGGAGTAGTTGAAGGCAAGAAAGTCCCCATTCCCTTTAATCTAAATTCCCTCTACGCCCTTTTTCCACCAAAATATGCAGAGAAGCTGGAGAATTTACTCCTAGAAAACTTTGGTTTTGGGGTGAAAGTACCCATTCTAAAACTGCGTGAAAGCGCCAGTGGTGACTTAACCTTTCTAGCCGAGTACATCTATGATAATGTCTTCCTTCGTTACACAATGAAGCAGTGGGGTGTGAAACCAGAAGAATTAGACCGGGGAGTTACAGGACGTGTTCCAGTCTACATCAGTCGGGATGACCGTTATTTTCAAGACCCCTACCAAGCTATGCCCAAGCTTGGCTACACCGAAATGTTCCACAAAATGCTGGATCACCCCAACATTAAGGTGCTTCTGAACACAGATTACCGCGAAATTATCAACGACATTCAATTTAACCGGATACTCTGCACTGGTCCGATTGATGCCTTCTTTGATTATATGTACGGTGAGTTGCCCTACCGTAGCCTGCGCTTTCAATTTGAGACTTTGGATCAAGAGCAGTATCAAGAAGTTGGTACAGTCAACTATCCTAACGATTACGATATAACCCGCATCACCGAGCAGAAATACCTGTCAGGACAAACCTCACCCAAAACCACTTTGGTGATGGAATATCCCCAAGCTTATGTACCAGGGAAAAACGACCCCTATTACCCCATCCTGAATGAGGATAACCGTGGGCGTTTAGACCTTTACCTCAAAGAAATAGAGAAACTCAACGGCAGTGTACTGTTTGCAGGGCGACTTGCAGATTATAAGTATTACGACATGGATCAAGCAGTGCTGCGAGCATTAGGCTTGTTCGAGAAAGAAGTGGCGCAGTAATTGAGCATAAGCGATCCTACTATGGGTCTGGGGAAATATGGGTATAGGGAGAGAAAATTCCTCCTTGTCTCCCCATTTATAGGGTAATACCGTTGGTATTAAGCCCAGTCAGACGAGTGTAGAGACGCGAAATTTCGCGTCTCTACAGGTCTAAAATCAGTACCAAAAATCCTTAACTGAACTGCATTGGATTATAAGATTTCCCGCCATCAAGCTTGTGGTGGTCTAAGCTTTCATCCCTAAGTATTCAGTCAGTAATTAACGGGAGAAATGAGCTAGGTAAAAACAAAAAATGGATATTAGTTTAAAAGCGAAAAGAGGTTTACTCGCAGTAGTTCGTCAGTTTGGCTTTGACATTATCAAAGGTCAACGCACTGAATCAGCCCTGTTATCAAGTTTTGGTATTAATTTAATCTTTGATGTGGGAGCCAATGTTGGTCAGTATGCTCTAAATACACGAACTGATAGCTACAAAGGTAAGATAGTATCATTTGAACCCATATCATCGGTTTTTAACCAGTTAAAAGCAAAAGCTAAAAATGACCCTGCCTGGACTACTTTAAATTTTGGTCTAGGTGATTATGATGGGACAGCATCAATAAATATTTCTGAATATTCAGTTTTTAGTTCAATTTTGAATCAATTGCCGCAGCTAAGTGAACAGTACTCTGATTCTAGATATATTGGGAAAGAGGAAATTAATATTCGCCAGTTAGACTCAGTTTTCAATGATTACTATAGTGATGGCGATAAAGTACTGTTAAAAATTGATACTCAAGGATATGAAAAAAATGTATTAGCAGGGGCTCAAGCCTCACTCAAATACGTCACTTGCATTCGGCTAGAATTATCTTTTGGTCATCAATATGAGGACGAGTTATTAATGATGGATATGATTAATATTTTGCAAAAGGACGGATTTACACTCGTTTATCTAGAACCTCTAAAACATACTTTAAATGGAGGTAAGATATTACAAGCAGATGGTATATTTTTGCGCTTATAGTACAATGCCGTTCAGTTAAGTCCCAAATTATTCTAGAGACGTAGCAATGCTACGTCTCTACAAAAGACCATTTTCTACTACCAATTTCTTAACTTAACAGTATTGGCTTATAATCACCTAGCTAATCAATTTTGTTTGAAATTATTACACTCAACTTTAATTGAGTGCAATGAAATATTAGGCTATTAAAAATAACGAGATAAATAGTTCAAATTAGCGTTTTATATTAGATTTATTCAACAGTTCCACACTCATAACTAATACAGGTCGGCGGAAATAAAGCACCCATCCCAAATTACCAAAAAGTCTGCCCTATAAGCTTTTTGACTTTTGACTTGCGGTACTAGTCTAAACTCCAGACAATGAGTTAGCAGTTTAAGCGGTAGATGCAGCTTGATTAGTATGCAAAGTTCAGATTAAGCTTTTCTCCTTCACTGCCCTCCTACGTAGAGCGGCACTGTACTACCATTAGTGTATTGAAAAACCTGATCGCGAGTGAGTTTACGGCTTTGAGACCCCTGTGTCTCTTGAACCTGAATCTGGAAATCGTTAGCTCCATACGTTCTTGTGGCATAAGAGAGTGCAACCCAAGAATTGTCATTGATAAAAGCGATCTCATTAGGTGACACGCTTTCAGTCACGTACAAGAGCGCTCCCAATAACTCGCTTGCACCACCTCCTTTAGTATGGATCACAGTGTTGACATTACCTCCTTCGGTCTTAAGACCTAACACCCAGAGCTTGCCGCCATTATTGAATATCTTCTCATTACGACCTTCAGGATTAATCTGACGCATCCATACCTGTTGCGGATGCTCAAAGCGCCAAGTTTCTCCGGCTACATTCTCAACAAAGAGCTTTCCGGCTCCTGGGGTGTTCCGAAACACATACTTCTGGTCGGTGGGTCTGTATGTGCAGCAGCCCATATCCTTCAAAAACAGTGTTCGGGAAGTAGCTTGTTCAAAACCAATCAATCCAGGTGACGCATCTGGAGTAATATTTGTGATACTAACACGTTCAATGGTTACGTCAGGTGCTGCTCCATCCTCAATCCGAAAGAATGGCTTCGGATTGTTTGCATCCCCAAAGGCTGTTCCACCAGGAGAGAGCGTAGCATTCGTCGCAATGATTTTGCGAACATTTCCCCTGACGCGTAGGGTATCAGTGATATAGTAACGACCTGCTGGAATGTAAACGATGGATTTTCCTGAGTCGAGGGCGTTTTGAATTGCAGCCGTATCATCGCCCCAATCATCGCCACCATCTGCTGATTTCCCTCGTGCGCCAAAATCCTCAACGTTTGCCCAGTTTGAGAGATTGTTATCATGAAAGTCTGGTGGCTCCTCGACTGGAAGATTGAGAGAGGTCTTTGCGGAAGTCCCAAACAAATTCAAAGGAGTGTTCGAGCTATATTCCTTGACCGTAGCTTCCGGCAAAACCTTGTTATCTTGCATAATTGCAGACAGATAACCCGATGAACTGACATTCCGGGCAAACATACGGCTATTGCTCTCAATAGCACTTACCAATGGATTATTGCCATAAAGTTCGGCATCGATAAGGGTCATAAGACCCGTCATGCCTGTATTGCGTATCGCCGGCACACTATTGCTGCTCCAGAGGTCTCGTATTGCGACAATATTTCCCGAATTTTCTAAACCGACAGTTTTCTGATTGCAGATACTAATGTGTTCGAGAGTCATACCGTTGACCTCGTTCCCAATACGAATACCATGATCAAAGCCTTCCACAACGAGGTTCTTGACCAGAGCCGGACCAGCCCACCCTCGAGTCATGTCAAGTCCCGCAAATCCTTGACCACGAAGTGTAACATTGCGAACCGCACCAGTATTGTTGGCTAAATAATCGAGTGCGATCGCTCCACGATTATTACCAGTGTCAATCGTCAAGTCTTCAATGTAGTTTGCAAATGCCTCGTTCCCCTCTCCCTTTCCGAAATAGTCCTTTCCTCCGGCGTAAGCATCTTCCACATACAATCCCGACGCGGTATAGACCACTGCTCTAGGATTGCTAGGATCGTTGTAACTAGGTGAATTGTCCTTCAACCGAATAATAGTTTTGGTGCGGTTTTGTCCTTGGAGTCTTAGCTGCGATTGCCATTTGCCGTTCGTGTCTTTCCACTCGAGGCGATCGCTTACAATATAAGTCCCTTCAGAGAAATAGAGAACTCTGTTTGTACCCACGTTCTCCCGAATCGCCCTCCGGATTGCCTGAGTATCATCTGTGACACCATCACCTTTGGCTCCATATTTAGTCTTAACGTTAATCACCATATTGTCGGGAAAAAGCTTATCCTCCGAAATATTGGCAGTGACACATCTATTATTCTCTCCTGGGTTGACAGCCACCTGATCAGAAAGCCCTAATTCCGAGGGGATGTTTGCAAGTGCAGGTTTGTTAACAGCAATAGGAGAAAATACTGCTATCCCACACATCAGGGAAAGTTTAGAAAATGGCTTCTTTCTGCGCTTAAACTTTGTCACAACTACTTTGCTAGGTGTAGCTTCGTTAACGTCAGCAACAGAAGAAAGTTCTGTTATCCCACACATGCTCGAAAGTTTAGACAATATCTTCTTTCTGCGCTTAAACTTTGTCACAACTACTTTGCTAGGTGTAGCTTCGTTAACGTCAGCAATAGAAGAAAGTTCTGTTATCCCACACATGATGGAGAGTTTAGACAATATCTTCTTTCTGCGCTTAAACTTTGTCACAACTACCTCGCTTCTTAATAGGGAACTTATTTCGACGCTTAAGCGTCTCCTCTTTTGACTCTTAGGTGGGGATTGCTCCGTCACCGGACATTAGAACTATTCATTTCTTGGGGACAGTTGCTAAACCAAATATAGCGGTTTGCACTTGGATGCAATACACTCTGACCTCTCCCCAACCCCTCTCCTGCAAGGAGAGGGGCTTTTTCGCCTTCCCTTGCTCTTAAGGGGGTAGAGGTCTGTATTTCACTCAACCGAGAATGGCTATATCCGTCCAATGAAACAAAATATTGAGCCTATCTTAGATAGACCCATAGAGTTTCATGTCGGCAAGGATTTGAGAATGACTGGGAATATTTGTGTGCGCTCAACGGTAGACCAAAATATTCAGGCTGAATACTTGCTTTCTGCACCTAGATTAACATTAAAGCATACAGCGGGAACATCTCACTTCGGCAAAAATACTCAATAGCTGCACTATGATAAATACACAGAAATCACTTAGATCAAGTTAATGACCGCTGAAGAAAAGCAACAGCTATATACAAACTTAACACAAATCACATCAATTTTGTTGTGGCATCTACTATTATGGAGATTTTTTTTGGCGATCGCTAATCTAAAATAGACATCGACCGAATTTAATTATGCGTTATCCAGAACCCTTGATTAGACGTAGCAGTGCTACGTCTCTACATCTTTTCCGGAGATGTCTAATAGATTGGGTGCGGCTCTTGCCCATGGTCGATTCTTGATTATTGTTTTCCTACATAGAGGGGCACCGCACGCCCATTACCATGCCCAAGGAGCTGATTGCGAGTGAGTTGAAAACGCTTGAGTCCGCGTGTTTCTTGAACGTGAATCTGGAAGTCCTTGGCTCCATAATTAATTGTCGCATAAGAGAGTGCAACTTGAGAGTTGTCATTGATAAAAGCGATCGCATCTGATGGCACGTTCCCGGTCACGTACAACAGCGCTCCCAATAACTCGCTTACACCACCTCCTTTTGTATGGATAACAGTGTTGACATTACCTCCTTCAGTCTTCAAACCTAACACCCAGAGTTTACCGCCATTATTAAAAATCTTCTCACTACTACCTTCAGGGTTAAGCTGACGCGCCCATACCTGTTGAGGATGCTCAAAGCGCCAACCTTCAGCGGATACATCCTCAATAAAGAGCTTTCCGGCTCTTGGCTTGTTCCGAAATACATACTTGTGATCGTTCGGTCTTAATGAGCAGCAGGTCACATCTTTCAAAAATAGTGTTCGGGAGGTGGCTTGTTCAAAACCAATAAGTCCAGCTTGTGGTGGAGCTTGTTGAAGAAGATTTAGAACACCAACATGTTCAATGGTCACGTCAGTTGCTGTTCCATCCTCAATCCGAAAGAACGGTTTCGGATTATTTATATCTCCAAAAGCTGTCCCACCAGGAGAAAGCGTAGCACCCATCGCAAAGATTTTGCGAACATTTCCCCTGACGTGTAGGGTATTACTGATAAAGTAGCGACCTGGTGGAATATAAACAGTGGACTTTCCTGAGTCGAACGCTTTTTGAATCGCAACTGTATCGTCCCCCCATTCATCGCTTCCATCGGGGTTTTTCCCTTTTGCACCAAAATCCTCAACGTTTACCCAGTTTGAGAGCTTGTTATCATGAAAGCTTGGCGGCTCCTTAATCGGAAGATTGAGAGAGGTCTTTGCGGAAGATTTAAACAAAGTAAAAGGAGCGTTCGAGGTAAACTCCCTAGCCTTTGTCCCCTTTACGACCTTATTATCTTGGATAATTGCTGACCGATAACCAGATGAGCGGACATTTCGGACAAACATACGGCTATTGTTCTCAATAGCACTTACCGAGTCACTGCTGCCACGAAGATCCGCGTCGAGAAGGGTAATAAGGCTCGTGCTGTTGGTATTACGTACTGCTGGGACACTATTGCTGCTTGAGAGGTTTCGGATAGCTACAACATTCCCTAAATTCTCTAGACCAACAGTTTCTTGATTGCAAAGATTAATATGCTCAAGAGTAATACCGTTGACCTGACTCCCAATCCGAATACCAGAATCAAAGCCTTTGACAAAGACGTTCTTGATTAGAGCCGGACCAATCCATTTGCGAGTCATGTCAAGACCGACAAGTCCTCTCCCTTGAAGTGTGACATTGCGAACCGCACCGATGTTGTTGGCTAAATAATCGAGTGCGATCGCTCCACGGTTATTACCAGTGTCAATCGTCATGTCTTCGATGTAGTTTGCAAACGCCTCGTTCCCCTCTCCCTTAGCTGGATAGTCTTTTCCGCCGCCGTTAGGCTGCTCTACGTAGAGTCCTGATGCAGTATAGACTACTGCTTTAGGGTTGCTGGGATTATTGTAACCAGGTGCATTGTCCTTCAACCGGATAATAGTGGTGGCACGGTTTTGTCCTTGGAGCCATAGCTGCGATTGCCATTTACCGTTTGTGTCTTTCCACTCCAGGCGATCGCTCACAAGATATGTCCCTTGAGGAAAGTAGAGAATTTTGTTTTTCCCCACATTTTCGCGCATCGCCGTTAGCAGTGCTTGAGTATCATCTGTAACACCATCTCCCTTTGCTCCATAGCGGATTTTAACATTAACTACTAAATTATCGGGAAAGAGCTTATCCTGTGTCGGGGTAGTAGCAATGACGCATGGATTCTTCGCTCTTACTAGAGACTTGTCGGCAAAAATCCCTGACACAGAAGAAAGTCTGGGGTTTGTGACAGCAAACACAAGAGAAAGTATTGCTATCCCACAGATGATGGCAACCATAGAGGGGACTTTCCTTCTGCGTTTAATCTTTGTCATAACTACCTCGTTTATTGCTACAGAAGTTATTTTGATGCTCCCCCGCCTCCACTGTAACTAAAGACGGTTGATTTTTGTGGAATCTACGCATGTTAAACTTACATCTTGCAGCAGGGGAAACTGCACAAGCGCGTTCAACTTAATTGGTAAAAAAATTCTGCATACATTATTCAAGCCTACGCAACTATATCCGGAATAAATCAAATCTTTATAAATTCATTACATGATTTTCCAAATAATTAGCTTTTTTTTTACATAGCTCAAAGCCAAACTACACAACTATTACGGCGTTTTCTTATTAAATTAATGACGTTGCTAAGTACATTTGCTAATTAAAATTTCCGGAATGTGTGCCAATGTACCGAAAAAGTATGACAGAACCCTTTAAGGGTAATTACTAAGTTAGAATCCCAAAATTGCTACCTTTTTGAGTAAAAATGCTTGTAGACAATATTTAAGTTTTTGGTATAACAAATTTTTAGGTATTTTAGTGTGAATGAGATGACTTATTTTTAAACTGAAAATTTAACCAATAGTTGATATTTTCAGCATAATGGCAGGAGAGTTAAAGAAAGGTAATCAACCATCAATTGATAACACTAAGTCAGCGAGATGAGTGTATGCAAGAACTGAAAACTGAAAAACTACAACCAATCGAACTTCCTCAACTAAAAGAAAAGCCTTTAGTTTCAATACTGATTGCTAACTACAACTACGAAAAGTATATTGGGGAAACTTTGGAGAGTGTACTTTCTCAGACCTACCCTAATTGGGAAGCGATAGTTTGTGATGACGGTTCCAAAGATAACTCCTGTGAAGTCATCGAAACTTATGTCAAAAAAGACTCCAGAATCAAACTGATACGTCAGCAAAATGGAGGACAAGCTGCTGCTTTAGCCGTAGCTTATCAGCAAAGCAATGGTCAAATCGTTTGCTTGCTAGATTCAGATGATCTCTGGATGCCTAACAAGTTACAAAAAGTTCTCGATGCCTTCAAATCCGACCTAAAGTGTGGATTTGTGATTCATAACGTTATTGAAATTAATAGCCAGGGAGAACTCATCAAATCGACACCCATGCTTAATAAACTAGCATCGGGCTGGAGGGCACCATTTGCACTCTTAAATGGTGGGTTTGCTTACAACATACCACCTAGTTCGGCACTTTGTATTCGACGCGAAGTAAGCGACTTGTTCTTCCATATTAATGAAGAGTTCATCGGTGGTGGGGACACTCTTATTTGTCACTTAGTCCCGCTTGTAACTGTTATCGTACCAGTGCCAGAGGTCCTTAGTAAATATCGTAAACATAGTGCAAGTTATACAAGTTTTTCAACTTTGACAGCAGATGGGTTGAAGCAGCATCTAAATGTTTTGGAATCCGTACACCAAGAGCAAAGACAGTTATTGAAAAAAGTTTACGGTGCGGAGGTGGCAGAGAAATTAACAGGTCTAGAAGCTAGTGAGACTTATCTCAATAGGCGGTACTTGTTTACTCGACTAAAGGGTGAGCCTAAGTTAGAAAGAAGAGAAGCTCATCGGCAGCTTGTTGCTCATCCACAGTTTGGCAAGTCTATAACTGAACGATGGTTACAATGGGGCGAGTATTTGCCGGATGCTCTTTTTGTTGCACTGATTGATTTTATCTACGGTTCAAGTCCCCTCAAGCGACTAGTGAAGCTGATATTTGGAAGAGTAATCAATTCAAGTAAAGCAAAAGCAGATTGGTAATTATAGATTGGAAAACCCTAAATAATCCAGTGTGTAGGTAATGCAAATCAACTTGAAAATGATTCAAACTTCTGTTGGTTTGAGAATGTGTCGAGTATAAAGTTAAGGATGAGTATATGCAAGAACTGCAAACCCAAAAGCTACAACCAATCGAACTTCCCCAACTAAAAGAATTGCCTTTAGTTTCAATACTGATTGCTAACTACAACTACGAAAAGTATATTGGGGAAACTTTGGAGAGTGTACTTTCTCAAACTTACCCTAATTGGGAAGCGATGGTTTGTGATGACGGTTCCAAAGATAACTCCTGTGAAGTCATCGAAACTTATGTGCAGAAAGACTCCAGAATCAAACTGATACGTCAGCAAAATGGCGGTGTAGCTTCTGCATTAAATACAACTTACAGAAACAGTAGTGGTGAAATTATCTGTGTACTGGATGCAGATGATGTGTGGATGCCCGATAAGGTACAAAAAGTTGTTGAAGCGTTTCAATCTAATCCCAAGGGTGGCTTTGTCATTCACGATGTCTATCAAATTGATGGTCAAGGACAGTTGATCAAACCTACTCCTATGATAAAAAACTTGGCATCAGGTTGGATGGCATCATCTGTATTGAAAAAAGGTGGATGCATTGAAAATATCCCACCCGCTTCTGCACTTTGCATTCGACGCGAGGTAACCGATTTAATCTTCCCGATGAATGAAGCGTTTACACGCAATGCTGACAGTCTGATTTTTCGCCTAGCTCCGTTTGTGACTGAAATAGTGCCTGTATCAGAAGTACTTAGTAAGTTTCGCTTACATGGGACAAATCTTACAAGTTTTACATCCCTGACACCAGATATATTGGTACGGGAATTGGAGACAGCAAAGCGAATACACCAAGAGCAGAAACAGTTTCTGAGAAAGATTTACGGTGTAGAAGTAGCAGAAAGTCTGACGGGTGTGGAAGCTAACGCATGGCACTATCATGATCTTTACATGCTGGCTCGCTTTCAGGGTATAGCCAAGTCAGAAAGAAACAAGGTTCATCGTCTGCTTGTTACTCATCCGCAGTTTAACGTAGCTTTCAGTTACAAACCTTTGAAATGGCTACTGCAATGGGGTGAGAGTTTGCCGAATGCTCTATTTTTGGGGTTGTTTAATCAGATATCCCACGAAAGTGCGTTTAAACGCATAGCTAGATTAATTGTGAAGACATTATTAAAAAGATAGTCATCACATAAACTTTTGGTTTTTTGTATGCGATCGCGCTTTCAATTGAAAACTGTTACGTAAAAGAATGATAAATGAATCAGAAAACAATTGCTATTTTCACTTGGGGTTTAGATGGCGGAGCATTCGCAAACCTGCCAGCAGCTCTAACTAAAGGGTTTTGGAACTTGGGAGTAAAAGACTTATACGTTTTATACCTATCAAAAGAACCAGGAGAAGATATCACTTTTCCAGAAGGCGTTAAATTAGTACCACTAGGTGTTGAGCGGTCTATGGCATCTCCCATCGCCCTAGCCAAGTTTTTGAGAGCAGTCAAGCCAGATGTACTCATCTCTATGCCCACAATCATTAGCATCCCTGCGATTATGGGATGGCTATTAGCAGGTGTGCGACAGACAAAATTTGTGATTTACCAAGGAGATACTCTCACCTCTGATATTGCGATCGATCACAAAGATAACCTCAGGATGCAAATCATGCCTTGGCTGGCAAGGCTTTTATATCCCACAGCCAATGGCTTAACCACTGTCAGCCAAGGTGTCCTTGACATCCTCAAACAAGACCATATCCCGATTCCCCGCAATTGTGTAGCAGTCATCCCAAATCCTGTAGATACCGATCAATTTTTGCTGCGTAGCCAAGCAGAACCTGAACATCCCTGGCTCAAGCACAAGGACAGCCCAGTGATTGTTAGCTTAGGACGTTTAGGGAAGCGCAAAAACTATTCCCTGCTGTTGGAAGCGGTTGCAAAAATCCAAAACCAGATCAAAGTTAAGCTGATTATTTTTGGAGAAGGTCCAGAAAGAAAACATTTGGAAGAGGTGATTGCCCAACTGGGATTGCAGCAGGATGTCAGCTTACCCGGTCGTGTAGATAATCCTTGGAGCCACATTGCTAAAGCTGATGTCTTTGTCATGTCTTCCCTGGATGAAGCATTTTGTTTAGCACTGGTGGAAGCAATGGCGTGTGGAGTGCCGGTTATTTCCACTGATGCAGTTGGCGGGGGTCCTCGCAGCATTTTGGAAGATGGTAAGTACGGAAATTTAGTACCCAGCGATGATGTGCAAGCGCTTGCTGACGCAATTCACAAGGTGCTGACTTCTGAGAGTTGGCGGGAGCATTTAATTAATGTCAGTAAACAGCGTTGTCAAGCTTTTCAACCAGAAGCAGTTGCCCAACAGTGGTTATCTTTTTTACAGCAAGTTTAAAATATTTGTCCCACATCAAAAACTATATTATTAGCTTAATTTTGTGCGAATACTTTAAGTTCTCAGGTGAATTATGAAAATGAAAAAAATTCTAATTACAGGAGATCCTGAGTTTAGTTATCGACATCGGTATCTTTGGGAAGCATTGTCTCCATACTTTGAGCATCTAGAAGTTTTTTCTCGGCAAGATTCACTTAATATTAAGGCGAATGCCTTTCGCCAAAAAATTGTAAGTGTAATTTCCACAGGAAAACTACATAGCGGATTTCACAAGAGTAGTTTGGCATTTAAACTTAAATCCCAAGAAGTAGAACAAAATATCAAACAGCTAATATCCAAGCCTGACATAGTTTTTCACCTTTATTGTCTGTGGAGTCCCTTCTGGGAAAAATCTGAAATCCCTTACACAATTTTTTCAGATTACACCATGAGTCTGGCAATAAAAGACTGGTCAGATTGGGTTCCTTTTTCTAATCAGAAAGAACAAGATGCCTGGTTAGCTTATGAAAAACAAGCTTATAAACGTGCATATCACCTTTTTCCTATGAGTGATATGGTTAAGTCTTCTTTAATAGAAGACTATGGGATAGAGCCGGAAAAAATCACAGTTATTGGTGCTTCAGGAAACTTTAAAGAGCCATATGAGGGGGAAAAATTTTTTGGCAGCAATCGCATAATCTTCAATGGCTCAGACTTTGAAAGAAAGGGTGGTGATTTAGTTTTAGCAGCTTTTAAACAAGTGCGACAAGCTATTCCTGAAGCCAAATTAATTGTGGTGGGTAAGAAATTAGAAAATATAGAAGATGGCATTGAAAATCCCGGCTCAGTCTCAAATTTAGAGGTACATGAATTGCTTTTAAAGACAGATTTACTAGTTGCTCCCGCTAGGTGCGAACCTTTTGGACTACTGCTAGTGGAAGCAATGAACTATGGAGTACCCTGCATTGTCTCTAAAACTGGTGGGATGCCAGAGATCGTGAACAATGAGGTCAATGGAATTGTGATAGACCAACTAAATCCGGAAATTTTAGCCAAAGAAATCATTCGACTACTCTCAAATCCAGATTTATTAAAATCAATGTCAATTAGAGCTAGGCAAACTGTCAAGAGTAAGTTTAACTGGGAGACTATTGCTGAAAATATTGTGCAAACCTTGTGTGCTTAAGAGAGATTGTTCATGCGCTGTTAAAATTTTATGCTGGAGAATTTAATTCATGAAGGTTCTTCTGTCGGCTTATGCCTGCGAACCAAGTCGGGGATCTGAGCCAGGAATCGGCTGGAATATGGCTTACGAGATTGCTAAATACAATCAAGTCTGGGTTTTGACTTCAAATACTCATCGTCCGAAAATTGAAGCAGAACTTGCTCACAACCCATTGCCCAATCTCAACTTTGTCTATCTTGACCCCTTTGGCTGGGTTTATGACTGGTCTTATGAAGGTAAGCGATCGCAATTGTCAGTTTACCTTCACTACTATCTATGGCAGATTATGGCTTACTTTGTAGCCAGACCTCTCCATCAAAAAATTAACTTCGATGTCGTCCACCATATCACTTACGGCAGATATTCAAGTCCCAGCTTCCTAGTGTTCCTTTCTGTTCCCTTTGTTTGGGGTCCAGTTGGAGGTGCAGAATCTGCACCAAAAGCGTTCTGGCAAAAGCATAGCCTGCGAGCTAGGATTTATGAAAATCTCCGTAATCTTTTACGCAGCTTTGGGGAGAGTGACCCCTTTGTGCATCTGACTGCCAAGAAAAGTGTTGTGGCGATCGCAGCTACTGAAGAAACCGCACAACGTTTTGCCGCACTAGGCTGTAAGAAGATTGAAGTCTACGGTGCTGTTGGCATTCCCAAAGCAGATATTGAGCAACTAATGCAAATTTCCCCCACCCAATGCCGACCTTTCCGTTTTATTTCCACCGGAAGACTCTTGCACTGGAAAGGCTTTCATTTTGGACTGCGGGCTTTTGCACAAACCAACCTGCCTGGTGCTGAGTATTGGATAATAGGAGATGGACCAGAGCGAGAAATCCTAGAATCTTTAGCTCAGGAACTGGGGATTGCAGACAGAGTAAATTTTTGGGGTACATTGTCTCGCCAAGAAACTCTGTCTAAGTTGGGTGAGTGTGATGTTTTAATTCACCCTAGTCTCCACGACTCTGGGGGGTGGGTAGTGCTAGAGGCAATGGCAGCAGGTTGCCCAGTGATTTGCTTAAACTTGGGCGGACCTGGCATTCAGGTGACGGAGGAAACAGGATTTAAGGTTCCAGCTCACTCACCCGAACAGGCAGTAAATGATATAGCAGTAGCAATTGTGCGTTTAGCAAAAGAGCCAGAACTGAGAATTCAGATGGGAGAGGCTGGAAGGAAAAGGGTATGGGAAGTCTACAACTGGGAAGTTAAGGGGAAATATTTAGCTCAAATCTATCAAACCGTAGCAGTAAATCAATGAATTCAGCAATATCACCTCAACCTCAAGCAGGAATTATCACAAAGTCTAGCTTAATCGTGATATTTCTCGCTTCTGTTATGTTCCCCCGTGTTTTAACAGCACTAAAAGTCCCATCAGTTGTTAACTTTTTGCATTTCGTTTTGGTCATAGTCTTATTTGTATGGGTAGTACCTAAAATTCGTAGCCAAGTTGCTGGAAAACTCCTGGTTGGACTGATGATTTTTCTGGGAATAACTATATTTAGTGCCATGTACAATAAAGCAGGGGTTATCAATGTCATTCTCAGCTTTTTGATGCTTGCCGAACCTTTTATGATGTTGATAGCAATTGTTAGTACAAAATTACCTGAATCTAGTATTCAAAAATTTCAATTTTGGATATTTTCATTTGTCTATATTCATCTAGCTTTTGTATATTTTCAGAAGTTTATTATCAATCCATATTCTCCAGATGATATAAAGGGAATTTTTTTGAAGATGGGAGCCGGACACCATGTAGGAGGTGATGTTGCCCTAACTTTTGGGGTTTATTTCCTTCTGTCTTCCGGCGTTCGTTCACTATGGTTACGCATATTTGTATTTATTTTATGTATGGGAAACATTCTTTATGCTGATGTGAAACAGGTAGTCATTGCATTTCTAGTTTCCTGGTTTATCTTGATACTTACGCAGATGAAGGAGATAGTGAAAGCAATAATGTATTTAGGAATTGCTATTCCAATTACTATTGGAGTTCTGAAAATTATCAACACACTGTACTCTGGAATCCGATACATATCTGATATGGAGGTAGTTACAGAAGCTTTTCAATATAAATTATCTGTATTTTCTATTATTACCTCTTTCTATAAGTCAGATATAAATTGGTTGTTTGGACTTGGACCAGGTCATACTATTAGCCGATTAGGTTGGCTAATGAAAGATTATCTACAACTTTTGCAACCGTTAGGTATTACTGGCACTTCTGTTTTTGAGACAGTATTTAACGCTCAAGAGAGCTACTACTGGTCTAATAGTGGTACCGGCTCTAGTATGTACTCTTTATTATTCTCTTGGGCAGGTATTTGGGGAGATTTAGGGTTTCTAGGATTGGGAGTATATTTGTATCTCTGGTTTTTAGTCTGGAATTATATCTGTTTAGATAAAGTTTCCAAGTTTTTCCTAATTACTGTGTTTGTTGCTGGTCTAATATTTTCTTGGATGGAAGAACCTGCTTTTATGCTTTTTGTCGCTAGTTTAATTGGGCTGCAATGGCAAAAACATCAAGCTGAGAAATCTAACAAATTATGGCAGCACAAAATGCAAGACAATTTTGTCGAACAAAAAATGTTAGGAAAAAAAGCCTAACTAATTTTAGGTTTAATTAAATGCATAATATAGCAATACCGTTCAGTTAAGCCCGAAATCCTCTGTAGAGACGCGAAATTTCGCGTCTCTACATGCCGAAATCAATACGAAAAATCCTTAACACCAAGCGTATTGCATAATAAATTTAGGCGTTGCTGATTTTACGTAATACCAAAATCCTTGTAGAGACGTAGCAGTGCTACGTCTCTACATCCAGATTCATACCTCAATTTAGCAACGCCTAAATTAACAATCAATCTGGTTATATGGAATCATATAATGCCTAATTTTTTTAAGTTTCAATCTATCACAGAAATGAACATTTTAATTATCCATAATCGCTATCAACTTGCTGGGGGAGAGGACGCTGTTGTACAAGCTGAAGCGGAATTGTTAAAGTCTTACGGACATGATGTTTCAGTTTTAGAAGTAGACAACGACAGCATTATAGGAGTATGGGGTAAAGCAAAAACAGCCTTTTCGGCAATTTACTCTTTTTCCTCAAGAAACCTGGTGAGTAATGCGATCGCTCAACACAATATTCAAGTTGTTCACATACACAACTTTTTCCCACTACTCTCCCCATCTGTATACGATGCTTGTCGAGACGCGGTTGTGCCTGTTGTGCAGACACTACATAATTATCGGTTGGGTTGCCCAAAAGCTATGCCCTTTCGGGAAGGTCGAGTTTGCGAAGAGTGTATTGGTAAAGCCTTACCTCTGCCTGCTGTAGTGCATGGTTGTTACCGAGGTTCCCGGGTTGAAAGTGCAGTAGTAGCAAGCATGTTAGCGGTGCATCGGTATCGGCAAACTTGGCAAGAACGGGTGGATGGTTACATTGCTCTGACCCAGTTTCAGAAAGATAAACTAGTGCAAGCCGGACTTCCTAGTGAGAAGATTTACATTAAACCTAACTTTGTATTTACGCCAGATACCATAGCAAAAACCAGCTATGATGGTGATTACGCACTTTTTGTCGGGCGACTTTCAGAAGAAAAAGGTGTTGCTACCCTAATTGATGCTTACAAACAAGGTAGTCTAAGTATTCCTCTAAAAATTGTTGGTGACGGTCCATTAAACGACGTGCTACAGCAGCAGGTACGGACGTTGGGGTTAGAGAATATGATTACCTTTCTTGGGCGGCAAAATAAGTCAGTTGTGTTGAATTTAATGCGTAATGCCCAGTTTTTAGTCTTTCCCTCTATCTGGTATGAAGGTTTCCCGTTAACAATTGCCGAGGCATTTGCCTGTAGTCTACCTGTAATTGCAGCAAAATTAGGTAGTATGGCAGAGATTGTAGAAAATGGGGTAACTGGTTTACATTTTGAAGCCGGAAATCCAGTAGATTTGGCAGCAAAAATCACATGGGCGACTACTCATGCTGAAGCGATGATTGCAATGAGAAAACATGCCCATTCTATGTATCAAACCAGGTATACTCCTGAAGCAAATTACCACCAGTTGATAGAAATTTATCAACTGGTAATCAACAAAAATATGTCTAAACTTGCTAGTATTTCATTCTCTAAATCTTCGCTTCAGTCCATAGATTCTAATTAAGCGAATAAGTCGGAGAGGATAGTACAAGAAAGATAGAAATTGAGGTAGCGGCAGAAACACTTCGTCTGCTACTGTTGGAACAACTAAATGCTCAAAACAGTACCAAATTTTATCCAATGGGTGTTCTATCATGCTTAAGTGAAACAATGATCTATTAACTTTCTGGCTTGGAACTAAACTTTCAGCTTGATAGAAAAGCTGCGTGTAAATCTGGGAAGCGAGGGACTTCACTAGTGGATCAGCTTGTATTTGCTGTAAGATGGTTTTTGGAAGCTTTACTTCTAAAAGTTCATGCGCTAGTAAAAGACCAAGCAAGAGGATTCGCGTCATCCGTAACTTAATAGCGCGATCGCAAACCTGCTTCCAATTTATCTCACCACAGCTACAAAGTACTTGAGCAATATCGCAAATCCGGTTCAACTGTTGCCAACAATCCTTAGCTCCCTGAGAACAGAGGATTAAGATTGAATCCTCCGAAGAAAGATTGAGAACCATTCTATTAGCAAAAGGCTTTAGTTGAGCATACTCCCATAGCCATTCAGTATCAAACAAAAATGAGAATTGCTTTGGTAACATCCCGTGATGGAGATCTATAGTAACGCGATCGCGCTCATCAACCATATGCAGTTCCCAATGGGATTGAAGGTAAGCCTTTTGTTGGTGTTCTTTGAGAGAACTAAGGTAAGCTGCTTCTTTCTCACTATTATTAGAGTATGGTTGGTATCCTTGAGTAGTCAGTAGTTCTTTTGCCTTCAAAAAATCTTGTTTGCGAACTAGAATATCTAAATCAAAAAAATCTCGACGTGAGATATCACCATAAGCTGATATAGCTAAGATCGGACCTTTGAATGGAATCACAGGTATATCATTTGCCCCAAAAAGCTCCAATAGCTTGAGCAGTTTGCTTGTTAACATCAGGTTGCGCTGAGTTCTCGCATACTGGTTATGTTGAAACTGCTGTTGGAAACTTGCAGGAATTAATTGTGGGCATATATTACTGAGGTTGCTGTAAAGGAGCGGTATTACACCGTGTCTATATGCTGTTTGAATTAGGTATTGCCAGTCAATATTTTCTTGAACCAAATCTTTAATGCGATCGCTATCAATTTGTGGACGAACGCAATTAAGAAGTAACTCTATTTCCAAACATAATTTTTTTTCTGAAATCCAGGTGTTTTGTTTAGATATAAGTTGCATTTTTGGTAATTAATCTAATTAATTTTACTTTGTCAATGAGTTTTGCTCAGTAACTATGGCACTTCCACTCGACTCCATTTGGTCTTTCCAAGATTGAGCATAAAAACCATCCTGAGCAAGCAATTCATCATGAGTACCTGATTCCACAATTTGCCCAGCACGCATGACGTGAATGATGTCAGCTCGCATCGCTAAGGTAAAGCGGTGAGTAATCACCACCGCAGTGCGATCGCTTGCCAATGTGCGAAATCTCTCTAACCAATCATGTTCTGCCCAAGGGTCCATTGCGCTTGTTGGTTCATCTAAAATAATGATTTGGGCGCGTCTAAAAAATGCCCTAGCTAATGCCAACCGTTGCCATTGACCACCGCTTAAATCAGTTCCCTCAGGAAACAACTTACCTAACATAGCGTTATAACCTAGAGGCAAGCGGTCAATCTTATCGTGAATCCCTGATGCTTTGGCAGCTGCTTCAATTTCTGTGTAATTTGATGCTGCTGATATGTCACCTAAACCAATATTTTCCCCAGCGGTGGTGTAGTAGGGAATTGGTGACTGGAACAAAACAGTAATTAACCTGCGGAATGCTTTCACAGAAAAGTTACGCAAATCAATACCATCTAGTTCAATGCTTCCCGACTCCGGGTCATAAAAGCGGCACAAAAGCTTAATTAGAGTACTTTTCCCAGCACCATTATCACCTACAATCGCCACAATTTTGCCAGCCGGCAGTGTTAAGTTAAAATTATTTAACACTGGTTCTGATGTACCAGGGTAGCGGAAGGTGACTTGTCGAAAACGAATTCCCTTTTTAGGTGTTGACGGTACGGGGACAGGATTAAGCGGATCTACAATTTTGGGCTGGATTTGTAAGAATTCAAATAAGTTAGCCAGAAACAAGCTATTACGATAAATTTGCCCCAGGTTGTTTAATAGATCCCTAACAATGCTTTGTCCTTGACTGAATGCCTGAAAAAATAGAGCTAAGTCTCCTAAAGTCAAAATTCCTAGCAATACTTGCCGTCCTATCCAGGCTATAGCTCCACCAGAAATTATCAATGCGATTATGGTAGCAACAAAGCGACCTAATGTTTGCAGTTTCAATAGATGGAATTGTTCATGTCTGAGGCGCCGACGCAGATTATGGTAAGATGATTGAAAGTAATCTGCATAATCAAACAATCGCACTTCTGCTGCCGTGGCATTGTTTGTCAGCAAGTAGTCATAATACGTCAGCCATCGGCGATCGGTTGTTGTACGTTGTGACCATTGATACTGAATTTTATTTAAATATGTCAAAACATAGAAAGCAGGAAAAGCACTGACTACTAAAGTGATGGGTAAACCAAAACCATAAGGAGCCAGGATAGCAGCCATCGCAAACAAAGTAACAGTGTTTTGTAAGAATCTGCCAGTATTTTCTAGTAAAGCAAGCGATCGCCCACTTGCACCCTCCCGCGCTCTGTCAAGTTTGTCGTTATACTCAGAGGATTCATAAAAGCCATAATCCACAGCCACAGACTGTTTTTGAATCAAACCAGTGACGTAATCCTGCACCAATTCTGACTGAGCCGTGCGAATCCATTCAGCAGCACTATTCAAAACTTCCCCCACTAGCGTGATGCCTGCCATCAATCCCACTGGTATAATTACTTTCTGGATGTTTGCCGCAGAAATGCCCGATCCAGTTACTGACACCAAAGCATTGATTGCCCGTGGGGTGAGGGAAATCGAAGCTGCGGGAATCAATCCTTGAACCAACAGCAAAATCATCCAAGCCACAGTCCAGTAGCGAGACGCTGCCCACACCAAGCTGAGAGTTTTGACTAAATGTGAGAATATGGTGTTGGCGCTACGGAGTTTGCTAATCAAGATATTAAAACCTTGTAAATTCAACAATAATTAATCAAGCTTGAGTTTATTTGGAAACTAATAAACATCTCAGTAAAACAATGTAGAGACGTAGCACTGCTACGTCTAATCAAGGGTTGTGATTTACTGATAGTTCATTTTCACTCCTATGTCTAATAGGAATGAGCGCAAAAACTCTCTCAAACTCTTATTTCTCTGCGCTCTCTGCGTCCTCTGCGGTTCGTTTTTCATTACTTTGCGTAAGTCCTGGCTAACAAAGAATTAGACACAGGAGCGAGGGTATCTGTACTGTTATCGTGGTGGAATTCTGCCAAGTCATCCTCAACTAGCTTCACAAGCTCAGGTAAATCTCCTAGAGAAGGTTTGCGCGTAAAGCGAGAAAATCTAACATTTTTGATAAGTTCACCACAAAAATGTAAATGATTTGCCATAAATTCCTGTTCAGAGATTGAGCTAATAGCGCGAGTATGACGCACCAATTCAACGAAGGCTTCTTGGGGTTTAATTCTGGTAATTTTGTGTTCGCTTCCCTTATCTAATACATAAATATGATGTAATGGAATCGGAGTTTGTTGGAAACCACGAGAGAGTTTGTAGGCTACTTTGAATGAGTTTTGCGAAACAGGTAATAAGCTTTTAGTATCGTGTCCTAAAGAAGTTGCGGCATCCGGGCAAAGTTTAAATTGGGGATAACTAGGAAAAACAACAGGTTGACCTGTCTTAATTTGAATTGGCATGACATCATCTGTTAAAACATCATAGCCGCGATTGTGAAAAGCAGTTGCCAAAGTTGATTTTCCCCAACCGGAACCACCCATAAATGCTACACCCTTGTTATTAATGTTAATACAACTAGCATGTAGAACTAACAAACCCCTTTGTCGCAGCAGTACACATAATATAGGTCCTAGAAGTACAGTGCGAAGAAGAGATTCGTCTACATCTGCTAGAGGATTAATAATAATTTCCCGTCCATTGCGAATAAAACACTCAGCTACTTCTGGTATTTCTCCCAGAAAATTTTGACCGCCATCATGTTGCATTGCGGTTGCATTATCTACTTTGCCAAACCGCACAATTACATCTGGCTCACTTTCAGTTTCCATCAATTCGGGAAGTTGCAATTCCGAAGCAATGCACAAGTTGTAGGCTTTATAAGATTTCATATTTTAACTTTATTTAGTGCAATGACAATAGAAAATATGTGTTATCCACAACCTAGAGACGTAGCAATACGGTTCGGATAAGAGTTTTTGATGAAAATTATAGATCACAAAGACGCGATAAATCGCCGTCTTTACAATAATAAGTCCTTTGTAGAGACGGCGATTTATCGCGTCTCTTGCCTTAACCGAACCGTAGTATAACGTTGTTTCCAAAAAATGCAAAAAATTGGATATTTTCTGCATTAGTTTATAGCAATCCTAGATAATTTTCAGATTTCCGACTTCTTTAAGAAGTCGGAAATCTAAATTAGAAGAGTGGAATTGCTACAGAGACAAACCAGAAATTTGATATTGCCTCTGTGTCTACCTGACTAAATAGGTTCTACAGCTTTAAATCAAAGATTTTGCTCGTAGAACTATTTTGGAGTGCAATTCAATTTTCCTGCCGTATCCGTCGTACACTCTAGATCTATCGAATCGATGTCATTACTATTAGATATAACGTTGCCGTTCAAAAACGCAAAATCTCCCCTTGTCGGATTACCAAGAACTTGTGTAATGTCAGCAACATTACCGTGAACAGTCAGCTTAGGAGCAGTGTAAGAACTTTTCATGATCTATTACCTCATTTGGAGTGTGTTGATGTACTAGTTGTTGAAGGTAGTGTCTTTTGGACTTATCGTGTGATTTTGTTGTGGTCAATAGGATAATCAGGCTCTTAAATAGTAAAGGATTTTAGGTGGGATTAAATGGTATTTAAACCCAAGGAAACCCTATTTGCTTTCCTGAAGTTGACCAAAGTACAACGTTGTTTCCAAAAAATGCAAAAAGCGGATATTTTCTGCATTAGTTTATAGCAATCCTAGATGATTTTCAGATTCCCGACTTCTTAAAGAAGTCGGAAATCTAAATTAGAAGAGTGGAATTGCTACAGAGACAAACCAGAAATTTGGTATTGACTCTTTGTCTACCTTACTAAATAGGTTCTACAGCTTTAAATCAAAGATTTTGTTGGTAGAACTATTTTGGAGTACACTGCAAGTTTGGTGCCGTACCGGTACACTCTAAATCTATCGAATCGATGTCATTACTATTAGATATAACGTTGCCGTTCAAAAACGCAAAATCTCCCCTTGTCGGATTACCAAGAACTTGTGTAATGTCAGCAACATTACCGTGAACAGTCAGCTTAGGAGCAGTGTAAGAACTTTTCATGATCTATTACCTCATTTTGAGTGTGTTGATGTACTAGTTGTTGAAGGTAGTGCCTTTTGGACTTATCGTGTGATTTGGTTGTCGTCAATAGGACAATCAGGCTCTTAAATAGTAAAGCATTTTAGGTTGGATTAAATGGTATTTCAACCCAAGCAAACCCTATTTACTTTCCTGAAGTTGACCGAAGTACAACGTTGTTTCCAAAAAATGCAAAAAATTGGATATTTTCTGCATTAGTTTATAGCAATCCTAGATGATTTTCAGATTTCCGACTTCTTAAAGAAGTCGGGAATCTAAATTAGAAGAGTGGAATTGCTACAGAGACAAACCAGAAATTTGATATTGCCTCTGTGTCTACCTCACTAAATAGGTTCTACAGCTTTAAATCAAAAATTTTGCTGGTAGAACTAATTTGGAACGCAATTCAAGTTTTGTGCCGTACCGGTACACTCTAGATCTATCGAATCGATGTCATTACCATTAGATACAACGCTGCCGTTTAAAAAGATAAAATCTTTGGCTGTGGGATTACCAAGAACTTGTGTAATCTCAGCAACATTACCGTGAACAGTCAGCTTAGGAGCAGTGTAAGAACTTTTCATGATCTATTACCTCATTTGGAGTGTGTTGATTTACTAGTCGTTGAAGGTAGTGCCCTATAATTGGACTTACGGTGTGGCATGGTTGTCGTAAATACGACACCAGCCATAACCTGCCAAGACTGTTAGACTTACGGCGTTATTTGCTTGTAGTCGAACCACAAAGCTAAAGTAACTGCCTGCCAAATTGGTGTAATATCTTCATCTCTGACTTCGTTTCCTGCTGATATCGATCGCTCATAAGCTGCTTGCAGGAAATCTGAATCAATGTATTTTTCCAAGTATCCAATCTGATTGGACATCACCTCATCCAGAATTTGGCGATCGCGATTCAATAGTCCATCGTCGAAATTGGCTGATAAATCTGCTTTTCCCCCACGCCATTGAACTTTTTCCGGTAAAATTCCTTCTAAGCCACGACGCATCACCATCCTTCCCCATCCTTGGTATAACTTCTGATCGGCAGGCAATGCTAGACAAAATTCAATTAGTCGCTTATCCATGAATGGATGACGCGCTTCTAAAGAAAACATTGCCGCATATTGATCCGCTCGTTCTAAGGTATAAGGCAATACACCTTGGGTAAGACCTCGCCAATGTTGCTCTTTAGCGGTGAGGGGTTCTTGATTCGATGCACCAAACTTCTGGATTCGCTCATTTAAACCAACATGTTCTGCAAAGTTACCTTTGACAAGGGGAGTCTGGGAAACAAAGGGATTTGCGACTTTTGTTTGTTTGCGCTGCCAAAGTTGCCGTACTTGTTTTACAACAGGTTTTAGTCCGTGATTTACGAGCAATTGTTTGCGCGAAACACCAAAATGTTTGTGGATTAGCCTTACTCCCTCGAAAAATGATATCCAACGGAAGTTTTTTGCGAAATCTTTCAGATATGGCAGTCCATAACTCCGAAAAGCAGCGTAAGGTAAAACATTAAAGTGTGGTGAGAATGCTTTAACTTCCTGTATACATGTTTTCCAATTTCCCTGACGTGCTAATTCGGTAATTCTACTTCCACCGTGGCAAACTGTAGTGTCCCCATCAAAACCATCTAGAGAAATCCGCAGTCCTAGTTCTTTAACAGCGCGGTTTACAATCCAAGGATAAAAATGACTTGGACCGAGCAGAGCCTCATCTTCGTACCGGAAAATGCTATCTAGGTTAGATAACGGACCAAACTTGTCACCGTGGACGTAGTGGGGAATGAATCCCCCCTGCTCTAGCACCGCATTCATGAAAGGGCGCTCGTCACACTCACTTATTGTATCAAAAATAGTGGAGATTGTGTGTAGCGGAGTTGTCTTTTTTTCCGCAAGTAAATTCCGCGCCACACAGGTAACAGCCGAAGAATCTAATCCACCGCTCAACTGGCTGGCGATGGGGAAGGCACTACGTAAGCGGCAACGTACTGCCTCGGTAAAAATTTCCCGAAACTTCTCTGCGTAAGCCTCATCAGAATCCATCTTAATCTCACGATGAGGATCGAGTTCCCAGTAAGACCTTATCTCCATCCCTGACTGACTGACAACCATAGTGTGAGCCGGGGGAAGCCGCAGAATATCTTTATAACTAGTGATGGCTCTGTCTTCCATCGTCAATGTCAAGTAATCGGCAATTCTCACTTCATTGACTTGACGCGGAACTTCTTGTAAACATAGTAGAGCCTTGATTTCTGAGGCAAATACAAAGGCTTTACCTGGTTGGTGGTAGTAATAGAAGGGCTTGACTCCGAAATGGTCTCTGGCACAAAACAGAGACTGTTGCTGTTTATCCCAGATAGCAAAGGCAAAATCACCTAAAAGATGTTCTGGACAAGACTCCCGCCACTTTTCATAAGCCGCCAATATTAACTGGCTATCCGTAATTTTATCAGATGGACAGTTATTTAATTGTAACTTATTTATAAGTTCATCGCGGTTATCTATGCGAGCATCTGACGTAATAATCAAATCGCCTGTGGAGTTAGCTAAAGGTAACTTTTCTAGCAAAGATTCAGGAGTAGTCCACAGCATCCGATGCCCAAAACCGATCGCCCCATTTATCCAGATATCTGCACCATCTGGTCCTCTGTGTGCAAGGGTTTCCACCATCATTCCCAGGTCTTCCCGGTCTACGGTGCGATCGCTTAGATAGTGAATACCCATGATACCACTCATAATTTCACTCCTTGGAGAGATGGCAGTGGCATAAAGCGGGAAAGGTCTGTAAGATTACCAATCACAATTAGTCCTTGATATTCAACCCAAGCGTGAGCTTCTAAGGTTCCTTTTTCTCCTTTAGCAACACCGATTCGCAGTTCACAAGAGTGACCGTAGCGACTCATTAGCACTTGAGTAGTCAAAGCGCGAGCCAAACATTTTACACCAGGCATATAGCGGCTAACTGCGTTTACGGAACAAGAAATTTTGCGGACGGAAACTGGATTTGTCACTTTTAGGCGATCGCGACTAATTTTTGCTAGCACTTTTAAAAGTGTGTGAAAGGGTATTAACCACAACCCTAGCCTGATGGTTGCTAGTATTATTAAGGTCATGATTAAAAGCTGGCGATCGCTAGCTCCCATCCGAAAAAATTTAAACAGTTGTATTCTTTTTGACATCGATTAGTCCCGCAGCCCAAAGGTCTTCCAGCAATGCTTTCAGATCGCGATCGCACTGTATATCTTCAACTTCATACTCTTCCAAAAGCATCTGCTTAATATCAGATACAGCTTTTGGTTCCTGAATCAAAGTCCAAATCAGCGCTCCCACTTCATTCAATCCGTGATATATTCCAGTCTTGAGATTGAGAATTACTGCTTCCCCACCCAGATCAGAAGAAATTTGTTCTTGATTTGCCTCTACGATGGAAGACTCTGAGATTTTCTCATTTAGTTGTTTTGAGTTCATATTCTCTAAATTTCCTTTGGCTATTTGATTAATGATGTATTTACCGTTGTATAAAAGACGTTGCTTTTATTTGCGTATATATCCGGAAAATTTGACCATATATCGAATATATTTTCCAGCCTTAAGTAAATACTCATAAGCGAATTCACTACCTGTGGAGTATCGCCATACACAAGCTATCAAAATCGAACTGCCCTTTGCATACTTGGAAGCAGAAGTTATTCGACAAAATCACTACCTTTAACAGCTAGACAATAATAAATGCAAAAATCGTCATCAAGCTTTGTTAAGCGATCGCATCGGTTAGATAGCAGTAATCAGCCCTGGTATAAAATCTTGAGAAGGTCTACTTGGCTACAATTCGCACAAGGGTAGATTTTACTAAAACAAGTAGCCTGGTACGCGTATTTGCTAGATACTTACGTACCTCTCTTATGGCAGTATACATACGTATGCTATCTTTGGATCTCAGGTTCATGAAAAAAACACGACCACGTTAAGGGAATGTAAAGAAAAATAATTTATTATTGTTGGAAACTAACCTAGCATCCAAACTGGACAGAGGAGTGAAAAATAGTGGTTATACCATTTTTGTATGAAGATGCACTTAATGAGTGCCCACGCAGGTAAGCTTTCGTTTGTGTAGCCTCAGGCTGGAAGCCTGGGGATGTTATGTGCTGTGCGATCGCTCAACGATTGCTTCACTAAGTAAAGCAATCCACATATCTGCCGGCTCAGAGTAGTAATCAATTTCTTCAACTTGATATTGACAAGAGTCAGAGCCTTTTTTTAAAATAATATAATCACCACGCTTGATACCTTTACCCTGTCCTGTCATATAACCTTTTTTCAGGTCATTTGCAGATTCAAATACATAGTCCTGTCCACTGACGTATCGGGTATAATCATAAGTCTTATTCAGCTGCTGTTTGGGCTTGTTTAATAAAAAGTTAAACACCGATGAAAAAACAACCCTGAAGTTAATACTTGACCTGGTAGAAGACATAAGTAAATAAAAAATAATAATTTGGAAACAAATAAGCAGTTTCTTTTACCCTGATAATTAGCTCCCCTTCAATTTGGGTTATCTATCACAATCATCGAAACTCCTTGCGGTCTGAAACCCCGTTCTTTAGTACTTGCTTTATATTTGCTCCATTACACGGGGATTGTTTAATTCGGTGTGCTATTGTGTTGCACTTTCGCGCTCGACAATTACCATTTCAAATTTTACAATCCTGTACGCATAACGGTTTTGTTCCTTGCGGAACCTCCCTTACGCTCTTGATGTTAGCCTTGACCAGTTAAAAGAGCTTGTTAAGCTCTGCAACACTAAACCAGTGACCTTAGTTTTGTTTAATCACAAGCGACAGAGCGAGGGACTGGCTGCGCATCCCAGGGTGTCATGACTCAAATAACGTTTACCTATTACTAGGTGGTCGGGTCAGAATGGCTTGTTAGATTTCTCTTTCAAGCCTCAGCATGACGGCTGAGGTTCCTGACGGATAGTTATAACCTAAAAGGTATTATTATTTTAATCGAGTATTCCTATTTATCCCATTTCTGTATGAAGATGCATTTAATTAGCCCGCGTAGGCGGGCTTTGTTCCTATAGCCCCAGGCTTCCAGCCTGAGGGCGATATTCAATTATTGGTGCGTAAGTCCTGTAGGCATGGAGAGTAAAAGGACTCCGTAAGCTGTGGACAGCCATTATATGGCTTTAGTCAAGTGCTAAAAATCTGATTTTAAAACACTTGACATTACACTAGGAGTAACTGCTATAATAATTTAAGTAAAATCATTGGGGCGTAGCCAAGTGGTAAGGCAGCGGGTTTTGGTCCCGCCATTCCTAGGTTCGAATCCTAGCGCCCCAGTTTGTGTAAGGGCTACAACGTGTTTTCAAACTCCAAAAGTTAAGCCCACAGGGTGAAGCCTGGGGCTACACTTGTTTTAGTTATCTTAACAGAACCGTATTGGAATACCAGATACTTGCCCAAGCGTTGATCGGGTATTGACTGCACAACTAAAAATTAGGTAAACTTAGGCAATATTTATGATTTAACTTTTATGCCTAAGATTTTGATAAACGAAGCAGCTAAAATACTAGGTGTCCATACTGATACATTACGACGTTGGGAGGAATCAGGAAAAATCAAGCCAGAACGAACTGTGGGAGGGCACAGACGTTACGACTTAGCTGAATTGCTAGGAGTAGAGAATGATTCAGGACTAACTATTTGTTACGCTCGCGTCAGTACTAGACCCCAAAAAAAGGATTTAGAAACCCAAGCCGCTGTTTTATCTGCATATTGTCAGCGGATGGCTTGGAAGTATGAAACTATTAAAGATATAGGCTCTGGGATTAACTACAACAAAAAAGGTCTAAGTCGTTTGATTCAACTGATTACAACTAATCAAGTTAGGCGCTTAGTGTTAACTCATAAAGACAGATTATTACGTTTTGGTGCAGAAATTATTTTTGCTTTATGTGAACAGTTTGCAGTCGAGGTAGTAATATTAAATCGCGATTATGATAGCTCACCCGAACAAGATTTAGTACAAGACGTACTAGAAATTATAACTGTATTTTCAGCACGTTTGTATGGTTTACGCAGTCATCAAAACAAGGCGCTAATTGATGAATTAGACAAGACAACAACAAAAATTGGGAAAACTTATGGAATCACTCCTGAAAGTATGATGTAGTCAGACAATCTTGATTTTTTTTGAAATCGGAGGAAAATTTCATGTCATAAATTACAATCCAAACATTAATACCTACAACTAATGAAAATAAAATAGGTATTGACTATATCACTGAATTTGGTGTAATTTTTGGTCGCTGTATCCGCACAGCCTTTAATATTCGGAACAATAAGGGTAAAGTTGAAACCCCAAGTCAACAATTAAAAACAGATATCGCAAAAGAATTAGAAAGTAGATATGGAGTTTCTAATACTGAAGCTCGTTGTGCCGCTGTTTTAGGTTTAGCAAATTATGACAGTCAAGCATCTTTAGTTGATACCTACATCACTTCAAAGTATGAAGCAATCAAAGGTATTAAACGCAGTATCATCAAGCTAGAAAGCAAGCTGAAAAAAGCCACGAAAATTAATGATACTTGGACAGTCAAAAATCTCAAAAAAACAATCAACTATAAACATCAAAAAATACAGCATCTTTCAGCAGAGATTGCCCAGTTAAAAATAGACAGAGCTAATGGTAAATACCACGTTGCTTTTGGGACTAAAAAATTATTTGGTGCTCAATTTCGTTTAGAGAAAAATAGTTATAACGACCATCAAGAATGGTTGAAAGAATGGCAGCAGTCAAGGTCGCACATTGTTTACTACGAAGGGGCAGCAATTTTTCAAACAGGTAATCAACTTGTTCGCTATAATACTGATACACAAACATTAACTGTTACCGTATCTCCAGCTTTACGGCAAAAATACGGGGAAAAAATTGTTTTAACTGGTGTTAATTTTCCTCGTGGTCATGAATGGTTAGAAGCAGCAATTGCACCTGTAATAAAAACATCTACCCGCAAAGATAAAAAAGGTCAGATTAAACAATCAGAGCGCACTGCTTCCGCACAGGCTGTTACTTATCGTTTTGTTATAAATAGTAGTAAAATTTATCTTAATGCTACCATTGATGCACCAACAAAAGCTAACAGTACGTCATTAAAAAATGGAGCATTAGGTGTTGATTTTAACCCTGATTCTCTTGATTGGGCTGTAATCGATAAGCAGGGTAATTTCAAGCGTCACGGAACAATTAAAATCAATGTTCAAGATAAGCGGACTAACCAAACATCCGATATTATTGGTAAGGCTTGTGCTGAGTTAGTCAGGCTTGCAGAATTCTATCAAATACCTATAGTTATTGAAGATTTAGATTTGGAGAAAAAGAAAGCATCGATGAAAGAAAAGGGTGCTAAATACGCACGTATGCTTTCAAATATGGCTTATAGTAAGTTCAACCAAATGTTAGAAAGTCGCTGCAACAAATTTGGTATTGAACTATTAAAAGTTGATGCTGCTTATACTAGCGTAATTGGGGTTACAAAGTATATGGCAATGTATAGTTTGAGTTCGGGTTGCGCTGCTGCTTTAGTGATAGCTCGGCGCGGTCAGAATCGAACTGAAAATCTTCCTAAGTCCCATGCAACTTTCTTTAAGAAACCAGAGGATTTGTCTAAGCCGGGTGCGTGGAAAAAGGTAGCTCGCAAGATAAACATTGTTGGCGGTTTTAATCGTCATCGATGGTACTCAAACGGGAAAAAACAGGTTTCGAGTAACTCTCGAATGCTCCGCAAGCTACGGCAAAATTCGCCTTCGGGTGGTACGGTGCAGCTTATAGAAAGCCCTCATATACCAAAAACTTCCGCGCTGAAAGTTAGCCTAGAACTGGTTTTAAGCCTCGTTGCTTAATATTGCCTAGTTTTTTGATAGCGCCTAAACAAAGTATTAATGAAAATCAGTGTTAATTTGTATTAAAAGTTACATCTAAGGATTTTCCCGTATTGAATGTGACTAATGCATACTGAAATAACTCAACTAAAATCTTTATACTTTTTGTTTTATCCGGAAAAGTTTAAAGTTAATTAGTAACATTAAATAAAATGGTTCAACTTGCAACACTTGGGTTTCAATACCAAGCATGTCTAGCTTGATTGGAACATAATTAGCCCATATTTCACCCCGAATATGGGTGTATAAAAGATATTCATACCGTTGAGTAGCGATGTACAATGAACCAAGCAATTTATCCTGCCTAATGTTACTGTAGTTGTAGTGCATCGCTCAAAAAAAGATCGGATCGTAAATACTGTCTTCCAGGGTAATGGGTCTATCAAGTTGGTATGAAGCAATACTCAAGTTCGGCTTGAGATTATTTGGACTATAAAATTAGTCAGTTTATTCAGTAATTAACCAGGGTGTGCCAAAAGGTAGGGCAGCGGAGGAGACATCAAACTCCTGATGCCAAATTTTAATCAACACATACACTTGCGTGATTACTGTTAGTAATTTAATTTACCATTGCCATGCTGAAGTCAGAAAAATATCCTCACCCTTTGTCACAAGCGAATAAGACACAGTTAAATGATGTTGAAGAAGGTGGATTGAACTTGGGTCAAGTTGGATCTGCTCTGCGTCGTCGAGCATTTTTGATTGTTGGTTTAACAGCCATAGTCGCAACCGGAGCGGTGTTGAAGGCAGAACATGATCCTCCAGCGTATCAAGGCGAATTTGAGATTTTAACCAAGCCTTTGACTGGTGAGAATAAGGCTCTAGCCGATGTTCCTCAAACTCTGGGTTCCCAACCGAAGATAGCAGATGCGCAGACAACAAAAACCACGATCGCAGTTTTACAAAGTCGTAAAGTCCTAGCTCCCATTGTCGAAGAGCTTCAGGCTAAATATCCAAAGCTCACTTACGAGAAACTGATTAAGAACTTAACTATTGAACCCGAGCAGGAAAGTATTTTACAAGTCCAATATCTAAATGCAGATGAAAAGCAAGTTATCGATGTTTCCCAAGCACTTGCTAAAACTTTTTTGCAGCATAGTTTGGCAGAGCGTCAAGCAGACGTAGCTCAGGCAATTAAGTTCGTTAAGCAAGAAAAACTGCCCATAGAGCGACGGGTTATATCATGGCAAAATCAACTGGGAAACCTGCGACTGCAAAATAACTTAATTGACCCGACCCAGAAAGCTGGAGAGCTATCTACTCATATTACGACTTTGACGCAACAGCAACTCGAGAATCGGGTGCAGCTAGCACAAATGGTATCTAAGTATCAGGTTTTGCAAACAGAGTTAGCGCGACGATCGGGTGAGAGGGCTGGTAATTTAGTGCTGAGTGAAAATCCTCGCTACCAAAAGATACTCGATCAGATCCAGGAAGTAGATGTTGAGATTAAAAAACAATCCGCCAAATTTACGGATTTTAACCCTACCATCGGGACTTTACAGGATAGAAAAGACAACTTACTCCCATTGCTTTTAGCGGAAGAAGACCGGGTTCAGAGAGATTTTCAAAGCCGCATCCAGGAACTGCAAGCTAGAGATAGAGAATTGGGTGTAAAAATCAATAATTTAAATAATTCCGTCAAGAATTTGGCAATTATTACCCGTAATTACGATAACATTCAGCGGGAATTACAAGTTGCCACTCAAGGTCTGACTCAATTTACAACCAAAGAACAAGCATTGCAGCTCGAAAAAGCCCAAAAGCAACAACCTTGGCAGTTACTCGATCCTAAACTCACGAAAGTGACTGAACCTGATGCTGTTTCAGAAAGTGCTAGGAAAAACTTGGCATTGGGGGGAATGTTAGGTTTGCTGTTGGGCGTAGGGGCAGCTTTAGTTGTAGATAAACTCAGTAATGTCTTTTATACCTCTAAGGATCTCAAAGAAGCTACTAGACTGCCCTTATTAGGTGTAGTTCCCTTAAGAAAAGAACTAGCACTGACAACTAAAGAAAATGCACCTAAAGGAGTACAACCAGTAAGTAGCATTTCCTTTTTTGAGGTGTTTCGTTCTCTCTACACAAATATTCTTCTTTTGGGTTCGGATACGCCAATTCGCTCTCTAGTAATCAGTTCGGCAGCACAGGGGGACGGTAAATCTACTGTGGCTATACAGTTAGCCCAGGCAGCAGCAGCGATGGGGCAACGAGTATTATTAGTGGATGCGAATCTACGTTGTCCGACTTTGCACAATCGAGTCGGGCTGATGAATATTCAGGGATTGACTGATGTGATTTCCCAGGATTTAGAGTGGAGTAATGTAATTGAGCGATCGCCTTTAGAAGAAAATCTCTTTGTCATGAGTGCCGGTCCGGTTCCACCAGACTCGGTAAGGTTACTTGCATCTGGAAAAATGCAAGATTTAATGGACGATCTGCAAGCCAGTTTTGATTTGGTAATCTATGACACACCCCCAGTTTTGGGCTTTGCTGATGCCTATTTACTAGCGGCTAATACCAATGGTATGGTGCTAGTTGCTGGTTTAGGTAAGCTCAAACGTACTGTACTTCAACAAGCATTAGAAGAGATTCAAGTTTCTGGCACTGTCATTTTAGGGTTAATCGCTAATAAATCTAAAGATTCCACACCATCGTCTTATACCCACTATCAGCAGTATTACAGACAGAGCGTGAGTGCTGAACGAGTTGGTGTCGATACAGATGACGACACCGCTAATTCCGCATCAACCTCTGCTTCAATGTCAAACAGAAAACGACGTTAAAATGGGCATGGGGCAATTTGAGGAGGGGGAAAGGGGAGGCAGTGCGTTGCGCGGGTTAAGCGCGTTGTAGCAACTGCCGTGAAAGGGAAAGGGGGAAAAATATTCCCTTTTGGATTTCAATAACTCTTTATTTCCATACCTTTACCCTTTAACCTTTGACCCAAATTAAAATTGCCCCAGTCCTTATTTTTCCGGCGATTTGAGAGCCTGATCGAGAACTTGCCTTGCTTGTTCTGCTTTAGTTCGGGCTTCTTGATAACGCATATTAGCTTGGGCAAAATTTTTCAGAACTTTAAAACCTTCCTTGAGACGGGTAATTTCCTCCTCAGTGACTGACTGATCGCTAAAGAGGACATCAACTGCTTTGCGAATTTCCAATGCTTCAGCGCGAGAATCTTGAACTTTGAGTTTGAGTGTAGCAAGATTGCTCAAAACTTGGACAGCTTGTGTAATTGCATCCTCGGCACTACCAGTGTCAATTGATGCTTCTTTCACCTCAATTAATTGTTGAGCACCAAACCCCTCTTCTAATTCCGTAGGTAGGTTGCCTGCTTCCATCAGTTCCATCAGTTGATCCATCGCTTTTTCACGGGCTTTAGCTGAATCTTTACCGGGAACAGTGAGAATAATTTCTGGGCTTTGAGCGAGAGTGTACTGAACCATATCTAAGCAAAAAAGTTGCTGGTTAACCAAGCCTAGGCAAATCATTGTAACATGAAGTCAGTAACAATACGTTAATTAAAAATTTCCAAAATAATTTTAGATTTTGTACTCAAGTTGAGGCGATCGCCCCGCAGAGTTTACAAAGGAACAAAAATAAAACTTTATACTAAAAAAGGGAGAATAAATTTTCATAGGAGGGAAGAGCAATGGCTCCCAATCCCACCATTATGCAAGCTGTGGAACAATTGGGCTACCGTGTCACCCTTGGTGATGTGGCAACCCAGGCAGGATTGAATGTTGCGGAGGCGAATCAGGGCTTATTAGCTTTTGCAAGTGAAACTGGCGCACATTTGCAGGTAGCAGAAACAGGTGATATTGTTTACCTGTTTCCAAAACACTTTCGGGTAATTTTACGGAACAAGTATTGGCAGTTGCGATTGCAGGAATGGTGGAAAAAGGTCTGGAGTATCCTATTTTACCTAATTCGCATTTCCTTTGCAATTTTCTTAATTGCTTCCATCGCCTTAATAGCGATCGCCACGATCATCATTATTACTGCGATCAACTCAGATCGCGACAGTAACGGTGGAGGTAATTCTAACAGTCATGGCGGCGGTTGGGGCTTTTTCTATTTTCCCGATTTATTCTGGTATTTTAGCCCAGATTATCGCACTCACTACCAAGAACGGCGGCGAGCGAAAAGCGATCTAAATTTCTTTGAAGCTGTTTTTTCATTTTTGTTTGGTGATGGCAATCCTAACACCAAATTAGAAGAACGCCGCTGGCGAGAAATTGGAAGTGTAATTCGCAACAACCGTGGTGCAGTGGTAGCTGAACAAATTTCTCCCTATCTAGATAATATCGGTGAGAAATATCAACAAGAATACGAAGACTATATGTTGCCTGTTCTCACTCGCTTTAATGGGCAACCAGCAGTAAGTCCTCAAGGGGAGATTGTCTATTACTTCCCAGAGTTGCAGGTGAGTGCTGCAAAAAAACGTCCTCAGTCGGAATCGGTTTATCTGGAGGAATTTCCTTGGCGTTTTAGTGCGGCAAGTTCCGGACAAATTCTGCTCAGTGCTGGGTTGGGTGGAGTAAATTTGGTTGGTGCTTTGGTGTTGGGAAGTTTGTTGCGAGGTGGTATTGTTGCTGCAAAACTGGGTGGACTTGTCGCTTTTGTCCAAGGAATTTACTGGTTGCTTTTGGCTTACGGAATCGGTTTCTTGGGGATACCGATCGCGCGTTATTTTTGGATTCAATGGCGCAATCGTCAAATTATCGCACGTAACCGCGATCGCCTTGAGCGTGCCAGACTATTAGTAAGCGACAAAGATGCTTCTTTACAAGATAAAATCGACTATGCCCACCAGTTTGCGGCTGAAAAAGTCATTGGACATGAAGATTTAGCATACACCACAGAAACTGACTTATTAGAACAAGAGGATGCTGAATGGCAAAGGCGTCTTGAGGAGGGGAGTTAGTGGTTGGTATTCTTTAACCACAGGACTTACGCAAGCGTCACAAAATACAGCAGATTGCGTTGTCATGAAATACATGTAGAGACGTAGCAATGCTACGTCTGTATAGGGTTTTGGGTTTTACGTATGTACCTCATCTACCCGAAATTTGCTGTAATGTCAATTGGCACATATATGAGGAGAGGGGTTTTATATATGTACTTCATTTACCTCAAATCTGCTGTATGTGCCAGTTGCGTAAGTCCTATAGTTAGTTATTAATTAGCCCTGAATATTCCCCGCTATAGTTTGTAAATTCATTCTTTGATCTGCGAATCTTAGATAGACGAATTTGCCAGTCGGAAACCTGCTCGTAGGTAAGGTGATGAGTATTGCAAGTCGGTGTCCATAGCCCTCCCCAAACACAGGAGTCTTCAAACTGCAACAGACCTAACTTACGTAAGTTGTGGGATTGGGGAGTTCCTGGCAAGGGGGCTATGCTATACACAGCAATCTGAAATTCCAATTCCGGGTTAATCTCTACCAGTTCATCCACGAGTCCTGATATCGCTTCCTCAAGACGTAACAAGCTATCATCGTCATCATCTGGTAGTCCGATAATAATGCCATAAGCAATAACAGGTATGCCAGTTCTGACGACAGATTTCATCAACGTACAATGCTCTTGCCACGGCAACAACTTGCTGTATGATTCTCGCCCAAAAACGGGACGTTCAGCAGGGATATAAGCTAAAGGACAACCGACTTTGCCATCCCAGCCAAATAGTGCTTGAATAACTTCCTCGTCAGGGCTGAGATCGGTATTGTCGTAGTTGCGTCCATGTCCCACCGTGGCTTTCCGCAGTTCTAAACCATTAGGCCACATCAGAGATATTCCCATCTCCCGCGCCCCATTGGTAATTTCGAGGATCTCTTCTCGCCCCCCAGGGAAGAGTCCACGAGCGAGGAATTGATCGGAACCGATATTGATCGAACGAGCGCCCGCTTCTTTCTGAATAGCCAGCCATTTGAGGGCGGTTTTTGGGGTCATTCTGCGATAGCCAGTGCCGTAGGTGGGTGTCATGCAAAAATCGCAGGTGCGATCGCAACCAATGTCAGCCACTAACGAACCAATCGGCACAACTCCCTGTACATTTGGTAGTACCCCTAAACATTCTTTAGCCACCTCCACAGAGGGTAGAGTCCAATCTTCTGGACTTTTAGCTTTAGTCTTCCTGGCAAATTGTCTACCATCTGCGAGAATTACCCCCGTCAGTTCTTCCCGTGGGGTTTTTCCGAGTACATAGTCGAGAATAGCCCAATTAGCTGCACCGGATTTATCCTGAACTACTGCTGCTGCTCCAGCCTGTAAGTAGTGTTGCGGTTCTGCCACAGCATCAGATCCCCCAACAATAATGGGACGACCACCTTTGGCAAGATGCTCAACAATCATACAGCTTACTTGACGGTCTTGGGAGAAATTAACTGTAATTCCCCAGGCATCATAAGCGTGAGGATCGAGAGCGAAAATTTCGCCACCTACATAAGTTTTCCGCAAGGTCATCCCTTTCCAGAAAATCTGCCCAAATTCTTGACTATAATCCCCATCTCTAAGGTTGACCAATCGCGCATCAAATCCCCCTGCTTGCAAGTCAGCGATCAAAACTTGCTTGCTGATTAAAGAACGATGTCTATATAAAGAAGTCCAATTATTGCCTTCTGCATCGTATAGTCCCGTTGCTGGAACTTCAATCAATCCAATTGTTGGATACTTGTTAGATACCATATTCGAGGGTGTCGAATGTGGGATAAGAGCAGGGGCTTTTTGATGCACCATATTGTTTTAACGAAAATTGTATGGTCAGGGCGCAGCTATTAGCTGCGCTAGATACAATATTGCATAAATTCTGACGAAAATTTATTACAAAAACTCTGCGTCACTCCTTTGCTCCTGTGTGTTTAAAAACGCTAGGAATTTATGCGATCCTAAGTAGGTCGGCGTGAATATTTATCGTTGAGACAAGGCAGAAGGCAGAGGGCAGAAGGCAGAAGGGAAGAGGCTTTCAGGTAAGTTTACTTTTCGTTACATACTTCGGTTTTTTTGCGCCTTTCTACTTATACTAAATCCTGAACCACTATCAACTAACCACTAGACATCTGGTAAAAATTAAATATGCGTTATCCAGAACCCTTGTAGAGACGTAGCAGTGCTACGTCTCTACATTTATTTTCACGACGTTTGTCTACTAACTACTTCGCTCGAATTGGGGTTAGGGCTACACCTTGATAATAATGCCCCAAAATTTGTAGATGGTTTGCTCCTCGCCGAGCTAAATTATACGCACCCCATTGACTCATCCCTAAAGCATGACCGTAGCCGAGTCCTTGGAGTACAAAACTACCACCTGTTCCCTTGCTGACTCGAAAGCGAGTACTTTTCAGTTTTAGTGCTGTACGTACTTCTTCGCCTTGTAATACTTTAGTACCTTTGTCGCCGACAATTTTTAAGGTTTTAACGCTGCCGAAGGGGGAAAACGCCTCTGTAAGCATATCTTTGACATTGCCCACAGAAGGAATCATGGCACTGATTTCGTTACTAGATAAGGTTTTGACCCAACTACACTCGCTAATATTTTGGTCGAAGTCTTGAACTGCACGCAGATAAGGCAGGGTGTTTCCCCAAACATCTTCAACGTTTTCGGTGTGTCCGCCAGAACAAGCGTGAAAAACTGAAAGAATAATTTGATTTCTATAAGTTAATACTTGTCCGGCTGTGGCATCGACTGCTTTATAAATACCACCGGATTCACTAATTACGCCTTTGTAAATTTGCCAGCGATCTGGGGTATCGCCGACATCGTAAATGGGATTGCTGCGCTGTTTTTGGCGTTCGTAGAGGGCATAGGTACGAGCTGCGATCGCCTGTGCTTGTAGCGCTTCTTGGGGCCATCTGGCATCCATTTCGCCACCGATGACGCTGTAGAGGTATTCTTCGATATCAACCCAGTTAACAGCGGTTACGCCTTTGTCTGTGGGAATAACCAGAGTTCTGCCTCGATACCAGCGTGAGCCTATATAAACGAAACCCTTCCCTGTTGGCTCAATCCAAAATAAACCAGATCGCCATCTATCCAAAGCAACTCCCCCAGGAATCGCTTGAGCATAATAGGAACTCATAGACGGTAATTGTCCTAAAGTGCGACCAGAACCATCTTTCACGATGGCTGTTGTGGAACTGCCAACTTTTACCTGATTCACGCCTCTTTCAATTGCTACACGCAATATTACAGATGCTTGAGCTGGTGCAACCAAAACAATCCAAAAAAGAATGCCTATCCACCAATAGCGGACTTGAATCTGGGAAAATAAAGAGCCTAATAACAGTTGAAACTTCATGCTGGTAACTTATTCACATTTATATACGTTTACGCTTCTGGTTTACAGTAATTTTCCGGAGATTGCATCGCCACCTCACTAAAATAATATAGATGGTGTGAATTTTGATGACTTGACACAAGTATTTAATTGCTGGGCAAACTAGTTTCGAGCAAACACAAATTCGTAGTGAGCGGTTTACCGCTCGTCGAGTCGCGATTTTAACGGCTGAAGCCGTTACTACGTTAAGGAGTATTCTGCCCATAACATTCTATTACTATTTTCCTTTTTAGAATGAAGCATCCCTGCCCTTACAGGGTGAGGTTGTGATATGAAAGTTGTATAACGTGCAACCCGTATCCAAACTCGCGTCATATGCAATTTAAACACCTGTGCCATAAAGTAGTACATTGAAAAATGCATCTAGAGTCGCGTTATTGTTCTTGACGAAATTACCTGTGCGAAAAATAGTTATTGCCGGCAACTGGAAAATGTTCAAAACTCAGGCAGAATCCCAAGAGTTTTTACAAGGATTTATGCCCACCTTACAAGAAACACCCGAAGAGCGAGAAGTCGTTTTATGTGTACCCTTCACTGATTTAAGCGCTTTGTCCATGAATCTGCATGGAAGTCTTGTGCAGCTAGGAGCGCAAAATGTCCACTGGGAAGAAAGCGGAGCATATACCGGTGAAATTTCCGGTCCCATGCTCACAGAAATTGGGGTACGTTATGTAATTGTCGGTCATAGCGAACGCCGACAATACTTTGGGGAAACGGATACTACCGTTAATTTGCGTCTCAAAGCTGCTCAAAAGTATGGTCTTACCCCAATTTTGTGTGTAGGTGAAACTAAGCAACAACGAGATGCAGGAGAAACCGAACTTCTGATTATGACTCAGTTAGAAAAAGACTTGGTGGATGTTGACCAAACTAATTTGGTGATTGCTTACGAACCGATTTGGGCGATCGGGACTGGTGACACTTGCGAAGCAAAAGAAGCTAATCGGGTAATTGGTTTAATTCGCAGTCAGTTGACAAATCCCAATGTTCCCATTCAATATGGCGGTTCAGTCAAGCCAAATAATATTGACGAAATTATGGCTCAACCGGAAATTGATGGTGCTTTGGTGGGAGGAGCAAGTTTAGAAGCTGCGGATTTTGCCCGAATCGTTAACTACAAAGTAATCTGATGTTGCATCTTCTCGTTCCCATGCTCTGCGTGGGAATGCAAATTTGTGGGGTGCTGTCGTCTAGCTTTGATGAATGTTTTAAGCACTAAAGTCCTTAAATAAAGCACTGAAGTGCTTACTACGTGTTTATGCCAAGTAATTTGATAATTCGCGATCGCTGTTTCGATTGGGGACAGCGGACTTATCTCATGGGCGTTTTAAATGTGACGCCTGATAGCTTTAGTGATGGCGGCGATTTTAACAGCGTTACTGCGGCTTTAATACAAGCAAAAACACTGGTAGCCGCTGGTGCTGACATTATCGATATCGGTGGTCAATCGACTCGACCCGGAGCGGTGCAAATCTCTGTGGCTGAAGAGCTTGAGCGGGTGCTGCCGGTCTTGGAAGTACTCAGAAATGAAGTAGACGTGCCGATTTCTGTAGATACAACCAGAGCAGTTGTAGCAAAAGCATCAATTGAAGCTGGAGCGGATATAGTCAATGATATCTCTGGGGGCACCTTTGACTTAGAAATGTTGCCAACAGTTGCTAAATTAAACGTGCCAATTATTCTAATGCATATCCGGGGAAACCCAGAGACAATGAATCAACTTACAGATTATCAGGATTTGATGGGGGAGATTTATGCTTTTTTAGAAAGGCAAATTGCAGCGGCAACAGCTGCGGGTATTGGCTTTGAGAAAATAATTATCGATCCTGGTATTGGCTTTGCCAAGAACTACGAGCAAAACTTAGAAATATTTCGCAGCTTGCGATCGCTTACAATACTAAACTGCCCCATCCTCGTCGGATCATCCCGTAAAAGTTTCATTGGTCGCATTTTAAATCAACCAGATGCAAAAGCACGAGTTTGGGGAACGGCAGCAGCATGTTGTGCTGCTATCTTTAATGGTGCTGATATCCTCAGAGTCCACGATGTCAAAGAAATGCGCGATGTATCCCTAGTTGCTGATGCACTTATGCGACATTCTGCACATCGTGATTAAATCTTTGACTTGAGATTAGACAGAACCATTCTCAGAGGTATTGCCATTACCTTCATGAGCTACAGTGTCACCAACCATCTGATCAAGCGCTCCCTCTGATAGTCCTGAATTAAGAAAGACAATTTTGGCATTGTTACTAGCTCCAAGTCTTTGGTTCGCTTCTACTTGTTCTTGAGCTACGAGATACTTAAGGATTTCTCTAGTTTCTGGTTTGGAATTTATCGCGTCAGAAAGTATCCGAATTGACTCCTTAGTTGCTTCCGCTCTCTTAATTGCAGCTTGCTGCTCTCCTTCTGCTGTGGTAATAGCTGCCTGTTTTCTGATTACAGCCGCTTGCTGCTCTGCCATTGACTTCTGTACACTCTCAGGGGGTGTAATACTTTGAATATCTACCCGAAGAATCTCAACTCCCCATTCTAAGCTTACCTGATTCAAAACCTGCAACAGCGATTGGTTCATCTGATTTCTAGAAGAAATCGTTTCCGTTAAAGTTCTATCGGCAATATTGGCACGAAGTTCAACCGTTGCCAGGTTTGCTAGGGATATTTGGATATCATCAATTTTGTAAAAGCTTTTCTCCATACTCATGATCTTCCAGTTCACAACGCCATCAACTTCTAGATAAACATTATCTTTGGTGATCACTTTCTGAGGCTTAATGTCTAAAATCTGCTCTCGTGTAGTATCTTCCATCACAATACTATCTACCAAGGGAACGATAAAGTTTAGACCTGGCTTAAGTTTACGATGATACCGCCCTAAACGCTCAACTAAGGCTTCATTACCTTCATTAATCAGTTTTGCAGACCCTAACGCATAGCCTATAAGGACTAAGACTATAGCAACAATCGGCTCCATATATGCTCCTATTCAGCTTTTGGCAGAATTCAAATTTAATCTAAAGGACATAGTACTAACTTGTCCTACCTTTAAGTCTAGTGTGTTGAATGTGTAATCTTATTATCACAACCAGCAGTGTAAGGCAAGACACGATAACCCAAGGCAATGGCTATTAAAGCACTTGAGTGTCACGCTGGCAAGTATTTTTTTGTAAAAGTGGATAGGGGATAGTGGGGAAATCTCAGGTTGTGGCTGTTGTTCAGGCATCTCGTGCCTTTTTGATTTGAGCGTTGGGAGAGGAATTTCAAGCAGGCGATCGCACTCGTGACAATTGAAACGAGAGCGAGTTTCCACTCTTCGAGTAGGGACTCAGATAAAACGTAGATATTTTGATACGCGATAACCAAGCCAAATCCCCACAATGCCACCAATGACGCTAAAGAATATCGAGGTGAACGATAGCAAACTTCCACCCCACAGGGATGTAGCTCCCAATCGTAGAGCCAAGAAACATCCCAATTCCGATGATGAATTTATTCATTCAATAAAAGCCTCACAGGACTTACGCAAAATTAACCAATTGTAGGGGCAAAACCTTGAATTGCCCCTACGTCAATTCAAGGTTTTGGCGAGATGAGTGCGTAAGTCCTGTTTATTTAGTTTTACTCTTGTTGTTCTTGTTGTCTGCGTATTACATCTGGCAGTTGTTCTGGAGAATCTAACTTTACTCCATTTGCTTCAACTCGGTTTGCTAGAGCGTTGATCGCGTTTTGGTCATCTCGGTGTGCTAAAACATAAGTCCGCAACTCCTTTGTGGTCATTCCTTCATAGTTCGGGCTGATCATAACTGAGTTCTCCTTGCTTATTTATGACAATTACTGACTCTTCACCCGCGATGATTACTATTCTCGCGTTTCTAGAATCAAGCGTTACAAGATAGACAGGTAAATACATTTTCGTTAGCCAGTAGCAGGCTATATACACCGCTCTTAGCTGCTGTGGTGTTGGCTCCATATCCTCTTTTATAGCTGTTTTATTTTACCCTAGACAAATATCACAACGAAGGATATAAATCAAAAGCGATCGCCCGACTACCAATCAGATTGCTGGTGGAGACGGCATTCTGGATAAGGATGGTTTCCATTAATTCAACTTCCGAAGAAGTTTAAAGGGCTAGCTTCTAAAAGCTTTACCCAGAGGTAATCCTACAGCAGATTTTCGGGGCTTGTCAAATTTATCCAAAATAAATGCCCTAAATTGAGGATTACCTCTGATAGAAAAAGTCTGAAACCCTTAATTGATCGGCTTGCCGGGGCTGCCAACGAAAGAATAAGGGTTTGGGGCTTTGGACTTCAGCCCCGAAACAAGTAAGTAGTTTACTTAATTACAAACTTCAGCCACGGTTTAATATTTGCCGGCAACTCAGAAACTAGACGCAACGGCAGTTGTGGTGTAGAAAGAGATTGGGCGTAAGCTGGTGTAAGAAAGGGTTGATAAATTTTCGCTTCTGGTGTAAGCTGTTCAATAAAAGCTAAACTGACACCACGAGTTAGTTGACGTAAAGGTTCTGTTTCTACACCACGCCGTTCTTTAACGATCGCAGTAGCTGCTGTTCCTACATACGCTGGATCGGTAATACTCAAGTGAGTACCACCTATAGCAGTTAAGAGATATTTGGTTCCTCGCAGTTGAGTAAAAGGTTGGATTTGATGGTTTAGCGCTGGGGTTAGGGAGTCTTCAGTGCCGGTTAAAATTAAAACGGGCTTAGTAATTTTACTTAAACCGTTTTTGCCAAATAGTTTACCCACTAGAGGATTAAGAGCGATCGCACTTTTTACCCTTTCATCTTTTAATTGTCTAATCTTATCTCCCAAAGGTGCCGCTGTACATTGCAACCAATCTCCCGGTGATTCACCAAAGCTAAGAGAATTTTGACAATATTGTCGTAAATCCTTTAAGTCTAATTCTCCCCCAACCAAAGCCAAAGCCGTATGACCTCCCAAAGAATGACCTATAATAGTCACTTTCTCGGTATTTAGCTTTCCTTGAAGTTGTCCTGGTTGAGAATTTAGTTTTGCCAGTTCATTCAATAAAAATGTCACATCTTTGGGACGGTCAATAAATTCTGATGGTGGCATCAAATCTGCTAAATTACCAGATGCGGAAGCGTTATTAACAGATGTCAGGTTACTACCAGGATGTTCAATTGCCGCAACCGTGACACCGTGAGATGCTAAATGAAGCGCTAAATATTCCGCAAATTTGCGATTTGCCCCAAAACCGTGGGAAATTACTACTAAGGGTGTTTGCGCTTCAACCCGACTTGAATATATATCTACAGGAATAATTCTATTTCGTTGTCTGTCGGTAAACGTTAAAGTTTGTACTTGAACTGTTTCTTTGCCTCTTGCCCCAGGGTCGAAAGTTGCCCGAAACGGGATATTATTGTCAACAGCTAATTCTCGTGCTAGTAAGACACCCAAAGCTTGACTTTGCAAACGATTGGCGCTAAATTGAACCGCTAAACCGATCGCTTGAGTTGCATCTACGGTAACATCGGATTGTGGGTAAGCCCGTAAAAAACCAAGTGCGCTTAAACCGTTGAATTGTCGTAGTGCGATGTTAAGTGTTCCTTGTAAGCTTTCCACTGTACTACCCGGAATTGCTACTCCCAAAGATGCAATTAATTGTTTACCTTCTGGGGTTCGCACTAAATCAGCGATAAACTTGTCTGCTACAGTCGGATCTACTTGCAAACGCCTTGTCAGGAATTTTTGCACTTCTGGTGACAGTACAGAAGACAAAATTTCCAGCTTTTCTGGTAGTTTACCAGTTTTGGCGTATTTTTCTAAATCAGCGATCGCTACTGATTGCTCAAATGGACCTAAGCGGATAATAACCCTTTGAGCGGCTAAAGTAGAAGGCATCCCCACACCCAAACCGAAAGCTAGGGACAAACTACACAATAATTTTTGTGCGATCGCAATTTTACGCCGATTTTTTCCCTTAAGCTGAAATTGCATAGATTTATTTGCCCAAGTTTTGTGAAAGCGTGGATTCTCAGTAGTTCAGGACTTACGCACGGACTACGTATTTCCGTCCCTATCGACGCTTCGGTTGCAATCTCAAAGTCTTGTTTTCTGGTAACCAGTGCGTAAGTCCTATAGTTGTCAGAACTAATTGCTCCAATTACCGCTATGGAGATGAATGCCAACCTTCTACAACTTATAGCAAAAATTTACTTGAGTATTTTTCAGGCGTTGCATCTGTCAAACCCGAAGACAAGAGTCTGTAAGTGCTTATGCCCCAAATTGTCTCATACTATAGTACACTGATTCAAATCGAACATGAGTCTTAATTTTTACAATTTCATTTGGCAGGGTCATATTTTTACTCATACAATCGATAAAATAGCGATCGGTGTATAAAACATCAGCCTCAATATCATAAATTTATTACTTTATTAAAAATTCAGGGTTAAAAAGCTATCGTTAAACTTCAAATGACAGACCGGATAAATGATATCGCGTGGCAAGCTCATCTCGGTAGCGTTGCTGCGATTATTCAAGTATTGAACGAAAAATTAGCCAATTCTGGTGTCAGAACCAGAGCCATTTTTGCTGATGGTGTCTTACAACTTCTTTGTGAGGCGCGTACAGTTGATAAACTTGAACAATCAACTCTAGTCAAGCAAATTCAGCAAATTCTCGAATCAATCGCACCACGTAACATTCGTCGAGTTAACATCAACAGTCGAATTGTTCAAGAACAGCAATTGCTATGGCTAGAGGAAATTAGCCACCCTGGAGAAAATAATTTACTTTGGTCAGAAGAAATTATATTAGCTCAACCAGGTATTTTACAGCAAGTAATTCAAGATTTCCAAGAGCGTAAAATCGAACTAGCAAAGCCAAATTTACCCAAATCGCAATATTCTAGTTCTTTAGTAGTTATCAACAAACATAAGCGCAAAACATCCCCCAGTGGACAGATGCTAAATACGGTGGGTTTATGCTTATTTTTATTTTTCCTTGGTTGGAGTGCTTATGTTTGGTTGGCTGGTAAATCAAATTTGACGCCAGAACAAGTGCTTAAATTTTTATCACCGACGGTAAAATCTTCACAGCCAGCTTTGACTAACGAAGAACCAGAAATACCACCTATGGTGGCTATACCGAGTGATTCTACCCTAAATGAAGATTTTTTTGCAGCATCTGTGAGAATTGCCAATCAAGCTTCCACAATGGGGAAAAATGCTCAAACATCAATTCAATGGTTGGATCTAGCTGCTAGGTGGCAAAGAGCTTCTGATTTGATGAGTAAAGTCCCATCCAATCATAGTCGATATAAAGAAGCTCAAATTCGCACTAAGTTGTATCGAGAATATAGTGAAGCGGCACAGAAAGAGGCAGATAAGAATAAAAAAAGTCAGTAGTCAAGAGTCAGAAGTCAAAAGTCAAAAGTCAAGAGTCTAACTGCTAAATTTTGACAGAACTGGGTGTTTTGCTCCCGTCACGAAAGTGCGAATTTGCTGCGCGTCGAAGCTGTTCTCAACAACAAAAGACGTAGAGACGTAGCAATGCTACGTCTAATTAAGGGTTTTGGGCAACGCATAGTTCATTTATACCAGATGTCTAAAGAACATCTGCTTAAAGGACACATCCATCTAATTGATGTTTTGATGTGGTGGAACCCACAAATAAAGTCTTTATCCACTATAGCCCCACCATTCCAGTCTGAGTGCGCTTAAATTCTCAACAACACAAAACAACATCACAAATACTTAACTAATGAATTTCCCCAAAGAAGCAACGATTGGCTTCCAAAAGATACCAGTCAACACATAAGGAGCATATCGCAATAAAGGTAAACTATATTGCTTTGACTGCCTTATTGGTAGACACTCTAACAAAAAAGGCACTATACAAGTAAGTCCGTAAGCAGTTGCTAAGGCTGTATTAAATTTCGGAGATTCACCAGGTATCGGACTGTAATAAATACCCAATAAGATGAAACAAATCATTAAAAATTGCTCCCACATGAACCAAGATTGAGGTGATAAAAAATAAACTATCCGAGGAAAGCTTTTATCTATTTTTTGTCGCATTCCTAATAGCACAGCCCAAGTTGCGGCTCCAACCATACCATCATCTTTTAGCCCATACATTCTTTGAAAGCGTTTAACTGCTCTTTCAGTTTCTCTGCAAAAATATCCATCAGGTTGTTTTTTAGAAAATCCCTCTTCTCCAAGAATAGTTTGCAGTTCCTTAACTGCATCCTGTGATTCTGAAGACATTTGTTTGTAACTACGGGAAAGCTTTGGGTAAAAAAGGCAAGCCCAACTTAATGGTCCGACTATCCCATCCACTTGGAGATTATTTTTTTTCTGAAATTCGATTACAGCTACTTCTGTTTCTAAGTCAAATTTACCACTAATTTTTGCTAGAATTCCCTGAGCTTGCAAACGTGCTTGTAGTTCATCGATTGAGTCCTGTACAGAGTTTGGCGTAAAACCTCGGTAAAGTATGGGACGTTTATTAAATACACAAATTTGTTTTTCTTCGGGGAAATAAGGCTTGGGTTGTTTCAGCCCTAGTAACAGAGTTAATGATCTAAATGCTCTATTCATTCAGTTCTCCTTGTAGTAATCTGTGAAAAGAATAATCTGACATCTCTACGAAAGGTCGGACGTTATATCTGCATCCAGCTTGACACCACAAATAAAGGACTTATAAATTAGCTTACCGAGTTTTTTTCAGACACATAATTCACAGTGTTCAAAAAATGTTAATAATTTGTGAACAAAACGTTGTTAATTTGATAGATAAATTCCAAATTTTTGCGAACAGTTTATAAGCCTTGTCCCTTATTTGTAGAGACTTCCATCAAAAAGTGTCCTTCGATAAATTTGTGATTCATACCTGCTATGAGAGCAGCGCGTGAAGATTTTGTTCGTTAAAATGTTGCTAATACCAGATTTATAACGGACTGAGAGGGTGATATTTATGTCAGATCAGTCAGAGGGTTGGAATCTACCTAGAAGTTGGAATTGCAGAGTTTTGAAGGACTGGCAAATAGATCGGCTACTGACTGATTTGGAGGCAAGAACTCGAAAGCGTTACAGGCAAAACACCAGGAAAGACTTATTACTTGGGTTATTGTGTGGATATAGAATCAAGAAGATAAGCAAAGATTTACACAAGGATAACGCTGTTGTGAGAGCGGGTCTTAGTAATATCTACCGAGATATTGAAACTTTGACCGAAGAGCCAAACTATAGCGTCAAATCTAGCAATTTAATCTACGTTTTGGAGAGATATGGATATCGCAGAGGTTGCGCTGCATATGTTGGGAATAATTACCGTCCCATCCCCAGTAATCTGCCAGCACCTACCTACACACAATTTATTGGTCGTGAGGAAGAGATGGAAACGCTACTAGAACGTCTTTCTCTGAATCATGCGGCACATATGATTACGGTGCATGGTATTGGTGGTGTGGGAAAAACGGCACTGGTGTTAGAAGCTGCTCGTTTGTGCTTAAAAGCTAGTTGTGAAAATCTTGCTGACGCACCAAAATTTGAAGCGATTATTTTTACTTCAGCTAAACAACAGGAACTCGTCCCGAATAGAATCTTTCAGCGACAGCAGGGACAGCGTAACCTGCGCGGTATTTTTCGGGAAATTGCTCACACTTTAGACGACGTAACGATTATTCAGTCTCCCCCCAATGAGCAATTTGATCGGGTGCGTCGTAGTCTCTCCAGACAGCGATCGCTTTTAATTGTAGACAACATGGAAACTATCGATGATCGAGATGAGGTCATAGAGTTTCTCTACAATCTGCCTGTTTGTGTCAAAGTCGTAATTACTACTCGCGAACGAATTGCTTTACTGCCGATTAGTTTGCAAAACTTACCTTTAAATGATGGTTTGCAATTAATACAGCAACAAGCTGAAGAAAAAAGTATAACTCTCAATGAGCAAGATTCTCAAGACCTCTACCATCGCACTGGTGGAATTCCCCTCGCGATTGTTTATGCTCTAGGTCAAGTCTCTAGTGGCTATTCTCTCACATCAGTGTTAACACAGCTAGCTTTAGCTACAGGTGATGTGGCTCGTTTCTGCTTTGATCAATCGGTGCAAGGAATCAAAAAACAGCCACCACATCAGCTGTTAATGTCACTGGCAATTTTTCCTGACTTTCCCTTACAAACTGCTGTGGCTGAGGTTGCTGGATTAACTGCAAAGCCTGATTGTGTAAATGATGGTTTAGGACGTTTGCAGCACCTGTCTCTGATCACTCAAAATCAAAAAACTGGGCGATATGAGATGCTTTCTCTCACTCGCGAGTACGCTTTAGCACAACTAGCTGCTGACCCAAATTTTGAGAAAGAAGCACGGCAACGCTGGGTAAAATGGTATCTCGATTTTGCCCACACTTACGCTGGAGAAGATTGGGAAAAGTTGATATGTTACAACAAGCTAGAGGAAGAACATGGAAATTTGCGTGCGGTACTTTATTGGTGTAAAGACCAAGGTTATTATGAACAAGTTAGAGATTTATGGCTTCTGTTAAATCACTATGCAAATCTTTACGCCGATTGGGATGAGCGTCTAGATTGGTTGCAATGGCTGATAGAAGAATCAAAACGACGTTGTGAATGGTCATCTTTTGTCAAAATCGTTATCCGCAAAAGTTGGTTGTTGATTCGAGAGTGTTCAAACCAAAGTTTGAAAGAAGCAGAGGAAATTTTGCAGGAAACGTGGGTTTTGCGCCACCATGCAGACTTGTGCGTTCAAGCTGATTTAGCTGAAAGTATGGTCAGGTTGCAAATCAGATATAAAAATTATGAAGATGCGCGTCATTGGCTGACGGTGGAAGAAAGTTTAGTAAATGAAGCTCACTTAGACGATCGCTCGCATATCCGTTATTTTATCCCCGTTCTCTACCACCGCGCTGAAATCTTCTATAAAGAAGCTAAATATCCCGAAGCTAAAACGCTTTTTCAACAAGCGATGCAAAGTGCAGAACAAATAAACTGGCATCGGGTAATTAACTCGGCTCAAAATTGGCTGGCTGATATTGCCATTGTAGAAGGCGATCGCGATGAAGCTCAACAACTATTAATTCAAGGCTTGGCTGTAGCCGAAAGCCATAAAAATAAACGCCGTCTTGCTCGCTATCAACGCTCTCGCGCTTATTGGGAAAAAAAATGGGGAAGTCCCGAAGAAGTACACAAATTCGCCATCAAAGCAATAGATGGTTTTGAGCATCTAGGGATGACGCGAGATGCTGAAGAAATGCAATTTTTACTTAATTGCTGATGAGGAATTGAGGGGAGGAGTTGGGTAGAATGGCGATGGCGAAAGTCTGCATCCGTACTTCTACCCAAAAAGCTGCGACTTCCAAGTTCAGAACACGAAGTTCCGAGTTCTAAGCACGAAGTTCCAAGTTCAGAACACAAAGTTCCGAGTTCAGAACACAAAGTTCCGAGTTCAGAACACAAAGTTCCGAGTTCAGAACACAAAGTTCCGAGTTCTACAGCAGATCGCATTATTATTAAATACATGTAAAGACGTTCCGGACGGAACGTCTCTAGAGAGTTTTGGGTTTTACTCAATAAACAGTTATAAACAACACCACACATATAGTAGAGACGTTCCGGTGGAACGTCTCTACTATATGGGCAACAAAACTGATGTAATATCAAAAACAAAATTTCGTCTTCCAAGGTAAAAATAATCCTTGGTAGCATAACACACTACCCTAAGTAAGCCAGTGTGTTACGCTTTCTATAGAAATTGCACATTAATAAATTCAGAATTTTTAGCGATCGCCTTACCACTATAAATCTTGGGGGGAAACCAGGGCAAACACTAATAGATAAATTTTGTTTCAATAGTTATAGAGAAACGATTAGCGAAGTTGTCCTATTTTCAGGGAAAATAATTTTTATGACGTATGATTACGACTTGTTTGTCATTGGTGCTGGTTCTGGTGGTTTAGCAGCTTCTAAGCGGGCAGCTAGCTACGGTGCAAAAGTGGCGATCGCAGAAAATGATTTAGTTGGTGGTACTTGTGTGATTCGCGGCTGTATTCCCAAAAAACTCATGGTTTACGGCTCTCACTTTCCCGCATTATTTCATGATGCCGCAGGTTATGGCTGGAAAGTCGGTGAACCAGAGTTGGATTGGGAACATTTCATCACTTCTATAGATAAAGAAGTCCGCAGACTATCCAAACTACATATCGGTTTTTTAGAAAAAGCCGGCGTCGATCTAATTCCCGCTCGTGCTACTTTAGTAGATCATCACACCGTAGAAGTTGATGGACGCACAGTTACCGCAGATAAAATTTTAATTGCTGTAGGTGGACGTCCGGTTAAACCAGATTTACCTGGTATGGAATATGGCATTACCTCCAACGAAATCTTTCACCTGAAAGAACAACCGAAGCACATGGTTATTGTTGGAGCGGGTTACATCGGCACAGAATTTGCTTGCATCATGCGTGGGCTTGGTTCCGAAGTGACACAGATTACCAGAGGTAAGAAAATTTTGAAAGGCTTTGATGATGACATCCGCAGCCAAATTGAAGAGGGAATGACGAATCACGGCATTCGCTTGATCAAGAATAATCTGATCGAAACAGTTGAGAAAGTACCCTCTGGCTTAAAGTTGACTTTATCTGAAGCAGATCAAGAACCGATAACTGCCGACGTGTTTTTAGTTGCCACCGGTCGGATGCCGAATGTCGAGGGATTGGGTTTAGAAAACGCCGGAATCCAGCTTGTTGAAGGTAATATCGAAGGACCCGGATACAGTAGTATGATGGCGATCGCTGTCAATGAATTTAGTCAAACTTCCCAAGAAAATATCTTTGCCGTCGGTGATGTCACTGACAGAATTAACTTAACTCCGGTAGCAGTTGGTGAAGGTCGCGCTTTTGCTGATAGCGAATTTGGCGGCATACGTCGTTTATTCAGCCACGAAACTGTTCCTACAGCCATATTTTCCAACCCAGAAGCGGCTACAGTCGGTTTAACAGAAGCCGAAGCACAAGAAAAGTACGGAGATGCCGTCAAAGTATATCGTAGTCGCTTCCGCCCATTGTTTCATAGTTTAACGGGCGCTCAAGAAAAAACCATGATGAAGTTGGTAGTCGATGGCAACACCGACAAAGTAGTAGGCGCTCACATGGTAGGAGAACACGCAGCTGAGATAATTCAAGGTGTAGCGATCGCTGTTAAAATGGGTGCAACCAAAAAAGACTTTGACGCCACCGTTGGTATCCATCCCTCATCCGCAGAAGAATTTGTCACCATGCGGTAATTAAAGTTACGAGGAGCAAAGTTGTAGAGACGTTCCGCCGGAACGTCTGTACTAAAGTTAGGAGCAGCGGAGTTAATTATCTCCTTGTCCCCCACACACCACACTTCCCCCTTGCAGTACATCTACCTTCACGGTTTCGCATCTAGTCCAAATTCTGCCAAAGCGCGGGATATAAGCTCGCGCTTTGCCCAAATTGACACTCCTTTAAAGATTCCCGATTTGAATTTGGGCGATTTTTCCCATCTTACAATCACCCGACAGCTAAAACAAGTTGCTGCTGAATTTCCCCTAAATGCTACACCAGTGACTTTAATCGGTTCGAGTTTGGGTGGTTTAACCGCAGCTCATTTAGGACAACAATATTCCCAAGTGCAGCGGATCATTTTGTTAGCGCCGGCTTTTGGATTTTTATCTCATTGGTTGCCAAAGTTGGGAGATGAAAAATTGCAGCGTTGGCAACAAGAAAAATATTTAGAAGTTTACCACTATGGTGAAAAGCGATCGCTTCCCCTTCATTACAATTTCGTTACCGATGCTGCCCAATATCAAGAACAATACCTGCAACGTCCCATCCCTACCCTAATTTTGCATGGAAAAGAAGATGAAGTTATCCCCATTCAAGCAAGCCGCGATTTTGCATGTTTACGTCCTTGGGTAGAGTTAATTGAACTTGACAGCAATCACGCTTTAGGCAATGTCACATCAGAAATTTGGCAAGCAATTCGCTTATATCTGCCAGATGCCATTAAGCTGTAAAATATTAAGTTATTACCAATTTTCAAAGTCAAGAGTCCTAACTCCTGTAGAGACGCGAAATTACCCTGCGGGTTCTCCAAAGGAGTACGCGTCTCTACTCCTAACTCCTAACTAACTATGCTGCCATTTATCCGATCAGATTTAGCTAAATTTAGCGCTTATAAACCTCATCCCGGTAGTAGTACAGCAGAACCAGTTGCATCGCAATTGGATCGGCTAGATACGAATGAAAGCCCTTATGATTTGTCACCTGAGTTAAAAGAAAAGCTTGCTTGGGAGTATCAGCAAAGAATTGAAACGAACCGTTATCCTGATGGCGGACATGAGACACTTAAGAATGCGATCGCTCTTTATGTCAATGAATCAGCTAATGTCGCACCATCTTTTTTCACTGCTGCGAATATTTCCGTTGGCAATGGTTCAGATGAACTAATTCGCTCAATTTTAATTGCCAGTTGTGTCGGGGGAGAAGGTTCGGTTTTAGTTGCTACTCCCACTTTCTCGATGTACGGGATTTTGGCGCAAACTTTGGGCATTCCCGTTGTGACGGTGGGTAGAAATGAAGCGAATTTTGAAATTGATTTACAAGCGGCTGATAAAGCCATAGAACAAACCCAAAATCCGCCGATTCGGGTGATTTTTGTAGTTCATCCTAATTCTCCCACAGCCAATGCTTTAACTGCGGCAGAATTAGCATGGTTAAGAAGTTTGAGCGATGGCATTTTGGTCGTAATTGATGAGGCTTACTTTGAATTTAGCCAGACTACCTTAGCTAGCGAATTACCACAACGTCCTAACTGGATGATAATGCGGACATTTTCTAAAGCCTTCCGCTTGGCTGCTCATCGGGTTGGCTATTGCCTCGCTCATCCGGAGTTAATCACTATTCTAGAAAAAGTCCGCTTACCTTACAATCTTCCCAGCGTTTCTATGGCTGCGGCGTTAATTGCTCTGCAAAATCGGCAATTGTTATTGAAGTCAATTCCCGAAACGCTGGTTGAACGAGCTAAACTTATCGAAGCTTTATCTCAATACCCTACATTACAAGTTGCCGAAAGCGCTGCTAACTTTATTTACCTGCGACTAAAACCAAATACCTTGAACCAACAAGACGATTATTTAATAAATCTTATTCAAAAACTGAAAACTGCCGGCACTCTTGTGCGACATATCAGTGGAGGATTGCGAATTACAGTAGGAACCCCAGAGGAAAACCTCCGCACGCTGAGTCGGCTACAAACGGCTTTAACAAATCTTTAATATTAACAACCTGCTTTTAATTCGGGAAAAAGCAAGAAAAATTTTTAATTCGGGAAAAGGAAAGCGCAGTTTATGTTGGCTAGTTAATTAAATCGTGTATACTGACCGCTGCCCAAACGACGTACTATTCCCACTGTCTGTGGCAGCACACCTACCAAAAGAGCAAAAGCTATATCAGGCAACTTATCCACCGTTTCTGGTGCAAAGTATTGCTCAAATTGATCGAGAATCTTTTGAACTCGCTGAATAGCCACTGGGTTTTCTGTAATTTGCTTGATTAACCGAATCCACTGCCGTCTAATCAAGTAAGCTTTTTGGCGCTCGTCATTGGACTCGGGAGTCAAGAGCTGCAAATTACCTATCGGCAACAAATTTTGGCAATCGCGATCATAATCACCTCCCACTGCTGCCCCAGGTCCGGCAAATTCTGCATGGTAGCGTTTGAATAGTATTAACCCATTTCGCCGACGACTGTTAACGATAAAGACCTTTCCGCTATGAAGCTGTGTGAGGATATCCGAGCCTGGAGATTGCTCAGTTCCATTAGGCATGACAATACAGTCAAGGAAACTAGTTTCAGGGTAATAAGTTGATACCATAGTAGTTTGATAGCGTTGGCGGTTTTCGCTATCCATGTTTTCTAAATATTTGAAAGAATTTTGTAGTAGTCTGCACTTCAACACTTAACTTGTTTTAAATCAAAATGATTGGTTCTATCTTAATTATCGAGAGTTTTTGCTTTATTTAACTAGGAAAAAATTAAATGAACTTTTTTCAGCAATTAATTAATCATATTTTATGAGATTTAAGTGGCTTTGTCTTGAATTAAACGAGTTATTTTTTTAAAGCTTTTATAAAGATAAATATCTAAAATACAAAGTTATTATGAGGAATTGAAACTTTCTTCTCGTATTTTTACTGACATGACAATTACAATCATTTTATTTCATCTAAATAAAAATTATTTTTAATATTTGCATATCCCAAACTAACCTATCATATAAATAAGGTAAAAATTACATTATTATTTAATTTTTATTAATTACTATATTTCTGAAAAAACTAGAAGAATGATGCATAAAAATAAAGCGTTTTCTCCGTGTGATGAAACGACTTAGATACACGAGCGATCGCATAGCGATTATAAACGCCACATCTCATAAATCGACTTTCTTGATTCACCCCATCGCACCCGTCAATGAGGACTTAGAATGCTCGTGGTATTAATGTGACGTTGCTACAATACGTATAATTACATATGCAGCTATTAGCATTTATTTCTTCTTCCTTGGCGCTAGCCTCTCCATGAGGGAGGAGGGGAGACGCGGAGCGAAGGCATTATGCTAAATAAAAATTATTCCTTTTAATGGTCAAAAAGTACATATGTGAATGAGAAAATCTTTGATAAATTAATATTTTGTAAATTTAATTAATAACTATCTATTTATGCCTAAAGAAACGATAAAGATATAATTTTTGTAAAAATTAAGCATTCAGCAAATAACCCTTTTTATTGTGTGAATCCTTAATCAAGCTACTACTGTACTAGTAGCCTGTCAATTATATTTTGATGGTTGTGTACAAATCCACAACCCGCTCACAGACGTAGCACTGCTACATCTCTACAACCATCATTTTTATCTTGACATACTAGGTCAGGACTTACGCAAGATGTGACCGAAAACCTTATTCTTCCATAGCGGTAATTCATGAATTACCGCAAATGCGCGTTATGTTTTGCGTAAGTCCTGTAGGTGAAAAATTCAGATAGTTGAGGAATCTCGTAAGTACTTGTGCAAGAATATCTGTCGGGAGCGTCCCAGAAAAAATGTATTCCAATAAGATTCGACTTGATGCACCTGATATCCTGCCTTAAAATAAAGCTGTCGTGCCTGATGGTTATTTTCCAAAACGTGGAGGTATAAGTCTCTAAAACCCCACAAAAGGGCAACTTTTTCACAAGCTTTAAGCAACTCCGACGCAGCACCCATCCTCCGATATTTTGGGTGAATAGCTAAATTAGACAAATAAGGAAAACTCTTGCCAACAGCCGTCCAAGAATCACCAAAACGCATACCCAGTTCTATAGTTCCAACTAAATTATCAGTTGTAGCAGTAGTATCAACGGCAACTAAACAAACGTGATGGGGTGCGCTTGATGCTAGACGATGCCTTAAATCTTCGTAAATACCCAAGCGTAGTAACGGGAAAGCCCATCCCCAGATACCATTTGGGGAGTGAAAGCTTTCGGTAATGATTTCGGTAATATTAGTCAAATCAGCAGGGATAGCCGCACGAATTTGGAATTGGTTAAAAGCTTGATTTGCGGCGGTATTTATCGGTACTTGGTCGGATGGGTGAAAAAACCAGGGTTTCGTCAAAGCTAATTTAGGATTGATTTTATTCAAGGAAAATTTTATATAATATCCCCAAATCCATTTTCTTTCAAGCGATCGCTCTCCTTGTGTACTTGTACAAAACTTGACACCAATTTCAGGCTTGTGGAATGCAACGAGATTATTTTTGATAATAATATAACTTAATCAACCTAAATCTGCATATTTTTCGATAAACGAAAAACCTTGACCAGACGCGACACCCTTGGGTCTTTACATCCCCAAAATCACCACGAAAAATCAGACGAGGGAACCCTATTGCCACAAGCCCTAGAGACTACCAAGTGCTACGTCTCTACAATGGTATTACTTGTATATAAGACTTACGCCGGCAATCGCCAAATAACTCAGTTTTTGCCAAGTTTATGCCATGCGATCGCGTTCGTGTAGCCAGGAAGCGAGATTTTCTTCTCTCTTTCCCCCGCAAACAGATACTTGTCTAATATTATACTGTAAATTGAAATCTTATTCTTATAATATTGCTCATACCATCACTGCTATAAATAAAATTTACCTGGAAATGTTAGTGGAACTGTTCCGGGGGGAAAACTTAATATGCAGCTCCAGATGGATTTTTAAGCCAGATTGGATATCTGTATATATTATTAATCGGTTCTCGCTATGAAGGTGAAGGGATTAGCAAGCAAATATGTATTCTGTAAGAGTAACCAGCACCAAATTAATTGGGGTGCATCAAAGCAAATGGCGATCACAGATCAGATTATTCTTTAATCGACTGCCGTTGCAGCAGGAAAGCGGTGCATGAAATCCCAATCAGACAGTAAGCCGAAAATTTTGGTTGTCGATGACGAACCAGACAACCTTGACTTGCTTTACCGCACCTTCTATCGCGACTATCAGGTGCTTAAGGCATCCTCTGGTCCAGCGGCATTAGAACTGCTTCAGCAAGAAGGAGAAGTCTCCGTGATCATCTCCGATCAGCGGATGCCAATGATGAGCGGTACGGAATTTTTGAGCCTAACCGCGACTCAGTATCCAGATATCATCCGGATTATATTAACTGGCTACACCGATGTCGAAGACTTGGTGGAAGCGATTAATGCTGGTAAAGTATTCAAATATGTTACCAAACCGTGGGAAGCAGAGGAACTTAAAGCAGTGGTACGCCAAGCTTTGGATACCCATAACGTCCTCAAAACCCGTACCCGCGAACTTACCCGCACCCTGCGTCAAGAATCGCTACTCAACACGGTAACAAACACGATTCGCAGCGCATTAGACTATCGGCAAATTCTGCAAACAATTGTGGATACCGTGGGTCATATGCTGGAAGTGGATGTTTGCTTGTTGCGTCCTTTCCAAGATGGGCAGTTGGTGGATGAAAATTTTATTTACCAAAGGGGGATTTCCGAGGACTCCTTGGAGAGGGGGGGAACAGGGGACAAGGGGACAAGAGGACAAAAAGAGCAATTCTTTTCCTTTTCTCCCCCCCTCTCCCCCTCCTCCACTCTCCCCCTCCCCATCCCCCACTCCCCCACTTCCCATCCCGCTCTACTAGCGCAGACAGTATGGGAAATCCAGGAAGTGCAGGTGATTCATGATGTAGCAAAAGATGAGCGGATTCAGGGCGATACTGCCGAACTATTAAGCCGTACTGCTGCTTTTGCTACAGCTAATATTTGCTCTAGCTTGGTAGTTCCACTGCTTTGCCGACAAGAACTTATGGCGGTGCTGGCTCTGCACCAGTGCAAGCAGCCCCGCGTGTGGTCTGAAGACGAGGTGCAGTTAGTGGTGATGGTGGCGGATCAGGCAGCTTTAGCTTTATCTCAAGCTTATGCTTACGAGCAAGTACGTGCTTTGGCGAAACGGGAATCGCTAATTAATACAATTACGAGCGCGATTCGCTCTAGCTTAGATCCTGAAGATATTTTTGCAGCGATCACCCAACAATTAGGACAAGCTTTGCAAGTTGATGGTTGTGTTTTGTCTTTGTGGACAGAGGAAGATGAGTATGTTCAGTGTGCGGGCTTGTATGAAAGTTCTTACAGTTGCGAGGATTCTTTCAAACTAGATCATGCGTGGGAAACAGGTAGTAAGAATTACGTATCAAATCAGGAATTACCTCAGTCTCAGTCACCGATTCGGGAAAATCCAATTCTGCAAGAAATGTTGCGGACACAAGAGCCTGTGGTAATTATAGATATGAGTCAGTGTCCGCCAGAAATCAAAGGGTCTGATTTGCCTTTGAGAGGAAAAGCCCGATCGCTCATGGTGGTTCCTTTACTAGCTGATGGCAAAAGCATCGGTAGTATTACTTTGCGTCAAGATAGTAGATCGCGCAAGTGGCTAACTACAGAAATTGAGTTAGCAAAAGCAGTTGCAGCTCAAGCAGCGATCGCTGTACAACAGTCACATTTATACCAAAAAACTCGCGAACAAGCTGAACGCTTGCTGGAATTAGATAAACAAAAAACCGAATTTTTCCAAAATATTTCTCACGAGTTCCGCACTCCTATAACCTTAATTCAGGGACCCTTAGAATCGGCGGTAGCGACAAAACAAGGGTTATCATACGCCCAAAGTGCGATCGCCTTACGCAACTCAAGACGCTTGCTAAGATTGGTAAATCAGTTACTCGATTTGCAACGCCTTGATGCTAAAAGGATGCAGCCTAGTTTCCGTCCCTGCGATTTAGTTGAATTTGTCAACCAAATTATCGAATCGTTTCGTCCCTATTGCGAGAAAAAGGGACTTAATTTGATAACCGAACTAGAAGCATCTCCTATAGTGTATCTAGATATGGAAAAATTCGACAAAGTAATTTATAATCTTCTGTCGAATGCCATGAAATTTACAGAGGTAGGTAGTATTACTGTGAGATTGCAATCTCAAGGCGATCGCTGTAGATTGCAAGTACAAGATACGGGAATTGGTATTGTAACTGAACAAATTCCCTACTTATTTGAACGCTTTCGCCAAGCTGAAGGCTCAGAAAATCGCTCTTATGAAGGTAGCGGCTTAGGTTTGGCTTTAGTTAAAGAACTTGTGGAAATGCACGGCGGCAAAGTCACCGTGGAATCAGTTTACGGCAAAGGTACTATCTTTAGCTTATGGCTAGTTAGCGGATGCGCTCATCTACCGTCTGAACAGTTGCTAGAAGCGCCTTGTGAATTGAACACCAGCCGCGCTAACGTTGAATTAGCTGATTTAGAATTACAATCAATAGACGAATTTGAAAATATTAAAAAAGATTTATTAAATAGTGTTAATACTCAAGAAAATGAACCAAAGACTGGCGAATCAATTTTGGTGGTAGACGATAACCCAGATTTGCGGACTTACGTATCAGAAATTCTCCGCGCTAGTGGCTATGGAGTGCATACAGCGCGTAACGGTTCCGAAGGGTTCTTGATGGCTAAGGAAATAATACCACGCCTGATTGTCAGCGATTTGATGATGCCTTTGGTGTCAGGAATGGAGATGATTCGGATGATCCGCAACGAGGAAAAGTTGAAAGGGATTCCCATTATACTGTTAACGGCGAAAGTTGATGAAGAAACCCGCATCGAAGGTACAGAAAAAGGTGCAGATGCTTATTTAGCTAAACCATTTAACGATCGCGAACTTCTGGCTGAGGTGCGAAATCTTTTAGCCTTGAAAGAAAATGAACGCCGAGTTTTGGAGTTAAATACTTACCTGACAGAATCGGTGCTTAAGCGCTTTTTACCGAGTGCGTTGGTGCAAAAAGCCGCAATGGGAGATTTAGCCCTGGATTTGCGACCGGAACCGCGTTTGATTACAGTTTTATTTAGTGATATTGTGGGTTTTACCCAACTATCAAACACCCTCAGGTCGCGACGTGTGGCAGAATTGCTGAATGAATATTTAGAATCAATGACCAAAGTGATCTTTGATAATGGCGGCACCATCGATAAATTTATGGGAGATGCTATCTTAGCTTTATATGGAGCGCCGGAAGAACTAACGCCTAATGAACAGGTGCGTCGCTCAATCAATACAGCAAGAGGAATGCATCGCTCATTGAATGAGTTAAATCAGCGTTGGCGAGAACAAGGTATATTTGACTCTGACGGACGTGATGGCTTACAGTTTCGCTGTGGTATCCACCAAGGTACAGCAGTTGTCGGAATGTTTGGTAGCGCCCAACGTGCTGATTATACTGCAATTGGTCCCAGTGTGAATATTGCTTCTAGATTGCAAGTTGCTGCTGTTCCTGGTACTATCCTCGTCTCTGCTGCGGTTGCAGATTATTTGGATGAAAATGAAATAATCAAAGGTAGTCCGCTAGAACTTAAAGGAATAGATGAAACAGTTTTGACGTTTGTTGTCAAAGCAGAAATCACTCTTAGGGGTTAGTGGATAGTGGTTAGTGGTTAGGGGTTAGTGGGTAGTGGTTACAGTTTTTCCAACTAAAAACTATCAACCAACAACCATCAACTATCAACCAATTATCTAATGTAACCATTCCCCGACCTGAAGTACGGGGCTTTGTCCCCCTCCCAACACTACAACAATTGCTTGTTCACTTGTGTTGTTTGCGGAATTTACGGGCGCGGTTACGGTTGGCTAGAGGATGTACTCATCCCCACGCCCCACGACTCAATTTTCGTGGATACGCGTTATCTCACTCAGTTACTACTTAAGCCTTGGAAACGAGTCAATTTCCTGCATTTAGTAATTTCACCGTATCCTAATTTTACAGTAAACCACTACTTAAAGGACGGGGTTTCTACCCAAATTTCTGATGACTCAATCGGTTGACCAAATTTCAATAAAAGATGTAGAATCAAGGCGACACAACGATCCGCCGGGTTTGTGGGTTGCTGTATTCACGAGTTCAGTTGCATTGCATTTGCTGCTGTTCTGGCTAATACGCTATAGTAATGCGTTTAATCTGTGGTTTCCACGAGATAGTCAAGCAATTATTCCGATTGAGATTATCGAGATTTCTCCAACAACATCAAAAGCTAAACCACAATTAAAAGCTAAAACAGTCTCTCCACCATCAGCAAATCAACAATCTTCAACAGTGACGCCAAGAAATGAAAATTCTGGTGGGATAAATGTTGGTGCTATTCGCAAACAGAGAGAAAGAAATACTTCTGTCTCTAAATCTAATACTCAACTCGTTCCTAAAGAATCAGTTTACATACCGAAACCGATATTCTCACCAACAACCACAGCAACACAGAGTCAGTCAATTGGGGAAGATTCCCAAACTCCACGTCAACCAATTGGGGAAGATTCACAAACTCCAACTCGCAGAACTCCACGTCAACCAATTGGGGAAGATTCACAAACTCCAACTCGCAGAACTCCACGTCAACCGATTGGGGAAGATACCCAAACTCCCCGTCGGAGAACTCCACGTCAACCGATTGGGGAAGATACCCAAACTCCCCGTCGGAGAACTCCACGTCAACCGATTGGGGAAGATACCCAAACTCCCCGTCGGAGAACTCCACGTCAACCGATTGGGGAAGATTCCCAAACTCCAACTCGCAGAACTCCACGTCAACCGATTGGGGAAGATTCCCAAACTCCAACTCGCAGAACTCCACGTCAACCGATTGGGGAAGATTCCCAAACTCCTCCCACTAGCGGTAAAACTCCACAACCGGCAACAGGAGGAGGAATAATAGCTATTTCGCGTTTTTTAAGTCGAGAAGAACAGAAAAGTTTGATGGGAAGTCCTTTACCCGAAGGTTTGATTCTACCTGAGCATATAGGGAGTAACGAAAAACAAATTGACTCAATTTCCCTCAAACCCAATTTGGAGCTTCCAGAAAAAGAGTTTCTAGTTAGCTTGGTGATTGATGAAACTGGCAATTTTCAAGAAGCATCAGTTGTAGATCGAGCGATCGCACCAGCGGAAAGAGGCAAATATCAGCAATTCGCTAACTATATTTTCCAAGGTGAAAAATTTCAGCCTGCTCGCTACCAAAATGGTACTCCAGTACTAGAGTGGACTAATCGCTTTGTGCGGATCAAAATACAGCGTCGTTAATTGATTATAGGACTTACGCGATCATAACGAGAAAACAGGACTTTGAGATTGCTTCCTTACGTCGATAGGGACGTAACTACCTAGCCTTTTCGTAAGTCCTGGATTAATTGCTTGAACTATTATCACGCATTGTGTTATATTATTTAAGTTGGAATGTTGCGGGCGTAGTTTAGTGGTAAAACTTTAGCCTTCCAAGCTAATAATGCGGGTTCGATTCCCGCCGCCCGCTTTGCAGATATACATTAGACATCTCCAGAAAAGATGTAGTAGTGTGTCAAAGACTAATTGACATCGACCGAATTTAATTATGCGTTGCCCGAAACCCTTGATTAGACGTTCCGCCGGAACGTCTTTACGTATGAATCTGGAGATTTCTATTAGACATCTCCAGAAACCCTTGTAGAGACGCGAAATTTCGCGTCTCTACAAGGGTTTCGGGCAACGCATAATTAAATTCGGTCAAAGACTAATTGACGGATAGATTTTCTGGCGTTGCTGAATCGCAGTATGAATCCGGATGTAGAGAGACGTAGCATTGCTACGTCTCTACATTGTTTTCCACTCCTATGTCTAATGCGTATTTGAATTCGGTCGATGTCTATTTCACCAATTAAGCAACTTGATCACACTTCGTTCAATTTATTACTTTTATGCCTGACCTTAATACCATTCCCGGTTTTGCCGCCCTGCAAGCTCTTACCCTCGGTGATTCTCGCATCAAAATTGCTGTTTTAGATGGACCAGCCGATCTGGATCGTGCTTGCTTTCAATGTGCAAACTTGAGCAAAGCCAAAGCTTTTTGGCAAACAGATTTAGAGCCAATCGAGCCGATTTATATTGAACGGGAGCTTCAAATTAGGAAGTTGGGAGACAAAAAAAAGGCTTTAAAGAAAGCATTGAAGCAGAGCGAAAAACCTAATGCTGAAACTGTTCGTCAAGCTATTTTAAATAGTGCTATTAAGTGCGATCCTAACGAAGTTGCAGAACCGGAACGCTGTTTAGTTGGTAAATTAAATATTCCCGGAGCCTATCAATTACTAACTGGGCAGCTTTTACCCAACATTCAAGCCAGTGGAGTTGTTCTTGCACAAATTATTTTACCAGCCATTCCAGATAGTTCCAAATCTGCGGTAATAAGTGCCTCCCAACCTCTCAATGAGATTCACAGTTCCACCGCGACTCAACTCGTCACCGCCTCTGCCACAATTGCAGACATTCCCCCTGCTCCCCTTTCCCCCTCCACCATCACCCCCAGTGCCGTCTCCAGCAAAGTCTACGCCCTCGGCAGCCTTGGCTACGATTTCGGAACTGAAGCCCGCCGCGATACCTTCAAACAACGGATGTCTGCGGTCAGTATCGATGGCGTATTAATTCCTGCTAATCCCTACGATACCCGCCAAATGGTTAATCATTTGGATTTGAATCCCTCTGAAGGTAAATCTCTTATTTGGACGCTGAATCAGGAACTTACCCCAATTTACGCCCTAGAACCCCAAAAGGCTTTTGCCAGTGAGATATATGAAGTCTTTCAGATGCTTTTGGCTGGACAAATTCAGCCCGAAGAGAGCGATGATTACATTGAGCAAATCAGCATTCCCGGCAATCTAACCGATCGCACCGTCGAACTTTTTTCCGGACAAGTCGTTCCTATCCTGGCACTGCCCAATATTCGAGGGATGTATGGTTGGCAAGTCAATGCCCTTGTGGAAGCAGCCGTTGCCACCGTTAGCCCGGAAGCAAGCGTTCCTGACAACGTGAGAATGCGGCGTTCCCTCAAGAGTTTCCTCCATCGCATCTACTATGACCTCCGCAACTTAGGACACCTCGATCGCGATCGCGCTCTTAATTTTGCTGCTACAAACGCCTTCCAAGCTGCCTCCACTTTTGCTGAAGCCATTAATAGCGGCATGGGACTAGACAGCATTGAGATTGAAAAAAGCCCCTTCTGTCGCTTGAATAGTAATTGTTGGGACGTGATGCTGAAGTTTTTCGACTCAGAAAACAGCCGACGCGCTAAAAAGGTGTATCGATTCACAATCGACGTTGCTAATATTATGCCAGTCACCTTGGGTACAGTGCGATCGTGGTCAGTGCCACGTTAGCCAGGGCAAAATCCATCATCAAAAACGGTTCGGTTAAGGCAAGAGACGCAAGGGAATCGAAAAGACTGATATCATGTTCGGGCAATTAACATTAATAAAAATATCGCAACCCTTGTGATAGTTCGTCAAATTAGGGCTGGGGAGGTTCAAAGAATTGTAGAGACGTTCCGCTGGAACGTCTCTACATTTAGTTAATATATATTAACCGAAGCGACCGCTAATGTAATCTTGGGTTGCTTTCTGTTTGGGGTCATTGAAAATTAACTCTGTTCTGTCGAATTCCACTAAATAGCCCATACGAGCGCCTTTTTCTGTGGGTTCAACGTTGAAAAATGCTGTGACATCTGATACCCGTGTAGCTTGTTGCATGTTGTGGGTAACGATGATGATGCTATACTGTTCTTTGAGTTCGGTAATCAGTTCTTCAACTCTGATGGTGGAGAGGGGGTCAAGTGCCGAACAAGGTTCATCCATAAGGATAACATCTGGCTGTACAGCGATCGCTCGCGCAATACACAAGCGTTGCTGTTGTCCACCTGACAAAGATAAACCACTTTGCTTGAGTTTATCCTTGACTTCATCCCACAAAGCTGCTTTTCGCAAGCTGGTTTCTACCAATTCATCCATATCGCCTTTGTAGCCGTTAATTTTTGCGCCAAAAGTGATATTGTCATAAATTGATTTGGGAAATGGGTTTGGTCTTTGAAACACCATTCCAATCCGACGACGCACTTCTACTGGATCGACATCGGGTGCGTATAAATTCTTCCCACAGTAAAAAATCTTACCTTCTGCTCGAAAGCTATCAATTAAATCGTTCAGCCGATTATAGCACCGTAACAAAGTACTTTTACCACAACCAGAGGGACCAATAAAGGCTGTCACCTTATTTTTCGGGATATCTAGCCAAATGTCTTTTACAGCTAAGAAATTGCCGTAATAAACGTTGACACCCTCTGTGCGTAATACTGTCTCCGTATCTTTTACCGTATCGATGTTAGTAGTCATAAATAAGGAAGGTTCAAGTTTTGTAAAATAGGGTTCTAAGCACCCATCCTCACCAAGCATCAAATATTTTCATTGCTCTATCAAAATCTTCCCAGAGGAGGATGTCAATAAAGCAGTTAATTTTCCAAACTCTGAATGATATCAATTCTCGGAACTGACTAAACTTTCTCACGAGTAGCCCAACGAGTGATGATGCTGGTTAATAAAACCAACAGCACTAATATTAAAGAAGCTGCCCAAGCTAATGACTGCCAATTTTTAAATGGAGAGATAGCATAATTATAAACCAAAACAGCAAGGGAAGCTGTGGGTTTGAATAAGCCATCGGGCCAAAACGGAGAAAATAAAGCTGTGAAAATTAGTGGTGCTGTTTCTCCAGATGCGCGGGCGATCGCTAGCGTCGAGCCGGTTACAATTGCTGGTAAAGCTGCTGGCAAAACTACCTGGGATACTGTTTGAAACTTAGTTGCACCAATACCTACAGCTGCTTGTCGCAAATCTTGTGATACTAATTGTAAAGCTTCGTCTGTCGTTCGCAAAATAATCGGTAACATCAAAATTGACAGAGCTGCGCCTCCAGCTAAAGCTGAGTAGGAACCTAACCCCAGCTTATTGAATGTGAGAACCAAAATCCCATAAGCAAATACCCCCGCAATAATCGAGGGAACTCCACTGAGAACGTTAGTCGCAAAACGTATTACACGCGCTGTCTTTCCAGAGCTAAACTCTGTCAAATAAATTGCCGCCATCACTCCCACAGGAATGCTAATCGCTGCGGCAATTCCTACCATTAAAATTGTTCCCAAAATGGCATTCCCAAAGCCTCCACCTTTTCTTAAGGGAGGTGGGGGTAGTTCAGTAAATACACTAAGGTTAAGACTACTAAAGCCTTGAAAAATAACGTAACCGAGTACAGCTAACAATGGTATAACCGCCATAGCCACACAAATAAAGGCGACAACGGTCATAATTGTGTTAAACATCGTCCGGGGAGACGAAGGAGCGCGAGTCAAGCTACCGCTGCTGTATCCAGATTGAGAATTGCCGGAAATATTAGAAGCCATGATTTAATACCAATTATCTACAGCCGCTTGACTCGGAGAACGACTAACTCTGCCAAAATGTTGACAATCAGCGTCAACACAAATAAAACTAAGGCAGCATACATTAAAGATGCAACTTGCAAACCACCAGCTTCAGCAAATTGGTTGGCAAGTAAAGAAGAAATCGTGTTCGCTGGGGCAAATAGCGAGGCACTAATGTTGTTGGAGTTACCAATCAACATGGTGACAGCCATAGTTTCGCCCATCGCTCGACCAAGTGCAAGCATTACAGCACCGACAATCCCAGAAAAAGCTGCTGGGATGAGAACTTGCAAAATTGTTTCCCAACGAGTTGAACCCAACCCTATAGCTGCTTGACGCAAGCTAGGAGGTACAGAAATTAACGCATCGCGGGAAATTGCGGTAATAATCGGCAAAGTCATGATAGCGAGGATAAATCCGGCAATCAGTAAGTTTGGACCGGTTGGTGCAGTGCTAAAAATTGGCAAAAAGCCAAAAGAAGCATTCAGCCATTTTCCGAAGCTGGTTAAGGGGGGAACCAAGACGAAAATACCCCAGACACCATAGACAACGCTGGGAATTGCTGCTAGCAGTTCTACTAAGAAAACTAGTACCAGCTTAATTTTGGGTGGGAGAAAATTCTCGCTGAGGATAACAGCGGTACCAACACCAATGGGTACAGCTATCAACAAACCTATGAACGAACTCATGAGAGTTCCGTAAACTTGAGGTAGGACGCCATAATCATCATTGACTGGGTTCCAAACACTTTTACCTAAGAAACTCAGACCAAAGTTTTGGATTGCTGGGATAGCTCCGACGAATACTTGGAATGCTATCCATAATAAAGTAAAGGCGATCGCGAAAGCAAAAATCCGAGTCAGCCAAACAAAGACAATATCTACTGACTTTTCTGCTTGCGATCGTTGTCTAAGTCCTGATGGAATATTCTGAGATTGTGTGGTCATAAAGACGCAAAAATCAAATAGTTGCGAAAATGCGGGAGCGAACCTTATATTTAGTCAATGGTTAATAGTTAGTGGTCAATAGTCAATAGTGCAAAAACTCTTGACTCTTGACTCTTGACTTATTTGCTAGCGCTGTTATTATTGGTAGCTCCAACAGAAATTTTATAATCTGGGCTGATGGCATCGGCAGCAGCAGCTACCTTACTAACCACAGTTGCAGGTAAAGGAACATATCCCAATTCTGGAGATACCTTCTGACCATCAGTCAAGGCATACTCAACCATCGCTTCTACAGCCTTTGCTTTTGCTGCATCGGGATATTTTTTATAAACCAGAAGCCAACTGTAGCTGACGATAGGATAGGAATCTGCTCCTTCTGGGTCTGGAACGAAAGCGCGGAGATTTTCTGGTAACGTTACTGCTTCTAGGGTTTTAGCGCCTATCTCGTCGTTGTATGTGACAATTTTACCAGCCTTATTTTCCAAAGCAGCAAACTTAATTCCATTTTGTTTGGCATAGCCGTACTCTATGTAACCAATTGAACCTTGAGTTTGGTTGATTTGAGCTGTAACGCCTTCATTACCTTTACCACCAACTCCAACGGGCCAATTTACGCTTTTACCTTCCCCAACTTTAGTTTTCCATTCTGGGCTGATAGTACTCATATGTTTTGTGAACACACCTGTAGTACCACTACCATCAGAACGATAGATAACTGTGATTGGCTGTTTAGGAAGTTTAGCACCAGCATTTGCTTTAGCGATCGCTGGATCGTCCCAAGACTTAATTTTGCCGAGTAAAATATCTGTATAAACTGCCCGTGGTAACGTTAGTTCTGGAACGTCGGGCAGATTGTAAGCCAGTACAATGCTACCAGCTGTTACTGGCAGCAAAAGTACGCCTTTATCCTGCGGCACTTTCTGGATTTCGTCATCCTTCATTGCCACATCGCTGGCGCCAAAGTCTACAGTACCTTTGATAAATTGCTCGACACCAGCCCCGCTACCAACTGACTGATAGTTTACTCGCAGGCTTGGGTATTTTTTGTTTAAGGCATCGAACCAAGTTAAATATAGCGGTGCGGGGAAAGTTGCACCTGCGCCAGTTAGCGATACGTTTCCACCCAAATCCAATTTGCCGGGGTTGGAAGCAGTAGTCTCAGTAGCAGTACCAGAAGGTGATTCTTTAGTGCCTGGATTTTCTGCGGTTTGCTGTCCACCGCAAGCTGCTAGGCTCAATGTCAGTGTTATCATTGACATTGGAATTGCTAAACGGGTAATTTTATTTACATTAAACAGTGATGTCATTTTTTCGATTTTATGTAAATTTTTAGGTAGGCGCTTCTAAGATACCGCTTTATGGTAAACAGAAGGTTAACAAACTAATTATTTTTTAGTTTGTTTGAAAATCCAAAATTCAATTGTATCACTTCAGTATAAAGTAATACGTTTTTCTTGAGATATATTCCAATACAGTTCAGTTAAGCCCAAAATACCAGTGTAGAGACGCCAAATTTCGCGTCTTTATAGGTCTAAAATCAGTAGACATCTCCAGAAAACAATGTAGAGACGTAGCAGTGCTACGTCTAATCAAGGGTTTGGGGCAATGCATAGTTCATTTTCGGAGATATCTAATGGGGAATTTTAGATACAGCAGATTGCAGGTAAATGAATTGCATGTATCAAAAACTCTATGTGTGTTCGATTAAATCGCAATCTGCTGTATTTTGTTTCTAACAGGATTTGCTCAAGTTTTGTTGCGAAAACTTGACAGAAATGGTCGTTCAAATACTAAAAAAAACAAATAGGCGATCGCTAACGACATTGGCACTGCTATCAGATAAAATGTTACTGTAAAATTGACTGGAGTTAGTTCCCGACTGAGGAGAAAATGACCTAATAGCGTTACTACTACTCCATGAGTAAGATAGAGACTATAAGAAAATGAGCCTAATCCAACTATTAAAGGATGCTCAAGTAATTGTAACATTATGGGTAATTTTTTAGATTCCATTATTGATTTAGTGCAGTAAATCAGCAGAAAAGCAGTCACCAAACCACAAAAACCATCAGAAATCCATACGTCTAATCCGAATTTTTTCCATTCAGTTAAGAATGCAATAGGAGAGAATACAATAATCAGTAAAATCCAAGGATACGAATTTTTTATGGCAATTAATTTAGGTTTTTGAGAAAATCCAATATCCGCAGCAGCCATTCCCAAAGCGAATAAGCCGATAAACCAAGGACTACCTGCTGTAAATAATCCATTCAACAGATACAATGGCGCTATTCCAATTAAAAAACCGACAATTACAACTGATATTAAGCCAAATCGTCGCCAGCAAGGTATTAATAAGATTGGAAATAAAAAATAAATTTGCCATTCAGTAGCAACGGTCCACATTGGTGAATTAATAGAACCAAGTGTCTCCCGACTAAGATTATGAATTAGTAAAAGATGAGTTAATACATCAACATAGGAAAAAAATGGATGAAAATCCCCATAATTAGGAGATTCATGCCACTTAAAAATCGAAAAATGATTGAGAACTAATACAACAACTGCGATTAAAAGACTCAAAAAAAGAGCAGCATAATAAGGTGGCAAAATTCTCCGCGCTCGTCGTTTAATATAATCAATAAATCCTCTGGACATGTAATTATTTGACGAGCGAATTACTGGCAGCATCAAACAATAGCCAGAAAGGACAATAAAAATTGCAACGGCAAAACGACCATATCTGAGAGTTTTTCCAAAAAGTAATAAAAATAGAGGTAATTGGTCTCCTACGTAGCGATTTATGTGAACCAATACTACATATAAAGCTGTTATTCCACGTAATCCGTCTAAGTAGTGAAGACGTAATCGCTGTTCGTCATACTTTCGAGAGGTCAATATTTGCATATGACACATTTCCTATACCCTTATGTCAAGTATTGCACGTTACATTGACGGATTTATTGCCAAACTATGACGAAATATGACTAATTTGAGCGATCGCACTACCGAAAAGCGAAAATAGATGGTTTTATATGGTAGAATATAAAATATTTATTTGAAGAATGGCGATCGCTGTTGTTTGCTTTTTCACCATCGCAAGCCAAAAGCGCTAATTGCTAAATAACTTATAAATTATTCTTAACTCAAAGTATTAATTGTCATACAACTTGTTGCTTTTAGCGATCGCTATTGTCTTGTAAATGTTTGCTGCTTCCAATCAATTACTATGGTCGATGATTGGCTTACTCCTGACAATAGGTGGCACCTTCCTAGAAGCTTATGGTATCACTTTACCTTGGGGTTGGAGTCAGCATGGAATTGAAACTTTTTCTTTAGGTGTTAAATATCAAATCGGTGCAGTGCTACTGGTAGGTTGTTTAGGAGGCAAAAATGCTGGTGCGCTATCGCAAATTGCCTATTTAGTTATGGGGTTGACTTTGCTACCCGTTTTTGCTGAAGGTGGGGGTATCGGTTATGTTAAGCTATCTCAGTTTGGCTATTTGTTGGGCTTTATTCCTGGAGCTTGGATTTGTGGCTTGTTAGCTTTTAAAGCTAGACCTAAACTAGAAACTTTAGCCTTTAGTTGCTTTTGTGGCTTGTTAATTGTTCACGTTTGCGGTATTACTTATTTGATTATTAGCTATGTTTTTCACTCTCAAGGCACAGAAACTCTGCCTTTGATGATGCAAGCAATCCTCACATACTCCTGGTTTGCTCTACCAGGTCAATTAGCTGTAGTTTGCGCCGTCAGTGTAATAGCATATCTATTAAGACATTTAATGTTTTATTAGTTCAAAAGCTCGTGACCAATAACTAATGACACCTGACTTTTGACACTTGACTAACTTGCCATGCGTTTAAAAAATCGCTTCTTTTGGATTGCTGCCTTTGTAATTGTTATTTTAGACCAACTGACGAAAAACCAAGTAGTATCAGCCGCAAAATCTTGGCAGTTGGAAACTATAATCGAATCAAAAACAGGAAATATAATATACAGACCTACTTTGGCACTCATACAGGGGATATTTCATTTTACCTACGTAAAAAACGATGGTGCAGCTTGGAGTATACTAAGTGGGCAAATAGATTTATTACGCTTTTTATCATTTGCCGTAAGTTTAGTTTTGATCGCAGTAGCGTGCTTTGGTCCAGCCTTAAATTTTTGGGATCAACTAGGCTATGGCTTTATTTTAGGTGGAGCGATGGGCAATGGCATCGATCGCTTTATTTTAAGTTACGTAGTTGATTTTCTCGATTTTCGATTGATCAACTTTCCTGTATTTAATGTAGCAGATTCATTTATTAGTATCGGCATTGTTTGCCTGCTGATTTCCTCATTTCAAAAAACACCAGCTTCAAATAACCGATTGCCTTAATATTCGTAGTGAGGACTGAAGTCCTCATCTTAATAATCTCATTACCAAAGCCTGCTTACTTTTTTGGATAACCCCAAGAGTAAGCAGGCTTAATTTTCGATCTGACGTTTTTCGTCATAACCGAGCGTATTGGTGTTTACGAATTGGTGGTAAAAAATAACATGTAGAGACGTAGCAATGCTACGTCTCTAGGTAGCAATGCTACGTCTCTAGGTAGCAATGCTACGTCTCTAGGTAGCAATGCTACGTCTCTAGGTAGCAATGCTACGTCTCTAGGTAGCAATGCTACGTCTCGAGAAGGATTTAATGCTTAACACCAACGATTATGTTTGAATTAGCGTGGAGCTAACATTTTTGCTCCACCAGTAGGAACTTTTTCCGAATCGGAATTTGGAAGTGTACTTGGAGAACTGGTGTTTGGTTCGATTGTGCTACCTGGGGTACTCGAATCAGGACTTGTCGTGCTACCTGGAATTGGAGTAATTTTGGTTGGACTACTCGAATCAGGACTTGTCGTACTACCTGGGGTACTGTTTTCAGGAGTTGTCGTAGTATCTGGGTTAGTCGAATCAGGAGTTGTCGTAGTATCTGGGTTAGTCGAATCAGGAGTTGTCGTACTACCTGGAATTGGAGTAATTTTGGTAGGGCTACTCGAATCAGGAGTTGTCGTGCTACCTGGGGTACTGTTTTCAGGAGTTGTCGTGCTACCTGGAGTAGTATTTTCAGGAGTTGTCGTGCTACCTGGAGTAGTATTTTCAGGAGTTGTCGTGCTACCTGGAGTAGTATTTTCAGGAGTTGTCGTGCTACCTGGAGTAGTATTTTCAGGAGTTGTCGTGCTACCTGGGGTACTGTTTTCAGGAGTTGTCGTGCTACCTGGAACTGGAATAATTTTGGTAGGATTGCTTGAATCAGGAGTTGTAGTGCTTCCTGGAGTAGTATTTTCAGGAGTTGTCGTGCTACCTGGGGTACTGTTTTCAGGAGTTGTGGGAACTGGAGTACTGTTTTCCGGAGTTGTGGGAGCTGGAGTACTGTTTTCCGGAGTTGTCGAGTTGCTGGGAGTGCTGTTTTCGGGAGTTGTGGGAACTGGTGCGGTTTCGTTGGCTGGAGTGTTTGGAGTGGAACCAGCGGTGCTTGCTTGACAACGGGAGTTCAGTGGGAAATTTTTACACAAAATTTCCATAGCATCGGCATTCAGCTTGATCTCCGTTGGCGAGGTGCTTGTAGATTCGCTTATTAGTTGCTTTGATTCTGGGAATTTGGATGATTGGGCAACAGCAACATTACTGGTAACTGCTAGGGTAAAGGCTGTACCTATTAGGGTCAGGTATTTTCCCTTCATGTTATTTAACCTCAACGGAACACTGCGCCCATTAAACCAAACAATATAATTTATAAAATCTTCCTAAATGAAGATGTATATTTTTAATTTTAAACATCTATAGATGCTAAAGCTATAAAATTTACAAAAATCTTAGCAGTATTGGTAGTTATGATCAACACAACTTCAAATAATTATATTTTGTTCGGAAACCAAATATAGTTGACGAAATAGGGATTAGAGAATTTGGACAAGAATTATTACTTAGAGGAAAATGTCACAAGCTTAACAAGCCCAGTACGATCGCCTGATATGGTATTGGTATCAGATAAAAATTAAATAATTCCGTACAGCAAAATTCTACTTTGGCTTATGAGTAAAATGGTGAAATACCAGCATCTGCTGTGCGCTAGAAGCAACTATTTCTTGACTAACTAACCGTGGTGTGATATAGCCAATGAGTTCCCCCCACCCTCCTCAAAAGCCAAAAACTTTGCTTGGTCAGGTGACTCAAGCAGTACAAACAATTCAAGCGAGAGTAGATTTTTCCAAACTAGCGCTACGACCTAATGCCAGAGTACCAGAATTATTGGTGCAGGATTCGGGGGCTCCTAAGGCGGAGGTATATCCATTATTAGGCGATCGCTACGTATTAGGTCGCAGTTCCAAATCCTGCGATATCGTCATCCGCAACCCAGTTGTCAGCCAAATTCATCTGTCACTGTCCCGGGATTCTACTCAACGAACTCCCGTTTTTATCATCAAAGACGAAAACTCAACTAATGGCATTTATCGCGGCAAACGTCGCGTCACTTCCCTAGAACTGCGACACGGTGACACCTTCACCCTCGGACCACCAGAACTTGCCGCTTCTGTGCGACTGCAATACGTCGATCCACCACCTTGGTATGTAAAAGCTGCCACATGGAGCGCTTACGGTGTCGGTGGTGCCACAGCCTTATTTGCCTTGGCAATTGGCGTAGAATGGCTCAAATTCTCCGTTAGACCTTTACCCACAGCCACCCGTGCCCCGGTAATCGTTTACGCTCGTGATGGACAAAAACCATTACGGGAACCTCGCTCTACTTCTCACATCGACAAAAAGCGGTTAGAAGACTTTGGTCCTTATTTACCCGCTGCTGTAGTAGCCTCAGAAGATAGCCGTTATAATTGGCACTTCGGGGTTGACCCATACGGAATTTTGCGAGCAGTATTAATTAATAGCCGCAGTGGAGATGTGCAGCAAGGTGCTAGTACTGTAACTCAGCAAGTCGCCAGAAGTTTATTTCGCGATTATGTCGGCAGCCAAGATTCCCTTGGTCGAAAATTGCGAGAGGCTGTAGTTGCTCTGAAATTAGAAACGTTTTACAGTAAAGATGAAATTTTACTGACTTATTTAAATCGGGTGTTTTTGGGGGTTGATACCTCCGGCTTTGAGGATGCGGCTCGATTTTACTTCGATAAGTCGGCAAAAGAATTAACTTTGGCAGAAGCAGCCACGTTGGTAGGAATTTTACCCGCTCCCAATGGCTTTAATTTTTGTGGAGAAAGTCGAAATAAATTAGAAGCGATCGAATATCGCAATCGTGTGCTGAAGCGGTTGCTGGAGATGGGAAAAATCAAACAAGATGAGTATAACCGCGCTAGGCGATCGCCTATCGAAATTAGCCCCAAAGTTTGCGAACAGCAAGCGAAAACAATTGCACCCTATTTCTACAGTTACGTCTTTCAAGAACTCAGATCAATTTTGGGTGAAGAGTTAGCCACAGAAGGCAACTTTATTATAGAAACTCAGCTAGACCCAGCAATTCAAGCTCAAGCCGAAGCTGCATTGCGAAAGTCTGTTAACAACGGTGGCTCAAGTTTTCGTTATTCCCAAGGTGCAGTGGTAACTCTTGATTCTAGCACCGGTGCCATACTCGCGATGGTAGGGGGAACTGATTACAAAAAAAGTCAGTTTAATCGGGCTATCCAGGCAAAAAGACAACCCGGTTCTACTTTTAAAATTTTTGCTTACACTGCTGCCCTTGAGCAAGGAATTTCTCCTGGAAGAAGTTATTCGTGTGATTCTTTTCCTTGGCAAGGTTTCACCTACAAACCTTGTCGCAGTGGTGCTGGTGGCAGTTTAGATATCGCTACCGGTCTTGCGCTTTCGGAAAACCCCATCGCTTTACGAGTTGCCAAAGAAGTCGGCTTGAATAAAGTTGTCGCAATGGCACAGCGTTTGGGGGTGAAATCTAGCCTCGATCCGGTTCCTGGCTTAATTCTCGGTCAAAGTGTCGTTAATGTCACGGAGATGACTGGTGCTTTTGGCGCCATTGGTAATCGTGGTGTCTGGAATCGTCCCCACGCAATTAGCCGGATTTTAGATAGCAGTGATTGTCGCGATCGCAATGATTTAAAAACTTGCCGCGTCATCTACTCTTTTGACCAAGATCCAGGAGCAAACAAGCGCGTACTCAAAGCGGAAATAGCCAATACCATGACCAATTTGCTACGCGGCGTCATCACCAGAGGTACTGGACGCAGTGCGGCTATTGGATTAGGTGAAGCTGGTAAAACAGGCACAACAAATGACAACGTTGACCTGTGGTTTATAGGCTTTATTCCTAGTAGACGACTCGTGACTGGTATTTGGCTCGGAAATGATAATAATTCTCCCACATCTGGCAGCAGCGCTCAAGCAGCTCAACTCTGGGGAAATTATATGGGACGAATTACAAAATAGGGCATGGGGCTTTTTTAAGAGGGGAAAAGGTTAAACCAATTCGCAATTCGCAATTCGCAATTCGCAATTAAGTTTTGTGACGGGGATTTAGACCCCGACCCAAAACTTTCTGCCCTTCTTAGACAGGGGACTTAAACCCCTAAAGTTCGTTAAAGGGTAAAGGGAAGAAAAGAAAGTTTTTTTATTCCTTTCCCCCTTCCCCTTTACCCCTTCCCCATTCCCCAATTACCGATATCCCTGCCAAGGTGTGACTTCTAGATTGCCGTTGGGCTGAAATACTACTTGGTAGTGAGCGAGGGGTTGTTTCGTGTTGGGAGGTGCTACATTTGAACCGTAAAGCGCGTTGAATATCTTGGGAAGCGGTGTTTCCCGGAAATAATCAAAGGCTACTTGGTTAAGTGGTTCATAATCAGCGATTGTGCCATCTTTGTTGACGGCGACTCGATACTTCAAATTTTGTGAAAAACTGGGAGTTCCGCCCCAATTTTGGCGAATTGTATCATAAAGCTTCTTATTTAAATCTTTGACGGCGTTAGCATCTGTGATTTTTGCGCCGATAACCTGTGGTGTGTTGGCGTATCCCCGCCAAGGGCTAACTTGTAGCACACCTTGCTGTGTAAATACTACTCGAAATTGAGCGATCGGTTCATTATTAATGACACCACCTTTGGCAGGATTATAAAGCAGTTTTGGCAGAGGAGTTTTTTCTATTGCCTGATTTGCTTCTTTATTCGTCGCTTTATAACCAACGATGGCACCATCTGCCGTCACACCGATACGATAGACTAAATCCTCATTTAATCCTGAGTTATTAGCCCAACCAGGACTAATTTGATTGTAAACTTGGCGATTTAATGCCCGCAGTTGCGAGGGATCAGTAATTTCGGGAACTGTTTTTAAAAGAGCTTCTAAATCTCTTGTAACTGCCGATGTTGCAGTTGGTGTGGGAGTAGCATTTGCAATGGGCGTAGCAGATGGTGTCGGGATAGCAGATGGTGTGGGATTTGTAGCGTCTGTTGCTGAGGTAGTAGCGCTGGGTGTTGTAGAGTTAGTCTGCTGTTGTGGTTGACGCAATTGTGGATTTGGAATCAAACCGAATGCAAGAGCACATACTGCCAAACTCGATACTCCCACACCCGCTGGTACTGCTTGCTTGATAAATGCTTGACTAGCAATACCAGAACCTTTGGCAACAGGTTGTAATTCTAGTGACAACTCTGGTAAAGTTTGGCTATCAGCAAAAAACTGATCCACCGCCTCGACTAAATCAAACAACTGCACACTATTCAAATCGATTTGAATTGGTGCTTTACCATTATTAGATTTAAGTTCTGCACTTTTTTGTACATCTGAATGCACAATCAATCTATGTCGATTGCTGTGAATTTTCTGAAACTGCACTAACTCCGATTCTGTGTTGTGTGCGAGTGGGTTCGGCACACTGCTCAAAAATTCTTGAGCATAACCACTAACAGCTCTCACCAAACTTTCAAAAAATTCTCTTCCTCCCACCAATGGCTCATTGTTGCCAGATAAATGGCATTCTGCATTTACCAAAATTGATAATTCTGGGCGCATTTCTTGGAAGTGTACCGCTCTACTGGCATCACTTAAACCTTCTAAAAGCAGTGTGCAATTAGGTAAACTATACTTACGTTGAATATTCATTCTACTTCCCCGTCAAAAAGACTAATCCAGAAGCGTTGCATTCCCGCTGTACCTGTACAAAATAATAATTTACCTAACAAATTAATCGCCAGTTCATCTATTTTATCATCAGAAGTTAATGCCAAAAAACCAGAACGGCGGGGATTCATGCGGCTTTTAAAATGCGCTCTAAATCGTTCTAGATAATTAGAAAGCCGCAAATTTTGTTCTAAAGGAATCTGTTTATCATTCATTTGTTGATAAATCATGAGCATCTGACGAATGACAACTGTCAACCGTCGCGACAAATAGCAAGCGATTACTACCAAAGCTTTTGCCTCGATAATTGTCAAAGGACGGCGAATATTTGCTCTCCGTAACGGGTTAGTGCTACGCATTCGCCATAAATTCACCCGGTCTTTAATAATACCGTTGAGTTCCAATTCTTCAGCAAATCCCAAAATTGCTTCAGAGCCACCCAGTTCTAAAGCTTCAATTGCTAGTAAAATAAGGTCAATTTGCACGCGGGTTGTACGGGGACATCCTTGTCCCTCAATTGCAGGATCGGGGAGAGTGTCCAGAATCATCGGTGCTGATTTTTGCGTGGGACTAGTGTTGAACGGCGTTAAACTTGCGGAAACATTCATTATAAATACCTTGTGCGATCGCGACAGACTAGGTAAAACTAATTTAAGATAGCTAGTCTAAAAAAAAGAACATTTTCACTTGTCGCAGTAGTAGGACTGCCTGATATATAGATTACTTACTGGTTCTACTCAAAGATTTCCGTATATTGAAATTGTAAGTTTTTAAAACATAAGTTCAATAGCAACAAGAGGTAGTATAATTCCATCTTCAGCTTGGTGTAGATTCTGATAATCGTCAATGGATTGTGCTGTATGAAGCAATGATGCCAAGGGTATGACATTATAGTGTACGATTTTTCAGGTATCAGGGATTAGGAATTGGGCATCTCCCCTTTCCCCTTTCACGGCAGATGCTACAACGGGGGGAACCCCCGCAACGCACTGCCTCCCCTTTCTCTCTCTACAGTTCCCCATTCTTATGGATTTAAAATCTCTAATTCGTGACATCCCAGATTTTCCTAAACCCGGAATTGTCTTTCGGGATATCACCACACTGCTGCGCGATCCTCAAGGACTGCGTTACACTATTGACTTTCTTGCCGAAAAATGCATTGATGCCGGAATAAAAGCTGATTATATTGTGGGGATGGAGTCACGGGGCTTCATTTTTGGTACACCTCTAGCTTATAAATTAGGACTTGGTTTTATTCCAGTTCGCAAACCAGGTAAGTTGCCAGCAGCAATTCATTCGGTTGAATATGAGCTAGAGTATGGTACGGACTGTTTGGAAATCCATCAGGACGCTTTGCACCCCAATAGCCGGGTTTTAATTGTAGATGATTTGATTGCCACAGGTGGAACCGCCGGTGCGACGGCAAAGTTAATAGAGAAGATTGGCTGCGAACTTGTGGGATTTGGGTTTATCATCGAGCTACGGGATTTGCAAGGACGAAAAAATCTGCCGGATGTGCCGATTATTAGCCTTGTGGAATATTAGTGAAGAGTCTAAGGTCAATAGTCCAAAGTCCAAAGTCCAAAGATTGACCCTTGACTATTCACCCTTGACTATTGACCCTTGACTGTTGACCTTTGACAAACTACTATGACTTCTACCAGAATTTCCTTAGAAGCGGGTCGAGATTGGCTGTATAGGCTGGTCACTAGCGAAACCTTTATTTATGTCACCAAGCGGCTATTACAGGCGCTTTTGACATTGTTTTTAGCATCAGCATTGTCATTTTTTATTATGCAGCTCGCACCAGGGGATTATGTCAGTTCCTTGGAGGCAAATCCGAAAATTTCTAAAGAACGAATTGACGAACTGCGACGACAATTTGGTTTAGATAAGTCTTGGCTAGAACAATTTGGACTTTGGTTGTGGAATATTTTGACACGGGGCGATTTTGGGACGAGTTTTTCTTATAATCGTTCTGTGGCATCTTTATTGTGGGAACGCGTGCCGGCAACATTGCTGATGGCGATCGCTTCTTTAATTGTAACTTGGGCGATCGCTATCCCCTTAGGCATCACCGCCGCCGTCAAGCAAAATCGCGCTTATGACCGGATTTTGCAAGTCTTAAGCTACCTCGGACAAGGATTTCCCAGTTTCATTGCCGCTTTGTTTTTACTGTTCTTTGCCCAAATCACCACCCCCCTATTTCCCGTAGGTGGTATGACCAGCATTTATCACACCGATCTCTCCCCAATTGGGAAAATTATAGATATAGGCTGGCACTTAATTTTACCCACCATCGCTTTAAGCATCACTAGCTTTGCTGGTTTACAGCGAATCACTCGCGGCGAAATGTTAGATGTACTCCGTCAAGATTACATCCAAACGGCTCGCGCTAAAGGGCTACCCGAAAACCGCGTTATTTATGTTCATGCCCTTCGTAACGCCATTAACCCCTTAATTACGTTATTGGGCTTTGAATTGGCTGGTTTATTAAGCGGTGCTTTCATTACTGAGCAGTTTTTTAACTGGCCCGGTTTGGGAAAGTTAACTTTACAAGCTTTATTGAATTTAGATGTGCCTCTCGCAATGGCAAGCTTGGTAATGGGTGCAGTACTCCTAATAGTCGGCAATTTAGTCGCCGATTTAATGCTGAAAGCAGCCGATCCGCGCATTCGCCTAGAAAATTTGAATTAGTTAGTTATAGGGCATTGGGCATTGGGCGTTGGGCATTGGGCATCGCGCATCGGGCAAAATTCCTCTTCCTCTGCTCCCTCTGCTCCCTCTGCTCCCCCTTCTCCCTCTGTTCCCCCTGCTTCCCCTGCTCCCTCTGCTCCCCCTGCTCCCCCTGCTCCCCCTTCTCCCTCTGTTCCCCCTGCTTCCCCTGCTCCCTCTGCTCCCCCTGCTCCCCCTGCTCCCCATGCTGTCCGAATTTTATTATCTAATACGCTCAAAATCTGACGGTAGTTATCTTACTGCCCGTCCTAACTCGCAAGGATCGGGCTATTTGTTGCTATTTAGCGAAAACTTTGATGCTCTGAGCTACCTCAACACCCACGCCGCAGAATTGGCAAGCCGCTTTTCTGTAGAATCTATTTCAGGGACGCAGGTCAAAAGTTTGCTGAAACGTTGGGGTTTCAGCGGTGTGGGCATTGTTACAGATCCGTTGTTACCTAATGTAGAATTTTTGCAGCAAAGCTGAACGAATTTTGGATTTTGGATTGGGCGTTGCCTATTTAGGGGATGATTTTGCAATATACGTCGATAAATTTAACGTATTGTAGAGACGTTCCGCCGGAACGTCTCTACAATACATCCTCCAAAATCTAAAATTGCTATACTGCTGCTTTTTCTAATATCAATTTAGAACCCTTCACTGCTTCGGGAATTGAGGTGGGGTAATCGCCGGTAAAGCAGGCAGAACAAAAATTATTGGTGTCTTCTCGCGTTGCTTCTAGCATTCCCTCCCAACTGAGATAGGCTAGGCTATCTACTTCTAGTTGTTTAGCAATTTCTTCTACTGATTTGGTGGCAGCAATTAGCTGATCCTGGGTGTCAGTGTCGATACCGTAGAAACAAGGGTGAGTTACTGGGGGGGAAGAAATTCGCATATGCACTTCCACTACACCCGCATCCCGCAAGGTTTTGACGAGTTTTCGGCTGGTTGTACCCCGGACTATGGAATCATCCACAATCACGACTTTTTTGCCGTATAGGACATCTTTGAGGGGATTCAGTTTCATTTTGATTCCCGACTCACGCATCATTTGTGTTGGCTGAATGAAGGTGCGTCCAACGTAACGATTCTTAATCAATCCTTCGGCGTAGGGAATACCAGAAGCTTGAGAAAAGCCGATGGCAGCTGGGATGCCAGAATCAGGGACACCAAAAACAATATCTGCTTCTACAGCAGATTCTTCAGCGAGTCGCCGCCCTAACCGCAGTCGATAACTGTATAATGTTTCATTGTGCATCATACTATCAGGGCGGGCGAAGTATATCATCTCAAAGATACACAGCTTCTTTTGGGGCTGTTGAGTCCAGGGGAAGGAAGCTAAACCTTCTTCGGTAATCCAAACTAATTCCCCCGGTTCCACCTCGCGCAAATAATCGGCACCAATAATATCTAGTCCACAGGTTTCTGATGCGAGTACGTAGCGAACTGGATTTTCACCCAATGTGCCAATTACTAGGGGACGAATGCCATTAGGATCGCGAACACCCATAATGCCAGTTGGAGTGCCGATTACTAAACTAAAAGCACCTTGGCAGCGGTTAAATGCACGAATGCAGCTTTCTAACCACTCTGCACCAGCATTAATTTCTTCAGCGATCGCAAAAGCAATCATTTCTGAATCGGTTGTTGTCACTAAGTTGCATTTTGTCTTTAGCAACTCTTCCCGTAAGTGCGCTGTATTTACTAAATTTCCATTATGTGCTAACGCTATTGAACCCAGACGAGTTTCGACAACAGCAGGCTGGGCATTAACTTTCCGGCTAGAACCTGTAGTTGAGTAACGAGTGTGACCAACGGCTAAGTTACCCGGTAACTTACTCAAAATGGATTCGTTAAACACATGGGATACTAAACCCATATCTTTGTGCAGGTGTACTTGTTCCCCTGCAAATGTGGCAATTCCCGCTGACTCTTGACCTCGATGTTGGAGGGCATAAAGTCCAAAGTAGGTCAGTTTAGCGACGTCTTCCCCTGGTGCGTAGATGCCAAAAACACCGCAAGCTTCTTCTGGCTTGTCAGGACGGGTTTCAATTACGTGGTCATCCAAGGAGACGGAATGGTTAGAAATCATGCTACAGCTTTGCTCCAGATGAGATTTTGAGTCAGTGGGATGGATATATAAGGGAATGTTTTCAGAAATATTAACTGACCTTAATAAATCGTTAACAATCCATATACATATAACAGTACCTTAATCATGCTTGGGGATAGCAAACATTCGTGGTGAATAGTCAAGAGTCAAGAGTCATAAGTCAAAAGTCAAGAGTCAAGAGTCAAGAGTCTTCACTTCGCTCCTGGTGTAGAGACGCGACCGGTCGCGTCTCTACAACTCGGCACATTTTAAACGTCTTTCGATCGCATGGGAATAGCGATCGCTCATATCTTCGATCCTAACGTTAATTAAACTTTGGCTATCAGAGGTTAGCACACTAAAATCAGTGTTGGAATTACTAACCTTGCCAAGTTTCTGCCAATAATTAGCCAATCGTTCATTTAATAAAGATTCCCAAATCTCTTGCTGTTCTAACCCTACAGAAACGACAATTCGCGCTCCACCTTCACCAAACAGCACTTCGTCCCATCGAAGTTGTGAATTGCTTGATGGTAATCCTAAATTAATTTGGGCACCAAGTTTCCCAGCAATGCAACATTCTGCCAGTGCAACAGCCAAACCACCTTCAGCACAATCATGAGCTGAACGAATCCAACAAGAGCGAATTCCTTCACGGCAAATTTGTTGTACACACCTTTCCAATTCAAAATCTACCCGTGGAGGGCGTCCAGCTACGGTATTATGGATAGTGGCTAAATATTCGGATGCGCCCAATTCAACTTTAGATTTCAAAGGCAATCCTAAAAGATAAATAATATCACCTCCGGCTTGCCATGCTTGACCGCAAATTTTGCTTAAATCAGGAATCAACCCGACCATCCCCACAACCGGGGTAGGATAAATTGGTTGCGGATTGCCTTGTGAGTCGAAAGTTTCATTGTAAAGTGAGACATTACCCCCAGTAACCGGCGTTGCTAATTCTCGGCAACCTTCAGCCAAACCGCGACAAGATAAAGCTAATTGCCAATAACCAATGGGTTTTTCTGGACTGCCGAAATTTAAGTTATCTGTCACCGCTATAGGTTCAGCACCCACACAACTCAGATTGCGTGCAGCTTCAGCCACAACTGCCTTAGCACCCTCGTAGGGGTCAAGATAGACGTAACGAGGATTGCAATCAACTGTGGCAGCAACGGCACTTTGGGGAGTGGGGGTTTTGGAGGGAGATAAGGGAGATGGGGGAGATGAGGAGAAAGAAGAATAATTCTCCTTGTCTCCTTGTCCCCCACTCCCCCGCTCCTCAAGGGGACGCAAGCGGACGACAGCGGCATCAGCGCCACCTGGTAAGATGACGGTGTTATTTTGGACTTGATGATCGTATTGGCGATAAACCCAACGTTTTGATGCGATCGTTGGTGTATCGAGTAAAGTCAAAAGGATATCATTCCAACTTTGCAGGCTTTTTTGAATTTCAATGCCAGCAGTTGTGCAAGCAGGAAGAGAATCAGGTGTCCATTCCCAAGCTTTTAAAGCATATTCTGGTGGTTCTGTCAATAATTCTCGTTCATACAATGGGGTATTTTCTGCCAAAGCTTCAGCGGGAATTTCTGCTGCTATTTCACCTTGAAATAATATTCTAACAATGGGTTCAGCAATAACTTCCCCGGCAACGACTGCTTGCAATCCCCAACGGTGGAAAATATCAATTAACTCTTGTTCCCGTCCCTTGTGTGCCACAAACAGCATTCTTTCTTGAGATTCGGAAAGCAGATATTCGTAGGGAACCATACCCGATTCCCGCGCCGGTATTTTATCTAAATCTAGTTCAATGCCGACACCGCCTTTTGCAGCCATTTCTGATGTGGAACAGGTGATGCCAGCTGCTCCCATATCTTGCGCTGCGACGACTGCACCTGTTTTAAAGGCTTCCAAACAAGCTTCAATTAACGATTTTTCTAAAAATGGGTCGCCAACTTGCACGGCTGGACGGTTATCTAGTGATTCATCGCTGAGTTCTGCACTGGCAAAACTTGCACCACCCATACCATCGCGTCCCGTGGTAGAACCAACATACAGCACCGGGTTGCCCAAACCAGATGCCCCAGATTTGACAATTTCTGGAGTTTCCATTAATCCTAGTGCCATGACGTTTACTAGGGGATTTCCGGAATAAGCGACATCAAAATAAACTTCGCCACCGACAGTGGGAACCCCGACGCAATTACCGTAGTGACTTATACCTGCAACGACACCGCTGAAAAGCCGTTGAGTTTTGGCATCTTCCAGGGAACCGAAGCGCAAGGAGTTTAAAAGAGCAATGGGACGCGCACCCATTGTAAATATATCTCTGAGGATGCCTCCTACGCCAGTGGCGGCGCCTTGAAAAGGTTCGACGGCTGAGGGGTGATTATGAGATTCAATTTTAAAGGCAAGTTGTAACCCATTGCCTAAATCGACAACGCCAGCATTTTCACCTGGACCAACGAGAATGCGCGATCCTGTTGTGGGAAACTGTTTTAATAAGGGTCGTGAATTTTTGTAACAACAATGCTCTGACCACATCACCCCAAACATTCCTAATTCGGCTTTGTTGGGATGACGTCCTAACCTGCGGACAATTTCTTCATATTCATCAGGCTTTAAACCTTCTTTGGCGATTTCTTCGGCGGAAAAGGCTGGTTTTGAGGTTGCAGTCATGAAAATGCACTCTGGGGGGACAGAGAATTATTCTATCGATTTACTTGCCTGGTAGATGCAGTTCCAGAAATCCAGATAATTCTTCTTTGGATATTTCTTTCTGAACTACTCGAATCACCAAGTTGTAAGCTTGCTCTTGAGATAAGTTCAAACTGTAGCCGTTTAAGGTTATGAAGGTATCCATAACCGCAAATGCAGTGCGTTTGTTGCCATCAATAAACGGATGGTTCATCGCTAAATGGTACAGGTACGCTGCTGCTTGCTCACCAATTGTCGGATGAAGAAGTTCACCGCCAAAAGTGGCTTGAGGTTGTGCTAGTGCTGAATCTAGCAAACCTTCATCTCTGACACCAGATGTTCCACCAAATCTTTGAATTTGGCGTTGGTGAATATCTAAAACTTGGGAAATAGTGAGAAATTTAGGAGTCTGCAAGACGACGATATACCTCTTCCCATTTTTTTTCAGAAGCTAAATAAGCCTGCCATACTTCCTCATCTGAGGCAATCTGATTTGAGGCAGTATTTTCTAATTTGTCTTCATTTTGTTCAACTTCGCGGAAAGATTCGGCAAAATCAGGAATATTTAATAATAGTTTTTCAGTAGCTTCGCTTTCTTCTGTTTTTTGCAGATAAGCAAGAATTGCAACTGCCACTCGCAACTTCTCAAGAGAAAGTTGACGCAAACGACTTTCAGCTTCTGATAAATAAGTGCTGTGCTTTTGTTCTGTTGCCATCGTTACCCCAAGTTAGGTTTGTTGCAAGTTGTGAATCAGTTTTACTGCTAACTCTAGCTTATATCACAATACCTTTGGTGTTAAGGATTTTTGGTACTGATTTGTGACCTGTAGAGACGCGAAATTTGGCATCCCTACGCTCGTATTTTGGGATGCTAATTAAATTATATTTGAAATAGCGATCGCACTTCAACTTTTCTATAAATAAAAGTGCGATCGCTCTCTATTAAACTCTCACTAAATTGCTGTATCTTCACCTTGGGAATTATCACTCTTAAACGCTTGTGCAGCCTTTCTTACTGCCTCAACATCCAAGCTTAATCTTTCGGCTATCTGTTCGACAGTCAAGCCCAATTCCAATAACAGGGGTACTGTTTCTAGTTTGCCCTCTACTTTAGCATCTTCTGCGACTTCTCGAAAATACCTTGTTTGCTTTAACTCACTTAATCCAAACATAGCTTCTATCTCCTCGCGGCTTAAGCTGGTAAATTTATAAACCAATATCGTCTCTATCAATTCTAAAACTTTCTGCCTGAGGGCAACATCTTCAAGTTCTTGCTGTGCTTTTTGAAGTAATTGTCTAGCTTGTTCATTAGCCGTCGCTTCCTCCTCAACCACTAATTGCACTATTCCTAAACCAAGGGACGTATTTGCTGTTTCTTCTAATTCATCTAAGTATACAAACTTAACTTGCTGACTCATCAGCAATCCCCTATACTGCATCGGTACACCTGGATCTAAACTTCGTTTGGCAAACACTGCTACTGCATACCAATCTTGAATCGGTTGGTATTGATTTAGGTAAACGAAGTTTTCGGCAAAAAATCGCCAATAAAAATTGGTTTTGGGTTGAAACTGAACTTCTACAAAGTAGATGGGTTGTTCAGGAAAATCCGCTAAAGGTAAAAACAAACCATCGAAGCGAAATGCTAGTTCTTTGATTTCAGCAGATGCAAACTGATAAGCTTCTGCTTCAGTAGCAGATTGACCGATGAGTTCAAAGAGAATACCAGGTAAAGTTTGGAAAAGTTGATAAAATATTGTGTCAGTTTTCACAGGTTTTATTTTTGAAATTCAAAATATTTTGAGTTATGACTGGCATCAATACTATTGAATGTAGCTGTAATGTTGTCAAGTCGCTTGCCTCCAATCCAAAAAAGGTCATCAGGTAGATACAGCAGATTTTAGGTAAATGAAGTACATATATATAAAACCCAAAGCCTTGTAGAGACGTAGCAGTGCTACGTCTTTACGTGTATTCGATGAAAACGCAATCTGCTGTAAGTTTATGCATTTTCCATTAAATGTGTTGATGTTGAGAAAAGTTTATAATTGTTAATTAAAAAATACAGTTTTAAATCGCATAATATGCATTAGCTAGCTCGGAAGTAAGAAATTTCTTTTTTAGGCGAATACAGTTTCGTTGCAACAATTATGTGATGACAATCACTGATGCCCTTGATTAAGATCGTCTTCCAAAAACGGGTAAACCAGCATAATTACATATAACTGAACTCTAGCCGAGTCATTAATAGGGAACACACTAATTGCCGACAGCCTTTTGAAGAAGTCTGTCGGTTTTTTCTTGGCTCGTAGTTTGTAGTGAGCGGTTTACCGCTCATAGCAAGGATTTTAAGGGCTAGAGCCGCTTACTACGTTTAAGAGCTTTTATTTACAATCGAGTACTTAAATAAAAGTTCCCCACAACCTGCTGGTAACTTGACAGGAATTCTGCCAGAGCCACTACCAAGTGTGGGGAGGGTATGATCAAATTAGAGATTTTATGGATGTTGAGTGTTTAGATATTGCACTCTCTCTAGTAGCTCGACAGTGTACGCCATTCATTAGCGCCCACGCCTGATTATGACATCGATTGAATCACGTAATCAAAGTACGGGGAAGCTTGGGCAGCGTCTTCGGCATTGAGTAAGTCAAGGGAGGCTTTTTTCAGACAGCCGATCGCTTCTACCATTCCTGGTACGGGAACGCCTAAAGAATTGTACATTTCCCGCACGCCAATCAAACCAATTTTTTCAATTGGTTCTTTGTCGCCGGCAAGGATGCCATAAGTAACTAGGCGTAAGTACCAGCCGTAATCGCGGATACATAAAGCACGTTGGCGCTCACCGAAAGCGTTGCCTCCAGGAGCAATAAAGTCAGGACGCTTTTGCCAAAGCTGTTTGGTTGCTTCCTGAACTATCTTTTTCTCGTTTTCGGCTAGGGTTGTGACAATCCGCATCCGCTGTGAGCCGGTTTGCAAGAAGTCTTTGATGTTTTTGAGTTCACCACTGCTGGGATAACGCAGTTCGTCGTCGGCTTTGAGAATAACTTGGCTAATTACAGTCATGATTAGTAAAATCACGCGACATATTATTAGTTAGTTTAACTAGTCTTAGGTACACAAATAAAGGGAGACAAGAAGGTGTCCATTACAGAATTGCTTCCCACTGATGAAGATGATTCAGCCAAATGGCATCAGGGAGAGTTAATTGAAGTTGAAATTACAGACTTGAGTGATACCGGCGATGGTGTGGGACGTTTCTGCGATCGCGTAGTTTTTGTTCCCGATACAGTACCAGGCGATCGCGCTATTATTCGCTTACTACACGTTAAACCAAAATACGCTCACGGCAAGCTGCATTCCTTATCCCAACCATCTTCAAGACGCATCCGTCCTAGCTGCATTGTGGCTGATAAGTGTGGTGGTTGTCAGTGGCAGCATATCAGTTATGAGTACCAACTTGAAGCCAAACAAAATCAAGTTATTCAAGCTTTAGAAAGAATTGGCGGTTTTGTCAATCCACCAGTAGATCCAGTTTTGGCTGCACCTTCACCTTTGGGTTATCGTAATAAATCTACATATCCTGTGGGGAAATCGGCAACTGGGCAAGTGCAAGCTGGTTATTACCAAAAAGGCAGCCATCAATTAATTAACTTAAATCAATGCCCTGTGCAAGATGCACGATTAAATCCACTACTTGCCGAAGTGAAACAAGATATCCAGACATCACAATGGCGAGTTTACGACGAAACCCGTCACACTGGACAAATACGCCATCTTAGTTTACGCATTGGGCGACGCACTGGGGAAATGTTGCTCACAATAATAGTCAAAGATTGGAATTTACCAGGAATTGAAAAGCTTTCTGCAACGTGGTTAAAACGCTTTCCGGGATTAGTAGGAGTCTGCTTAAATCGAAATAGCGATCGCACTAATGCTATTTTTGGTGACGAAACTCGTTGTGTTGCCGGAATTTCTTATCTGAGAGAACAATTCGCCGGTTTAGAATTTCAAGTACGTCCAGATACGTTTTTTCAAGTTTACACCGAAACAGCCGAGGCGCTTTTGCAGGAAATTGAAAAAGAACTGAATTTGCAAGGAAATGAAGTATTACTTGATGCATATTGTGGTATAGGAACTTTAAGTTTACCTTTGGCTAAAAAAGTCCGTAATATTACGGGGTTAGAAGTGCAAACCGAAGCTGTAGAACAGGCTATTTTAAATGCGCGAAATAATAATATTAATAATGTGACGTTCCAAGTCGGGGCAGTTGAAAAATTGTTACCACAAATTGACATTTTGCCCGATATTGTGTTATTAGATCCGCCACGGAAAGGATGCGCGAGCCATGTCATCGAATCTTTAAGGCGATCGCAACCCCCTCGCATCGTTTACGTCAGCTGTAAAGTAGCCACCCTCGCTCGTGATTTAAAACTACTTTGTGCAGATGGAATGTATACCATTACACGAATCCAACCCGCTGACTTTTTTCCCCAAACCGCTCATGTCGAAGTAGCCGCAATTCTTGTTTTATCACCTTCTGACAAGGGTATTTAGCCCCTTGAAAAACTCAAATTTTTTATTTTTAGTCTAGTCCATAAGAAAAATGCTAAAATCAAATTAAGCTAAACATAGGATTCATTGAATTCCATTTCTAGAAATAAATTGAAGTTGTATGGGTTACTCCTAAACTTGAATTTGGTTGCTAAAATCCCGAATCGGCAGGTAAAAGAGTATTGCTATACTCTTCTACATTCAAAGCATTTTTAGTTGCTAACTGCATTATTGATGTTTATACATGCCGTTTTACATTTTTCAACTCTAATTCATGAAGAGAACCGATGCTCCACAGTATTTTCACAACTTAGTTTTGAAGACGCTAGTTTGAAGGCAGCACGATCACCTCAACTTATATCAGGGTGCTTTTGTTTTGCAAACTGATGTCTAGCTAACTGAAGGCTATGGGGTTTATAAGAGTGATTACCATTTCGCTCCGTCCAGTTGGACGTAATTGGGGCACAATTAGTTTCGCCTCAACTCTATATCTCTGTTCAATACTAGATTTACTATTGGCAGAAATTCCCGTGAAGTTGCAAGCCGAGCTGCGACTGGGACTTCAAGAAGCCCTAGTCAATGCAGCTAAACATGGCAATCATCTTGATCCCGGTAAAACAGTTGTAGTCCGTTTTTCCTTAATAGATAATCAGTATTGGTGGATTATATCAGATCAAGGCAGCGGATTTAGTCCATGTTGTACATGCGATCGCGATCCCACAGATTATCTACCCCCAGATGAGTCAGAAAACGGTCGTGGTATGACTCTCCTGCATCAAATTTTCGATCAGGTAGAGTGGAACCGCAAAGGCACAGAATTAAGACTTTGTAAACAGCTAGATAATCGACCGAGATTATCTCTGCGACGTTAGAGAGGAGAGGGGGAGACAAGGAGAGGGGGAAGCAGGGGAAGCAAATTCTTCCTTGTCCCCCTTGTCCTCCTTCCCCGTGTCTTATTTCCCGTGCGTCGGACAAGGTGGTGCGGAAATAGAGCGATTTAACCAACCAGATGCTTGTTCTAATCTAGCAACAGCTTCAGTCGGCTGATTTTTGAGCAGAAACACAAGAGCAGCGGCGGCTTGTTCACTGGCGCGAGAATTGCGGTTAGACTTAAGGCGATGCCAATCGTTGGGAGAAATGCTCAACCTCTCCATGAGAGCTTGGGCTAACTCTATGGTGCTTAATTCATCTAATTGACTGGTTTTAGACAACTGGGTGGATTGGGACATAACTATTGGCTTTGCTTGCATTTACTTTTACTGTACTACTTGTGCATGAAGCCGCCTAAACAACCGCCAGAGTCAGAGTCAAATCAAGAGTTAGAATTTGAAGAAGAATTATTGTTCTTAGAGCGATCGCTTGTTGAACTTAAAGAACGCTACACGCAAGTACAGAGCGATCGCATCTTGAAGGCAGAATATGAAAAACGCCGCCAAGAACTTAATCAAAATAAACATTACACTCCAGAAATCAAAGCTGAGTTAAAGCACATCAAACGGCAGCTAGAAGTGGTAGAAGTTAGCTTAGAAAGTCAGTTATTTTCCTGGAAAAGCGTCAAAAAACCTTTTTGGCAAATTATCCGCTTTGGTGGATTGGGAGTTATCATAGGCTGGATATTAAAGTCCTATGTTGGGTAAGCTATGGTAAGGCGACGGATAGCAGAAATATTGCGAAGTGGTCAACCTGATGAGTCTCTTTTAATTCAAGGCTGGGTACGGACAAAACGCGATTTGAAAGGATTTGCTTTTATCGAAGTTAATGACGGTTCATCGTTGGCTAGTTTGCAAGTCGTGATGAATCAAGATTTGCCAGATTATGATGCTACCATCAAAAAGCTGAATACAGGCGCTTCGGTTGAAGTGGCAGGGGTGCTAGTTCCTTCCCAAGGTAAAGGACAGCGAATTGAGTTGAAAGCCGAAACGGTGGAAGTCTACGGTGAAGCTGATCCCGAAACTTATCCGCTGCAAAAGAAACGCCATTCTTATGAGTTTTTGCGGACAATTGGACACTTGCGATCGCGTACCAATTCCTTTGGTGCAGTTTTCCGCGTCAGAAACGCTTGTGCAGCAGCAATTCACCAATTTTTCCAAGAACGCGGCTTTTTGTGGGTTCACACACCAATCATCACCGCTAGCGATTGCGAAGGAGCGGGTGAACTCTTCAACGTTACTGGTTTGAACCTAAAAGACATTCCTCGCACCGAGAATAACGCCGTAGACTACGCTCAGGACTTTTTTGGCAAACCGACATACTTAACAGTTAGCGGTCAATTAGAGGCAGAAGTCATGGCAATGGCTTTTAGTAACGTTTATACTTTTGGTCCTACCTTCCGTGCGGAAAATTCTAACACGTCGCGCCATTTAGCCGAATTTTGGATGGTTGAGCCAGAAATGGCATTTTGCGATTTAGATGGGGATATGGATTTAGCCGAAGCGTTTCTGAAACACGTTTTCAAATATGTGTTAGAAACTTGCCCGGAAGATATGGAATTTTTTAATCAAAGAATTGATGATACGGTGCTGGCAACGGCAGAAAATATTATTAATAATGAATTCCAGCGTTTAACTTATACAGAAGCAATTTCCTTATTAGAAAAAGCCGATGTCAAGTTTGAATATCCGGTAAGTTGGGGTTTAGATTTACAATCAGAACACGAACGTTATCTAGCCGAACAATTATTTAAAAAGCCAGTTATCGTTTCCGATTATCCGGCAAAAATCAAAGCCTTTTATATGCGCTTGAGCGACGATGAAAAGACAGTGCGAGCGATGGATATTCTCGCACCGAAAATAGGCGAAATTATTGGGGGATCGCAACGGGAAGAACGTTTAGATGTGTTGGAAAAGCGGATAATAGCGCAAGGAATGCAGCCAGAAGATTTATGGTGGTATCTCGATTTGCGTCGTTATGGAACCGTTCCCCACGCTGGTTTTGGATTAGGTTTTGAGCGCTTGGTGCAATTTATGACGGGGATGGCAAATATTCGCGATGTAATTCCGTTCCCCAGAACACCACAAAGTGCCGATTTTTAGTTTGAGAATTTGAAAACTAGGCGATTTCTAATCGCGTCTAGACAAACCAAGTTCGTCTGCTAAAAACTTTGAAACCCGCAAATGCGGGTTTCGCTTGCATAGCTGCGTATTTTGAGAAAGCGATTAGTTAAAATTAAGATTTTTGAATCTCTTCTTGTAAAACTTGAATTTGCTCAAGAGATAATTCAGTAACTTGAGCAATTTGCTCTAAACTCATTCCAATTCGCAGCAAATTTAAAGCCATCTTTCTTGTTGTCTCTGCTTTGCCTTTGGCTTCACCTTTGGCTTCACCTTTAGCTTCCCCTTCTTCTAGGATTTGTTGATAAATGACTGATTCGCGCATAATCTCACTCCTTAAAATCTTGCTAATTACATTTTTATTTAACACCAGACCTGCTAGAATTCCACTGGCAGCAGCTATATTTCTTTGTAGCTGGCGATCGCTAATTGCTTCAACTGATGAAGCTACTTGGGTTAATACCATTGTAGGATCGTTTGTCTGACTTAGCACGGCAAAGGGTAATAACCCTGGAATACTCATAAATCTGTCTGTCGGTTGTTCCCACAGACGTATTACTTCAAACTGATGGTAAGTGTTGTTTAATTTAAAACTGTTTTCACTGACTAATTCGGAACTTGTTTTTCTCAAATAGATTACTACTTGACGCATTGTTTTGTTAGGAAAGCGGCGATAAACCCTAACCCGATAATCTAACATCCGAAAGGGGATATCTTCATCAGCGTCGGTTTGAAATTCGGTATGTAGAACTAAATCATCAGATTGTAATAAGATTAATGAATCGGCGCGGATTGGTTCGCTTGATAATTCAGTAGGGCTAAGTTCTGTTAATTTAATCGGTGAACCTAGTAACCATGTTGCTAAATCATCTTTGAAGTTTTCGGCAATGAATTTACAGATATTGTCATACATAGCAGCTTTCAATAAACTGTATCAGGTGTTGTTTATTAAAATTAAATTTCTTGGTGTTGGGTTTCCTTGCGTCAACCCAACCTACTGTTACTTCTGGTGTCATTGTCATAAAGATGCTCTTTGACTACGATAATTGCCCCAGTTATAGCAACATCCGCATAGTCCCTCTTTATTCGCGAGTTTTAATCGCGAATAAATTCCCCTTTCTCTTGTATTCTTGCAAAATTGGGATGCTCCCATAGGATAGCGAATTCTACGGTTTGGTGGTTATTCGGGAGTCCAGCCAGAAGATTTTCCGCTTAAGGTGTGTCTTTTCTAATATTTTTTATAAGGTTTGAAATTTCTGGTTTTTGCTTTGAAATTTCATCTTTTAATTGTTTACAAATCTCGTTTATTCGTAATTGTAATTGAGGTCGTGTATCAGGTAAAAGAGCATGAATAAATTTTCCAAATGCTTGAATGTGTGCTTGTTGAGCTTCTTCTAACCAGGATGCAATTTTTTGGAATAAATTCTTCTTTATTAATTCTTCATTCTCTAATGTGAATACAGGCAAATCTTCTGGTGGCGGATATTCTAGTATTGTTGCTAATTGTTTATAATAATTTACTATTTTTTTAACTTCTCCTACAACAATTTCATAACGGGTATCTCTTAACTTATTAAAAAAATCATTATAATTGTTCTCGATTTCCCCTATTATTTTTGCTTTATGAAGCATGTACCAGCGATCTTCTTTTGTTGAATTTAATATTTTTCTTTGTTTTTCACACCAATTATCAACTTCTTTATGTAGTACAGATTCACATCTGTCTGGTAAGCGAACTGTAATACCACTCCAGAACCCTCGCAATGTTTGTTCTTGTAACTCATTTTTGCCAAAAGTCTCAGTTTCACCAACGCGCGTTTTTTTTGCGATGCTACATACTTCGATTATTGGAATTTCTGATAAAACTTCCTCTCGTATACACTTGTTTAATGTACTCAGATCATCTGGAGACATTGACTCTGCTTTAGTTAATACAACTATTACACGATATTTATCTTTGATTAAATCTTGGATAATTTCAAACTCGAAAGGTTCTATCCTTGAACTCTGTGCATTAATACAATAGAATATTGTATGAAACCATTCACTAACTGGACGGTCGGTTCCATGCTGTTTTAATTCATTATCAAGCGTTTCCCGCCACTCTGGAGCTTTACCAACTTCTAAACCCCAAGAATCATAAATATTGATGGGAATACCTTTCCAAGTAAAATTATATTTATCAAACTTTATCGTTACTGGTTTACCTACACCAGTATGAGCAATATTCTGCTCATAAAGATAATTGATCAATGCGCTTTTACCAGTCCCCGTTTTACCAATAACCATGACGTTGTAAACAATTTTTTCCAATTCGGAATCTTGCATAAATATCTCCTTTATTTGTTCGATGCTACAGTGATTTAATTCTTGAGAATATGATTGTATAACGTGATTTAATAAAATCTGAGAATTATTTATTTTAAAAATACTTTTAGGAAAGCGAGATAATCTTTCTTGTCTTAAACTATCTGAATCTTCAACAATTTTTTTATCCCAATTGATAAATTTGAGAATACCTACTGGCGGATAATCAAGATTTGGTATTTGTAAATTAGGTAGATTATCTAAAATCGGTAAATCCAAATTTTCTAACCAATTCAATATATCTAAAATTTTAATTTTTGATTGAGTCTGAGAATTAGGTGGTAGATGAGGTACAATATCATTTTTATTCTCTATCCTAAAATGTAGCACTTTAGAATCTTCATATTTAGATGCAAACGCACTATCTCCTACACGTGGTGCGCCAAAAGTATAAATGCTAATAGGAATAGAAAAACCCTGCTTTCTTAATCTATATGCTGCTAACGTGGCTAATGCACCACCTAAACTATGTCCTGTTAAACATATTTTATGCGGTTTTAATTGTTCTATTTCAGATTGAATTTTAGGCAATATTTCTTCCATCAGTAATGCAAAACCAAGATGAATTTCTCCTCCATAAATTTCCTTGATTTGCTGCTCATCTATCAAAGAATTTAAACTTTTTTGAGGAAGACGTAATACAGGGAGAAAATTACAGAACATGCAAATTACCATCTTTAATAAAATATCAGTCTCTTGATTGATATTTGCTAAAACTGTCCCTTCAAATGCAATAATTAATTCCTCGTCTATAAATCCCCATAATACTTTTACAGGAACATTATAGTCAGTAAACTTAATTAAGTCACTATCACGTAATAATAGGGCATAGTCACTTGAAATAGGTTTAGATTCGTAAGTTGCACAGCATATATTTGCAAGTATTTTGGCTCTTTCAAGGCTAAACATAATTTTATTTACCTAGTAATTAGTGGGATTTTAGAACTTTCTGACAGAAAAAGTGCCCAAAGCCTTTGTGGATAAGTCAAATATGTTAAATTTGGGAAAAGTGCCTCAAACCAAGCTACAAAAACACAAGGGCTTAATTGATGTAAAAGCCTTGCCTATTCTACGATTGAAATAATTTTGATCCTAGTTTTTTTAGAAAATTTCATTAGTGACAAGTCTTTTGATTACTACGACGTTGTGCTTATCGATTTCGGAAAATTCTTTATATAATTTTTTTAATAAAAAAATACAAGTATATATTTATGTCAATACCTCTAAGGAATGATAATAAAAATAGTGACAATCATTTACTGGAGTTTAGACTAGTCGGCACTTTTAAAACTTTAGTTGTGCCACAATCATCAACTTCAAAAGTTTCGCCAAAGCCTCCTTTACCTAGTTGTTTGAGTACCCGATAACGACCTTGCAGCAGTATCTCTGACCCACAGTTACGACAAATGCAATTGTTCGCATTCGCTGGGTCAACAGGTTTTGGACAATGGGGATTGATACAATAGCTCATTGCATCGACTTTTATTCATACTTAAACAAAGGTATAAATTAAATAAATATTTAAGCTTCTAGTACTAGATTTCCCTAAAAATCTGACAAAGTAACATATTTTGTGAGATTGCTTGGGTTGCGCTGTCGCTTAACCCAACCTACAATCAGCAATAATAAAAAAAATAAGCCGCTCCTACATTAAGTAAGAACAGCAATAGAGACGGTAAGGGCTGATGAATGTGTCGTTAACTCTTGAGCTTGAACAGTTTATCCAAAGTTAACTTGAAAGCGGTAGGTATGCTTCATCTGACGAATTGATTATTGCGGGGATCAAGCTTTTGAGGAACGCGATCGCCTGAAACAAAGGTCGATTTGAGGAGCGGCAATAAATACCGATCGCGGTGAAGTTGTTGATGGGGAAACGGTTTTGCGCGAACTGCAACAGAAGCTACAACAGCGTCGCTAATCAAAATATTGAAGTTGTCTCACAAATTAGACAAAAAGCCATTTCCAAAGAAAATGGCTGATAATATCGAAAAAGAAATTGAAATTTAAGAGAGTGCGATCGCATTCTCTGGAAGTTCTGAGTGGAGATTTCCTCCTCTCAGATTCTTCTGTTAAATCTCAAATGGGTTTTTACGCCATTTGATTTTCAATTGCCCACCGCGCTAATTCAGTACGGTTGTGCAAATTGGTTTTGCCCAACATATTGGAAACGTGGCTTTCAACGGTGCGCTGACTGACGTTTAGTTCTTCAGCAATTTCCCGGTTAGCTAAACCCCTAGCAACAAACTGAACTACTTTCAGTTCGGTTGGAGTTAGCTGCACATCGAAGGGAACCTGGATGCGGGAACCGCTTTCTCCTCCTTTTGCTTGGTGTTCTTTCCAACGGATAGTTTGTTTGAGCGAAGATTCAACTTGGGCAACGAGTTCTTCAGGTTCAAAAGGCTTGACCATGTAGACATCAGCACCTTTATTCAATCCTTTAACTCTGTCGGCACTTTGACCTTTCGCAGAAAGGAAAAGAACGGGAATCCAGCTGGTGCGTTCGTTTTGCCGGACTTGTTCAACAAAAGTATATCCGTCCATTTCCGGCATCATCACGTCGCAGATGATCATGTCAGGGATATCTTGCTCTAAAATTTGCAGAGCTTCCCGACCATTTTCTCCAGTGATGACTTCATATCCCCGGAATTCCAAGTAGTCCTTCACCAGCAAGATGAGGTTAGGGTCATCATCAATCAGTAGAAGTCGTTTGTGATCTTTCATGCTGGGCTCTTTCATAGCAGTGGCACTTGTCGCGCTTGGGTCCATCAAGGTCTTGATTAGTTATCCTCTATGGTGGATTATTGAGATGTTGTCCTTTTTTTCCCACTTAACTTGCCTTTGCTTAAGCGATGTCACAAAATTGAAAATCGCTTTTGTGATATTAGTCATTCAATGGCAAAACTCCAGTAAGGATACGTATAGCAGTAGTTACTATAATGTGTTATTATAGATCGCTTTGTACGTGGCTGGTGGAAAACACTGATTAAATAATAATCTTTTGCGTTCACACGTAGGTATTGGAGGTTCTATCAACCTATCTAAAAACCAACCAAGCGCTTCAATTCTTCTGACTGCTGTTTCATATCCACTGGATCTTGAGCCTCAATTGAATGTTCGCTCATAAAGAAAGGAAGTTTCAAAGCACATGTTGGGTCAAAAATGCATATTCTTCCACCACCATATTGCCTATCAAGTGTTCTTGATTAAGCCGCTTTCCGGGACTTCCGGGGTAACGCAGGCGATACCAGACACCATCCGGGTAAACCACCATTATCGGTCTAGAACAACAAACTCGCAAGCAGTTGGTTTTGGTCTAAGAAATGCAACTGGGGCATTTATTTGGCGACTGGTCAAGTTTGAGCCTTTGCAGTCGAACAAGCAAATGTTCCCAAGATTCCAGATTAGCTTGTTTTGTGTTGCTTTTAGGAACTATCTGGTCAGTACATATAAAAACATGTGCCTGGTAGGAATGCAAGTCCTAAAGTTTTTACACAATTTCTTAAGGGTTTATTGCCCTTGAACATGAGTGGTTTTTGGGATTTTCACACCAAGACTGGATCACTGTATTGTTACTCATTAAGCGGCTCCCTGATTACTGTTCTATATCAATTTTTCAACTTTGCAAATAAATTTGACCATATAAAAATATTCGTAACTTACAAAACAAAACCCGGTAAACAAAAAATAATTGAGTATTTGTACTTAAGTATAACTTTGGTTGCTTAGTTCGGGAACCCGTACAAGTCAATTTATTGCTATTCCATACCGCAGTTAGTTAGATTAGCACTCAGGAGTCGAGAGTGCTAAATTAGGAGGCGAGAAATTCGTATGGCAGCTTTATCTCTAAGCGTTTCTACTGTAAAACCTTTAGGCGATCGCGTTTTCGTCAAAGTGAGCGCATCTGAAGAAAAGACCGCAGGTGGTCTGTATTTGCCCGACACAGCCAAAGAAAAGCCCCAAGTAGGGGAAGTGGTTGCTGTGGGTGATGGCAAGCTTAAAGACGACGGTGGTCGTCAAGCATTGGATGTAAAGGTCGGTGACAAGGTGCTGTACTCCAAGTACGCCGGCACCGACATCAAACTTGGCACTGACGAATATGTCCTGCTTTCAGAAAAAGACATTTTAGCGATCGTTAGTTAGTGGATGGTGGTTAGTGGATGGCGGATTGTAGAACAACCATCAACCATCAACTAACAACCAACAATTTACAAATTTACAAATTTACAAATAGCAGGTTGAACGTAGGCAATTATGGCAAAGCGTATTATCTATAACGAAAACGCCCGTCGCGCTCTCGAACGAGGCATGGACATCCTGGCTGAAGCTGTGGCTGTTACCCTTGGTCCCAAGGGTCGTAACGTGGTGCTAGAGAAGAAATTTGGCGCACCACAAATTGTCAATGACGGTGTGACGATCGCCAAAGAAATCGAATTAGAAGACCACGTTGAAAACACTGGGGTTGCTTTGATTCGTCAGGCTGCTTCTAAAACCAACGATGCTGCTGGTGACGGTACAACAACTGCAACCGTGCTAGCTCACGCAATGGTCAAAGAAGGCTTGCGGAACGTTGCAGCTGGTGCAAATGCGATTTCCTTGAAGCGCGGTATTGACAAAGCTACCGGGTTTTTGGTAAAGAGCATTGCTGAACAAGCCCGTCCTGTAGAAGATTCTAAAGCGATCGCTCAAGTTGCAGCAATTTCGGCTGGTAACGACGAAGAAGTCGGTCAGATGATTGCTCAAGCAATGGACAGAGTAGGCAAAGAAGGCGTAATTTCCCTAGAAGAAGGGAAATCTATGACCACCGAATTAGAAATCACCGAAGGGATGCGCTTTGACAAAGGCTACATCTCTCCTTACTTCGCCACCGATCCCGAACGGATGGAAGCGGTGTTTGATGAGCCTTACATCTTGCTCACAGACAAGAAAATCGCTTTGGTACAAGACCTCGTACCAGTGTTAGAGCAAGTTGCTCGTTCTGGTCGTCCTTTGGTGATTATCGCCGAAGATATTGAAAAAGAAGCTTTGGCAACTTTGGTTGTGAATAGACTGCGTGGCGTGTTGAACGTTGCTGCTGTCAAGGCTCCTGGATTTGGCGATCGCCGCAAAGCGATGCTAGAAGATATCGCCGTTCTCACTGGTGGTCAACTAATCACCGAAGATGCTGGTTTGAAGCTTGACAACACCAAGCTAGAAATGCTGGGTAAGGCTCGCCGCATTACCATCACCAAAGACAGCACCACAATTGTTGCCGAAGGTAACGACGTTCCTGTGAAAGCGCGTTGCGAACAAATCCGTCGTCAGATGGATGAAACCGAATCGAGCTACGACAAAGAAAAGCTGCAAGAGCGTTTGGCTAAACTTGCTGGTGGTGTTGCTGTGGTGAAAGTCGGTGCAGCAACCGAAACCGAAATGAAGGACAAGAAGCTCCGCTTAGAAGACGCTATCAACGCTACCAAAGCTGCTGTGGAAGAAGGTATCGTTCCCGGTGGTGGTACAACTCTGGCTCACTTGGCGCCTCAGCTCGAAGAATGGGCAAAAGGCAACTTGAAGGATGAAGAGTTAATTGGTGCTTTGATTGTCGCTCGTGCATTGCCTGCTCCTCTGAAGCGGATTGCTGAAAATGCCGGTCAGAATGGTGCTGTCATTGCTGAACGTGTGAAAGAGAAGGAATTCAATGTTGGCTACAACGCTGCAACTAACGAATTCGTCGATTTGTTTGAAGCTGGTATTGTTGACCCTGCGAAAGTGACTCGTTCTGCTTTGCAAAACGCTGCTTCTATCGCTGGTATGGTGTTGACAACCGAATGTATCGTTGTTGACAAGCCTGAGTCTAAGGATGCTGCTCCTGCTGGTGGTGGTATGGGCGGTGGAGATTTTGATTATTAAGATTTATTAAGCCCCCCTATTTTTGAAAGCAGTCGTCTCCTAATGGAGGCGGCTGTTTTTTTTATTGCAGCAAACAATTAGGCTCAGGGTAGATACGGACATTTGTGGATAAAACTTATTGACATCCTCCCCACCCTATAGAGGGATGGGGATTCCAAAGAATTACTTCTTGGATTTCCTGGTTTTTCTATGAAGAGATTCCGACACTTGGCTAGCCATTTCTGACCCCGCTAGTACGTCTGCACAGGCAGTTTCCGTTCCCCGATTGTCCACGGGTACTTGATTGAGTCCACGCAATAACACCATCTCAGCAGCCGCATGATCCCGATGAGTTTGGTATTCACATTCAGGACAATGATGCTCTCTCTCTCCCAAGGGTTTACGCACCGTTGCGCCGCAATGCGGACAGGTCTGGGATGTCCCATTTGGGTTGACGCGCATAAAGAACGCGCCTCGTTTCCAGCAAACCCATTCCAGCAAACTCAGGAATTGCCCAAAAGAGGCATCAACACAATCTTTGCGAAGCATTCCCCGGTTGAGTCCAACCGTATTGAGGTCTTCAGCAAAGATTGTTTCTGCTTGGTCACACAGCTTATGAGCCGTTTTCAAATGGAAGTCTTTGCGGGTGTTGGCGATGTGATGGTGCAATCGTGCTACTTTGATTTGTGCTTTTTCCCAGTTGGCAGAACGATGAAGTTTTCTAGTCGCTCGACGTTGCAGCAATTTCAGCTTGCGGTGTTGAGACTTGAGAAACTTAGGGCGCTCAAAGAAGCTGCCATCAGATACCGTTGCAAATCTTTCCAGTCCCAAGTCAATGCCGATAGAACGCCCATGAATGGGAACGTCAGGAACAGAAACATCGGACTGGATCGAAACCACTACATACCATTGTGTTCCACGGGCTTTCGACAAAACTCGAACCTGTTTCACGTTAAATCCATCGGGGATAGGACGAGACAAGCTCATGGAAATGCTGCCAATTTTCGGCAGCTTGATGATATCCCCACAAATCGGGTTTGTTTTAAACTGTGGAAACACAAAAGACTTGAATTGTCCGTATTTCTTGAACCGTGGAAAACCGTGTCCACGTTTTTGAAATGCTTCCCAAGTATCGTGCAATCGACGAATTGTCGTCTGTAAAACTTGAGAATGGATGTTCTTGAGGCTTGCCCACGACTCTTTAAGCTTGGGCAAATCATTTTGCTGGCGATGATAGGACGGGAAAGGTGCATCAGCGGGGATAATATATTCCCGATCCAAAGAACACCTATCTGCCAAACACTTGCGCGAATTGATCCAGTCTTTGAGTTCACGCAAAGCACGATTGTAAACTTTGCGCGACGTTTCCATCCATTCAAGCATCTGTGCCGATTGGTTGGTGTTTGGATAAATTCGATAAGTGTAATTCATTGTCAGCATAAAAATATTTTACCACACAAATAAACTAGTGGTAAAGCTATACCAATCATGAAATTGACAATTTCTCGGACACCCTTCATGGGTGTACCTCGCAATTGTCCGCTATCCATCCCCACCGTATAGACGGATGGGGAATTCCGCGAAAAATGTTAAATTCAGTAACTTTGTTTATATTAAAACACGAGCGCACCTTCCCAATTCTCCCAGTTATTCTTGGCGCTCCTAAAAATTAAGAGCGGTTAATAAATTCTTCCGGATCGATACCAGCTTGCTTTAAAATTGCACGTAATGTTCCCTCTGGCATATCACCAGAATGATTGGGAATAGTAGTATAACGATTAGTTTCAGGATTAAACCACATTTCATGACTTCCGGCGGCTTGACGATAAAAAACAAAGCCAAAGGATTTAATAATTTTGATAATTTGTCTGTAGCCAAACCCCGCTAAACGTCCCATTAATTGACTACTGACCTACAACTAAAGGATAGTTAAACTGTTCGGCTATTGGTTGCAAGTAATCTGATTCTTTATCTTGAGATTGTGCTTCCAATAACTTACGCGCTACATCACGGGCAATTTCTAAAGTTTCAGCAACCGTCCGTCCTTGAGCGACTAAACCTTGAAGCTCATCTGATGTTGCTAAATAAACACCTTCTGGTAATTTTTCAATATGGATGTTAAGTAATTTTTCCATTTTTGAATGCAGTTGTTATTTTTAATAGTTACGTTAATTACTATGATATAGCTTTTTTGAACTCAGATGCTACTCCAAATTGGCTTACCAGCTGCAACGCTTTGTTTGAACCAAAGCTCTGACAATATAGTCATAAGTTTGCACTAGCGCAGGCTGGGTGTCCTGTTTCCGAGGCAGTGTAATCTGAAGCTCGACCCTTTCCAGGCAAATTTTCATAAACTGCTAGATCATGCCCGTTAATCCAACGTCCATTTTGCATTGGATTTATCCGTAGCAGGTCTCTTCTCTTGAGAAGTAACTTTATAATTCCCGTAAAACCCTGGAAAATATTTATTAGTATGGATAATTAACTTACCTTAATAAGATTACTAAGATTTTTTTCATTCCACACCAATGAGTCAAACTAACCCGGAAACAACACCCCTACATACCCTCAACCCACTAACCCGATTCTCTGACAGAGCAGCGGATTATGTGAACTATCGACCAAGCTACCCAGCCGCAGCAATTGATATTATCTTGGAAGGGTTAGCACCACCAACGCAACTTTTAGCGGCAGATATTGGTGCGGGTACTGGTATCTCCTCGCGGTTGTTAGGTAAACGCGGAGTTAGGGTCATTGCTGTTGAACCAAATGCAGCAATGAAAGAAGCAGCTGAACCATCACCAGAAGTAGAATTTCGAGATGGAACAGCAGAAGTTACTAACTTACCTGACGCATCTGTTGATTTGGTAACTTGTTTTCAAGCTTTTCATTGGTTTAATCCGGAACCAACTTTGTTGGAGTTCCACCGCATCTTAAAACCATCGGGACGGTTGGCTGTAGTGTGGAATAACCGCGATCACGAAGATACTTTCACTGCTGAATATACCCAAATAGTACGTGCTGCATCGCATGGGGAACGAGTAGACGAGCGGATGAAATTTGTCGATCCACTATTAGTATGTCCGCATTTTGTTAATCTCCGCGAATATATTTTTGTTTATCGGCAAGAGTTAGATTTAACTGGACTAATTGGTCGTTCGATGAGTTATTCTTCTGTTCCTCGTTCTGGACCAATGCAGCAGCAACTCGTCGCGGGTTTGCGGGATTTATATCAGCGTTTTGCCAATGAGCGGGGTTTTGTTTACATTGTTCATAGCACTAGCGTCCATATTGCCGAAGCAATTGAAAGTTAAAAATAGAAGATAAATTAGGGTGCGTTAGCGAAGCGCGTAACGCACCATATTTTAAGCAAATATGCAAAGTTATTTTTTAGCGCAAAGACGCTAAAATTTTATTTTTTTTAAACCTAATATCAAACTTAAAAATGGCAAAAGCACGTTATGAAGGATATTTTGAAGGCACTCCGACAAAATTAGTTAAAGAAACTTTTGGTGATGCCAAAGTCTACGCTCAAAATGCCAAATCTATACTAAATCCGGCAACTGGTTTTATCGCTGCTTATGATTTTACTTTAAATCCTTATCGGGGTTGTCAGTACGGATGTAGTTATTGTTATGCTGCGGCTTTTAGTCCTAATTCTCAAATGCGGCAAGATTGGGGTAAATGGGTAATTATTAAGGAAAATGCTGCACAAGTTTTAGAGAAGGAATTAGAAAAGTGGTATAACAAAAACCCCAACAAGTTTCCGACAATTTACATGAGTAGCGTTACAGATCCTTATCAACCTATTGAGTCTAAATATCAGCTAACGCGCTCTTTGTTAGAGGTAATGCTTGAATATCGTCCAACGTTGGTAATTCAAACTCGCAGCCCGATTATTACCAGAGATATCGATATTTTACAACGATTTCAGCGATTGCGAATTAATATGAGTATCCCCACTGGTAGCGAATGTGTGAGGAGAGATTTTGAAGTGCGATCGCCTAGCATCAAAGCTAGATTAAATGCTCTGACCAAAATAAAACAAACTATTGACCCTTTAAAAGGTTTTATTCCCAAAGTTTCTATCACCATTACACCTCTACTTCCCACTTTACCAGAAGATGAAGCCGCTTTTATTGAGAAATTAGCGATCGCTGATAGAATTGTCATTCAGGAATTTCATGCAAGCCATAATCGTTCTCTTGTCGCAGGAACCCGCGAAGAAGCACAAGCTATTAAGCAAAAATACGCTTGGTGGTATGACTTAGAACAAATAAATTATATGAAGTTTAAGCAAAATTTAATTTCTCGTCTTCCCAGCGCGGAAATCAAAGAAGGAAAAGACGGCTTTGGTTATGAGTAATGCTATAGCAAATTGGTGGCGAAGTCAGCAATTTAAATCTGCGCTCAAGCGTGGCAATACCCAAGTTGCAATCAAATTGTTGCAAGAAATTAAAAAATCTGGAGCAAAATTTTCTTGGTTAGAGAAGCTATTTAGAGATAAGCTTCAGTTAGAAAATTCTTCGCAGCAAGATAAAAGAGAGGTAGCTAATTTAAGTTTTAAATTAACTGAAGCACTTCAACAACAAGAAAATTTAAATGAAGTAGCTTTTGATAAACAAGATAGTTTTATATTAAAGCCAGAAGCAGAATTTATCAATTTTATTTCCAAAGCATTTAAGCTAATAGAACATGATGTCACAAAATTACAATCTACTGGTCTAGATGAGCGTATATTTGATGACTTTGAAGCGAGATTAGTTGAATATATCAAAGAAGAATTTAGTAGGATACCTGATAACAAGTTAAAAATTAAAATAGAACATGCTCTGGAAGATATTTATAGCTTAAAAAATGGACAAGATCCAGATTACCGTTTTAGTCTGACTCCCCATGTCTACTTTATGAAGTATTTTTTAGAAAATGTCTACTGCGTTTACTTAGCTTGGTTTTTGATTTACAAAGCTGGGTTACTACCAACTAAGATTAACATACTTGATATTGCCGCCGGTCCGGGAACAGTTGCTTATGGTTTAGCTTTGTTTTTGCAAAGTACTAGCGGCTTTTTCGATATCCCGCAAATGCACATATCCTACTATTCTTTAGAAAAACAAGATGCTTTTCAATTCCGAGGGTTACAATTTTGGCGTCGATATATAGAATCTAGAAAAACGCCTGTAAATGCTTACTTTCGTTTTGTGACTGACGACATTTTTACTTGGAATACTGAATCTAGTAATATACCAAAAGAATTTTTTGACTTTATAACTGTTTCCCATTGTTTTTTTAACACTTCAGTTAAAAGCCTTCAAGCAAATAATATCTACAAAGAAATATTTGCTACTAGATTAAAGCCACAAGGTTATGTGCTGCTAGTTATCCAAGATAAGAAGTTATTTAAAGCTTATGATGCTTATCAAGTAGAAGACCAAAAACAAGAAAAAAAGGTGGTAAATAAATTTTTGGCAGAACTTGGATTAGAACTTGTGTGGTATAAGTATTTAACATCGACAGGCTCAAGAACACCTTATTCGGCTGTTGAATTTGCAAAATTTGCACAAGCTAACTTACCCAAGCAACTGTATATGAGTTCGATGATTCAAAAGTATCTTGGTCAGAAGTATCAGTCATGCTATACCTTAGATGATTATGTAATATTGGCAAAAAAATCTTAATATTAATTAGGAATAATATTAATTTTTGATAATTTGTGAATCAATGTAACTATCCAATAGCAGAATCAGAAAATGGCTGGCATGGCAAACTGAATTTAGTGTATGCCGATCGCCTGGGGACAACTGCCCTAATTCATAACTCCCATCAAGCCCCACTGAAGGTACAGCGCCCGTTTTATCCAGAAGGGCAACAAATTTGTCATAGCGTCATTTTACACACGGCTGGGGGCGTTGTGGGAGGCGATCGCATGACTCTTAATTTCCACCTTCAACCCAACACCCAAGCATTAATTACTACAGCTGCTGCTAGTAAAATTTATCGCAGTAACGGCATTAAAGCAAAACAAAGCATCAATATAAAAGTTGATGCTGGCGCTTGTTTGGAATGGTTCCCTCAAGAAACTATTGTTTTTAATGGGGCAATTTATCGGCAAGATTTACGGGTAGAATTAGCTACAAAAGCTAGTTATTTAGCCTGGGAAATTACTCGATTTGGTCGCAGTGCTAGAGGTGAGAAATTTGTGCAGGGAGAATGGCGCAATCATACTGAAATTTGGCAGCAAGGAAAACCGTTGTGGATTGATAGACAATGGCTGCCGGGTAGCGAAGATGTTTTTCATAGTCCTCACGGCTTGGCTGGGCAACCAATTACTGGTAGTCTAGTTTGGGTGGGAAGTTCTGTGAGCGCGGAAATTGTGGAAAAAGCCCGCAATTTCTGGAGTGGAAAGGGTGAAGTTGGGGTTACTCGTTTGGAAAATGGATTTTTGTGTCGATATCGTGGTTGTTCGACATCTGAGGTGAGAAACTGGTTTATTGATGTTTGGCAGTTGTTGCGGATGTCTTTTTTGAATCGTGATAATTGTATACCGAGGGTTTGGCAGATTTAACGAACCGCAGAGGACACAAAGGGGTAGAAATGCAACTTACACCGCAAGAGAAGGATAAATTATTGATTTTTACGGCTGCGTTGTTAGCTGAAAGACGTAAAAATAGAGGTTTGAAATTGAATTATCCAGAAGCGATCGCTTATATTTCTGCTGCTATTTTGGAGGGTGCGAGAGATGGGCAAACTGTTGCTGAATTGATGAGTTATGGCACAACTTTGTTAACAATAGATGAGGTCATGGAAGGTGTGCCGGAAATGGTGCATGAGGTGCAAGTGGAGGCGACTTTTCCTGATGGGACTAAGTTAGTAACTGTCCATAATCCAATAAGATAAATATCACGCAAAGATGCAGAGGCGCAAAGTATGATTCCTGGAGAAATTATTACATTAGAAGGGGAAATTGAATTAAATGCGGGTCGTGAAACTGTAAGATTGCTGGTGGGAAATACAGGAGATAGACCAATTCAAATTGGTTCCCACTTTCACTTTTTTGAAGTTAATGCGGCTTTAAATTTTGATCGGGAACAAGCAAGAGGAATGCGTCTTGATATTCCTGCGGGGACAGCTGTGAGGTTTGAACCAGGGGATGAAAAAGAAGTTACTTTAATTCCTCTTGCTGGTAGTCGGCAAGTTTACGGTTTTAATGCCAGAATTAATGGTAAATTATAAATCGTGTTTAGGCTATAACCATCTCTGGTTTGGAATCAGGTGATGCTGGTTCAAAATGCAACACCATAAATTGCTCTGTTCTTAAACCGAGAGATTCGTAAGTTCTTCCGTTGCGATCGCTAAACTCGACTTCAAACGCAGCACCATCAGCTAAGACTTCAACCACTGTGCCAACTTGTCCGCGCCACAAGTTACACTCAGGAAGGTCAATTGTTAATGCAACTACATCAAGTAACTTTGGTGTGTTTATCGTCATTTCTTATTACCTCCAGATATTAAAGAGGATAACAGGTTGTTAATCTCGGAGTGTTAGAATCAGGCTCAATAATCCAGCCAGTCCGAATGGTTGCACTTCTATTTTGCCATTCAAGCGGGAAATCGAGGGTATAGCGTTGTCCAAAATCATCACGTCGTGCCAATTTAGCCTCGTGTGTTTTGACGACTTCGAGAAGAATTTGGCGTAAATCCTCGGCATTTTCAGCCGTCATGCCTATTATTGATGAAAATAGTCGAGCTTTATGCTTTCCTTCATCGTGGTCTAAATTTAGACAGTAATCCCGTAGTTTGCGAATATCAACAACTGCATTCTCTGCATTTGGAATCAGCATTGCATCAACTTTGTTCGTCTTGTTTGAGTCTAGGGCAAATGCGATCGCATAATCCATAAACCCAAATTATCCGAAAGGAACGCTGAGGTAAACGCAAAGGTACGCGGAGTTAGAGTTTATTTGCCACACGTTTGATGCCTTCTTTAAGGTGGAGAACGTTAAAGTTGAGAATAAGACCAAGTTTGCAATTAGCTAATTTAAGATAAGTTAAAAGTTGTACTGAGTGAATTGGGTTGATGGATTCTACAGATTTGACTTCAATAATTACTTTATTTTCAACTATTAAATCCAATCGATAAACACAATCTAATTGCACCTCTTCGTAAATAAGCCGTAATGGAACTTGCTTACCAACATTTAATCCCTTCTTTCCCAACTCGTAATACAAACACTCCTCATAAGCTGACTCTAACAAACCCGGTCCCAACGCTGTATGCACTCGCATCCCACAGCCAATTATCACCCCACTCAAATCATTCTCATCCATCCTCAGCGTACCTTTGCGCTTCCCTCAGCGTCCCTTTGCGTTTAAACTCAATTCTAACCTCTAATAGCAGTGCATTATGCCTTACAGAATGTCTCGTCGCGCTTACGCAGAAACTTTCGGTCCCACTGTCGGAGATAAAGTCCGACTTGCAGACACAGAATTATTTATTGAAGTTGAACAAGACTTCACAACTTACGGCGATGAAGTGAAATTTGGTGGTGGTAAAGTTATTAGAGATGGGATGGGACAATCTCCCATTTCTAATGCTGATGGTGCGGTTGATTTAGTGATTACTAATGCTTTGATTCTCGATTGGTGGGGTGTTGTCAAAGCAGATATTGGCATTAAAGATGGCAAGATTTTTAAAATTGGGAAAGCGGGAAATCCTTATATTCAAGACAATATAGATATTATTATTGGTCCGGGAACTGAAGCTTTAGCGGGGGAGGGAATGATTCTCACCGCTGGGGGTATTGATACCCACATTCATTTTATCTGTCCGCAACAAATTGAAGTAGCGATCGCTTCCGGAATTACGACGATGATTGGCGGTGGTACTGGTCCTGCTTCTGGTACAAATGCGACAACTTGCACGCCTGGACCCTGGAATATTTACCGAATGCTGCAAGCGGCTGATGCTTTCCCTGTAAATTTGGGTTTTTTAGGTAAAGGTAACACCAGCCTACCTCAAGGACTCGTGGAGCAAGTTAATGCGGGTGCGATCGGTTTAAAGTTACACGAAGATTGGGGAACTACACCCGCAACAATTGATACGTGTCTCACCGTTGCTGATGAGTATGATGTGCAAGTCGCAATTCACACCGATACTTTGAATGAAGCTGGTTTTGTGGAAGATACGATCGCTGCTTTCAAAAATCGCGTTATCCACACATACCATACCGAGGGGGCAGGCGGGGGACACGCACCAGATATTATCAAGGTTTGCGGTCAAGCGAATGTATTACCATCTTCTACCAATCCTACACGCCCTTACACGGTCAATACTTTGGATGAACACCTGGATATGTTAATGGTATGTCATCATCTCGATCCTGCGATCGCTGAGGATGTCGCTTTTGCTGAGTCGCGCATTCGTCGGGAAACAATCGCCGCAGAGGACATTTTACACGACTTGGGCGCGTTTAGTATGATTTCTTCCGATTCTCAAGCGATGGGACGGGTAGGGGAAGTAATAATTAGAACTTGGCAGACAGGACATAAAATGAAGGTGCAGCGCGGAAGCCTTACAGGAGATGGACAAGCTGATAATAATCGCGCTAAAAGATATGTTGCAAAGTATACGATTAATCCAGCAATTACCCACGGAATTGCTCAGTATGTCGGTTCGGTGGAAGAGGGGAAAATAGCAGATTTGTGTTTGTGGCGTCCCGCTTTTTTTGGCGTCAAGCCTGAGATAGTAGTTAAAGGGGGAATGATTGCCTGGTCGCAAATGGGTGATGCTAATGCAAGTATTCCGACACCACAACCTGTGCATATGCGTCCGATGTTTGGCAGTTTTGGGGGTGCGCTTCACGCAACTTCATTTACTTTTGTTTCGCAAGCAGCGTTAGAAAGAGAAATACCCAGTCAGTTAGGTTTACAAAAGCAAATTGTTGCAGTTTCCGGGACACGTCAATTGAGTAAGCGGGATATGAAGCTAAATGATGCGTTACCTCATATTGAAGTTGATTCCCAAACTTATGAAGTACGTGCTGATGGAGAGTTGCTGACTTGCGAACCTGCGACGATTTTACCGATGGCACAAAGGTACTTTTTGTTTTAATTCATGACTGAGCAATTTACTGATTATGATAGTCCTTGGAAAGAAGTTATTGAAAGCTTTTTTCCTCGGTTTTTAGAATACTTCTTTCTTGATGCCTACGTTGTTATTGATTGGGAAAGAGACTATGAATTTCTCGATACTGAACTGCAACAGTTAGAACCTGATGCAGAAATTGGCAAGCGTTTAGTTGATAAAGTGGCGAAAGTTTGGCTACTTGATGGTGAAGAAGCTTGGGTATTAATTCATGTCGAAGTTCAAGGACAATATGACAGCAACTTTGCCGAAAGGATGTATACATATAATTATCGCTTGTTTGATCGTCATAAAAAGCAAGTTATTAGCTTGGCGGTTTTAGCGGATGAATCAGAAAGTTGGCGACCTTCAAGTTATAATTATCAACTTGGGGGATGTCGCGTCAGCTTGGAGTTTCCTGTAGCGAAACTTCTGGACTATGAAGCTGACTGGGAAAGCCTGGAACAAAGCACTAATCCCTTTAGTATAGTTGTGATGGCGCATCTCAGAACTAAGGCGACAAACCGAAATCCCGAAAGCAGGTTACAGTGGAAATTGAGCTTAGTCAGAATCTTGTTTGAAAGAGGATATGACCGAGAATACATTTTGGGATTATTTCGGTTTATTGATTGGGTGATGGTACTTCCAGAAGAACTGGCAAATAATTTTAAAAGAGAATTGAGAAGTTACGAAGAGGTAAATATAATGCGGTACGTAACAAGTATTGAAAGGCTAGCAAAAGCAGAAGGAATTCAAGAAGGAATTGAACAAGGAATTCAAGAAGGAATTCAAGAAGGAATTGAACAAGGAATTCTGCAAACAAGTCGAGAAAATTTGATTGAAGTTCTAGAGACGCGGTTTGGAGAAGTGCCAAGTTCGATTGTGGAGGTTGTTAATCAAATTGAGGAATCGGCTGTGTTAAAAATGCTTCATAAAAGAGCGATCGCTATTCCTTCCACAGCAGAATTTCAACAAATCTTATCAAGTATCGCACCCCAAGAATAACCAACGATAATTAAACGGCGTAATGAGGTAGTAGCATTATGTTAGCTAATTCAACCACATTTGAAGTTACTTGGGAAAAGTTACCAGACGATTTTGTTTTAGATGACGAGCCTGTGGATAATATTAATCAACCACCTTTAGCTGCTGCGTTAACTGAAAGTTTGGTATTTGCTGGGAAATTACCTGCGAATGCTTTGACTACCACTAACTACGGTATTTGTGCCACTTTAAATAATAGGTTTGTGGTGAAAGCACCTGATTGGGGATATGTACCAGCAATTCGAGTTTCGCGAGAAGAAGTGACGCGCAGTTATACCCCGCGACTTCAAGGAGATACTCCAGTCATTGTGATGGAATTTATTTCCGATACTAAAGAAAACGAGTATTCCAGTAAACCAACTTATCCACCAGGAAAGTGGTTTTTTTATGAACAGATTTTACAAGTTCCAAATTACGCAATTTTTGAACCTAGTACTGGAGTACTGGAGGTGTATCGATTGGATGATTCAGGACGCTATCAAATCCAAGATTTGGATGAAAATAATCGTTGTTGGATTCCAGAAATTAACCTTTTTCTCGGTGTGTGGTTAGGTAGTCGTGAAAATCGAAATGGCTATTGGTTGCGCTGGTGGAATGAAAGCGGAGAATTGCTGCTGTGGGGTTCGGAGTTGACAACTAAAGAACGTCAACGTGCGGATGAGGAACGGCAACGTGCTGATGAGGAACGTCAACGTGCTGATGAGGAACGGCAACGTGCTGATAGATTAGCACAACAACTCAGGGCAGCGGGAATTGAACCGGAGGTGTGATGTAATTAGTTTATTTTGATTTAGGCGATCGCCGACTATTTTTCATGTAGTTTGTCGAAGCGCGATCGCTATTCGTCCAATTAAGTTAAAAAGCTAAGATAAAAAAGTCAACTTACATCCCAACTAAATAGTTATGCTACCTATCAACAAGAAAATTGTCACTGATGAAGCAATGCGTCCAGTAGCAGTTTTGATTGATTATCAAGACTGGGAGAGAATTGAGCAAATATTAAATGCCTATCAATCACAACAAGAAAATTTTGATTTAAATAAGTACGCTGGTGTAATTCAACTTACTCAAGACCCTTTAGAATATCAGCAGCAAAGCAGGGATGAATGAAGTTGACACAATCTTTAATATTGTTAGATACAAATATAGTCTTGTACTTTCTGGGTGGTAGGTTAGTAAATCAATAGAATTTTCACATAACACATAACGTTATATTATAAAAATTAAAGTTTTCGTTACTAAAGCTTAAGTTTTGCTTATAATATCGGGACTTTGATTACTAAGATCGAGACTTTGATTACTAAGATCGAGACTTTGATTACTAACGTCGAGACTTTGGTAACGATATAAGAATAAAACACTGTGTTGCGCGATCGCTTAGTTGATAATGAAAGTGCGATCGCGTTCTTTTCGTCCTTTTATATCATGTCCGGAAAACCACATATTATATTATAATATATATATATTGTAGAGACGGCGATTTATCGCGTCTGTTGCCTTGTAAGAATTTATCGCGTCTGTTGCCTTGTAAGAATTTATCGCGTCTGTTGCCTTGTAAGAATTTATCGCGTCTGTTGCCTTGTAAGAATTTATCGCGTCTGTTGCCTTGTAGACGAACCGAAGAAGACGCGATAAATCGCGTCTCTACAAATGCATTTGTTGGAAATGAACCGAAGAAGACGCGATTTATCGCGTCTCTACAAATGTAACTTCTCTAACACCTCTGGGGTAAAGGGATTATTACCGGCTTGCAAGTCTTTAACCCAAGCTTCCCGTAGTTCCTTCGCATCAGCGTCGTTAGTTGATTCGATAAATACCTGAAAGTCCTCAATTGCACCTTGAAAATTACCAGTTAGCGCTCTTGCTAAACCGCGACTATCGCGGATATTAGCATTATTAGGTGCAAGTTTCACTGCTTTTTCACAAGCATCATTAACTACATTCTTGACATAACCTTGTAAGCTAGCTTGCCGGCAGAAACTATTCTCAGATTTAGCTAAGTTTTCTTTTGTTGGTTTTAAGTTTTCAATTCTTTTATAAACTGCTTGTGCTTTCCTATATTCATCCTGCTTTAATTGTTCTTCGGCTTCGTCAATTAAACCGGCTATGTAAAAGTCTTGGGCTACTTTTTCGGGGTTATTTTGTACACCATCAATGTCTGGATTGATATCTATCTTAGGTTGGATTCTTTGTGCTTGTTTCAACTTGGCAACTGCATCATTAATATCACCTTGTCTGGCTAGTTGTTTGCCTTGATCAACAAGTCCTTTGCTGATAAAGTGTTTGGTAACAGCTTGGATGTTAGTTTGCACCCCATCGGTATTATCATCGAGGTCAATTTTGGCATCTAGTTGCTGTGCTTGTTTAAACTTGGCAACTGCACCATCAAAATTACCTTGTGTGGCTACGTCTTTACCTTGTTGAACTAAGGCTTGACTGACAAGTTTTTTGGCAACAGCTTGAGGGTTAGTTTGCACACCTTCAGTATTATCATCAAGGTCAATTTTTGCGTTTAGTTGTTGTGCTTGTTTAAACTTGGCAACTACAGCGTCAACATCACCTTTATCGGCTATTTCTCTGGCTTGTTTAACTAAAGCTTGACTGACAAGTTCTTTGGCAACTTTTTCGGGATCGTTCTGCACACCATCGGTATCTGTGTCGAAGTCAATTTTGACGTTTAGTTGCTTTGCTTGTTTAAAGTTGGTTACTGCACCATCAAAATCGCCTTTTTTAGCTGAGTCTCTACCTGCAAACTCGAAGCGGAGAGAAGCAGTTTTGACTTCTGGATTAATGTCTAATTTAGAGTTCCATTTTTTAGCTGTTTTGAACTTAGCAAGGGCATCTTCAAAATTACCATTTCTGGCGGCAGTTTCTCCGGCTGTCACCATGAATGGGGTTGCTGCCAATAAAATATCGGGATTTTGTTCTTGACAAAATGTCAGTGGTTCTAAAGCCTCTGCATGGCTAATCAGATAAGCTTTGAGCTTGTGACAACCCCGCGAAAGTAAATTATCTAAATCGAAGTACCAGATTTTGATCGTGTTGTCGTAACTTCCAGAAGCAATAGTTTTGCCATCACTGCTAAAAGCGACGCTAGTGACAGAACCGGAATGTCCCTCCAAGGTATTTTTTTCTTCAATCTCCGGCAATATCTCTTGGATGCTCAATATGGGACTCAAAGTAGGGTAATCGACAATCGAGGGCTTTTCTTTCACCAACCCTTTGAGAGTTTGCCCAGCTTTCATTGCCATAACTAAACTTTGAACACTTTCATTTTTATTCGACTTAAACTGTTCTAAGGCATAGCTGCCTTGTTGTTCCACTTCACTAATACTAAAAGCCCTTCGTCTGGCTTGTTCTGCCAGTGCTGCTACCCCTACCGCTCCCAAAAGTGTCACTCCCAAAATAGCAGCACCAATATAAGTTTGTCGTCGTGTTTTTTGTTGCGCTTGCGCTAACCGCTGATTCGCTTGTCTCTCTTCTTCTAAAGCGATTTCTGCTTTCTGTCGTGCATCTGCTAATATTTGCTTCGCTTGTCTTTCCGCATCCAAGGCAATTTGCACTTCTTGCCGGTCTAACTGCTGACTAGCTGCTAAAAATTGATAATCTTGATCGCTTAAACTTTTGCCCACTGTCCATGTCTGAGCATCTCGCAATGTTTGCCCCCGCAACAAACGCGATTCATCTTGACAACCGGAATCGAACCACGCTGTTAACGCTTGTGCATAGGGACGCAGTTTGGCAAATGCTTCATCAACCCAACTTTGATTAAAAACCTCTGCGTAAATGCGGTTAGAAACCTTTAATACCTGCTCCTTCACAACCAACCCGGAAAGCCGCAATTCCATTTGCTCGGAACTGTCATCACCCGCAACTTCACCGCGTTGCAATATTTGCTGATATAATCCCAACAATCTGCCAGCACGCTGCTGATTTTGCAAAATGCGATCGCGTATCGTCCTTAAATGCTCCGGTTCATCCTGGGATTCCCAATGTTTTATCACATGCGATCGGACTAACTCTTCAATAAGACGTTCCACCGGTACGTCTCTACATTGTTCCGCGCTATGGGAAAGACGTTCCACCGGTACGTCTCTACATTGTTCCGCGCTATGGGAAAGACGTTCCACCGGTACGTCTCTACATTGTTCCGCGCTATGGGAAAGACGTTCCACCGGTACGTCTCTACATTGTTCCGCGCTATGGGAAAGACGTTCCACGGTTACGTCTCTACGCAGCAATTTACAAACCTTCTGGGTGAGAAACGGTTGTCCACCAGTCCAAGCCAAAATCTCTCGCAGCACAGCTTGGGGATTACTAATGCCCACAAACCCATCAGCTAATGTTGTAGCTTCGTCGAATTTAAAACCCGTGAGTGCGATCGCTCTACCAATATTAAACGGCGTCCGCTTCTTATCCGCAATCAAATCTGAAGGCGTTGCTACCCCAAATAGCGCAAAAGTAATCCGCTCATACTCTGGATTATCGGCACGCAAGTTATAGCAAGCCCTAATTAAAGCAAAAAAATCATCTATGGAAAAACTCAAACTGAGAATACTATCAATCTCATCCACAAAGATGACAATTTGTCCAGAAATCTCCACGAACAACACATCTTCGATAAACTTGCCCAATCGCTGCACCGGAGAAAGTAAACCGTGACTTTCCCACCAACTATCTAAATTAAACTTATTGTATAAATACAAACTGTTAACTATACAATCAATCACCCCCGCATACCATTGCTCAGGTGTGATATCCCAAGTCCCAATCATCGTAATATCAATTGCCGCACAAGCAACACCCTCATCTTGCAAGCGTTGCATAGTTCGCACCCGCAAGCTAGATTTGCCCATCTGTCGCGAGTTCAGCACATAGCAAAACTCCGCCGCCTTCAAACCTCTGTATAAATCATCATCAGCCTGCCGCGTCACGTAAGTAGGAGCATCAGCCGGCAGACTTCCCCCTACTTGATATTCATACTTTGGGTTGGGTGCTTTCATTGGAAGATGGGGGGAGAGGGGGAGGGGAGGGAGAGGGAGCAGGGGAGGCAGGGGAGGCAGGGGGAGCGAGGGGGGAGCTTTAAATGCAATAATAATACCAATAAAGCACCTGCCCCGACGATTAAAATCGCGGCTACACGAACCAAGTCCACCTACGTGGACTTTAGAAAGGTTAGGAGTTTTAAACCCACGCCGGTGGGTTTTGTTTGTGTAGCTGCGACTTCTAGTCGCTAGGTCTACCGTATATATTATGACTACATGAGTTCCCAATCTGACAAAATTCTCGTTGTAGACGATTCTCCCGATAACATATTTTTAGTCAAAACTATTCTGGAGGAAGAAGGTTACACAGTTACCACAGCCGAAAATGGGGCTAGTGCGATCGCGCAAATTGAAAAATTTGGTTGTGACTTGGTATTGCTAGATTTGATGATGCCGGGAATAGATGGTTACGAAGTAACTAAGCGTGTACGTGGTAATACGCAATTACCATATATCCCCATTCTGCTGATTACCGCACATGACGCACCGAATGTTGCTCAAGGATTAGATTTAGGTGCTGATGATTTTATCCGCAAACCTGTTACAGTGGATGAATTATTAGCGCGAGTGCGATCGCTTCTGCGATTGAAACGCAGCATAGACGAACGTGATGAAATAGCCCGTCAGCGAGAAGATTTTGTCTCCCGTCTTACCCACGATTTACGCACCCCTTTAGTAGCAGCAGATCGAATGCTAATGCTATTTCAGCAAGGTGCTTTAGGAAATCTATCAGCGCAAATGGAAGAAATTATCACCATCATGGCACGTAGTAATACCAACCTGCTAGGGATGGTGAATACCTTATTAGAAGTTTACCGCTTTGAAGCCGGTCGCAAAACCTTGGCATTTCAACCAGTTAATATGCGATCGTTATTAGAAGAGATTGCTGGAGAACTAACACCTTTAGCGCAAGCCAAATCACTTTGTATAAAACTTGATTTCATTGAAGAGTTAAGCAGTACAATGATAGGCGATCGCTTAGAATTACATCGATTATTCACCAACCTTATAGGCAATGCTATCAAATTTACCGACATTGGTTCAATTACCATCCGCTTAACTTTTCAAACTGAAATTGTTACCATCGAAATAGCAGATACAGGTTCAGGTATTCCCCCCCAAGAACAAGCTACCTTATTTGAACGATTTCGCCAAGGAAGTCACAAAAGTTCTGGTAGTGGTTTAGGACTTTATCTTTCTCGTCGAATCGTCGAAGCACATAAAGGAACTATTCGAGTCAATTCTGAATTCGGTAAAGGTAGTATATTTATTGTAAATTTACCCGTGAAACAGTAGACCTTCGCTTCGGACATTGTGTAATTAATTCTGTCTGGTTACTTATTACTTTTGACTTCCCCGCAGCCGCACTAGGGTGTGGACTAATTTTATCACCCTAACAATTCGTTAACTGATACATTGAAACCTTTTAATACAGTTTGAGTTTTAACAATTTCACTATCAGTAAACACAAGTCGCTGATTTTTGGTAATGACAATTATCCAACGATTTTCAGGAAACACTAACCAAACTTCTTCGCATCCAGACTGCAAATATTCTTTAGATTTAGCAATTACATCTTCAGCTAAATCTGTAGGAGAAACTATCTCAGCAATTAGTGGGAAACTTTGAGGTAAAACAGCAGGTTCACCAAATTGGCTAATTAGTTCTGGTGTGAGATAAGCAACATCAGGAACACGTCCTTGTTTATTGGTGCGACAAGGTACTTCTGTATAGACTTCTCCTCCTTGTCCACTAGACTCTGTATAACTTATCCAATAAGACCCTAATTTTAACTGTATCCGACTATGCTTAAGTGTCACTCCGTTTTTCTCCACTAATTGCCCATCCACCCATTCTGTATTATCAGGGGGATTTTGCATCCAGTCTTCTAATGAAAATGTTGATACATTTGCAATAATTGTAGAAGTTAGCATTAATATCTATTCTCCTTTGACAGCGGTTACTAAAATTATGACAGATTATTTCTGAAAGCATCCATAGCTGTTTGTACTTTCTCAATTTGTTTTGGTGCTTGCATTTCTTGAAAAAGAGCGATCGCATTCTCAAAATTTTCTCTACTCTGGTTAACTTCACCTTTTTTTTGATTAGTTAACGCTAATTGATAATAAGCTTCAGCTAAATCAGATTTTGCACCTATTTTATCAAGCATTTTTATTGATTCTAAATGATGCGAAAGCGATTTATCAAATTCTTGCTGTTCTCGATACAGTTCCCCTAAACAACTTATGGCTTTCGCTTTCACCTGAGTAAAGTTGTTTTCTTCAGCATACAATATAACTCTTTCACATAACTCGAATGATTTGGGGATATTTCCTAAATTTTTATAAGTTAAACATAAAAATAATAAGTTATGTCCAGTTCCCCAAGCTGTCAATTGAGCTGTAGACATCGCTGTTTCCACCTTTTGAGCTAGGAAAAAAGCCTCTTCTCTTAGCTCTAAAGATGAGTTTACGAAAGCTAAACAGCATTCCGAGTAAACAATATACTCATAAGAGGTTTCAGTTTGTTCTACAATAATACAAACAGAATTGAAAAAAAACTTAGCTTCTTCAAGCTCCCATAACTCCATTTTGCAGAGTCCTATATTAAACAAGGGAGATATTTTGAGGATATTAAGTTCAAATTTATCTACAATTATCCTTGATTCTTGATGGCATTCTAAGGCTGTGGAAAGTCTTCCAATTAATCGATAACTATAACCGAGAATATTGTAAAGCCTACTACGTTTCTCCTGACAGCTAATATTGTCGATTATCTGCGTAATTACAGAAATTATTTTTTGAATTAAACCTAATTGATAGAATGAACAACCTAAGGGTAAAGTATTTTTTTGTTTCTTATCTCTTCTATAAAGAATTACACCTCCCGCTTCTTCAACATCATTAATTTCCAGAAAGTGATAAAAAGCCTCTAAAGCACTTAAGGCATCAGTTGTATTTTCGACTTCTGTAATTATTTTTCTCCAAAAATCTGCGGCTTTGCGATTGACTAATTCCCATTCTTCACTTACTAATCTCAGTCTAGCGATCGCTTCATCTCTAATTACTGGATGCAGCCAATATTGTCCTTTTTTAGCTTCGATCAAAGATAAATCTTGCAAGGCTTTAATTACACGTTTCCGTTGTTGTTCAGGTACATCCCAAAGCAAGCAGAAAATTCCCTCGATAGGTACTGAAGGAATATCTTGATAGCGATAGCATCCCAAACGACACAAAAGACGATAAGCTTCTAAATCTATTTGTTGTAATCGATTAAACTGGCTAGCAACTAAATCTTTTAATTCTCTTTCTATTAGCAAATCTGTAGAGTTTTCCTGCCAATATGCATCTATATCACCTTGAAAATCTGTGAATATTGCTCCTCTGAGAATTTGCATTGCTTTGGCATTACCTCCATAAGTTCTACACATTTCATTCAGGACGGTTGAATTACAATTGATATTACGGCTGCTGAAAAAATGTTGCCATACCTGCTCATCTAAACCTTCTAATGGGTAAAGATGAACTTCTATACTTGACTCACGCAGACGCTCGCGACTTGTGATTAAAGTAACTGAATGCGCGTCCGAATCGCTTAATACTCTTAATAGTTCTACATAAGGACGATGAGATTCTAAAAATTTACCATTTTTATCAAGAGCAGTTTCCAAATTGTCAATAAACACGCCAATTTTTCGAGATTGATTTCGCAGCTTTCGTCGCAGTCGCTCTAAGTTTATCCCAAAATCTCTTCCTGGTTCTTCATTAAAATCTCGCCGCAACCATTCTTCAACTACACTCTCTACAGGGGTGAGGTTTTGGACTTCTGTTGCCATCCACAGTTCTAAAACAAAGTCGAAGTTTTGCGCTTTGAAATACTTACGAGCTAAGGTTGTTTTGCCTACACCACCTTCTGCTTGGATGAGAATCAGTTTCACACCACTATTAATGATGTTGTGGAGTTCAGCTATTTCGCGATCGCGTCCCAAAAAGTTAGAATCTATACCTGATCTAACGCTATTTGTCAAATCTTCAATACTTGCGCTGTTGGTGCTATACTGCTGTTTCCAAAGTCGTTCCACCACACTTTGAAAGCTTCCCTTTGTGATTTTTTCTCCCAATATCTCTGAGAGTAGCTGCCAAAGTCCCGCTCCAACTTCTTTTAAATATACAGACGAGTAGGCACAACTCTCTGCAATGTCATCATACGTCTTTCGCCGATCCTGCCATAAATCAGAAAATATAATTCTTTGGGGTTGTTCTAAGTGTCTCCCTGTTTTTACAAATACTAATCTGTCAGCAAATTCTAAGGCTTCTTCCGCACCCATTGGTTATTGAAGTTGAAGTATCGTTTTTTATTCAATGTAGCGTGATTTTTCCAACTTTTTCCAACTTTTTCTCATACAACCTACTTTTTCCTACAGATTTTATCAGTAAAACTACCCACTTAATCCGGCTGACAAGCTATAAATTATTCAATACACTTTGTAGTATGAAAAATAAAGTTTATTACGCAGCTTTAAGGGGCACAATCTCCAGAAATGCTCAGAGTTACTTTGGTGAGGAGATATTTATTATAACTCTGATAGTGCGATCAAAGAAGGAGTATTAGTAATTGTGCCAACAGTACATACATAAATGGCTAATTAAAGCTGTGTTATCTAAAGCTACCTGAGGTATTTACTGACTCAATCGAGGAAAACGTCCGAACATTTACTAGCTAACTCTTGATTATGGGGTTAAATTATGTTCTCAAAAGACTGTCCTCACGATTGCGAAAGCAATCATTGTCCTTTTGCCCAAGACACGCATAATCCTAACAGATATGTCTGCCTGAAATGCGGTTTTGATAGACAAATAGATCGAAATAGAATTGATTTTGGTTCCTTTTTGCTGCTGATTTTCACCATGCTGGTAATAGTATCGCTGTTAGCTAATGATGGTAAGCAAAATAAAAAAACAGTGCCAGAAAAGCCAAAGCAATCTTCTTTATCATCCATCATTTTGTAAATGCTTAATGGCATTTCATTTCTAGACTCAGCAACATAATTTGGGTGCAAAACTATGACTACGAATCAGTATACGCCTTTGATGAGATTGGCTTCCAAAGTTCTCAAGTATTTCTTGTTGGTAATATTAGGCTTTGCGATCGCCTACATTTTATCAACAGCTTTTAACGCCTTACCTATTGCCAAAATACTACTACCTTTTGTAGTATTTGGATTTAAAAAGCTAGGAATTATTCTCTTGTGTTTGTTAGCAGCAGCAGTAATTCTTGAATCTTGGCGTTAAAATTCGATGAAATAGGGAATGGAGGAAATTTCCCTATCTTCTTTTAGCATTCAGAAACTTCTCATATCCCCGACTTCTTAAAGAAGTCGGGGATATAAACAGTGTATTTTAATTTATGTTAAATTTTTAATTTATCCACTTTATGTGTATGCTAAACTTAATAAGTTATCTATTAAATATAAATAAATTCTTAAGATGTTGACATTATCCCAACAAATTAATGCTCGATTTCAACACCATAACTGAGTTATCCCGCGCCAACTGCGCGACTATTTGTGCATTTCTCGTGCCAGCCAACTTACTGGCAACATCCTCGACAATCATTTTGGCAGCACTACGACGCCCAACACATCAAGTATGGCAAGCATGTGCAATTGCCACCTTTTTCGCTGTAGTGATGATATTGCATGTCTATACCTGGTTCATGATTGGCGTCGTCATGGCTCCTACTTATATCCTCATGTGGCTAGCAATCACCTGTTTGCTGTCTAATTTCGCAGCGATTCTGCTGCAAAGACACTTCCCTAAGATCGTCAGCTTCGGAAGATAAGACGCCCTCATGCCCTCAGGCTTCAGCCTGGGGCTATACTAACAAAGCCAGCCTGGGTTGGCTGGCTTCCTTCGTGTAACCATACGCTAGAAGGGTATGAGGAGAATATTTATGCAAATCAATTACTAACTGAGTGACAATTGATCGCTTAGAATAAAAAGGTTGTCAAAAGTTGCGATATCTGTTGTCATGGCTGTTCCTAAGAAGAAAACATCGAAGTCCAAAAGAGATAAACGCCGAGCTACCTGGAAGCACAAAGCTATAATTCAAGCTCAGAAAGCTCTTTCCTTAGGCAAGTCAATTTTGTCTGGGCGTTCTACATTTGTCTATCCAACTGCTGAAGAAGAGGAAGAAGAGGAATAATTTCCTTTTTTTGAATAGGTAGTCCGGAAAAGCTAATCGAGTTAATGAAAAATTGGTAATCGGTAATTGGGAACACCTATTACCGAAGACCGATGACCATGTAAATAATCGTATAAAGATTAATTAAGTAAATGAGTGTAAATAAACGCTTCTAAATGTAGTGAGGGCTGAAGTCCTCAAAAACTTTGCTATGAGCGGTAAACCTCTCACTACGAAAAACTTATTTTTTTTTAATTATGCTAGGTAAATTTTTTCAGAAACCACAAAAAGAAGAAAGCGAACGCGTTCCTCAAGGACAATATTTAACTAAGGGCTTCCCTGTATTAACTTACGGTGCAACGCCGAAAATTAAGATAGAGGAATGGGAATTGAAAGTTTGGGGTTTGGCAAAACCTGCTACTTTTAATTGGTCTGATTTTATGTCATTACCCCAACACCAATTCACCGCAGACTTTCACTGTGTAACACGTTGGTCAAAACTTGATGTCAAGTGGACTGGGATTAAAGTTACAGATTTTATGAAGCTGATTGAGGTAGATGCGAAAGCTGCTCACATTATGGAACACAGCTACGGTGGTTACACTACTAATATTGCAATGGAAGACTTTGTGCGTGAAGAAAACTTCTTTGCTTTTAAAGTATTTGATGAAGATTTGTCAACAGAACATGGTGGTCCAATGCGGTTAGTTGTTCCTCATCTTTACGCTTGGAAAAGTGCTAAATGGATTAATGGTTTAGAATTTTTAGAGAAGGAAGAATTAGGTTTTTGGGAACGTAATGGTTATCACCGTCGTGGTGAACCTTGGGCTGAAGAACGTTATAGCAGCTTTTAGCAACCGTCGTCAAGTAGAGACGTGACCGTGGAACGTCTCTACAATAATACAGCAGATTGCATTGTTATTAAATACACGTAGAGACGTAGCACTGCTACGTCTCTACAGGGTTTTAGGTTTTACGCATGTACCTCATTTATCTGGAATCTGCTGTATGTCTGATTTGCTAGCCTAGAATTCGCTTTAGTAAGGATAATTTACCTTTGTAGGGAGGGTATAACCATTTAACATCTATTAGGAAAGGCTTGTATAAGATGCTTTTGTAATGGGAAAATGTGTCAAAACTAGCTTTACCGTGATAGTTACCAATACCGCTTTCACCTACACCACCAAATGGTAAAGATGAGACAGCAACTTGGATGACTGTGTGATTGATACACACTCCTCCAGATGAAGTTTGCTGACATACTTGCTTTTGGAGGTTTTTGTTTTGGGAAAATAAGTATAAAGCTAGGGGTTTTGGTCGAGAATTAATTAAAGCGATCGCTTCACTAATATCTGTGTATTCAATCACAGGCAAAATGGGTCCAAAAATCTCCTCCTGCATCACTGCATCTGTTAAGGAAACTTGATCAATCACTGTCGGAGCAATATAAGACTCTGAAGAATTACTTTCTCCACCAACTATAATTTTACCATCTTTTAAGAAATTAACCAACCTGTCAAAGTGTTTTTGATGAATAATTCTGGCATAATCTGGACTCGTTGCCGGATTGTCACCATAAAATTCTTTGAGACATTTTTGGATAGCAGCTAACAAATTAGCTTTGATTTTTTTATCAACTAAAAGATAATCAGGTGCAATACAAGTTTGTCCTGCATTCAGAAATTTGCCCCAGGTAATACGTCTGGCAGTTTGTTCAAGATTGATGTCAGAATCGACAATGCAAGGGCTTTTACCGCCTAATTCCAAAGTAACTGGGGTGAGGTATTTTGCAGCAGCTTCCATGACTATTTTACCCACTGCTGTGCCACCAGTGAAAAAGATATGGTCAAACTTTTCTGCTAATAGTTGTTGACTTGTTTCTACACCTCCTTCTAACACTGCTATATAAGCTGGATCGAAAGATTTGCGAATGATTTGTGCTAAAACACGAGAAGTATGAGGTGCGAGTTCTGAAGGTTTGATAATTGTACAGTTGCCGGCTGCGATCGCACCCACCAATGGTGAGATAATTAGTTGCAATGGATAGTTCCAAGGACCAATAATCAAAACCACTCCCAAGGGTTCGGGATAAATTCGTGCCGATGCAGGGAAAAAGTCCAGAGAAACTGGTACTTTCTTAGGTTTAGTCCAATTTTTAATATCTTTGACTGCTGAATCAATTTCCTTATATACTAAAATTTCTGTTGCATAAGCCTCAAATTCTGGTTTCTTTAAATCTGCTTGCAGTGCTTCGATAATAAGTTGTGTATGCTCGATTATTGCTTGTTTGAGAGTTTTTAATTGGGCAATGCGAAAATCAATACTTTTGGTTTCTCCTGTTTGAAAAAACTCGCGTTGTTTGCGGATAATATCAACGATGGATAAGTTAGCAAGCATGTTTTTGTCTGGAATAAATTAATAGGTAAATACACGACGCTCATTCAATCGGCAAGAGCCTAGCTCGCAGGTCGCAAAATTTTTCTCCCACCAGTGCAGCATAATTGTCACCTTTAGCACCCAATCTTGATGATTGTACCCTAAGTGCTGTGCTTTATCCAAAATCCTTTGTTTGCAAGTCTTTTGAGACTTAACGGGAAAAGTCAGGTGGCAAAACCGAGTTGAACAGTAACTTAAAATTATTAGTCCGCCTAGACGGACTTTGTTTGTATAGCCGCGACTTTTAGTCGTTCGTGCAAAATTTAGGACACTATTAACGATACCCAAAAATCTCTGAAAATGCTGCCACAATATCAAGATAAAAGTTACCTTGCGCTGCCCGAAACAATTCAAATTTAGTTCCAGGGGCACCAAAAAATGGTCTGAGAAACCATCCTAATTGCATCCCTACAAAAGCATAAAGTAATAACCAGAATCTTAAAATAGTTGTGCGGGTTAGTTTTCCTACCTCATCTTGTTGAGAAAGTAACTGCATTCCTTCATAAAGAAACTTAACCCCAAATGCACCTGTGATACCAAAAACTAACACATTCAACAGCTTGAAAAATTGATAAGAATTTGGAGCCGTAATTATAAAAAACAGCGTAACTGGTGCCAAGCTGAATAACAAAACACTAATTACTGACACAGCTGTGAGTAATACGACAAAATGCTGTTGAATACTGCTACGGGAACCAAACAAAACATTAAAAAAGAACAAAGTTGGAAAACAAATGATGAGCGTTAATAAGTAAAACGCTGGTAGTTTAATCGCACCAGATAACGCTTGTGCCCAACTATGGGAGGCGCCAATAATTCCCCCATATATGGCAAAGAAAATAGAACTAGAAACAAACAAAGAAGTAGTTTTAGTTTGTAATCCCATTCCCTGACGAATTTCTTCGAGAAAATTTTGGCGATCGCGCAATAAGCTAATCAGAACAGTAAAGTGCTTGATTTGACGAGATTGTTTATGAAGCATATTAATTTGGTTGGTTGATAGTTGTTGGTTGTTAGTTGATACTTGTAAAAAAGTACTCTTAATCACTATCCATTAACGAAATCCTAAAAGGTAGCCAATAGCTTGAAGAATACTCAAATAAAAGTTGCCTTCCCTTTCTCGAAACAGTTGAAAAGCAGAATCAGGTGTGCCGAAAAATGGTCTGAGAGTCCATCCTAACTGACTACCGACAAAAGCATAAAGTAATAACCAAAACTGTAAAATTTTCTTGCGAGTATTGCTACCTTGATTATCTTGTTCTAAAACCAAGCTGGTTGCTTGATATAAAGAAGAAATACCAAAAAATCCAGTTAAAGCAAAGATAACTACATTTAACAAAATTAAAAACTGGTAATTATTAGTCGTTATCAAGAAAAACAGCGTGATTGGTGCAAAACTGAATAACAACACACTTGTTATTGAAACCGCAGTTAGCACTAATGCAAAATGCTGAGGAAAATTCCGCCTTGAGCCAAAAATAATATTAGAAAAATACAACGTCGGCAGACAAATTAGCAGCGTGATTAAATAGAGAGATGGCAATTTGACAGCGGAAGATAAAGCTTGCATCCAACTATGATATGCACCGATAATTCCGCCATAAATGGCAAGAAATATCGAACTGCAAACTAGTAGAGAAATGATTTTACTTGGTAATCTTGTTCCTTCGCGAATTTCTTCTAGAAATACTTGGCGATCGCGTAATAAACCAATTAGTACCGCAAAGTACTTTATCCCTTGAGATTGCCGTTCTATCATATTATTCTCACAAACCTTGTTGAAGTTGAATTTTTCCCAAAGCATCAATCAGAATAGTCACCACCAGAACCATATTTCCAAGCATCAGCTAAACGATGCCAATAATATTGCTGTTCTTTTGGCAACCTTTTTACCCACGGTTCTAGCATTGGACTTAGCCGAAAGAAAACAGAATATATACCTAAATTTCCATAATGCACCGTCCAATCTAGCAAACTTGTTAAACCCACTTGCGGTATGACTTTAGCAATCAATCCTGGATGTGCCAAACCTGTTTTTAAAAGTGTTTGCGTTAGTGCCGAAAACTGCACCACATCTTGCAAAAATGGCTTCATTACTGGTTTCCCTAACTGTTGCATTTCTTTAAAAACCACCGATAGTAATTGATTAATTTGATCGGGGGCAATTTTTTGATTTACACCTGCACTCATCGCCTTTTGAAACAGCCAAGTTACAGTTAAACTTGGCTGATATGGTTGTAGTATGGAAAGGGACTTTGCAGATAATTGATTTGTATCCAGCGCTTCATAAATGCCCAATGTTAAACGCTTTAAGTGACGCACCATTGCCCCAAAACCACCAAAACTTAACGGCGATTGATTGCCACTGCTATCTCCCACTGGTAGAATGCGATTCCAAGGAGTTTTTAGAGGACTTTGACGATAAGTGGGAAAGAAGCCAAACAGCGCTCTTTGCAACTTCAGCTGACTCAATGCCACACCCTGATATTCTGGCATTAAGTGAAGATAATCCTCAAAAAGAGCTTCTAAACTCAAGCGTTGTGGATGTGCATCCATGTAGGTAAACATGTAGGTGGTTCTGCCATCTTTTGCCGGGAAAGCTTCCCAAAAATACTGACATTGATTCTGCAAGGATGTGAATGATAACAACAAGTCACCAGAATCATTTTCCGGAAATCCTTTCGCACAACTTCCCACAACCAGACAAAGAGCATCTGGTTTTTTTCCTTGTCGTGCTTGCTGTGTAATCGGGGAAAGATGTCCCATCGCGTCAATTAACAATCTGGTTTGGAACTTGCTGCCAGCGTCTACCATCACACCATCTGGATGAACCACAGCTTCTGTAAATGGCGTATTTTCAAACAATTTACCGCCAGCGGCAAGAAATCGATCTTTTAAGGTATCCAGTAGATATACTGGATATACGCCGATATTCAGTACGTTTTCTACCCAGACTTCTGTACCACCTTGAAAGCTGACTCGTGCAGGATTATAAACGGTTGCGATCGCTTGATTTAATTCTCTTTCTGTCAGCAAATTTAATTCCAAAAATACTTCTAACTCTTTGCGAGAAATATTCCACTCTTGCTCTCTACCGCGCAAAATGGAGCGCTCAATCAATGCCACCCGCAATCCTTTCAAAGCTAAAGCACAACCAATTAAAATACCTAAAGTGCCACCGCAGATAACAACATCCCAATCTACAGCACCTAAAAACTGCTGACTTTCTTTGACTATTGTTGGTATAAATGCGTCATTTCCTCTCAGTGATGCTAACGTGCGATCGCTCCGACGCAATCCTTCCAAAACATTGCCCGGTAATTGTGAAAGTATCTCTTCGGTTAAAGACATAGTTATTACTTTTGATCGTATCTTTGCCTGATTCTACTTGATTAATTTTCTTCCTTGGTAATTAAATAAATAACCGTCTGAGGGTACTTGACTTGTGTAGGAAAATATGAAAATAATATTAATTTATCTGTGAAAATAATACTTCATCGCATCAAGCAGCCATCTATATAAGCCTTTGAAGTTGATTATTACCTATGAGCAAAACAAATGCCATCAACCAAATTAAAAAGTTTCTTCAGATGAGCTTTTAATTAAATTTATTTAAACAATTCGTAAAGATATGCTGATAAATACTATTTTCTTACCATAAGATATTATTGTATAATAGATTTACTAAATCGGAGAAAATGATTAAAAAGCTAGTACATTGTAACTAATTATATGAAAATAGCTTTTATCGTCGGGCAGTTTCCAGTTTTATCAGAAACGTTTATCCTAAATCAAATTACAGGCTTGATTTTGCGTGGACACAAAGTTGATATTTATAGTTATCCCACGGATGATATTCATAAAGTACATCCCGATGTAGAAAAATACGACTTACTAAAACACACTCATTATTATCCCCGTGTCCCCGAAAATTATTTTTGGCGCTTGATAAAAGGTCTAGAATTAGTATTTAGGCATTTTTCCAAAGCTCCTTTATTGTTCATGCGATCGCTTAACATTTTTAAATATGGCAAACGATCTGCTTCCATGAGGTTATTGTATGCGATCGTACCTTTATTAGATAGCGAAGCATACGATATTATTCATTGCCAGTTTGGGATGTACGGAATTGATGGAATGATTTACCGTGATATTGGCGCCATCAAGGGAAAGTTAATTACCTCATTTCGTGGTTACGATATCAGTTGGTATGTAAAAGAATCCGGTGAACAAGTTTACAACAAATTATTTGCCAAAGGAGATTTTTTTCTGGCAAACTGCGAATTTTTTAGACATCGAGCCATTAAACTTGGTTGTGATGAACAAAAAATTATTGTACATGGTTCGAGTATAGATTGCAGTAAATTTACATTTAAAATACGACATCCCCACCCTGACGGCAAAATTCGCATAGCCACAACGGGTAGACTTGTCGAAAAAAAAGGTATAGAATACAGTATTCGCGCCGTTGCCAAACTAAAAAATATTCATCCAAACATTGAATATAATATTATCGGCGATGGATATTTAAAAGAACACTTACAACAGCTTATTGAAGAACTGAGTGTTACCCAACAAGTCAACTTACTTGGGTGGAAAAATCAAAAAGAAATTATTGAAATTTTAGATAAAACCCATCTATTTATCGCTCCAAGCGTAACCGCTGAAGATGGAAACCAAGATGCACCCGTCAACACATTAAAAGAGGCAATGGCGATGGGTTTACCTGTGATAGGAACTCTACACGGTGGTATTCCCGAATTGGTAAAAGATGGACTTTCTGGTTTTCTTGTACCAGAGAGAGATGCTGACGCCATATCAAAAATGGTAAGCTATCTCATTAAACATCCAGAAATTTGGCAAGAAATGGGTTCATCTGGTCGTGCTTATGTAGAAAAGCACTACGATATCAACAAGCTCAATGATGAATTAGTAGAAATCTACCACCAAGTGACAACTAATAATTTACAAAGTCAAGAATCTCTATATGCATTAGTAAATCCTAAATCCGCCAGTTTTTCATAAAAACGAAGTACAGCCATAAGCAAAATAGGTGCATTCTACATATATGTTTTTTACCAAAACCTGATTTAATTGTTTTCGCGAGGATTAATAAATGAATTTACACGCAATTGCCGACCCAGAAGTTACAATTATTGTTGCTCCAAGAGAGCGTTTTAGCTACACTCGTGAATCTTTAGAAAGCATTTACAAAAATACAGAATATCCATTCAAATTAATTTATGTAGATGGGAATTCACCATCTGATATTCGGCGTTATTTAGAAGAACAAGCTCGTGAAAAAAAGTTTCAACTAATTCGTACTGATTACTACCTCTCCCCCAACCGCGCTAGGAATTTAGGGTTGGGTCAAGTTAACAGCAAATATGTTGTATTTCTGGATAATGACGTCATAGTTACTCCAGGCTGGTTAAAGACGTTAGTCAATTGTGCAGAAGAAACCAAAGCTACCCTAGTTAGTCCTTTAATTTGTCAGAACCTCCCACTACATTCAGAAGTGCATTGTGCGGGTGGAGAATCTGGGGTAAAAGTGGAAATTAAAGGCAATATAACCAGATACAAAATAATAGAAAAAATTTATAAACAAGGACGAATGGTTGAGGATATTCTTCCTCAATTGCAAAGACAAAAAACCGGGCTTGCAGAGTTTCACTGCATGATTGTACGTACAGAAATATTTAAGCAAATCGGCGTGTTAGATGAGGGATTAATGAATACCAAAGAACACGTAGATTTGTGTATGCTTGTTACCGAAGCAGGTGGTTCCATTTATTTAGAACCCGAATCTCTGATTACATACGTACCGGGACCACCTTTAAAGTGGTCAGACTTACATTTTTACATGTTGCGTTGGAGCGATGCGTGGGAACTATCTAGCCTCAAACATTTACGGGACAAGTGGAATTTAACCGAAGACGAGTACTTTCAAAAAAAGTACGACACTTTAGGAAGAAGACGGCACTATACAATTATTAGTCCTTTAGTGAAAAGTTTTTTTGGACGGAGAATTTACCGCGCAGAGAAATTGTTAATTAAATTAGATCGTCTACTGAATCGTTATTTAAGCGATCGCTATGCTCACAAACATCTTCAGGGTATGCAAAATCAAGTTTCATCACAACCTGTGAAGTCCACAATCACGACTTCTCAAAGATAATGTACTTTCGCAATAGGTGATAAATTTTGAAGCCAAATAATACCCTTAAATCTCAGCTTTCTGAGGTTATTTATACACCCGAAAGTCTGCTTAAACATCCTTTAAAATTATTTCAACAAATGTGGCGAGATTTGTTAGCTTCTCGCGAACTTGCTCGACGCTTGATGGTGCGCGATATCAGCGCTCAATATCGGCAATCTTTTTTAGGAATAATTTGGGCTTTTTTACCGCCAATTTTCATGGCAACTGGATTTACTCTTGCTAGTAATGCTAATGTTATTAATGTTGGCAAAACTGATTTACCTTATCCAGCTTATGTCATGTTCAGCACTGCATTATGGCAAACTTTTGTTGAAGCTTTAAACGGTCCAGTGCAAGCGGTGACAGTTGCAAAACCAATGTTAGCAAGAGTTAACTTTCCTAGAGAAGCATTAATTTTAGCAAAGATGGGTGAAGTATTTTTTAACTTTGCGATCAAGCTGATTTTAATAGTAGCTTTGTTTATTTGGTTTCACATTTCCGTAAGCTGGACAGTAATTTTAACTCCAATAGCATTAATTCATTTGGTTTTCTTAGGGACATTTATTGGCATTTTATTAGCTCCATTCGCTGTTTTATATCAAGATGTATCTAAAGCTTTAACTTTATTTACAGGCTTTTGGTTGTTTTTAACTCCCGTAGTTTATCCAGTTCCTAACACCGGAATTTTTGGGTTTTTAGTAAACTTAAATCCCGTTACACCTCTATTAGTAACAGTGCGAGAATTAGCGACTACAGGAGTAGTTTCAGAACCTTGGCGATTTTGGATAATAAGTGTAATTACTATAGTTGGTTTGCTATTAACTTGGATTGGATTTCGTCTAGCTATGCCTTTTGTGGTTGAAAGAGTGAGTTCTTAAAAATGACTAATTTGATAGAACAAAACATTGCTGTTAAATCGAAAGATACTGATGTAGTTATTTCGGTTGAAAACCTTTCTAAAAAGTTTTGCAGAGATTTAAAACGGTCTTTATTATATGGTGTTCAAGATATTGCCACAGAATTAGTAGGAGCAAATCGAAAAAGCGAAACTCTTCGTCCAAAAGAATTTTGGGCATTGAATAATCTTAACTTTCAACTGCGACGGGGAGAAGCACTAGGGTTAGTAGGTTCAAATGGAGCCGGTAAAAGTACACTACTTAGAATTATTAGCGGTTTGATAAAACCTGATAGTGGAGAAGTGAAAGTTAGGGGAAGAGTGGCACCATTAATTGCATTAGGAGCCGGGTTTAATCCTATTCTGACTGGTCGAGAAAATATATATGCAAATATGTCAATTCTCGGTTTATCAACTAAAGAAATCGAAGAGAGATTTCCGGATGTGATAGATTTTGCCGAAATTGCCGATGCCATTGATGCGCCGGTACAAACTTATAGTTCTGGTATGGCTGCAAGACTAGGATTTGCTTGTGCAGTTCATATAGAACCAGATATTTTACTAATCGATGAAGTGCTAGCTGTAGGTGATATTAAATTTAAAATGAAATGCCACCGCAAGTTATCTAAAATGCGAGAAAAAGGTACAGCTTTTATATTAGTTTCTCATAATTCTCATAGCGTATTAAATATATGTGAAACTTCAGTATATCTTTCTAAAGGCAAGTTAATTGCTTCTGGAAGTACTGAAGCAGTAATTCGCAAATATGAAGAAGACTTGTGTTTAATTGGCACAGAAAATGCTTTAGGCAAGATGGTTTTGTCTGAAAAGCCAGAAAAAGAAAGTTTAGGTTTAGATATTGTTTCTCTTAGTTTTAAAGATGAACAAGGGAAAACAATAGACACGCTGTTTTCTGGTGAGTCTGCTTATTTATGCATCGAATGCAAAGCTTATAAGGAGGTGAAAAATGCAAATCTCGGTCTTTTAGTGACAGCGCTATCAGGAGAAAATGATCTGGTTTTATATTTAACATCTACTAGTGACAATGAAGAACTAACTGTACCTCCGGGAAAATCAGAAATCCAAATGTATATGCCTTACTGTTCTTTAATTCCTGGTGTATACAGCGCAAAAATCTACATTAGAAAAGGTGTTTATTCTTTTGATATTGTTGATTCTTTTAGATTCACTGTAAAAACAAACAAAACTATCAGCCGATGTTTATTTTATCAACCACGTAAATGGCAAGTTGTCAAGATAATAGAACCACATATGTAGAAACCCAGTGAGTGAAGGTGAAGTATACAGATAAATACTCTTGTTTAGATGTAATTCATCCAGATGATAAGCGCTAGATAACGCATAAAATTCAAGTTTCCAGGGTAATTCTACATATAGCATTTTAACGAGTAACCGACACAAGTGTAATGGTTGTGAAAGCTAGTTGTTTAATTATGTTGAAGGAAATAAAAATGGAAAAACTTGTTTCAGTAATAATACCCTGCTTTAATGCAGAAAGATGGTTGGCAGAAGCAATTGATAGCTGCTTGCAACAAACTTATCCAAACATCGAAATCATTGTAATTGATGATGGCTCAACTGACAATTCTTTAGAGATTATCAAAACTTATGGAAATAAAATTATCTGGGAAAGTCTGCCTCATCAAGGAGGAAATCATGCGAGAAATAGAGCTTTTGTTTTATCAAGAGGAGACTATATTCAGTACCTAGATGCGGATGACTATATTTTGCCGCAAAAAATAGAAAGACAAGTTCGTTTTTTAGAGGAAACCGGCGCAGATGTTGTTTATGGTGATTGGAGATATCAACATCATTATAATGGAAAAAGTTTCTTGGATAAAATACAAGTTACTGAAGCGCAAGTAGACATTTTGGAGTCATTACTAATAAATTGGTGGACAGCTGTTGCTTCTTTACTTTATAAAAGAACCGTAGTCATAAATAGTGGTGGATGGGATGAAAGTTTCCTAGCTGCCCAAGATAGAGATTTTTTCATGTCAGTGGTAATCAATGATGCCAAAGTTGTATATCAACCAGGTTGCTATTCAGTTTATAGACGATACGGTAATGTAACAGTTTCTAGTTGCTCTATAAGTTTATGGGTAAAAAGCCACTATTTAGTATTAGAAAAGGCAGAAAAAAAGCTATTAAACTTGAAAAAACTTTCCATAAAGTATCGCTATGCTTTAGCTAAATCTTATTTCGATTTGGGTCGAGAATCTTTGTTTTTTGACTATTCACAATACTTACGATATTTAGAAAAAGCTTTAACTACCTTTCCTGATTTTAAGGTAAATAATACAAAGGCAATTTATAAATTTGCTCAAAACATTTGTGGTTTTCGCCAAGCCGAAAAAATTGCTTGTCGTATCTTCTTTGTCAGAAGAATTGTCAATTCAATTAGCGATCGCATGTTTGACTCTAAAGGCAAATTTGGTATCATACCCTAGCAAATCACAACCTCGAACTAACTGTCAAGTAAAAATCCCACGTTTGTGAAAAACTTGGGAATGTCATTACCTACGTATTGTCCTTCTTTAAAACTTTAAACCGACACCACCCTGCACGGAGACAGCAGTGCCACCCCCATTGCGGTAAGCATCAAAGGCAATGATCGCATTGCCAAAAATTACCGCGTTACTATTCGGTACGACGTAATCAACTCCTGGTTGCAAAGCAAAGCTGATTTTATTACCCACAGGTGAAGGTGTATCACCACCAGCTAGCACCAAACCAGCACCCAAATAGGCGTCAGTTTGCCAATTTAAGGGCACGTCGTAGGAAACAGTGGGCACAACTGCTGTGCTTTGACCAATTAAAGCTTGGGCACGAAAAGAAACTGGAGTTTCTAGAAGCTTGTAGCGGACAGCAAGAACTCCGCCAATTTGACCACCGTCTGAAAGACCAACAGTCGGACCGATACCGACATAGCTACCATAAGCTACTTGAGCTTGCGCTGGTTGGGCAAAACTCACAAATAAACTACTTAGAACTACTGACACTAAATACGGAAGATGCTTCATTTTCCGACTCCTCATATCACTTTAAATTATCGATGTGAAGTTTGATCTTGACAAGACTTGTGTAAAAAATAGCAAGGGTTGCAACCTACAAGTGATGTTTTGTAGACAATTAATTTCCTAAGGTTAACATTCCCGAAGCCATATCCACTAACAAGCGACGAGTTTTTAACCACTGACGACCAAGTAAAACTTCTGACACTCCTTGTCCTACATGAACGGGAATGTCAAATTCATTTTCATCAATTCGGACTTTTCCGGCATAGATATCAAATTTAACTTCTCCTTTTGCCATTCGCATATCTCGTTCACCAACACGAGTCCAATCAAGTCCTTGTAAGTCTTGTTCATCAATTACCAGCCAGCCAGAGAAGCCTGTATCTAGCATTACATCAATTGGTAGTTCTAATTCATCAACAGTAATTAGTTTAATCTCGAAAAACAACTCGTCCCTTTCACCAAACCAGCCCTCAATCATATTGTTCCAGATACCCCAGTCTCATTAATCTGGAAGAGATAAAAAGGAGCGTTAGGATGCTTTTGACGACACATATTCATAACAGCAATTTCATCTTGATCAATGAAATAATCTCCACTATTTGGTTCAACAGTTATGTACCAGTTGTAGTGAGTTTTGATTAACTCTGGTTGAACGCTGTCGAAAATCGGTTTGCAGCGTTGATAAAATGCCTCACGTTCAGCTTCTCGTTTGGCTTTCTGTTCTTTCGTCCACTGAATTTCCGGGAATATTCTTCCTCTTCGTGCTGTGCGCGTCGGTTTTGCTTCGGTCATTGTTGTTTTATCAGTGTGTCTATTCTTTAATTTTTGCGTACTTTGGCTTTGTCTGCGTGTGGTGATGACAGATATTTATCAAATTTGATATGATGACTGTGCGATCGCTCTTTAATTTTTACTATTTATCCAATCATCTCCACCAGCTAATTGTTTGAGGATTCATAGCACGAAATGAGGCAAGTAATTATGTACAAAGATGAGGATAACTATTGGGTTGTAGAATGCCCAAGCTTGAAGGGATGTGTTAGCCAGGGTAAAACAAAAGAAGAAGCGTTGTCAAATATTAAGGAGGCTATAACAGGCTATATTGCTGCTTTGCAAGAAGACGGTTTGCCTGTTCCAGAAGAAAATTTTGAAGCGTTTTTGGTGGTTGTGTGAGCAAGCTACCTAGAATTTCGGGTAGGGAATGTATCAAAGCTTTGGAAAAGGTAGGATTTTATCAAAAGCGCAGAGAGAGCAGTCACATTATTATGCGAAGAGATGAGCCATTTGCCCAAGTTGTCGTTCCAGATCATCAAGAATTAGCCACGGGTACTCTACGAGCAATTATTAGAGATAGTGGTTTGAGTGTAGAGAGTTTATATCTTTGCTTTAGTGCGATCGCTATTGATGAATAAGACAGCAAATCAGAGTAATCTTAAAATATAATCCAATCAATCGGGCAATCCTATGAGGAAAGCAAGAGCGAATCGTGGTTTATCCAGAGATTCACAGTCGGTAAACCCACTATCAAGGGGACAGCAGCAAGCCCTAATTACTAACGCTTTACAAACCCAAACAGTAGCGAACCGCAGCTTCAACTTCAAGCATCTTAGTATTTGATATCTTACCACTTGGGTCAGCAGGAAAGCGAATTGCATCTAAAGAACGAATTTGAAAACACAGGAAAACAGTTTCTATAGATAACCCACTTTCACTTGGAGATACCCTTACATTAGTTGGATAATCGCGTTTAATATTTGTTCCTTTTGTACCCACAACTACAGTCACAACCAAAGGTAATTGATTTATAGCGTTTATAGATAACACTAAAACGGGTCGGGTTCCAGCCTGCTCTCTCCCCTCTACTGGATTAAGATTAACAAAATAAATTTGCCCCCGCTCAATGCTCACAGTTTTTCTAAACCATCTATTTCAGTAAGAGTAAATTCCTCATTAATGTCAGCAATTTCTGCTTGTATATCTAAATCGCTAGCCATTGCAGCTAACTGTTCATTCATATATTTTTTATCAATAAATTTATATGCTGTTAGCTTCTTTTCTTGCACTTGTCTTTTAATACGTTCTAGAAGCCATTCTTGTTCTTCTAGAGACAAAGTACGGATTGAACGCTCTATTTCTAATAAATGTGGTGATATCATATTGCCTTTGTGCTAACAACAGCCGATTTTATAAACATAATGTACCATCAGTCTCAGCTTTAGCCACACTGGAAATTTCAATGCGAGATTTCATGAACGGAAGCGCAGATTATACTTGCGACGTTGTTATAAAGCAAACTCATCAAAAGAACGAAACCGCGCTGCCTCAAAATCATCCAACCCACGCTGGATGCCTTCAATAGCTTCTTGGGAGTCTTGCGCTTCCCATTCCAAAGCGCTAGCCAGCATTTGGGCTGCAACAATACTTACATCCTGCCTGCTTTGTGCAGCGAGGAGAGTATATCCGTTTATGCATCTGAATTATCGGCTATTTGAATTTCTTGCTCGTATTGCGCGATCGCCGATTCAATTATTTCATTACTAACATCTGAAATATCGGATTTGGAATAAATTGTAGTGAGTATAATTCCTGACTCAGTTTTCAGATAATAAATGACTCGATAGCCTCCACTTTTTCCTTTTTGGATGTTGCTATTTTTGAGACGAACTTTGAAAACCTGATATTTAACTCCAGCAATTCTATCGCCAAGGATTTCACCTGTTTGAAGTTGGTCAATCAAGGGTTGGAGATCGGTACGAATTGAACGATAGCGTTTGGCAAGTTCTCGAAGATCCCTTTTAAAACGAGGTGTAAGAGCAATCTGAATTGGCGATGGTTCACTCTGCATCGATACCTGACCACATTTCTGAGAGGGGAATAGTTTGTCCAGTTAAAGCCTCGTGTAATCCTTGGCGAATACCTTCAATAACAACTTCTGTAGGTGTTTCATCTGGATCTGTTTCGTCATCTTCGGAAAGTAAGACGATAACACGAACGCGCTGTGGTTTGATGAATCCCAGCGATTTATCGAGCGTAAGTTGTCCACTCTCATTAATTGTCGCTGTGGTTTCAATTGCTTTCATAGATGGTGATAGTGTTGTTAAATATCGAGTCAATTCAACCTACTTCTAGTCTAGTGCAGCATAAGTGCCTTTTGGGCTTCTAGCTGGAAGCGGTTACTTATTTTATACTGGAGAACCTGAAGCTGGTGCTGCATTAAGTGGATCTGCTGTAGCAGCTTTTAGTATAAATAATAAAGTTTCTACGTTTCTATTAATTTTTATGATAAATTACTTTCCCAAAGGAGGTTCACGAACCGTTGCTTCTTTTGTTACTGGAATGTTTGGTTTTACAGCTATTCAGGCATTGAGACGCGGTTTTGATGAGTAAAAAATCTCATTTATACAATTTAGTATCTACAGTCTTAAGTCAAATTTTAAGTAGTGTAGAAAATTGTAAATTTTCAAACAAGAAATAAAAATTTAATTAAAGTTTTTCAACCGCATCAACGGACATTGGTCGTAAAATAAAAATTATGGAAACCAAAACAATTACAATTCGTGTTGATGCCGAAGTTGCTCAAGCCTATGAATCGGCTTCTGAAGACGAACGACGAAAGCTAGATGTTCTACTCAACCTTAAGTTGCGTGAAGTGACACGCAATAAACGACCTCTTGAGGAAATTATGGATCAAATTAGCCGCAATGCACACAACAGAGGCTTAACTCCAGAAATTTTGGATTCGATTTTGAATGAGCCATAGAACTCGCTTTGAACGGAAAAGCGAGTTTTATAATTACTGGAGACGAGGATTTGCTTGAGTTAAATCGGTTTAGTGGAGTCAGGATATTGAAGCCAGATGAGTTTCTACAGGTGTTTGAGGACAAAGATTTGTAGGAAAAGGAAGAATAATGAAACTGCAATTAATTTATCGTAGAGACGTAGCATTGCTACGTCTCTACAAATACCTAAACGCTCATCTCTAACATCCGCTGCATCGGACGCAAGGCTGCTAACCGTATCTCTTCAGACATCGTAATTTCCGGCGATCGCTTCTTCATCGCCAAATACAACTTCTCCAGCGTATTCAACCGCATAAACGGACACTCGTTGCAATTACAATTATTCATCGGCGGTGCGGGAATAAACTGCTTGTGCGGTGCTAATTTGTGCATTTGGTGAATGATTCCTGGCTCTGTAGCCACGATGAATTCTTCTGTTGGACTTTCTTGACAATATTTGAGTAAAGCCGCTGTAGAGCCAATAAAGCTGGCGTGGCGCAATACGGAAGTTTCACATTCTGGGTGAGCGATCGCCTCCGCTTGAGGATGTGTTATTTTTAACTCCACCATCTTCTTCTCAGAGAAGGTTTCATGCACAATACAACTTCCTTGCCACAGTACCAAGTCTCGCTTTGTTTGTTCCATCACATACCGTCCCAAGTTGCGATCGGGAGCAAAAATAATCGGCTGTTCCTTCGGTATCTGCTGCACTATTTTGACGGCGTTGGAACTAGTGCAGATAATATCACTCATCGCCTTAATTTCGGCAGAGCAGTTGATGTAAGAAATCACCAAATGTCCGGGATGAGCAGCTTTAAACTCTGCGAAATCCTGCGGTGGACAACTATCAGCTAAAGAACAACCAGCAGTCAAATCTGGTAAAAGTACCAATTTGTCAGGATTGAGAATCTTTGCCGTTTCTGCCATAAAGTGAACACCAGCAAAGACAATTACATCAGCATTAGTTTTAGCTGCTGCATTTGCCAGTTGTAGTGAATCGCCAATAAAGTCTGCGATATCCTGAATATCTGGCTCTTGATAATAATGCGCCAAAATTACCGCGTTGAGTTCTTTTTTCAGACTCTCAATCGCAGCAAATAAATCCCGTGGTAATGCACCCAGTTGGGTGTTTTCTCGTTGAGCAAGTGCAGTGTTAAACACAGTTAGGAGTTGCTAAGAGATGCAAGTAATTGTCTTGTAGAATTAATTATAGTAGTTTTTACCAAAAATAGAAGGAGGATTACCCACCTTCTTTGCGAATGTGCCAAAATAAGCTTGAGTTTCCTATGCTGGTAAGAAGATGGCAAGGAAGATGGCATGAGCAGTCAGAAAAAAACAAGAATGGTGAAAATAGCTGTAGTCGGAGATGTTCACGACCAATGGGAAGAAGAAGATGGAATTGCGCTGAAACATCTGGGTATTGACTTAGTGCTGTTTGTAGGCGATTTTGGCAATGAGTCGGTAGATGTGGTGAAAGCGATCGCACGAATTGACATCCCCAAAGCTGCGGTGATGGGAAACCACGATGCATGGTACTCGGCAACTGATTGGGGACGCAGAAAGTGTCCTTACGATCGCACTAAGGAAGATTGGGTACAGCAACAACTCGATTTGTTGGGTGAAACGCATGTTGGTTACAGTAAGCTGGATTTTCCCGATTTGAATTTATCTGTGGTGGGGAGTCGTCCCTTCAGCTGGGGTGGACCGCAGTGGAAATATAATGATTTTTACGAAGAAAGGTATGGAGTGACGAGTTTTGCTGAATCTAGCGATCGCATTGTGGCGGCAGCAAATAGTGCCGCTTATGAGACAATTATTTTTATCGGTCACAATGGACCTGTTGGTTTAGGCGATCGTCCTGAAGACCCTTGTGGTAAAGATTGGGAACCAAAAGGTGGAGACTTTGGCGATCCAGATTTTAGTGAGGCGATCGCCCAAACTCGCGCTGCGGGGAAAGTCATTCCTTTGGTAACATTTGGTCATATGCACCACAGTCTGCGATACACAAAGAAAATGCTGCGAAAGTCCCTTGTAGCTAAAGAAAACACGATTTACTTAAATGCAGCGACTGTGCCGAGGATTGTACAAAATAATAGCGATAAACTGCGTAATTTCTCTATAGTCATCTTAGAAGCGGGGGTTGTTTCCCAAGTCTCTTTGGTTTGGGTTGGCAAGGATTTCACCGTTGCTTCAGAGGAAATTTTATATGAACAACCCAATCAAGTAGTGCAAACTGCGTAAATCATGATATAGTGCAGTATGTCTGTCTTAGCTGACAGTCTACCTGGAGAGGTGGCAGAGTGGTCGAATGCGCTCGACTTGAAATCGAGTGAGCCGAAAGGTTCCGTGAGTTCGAATCTCACCCTCTCCGTTGAATTATTTGTAAACTGAGAGTAATTTTTCGATGTTTTGGCTTTTTAGAACGAAACTTTGATACAGGTTTTTTCACAACTCTGGGGTTATTACGTGAAACTCGTTCAGTTAATAACGTATCTAAAATCTCTAGGGTTAGCCAATCGAAAAAAAAGGGAATTGTTCTGGTTGTAAACGTTGAAACTTAGGAATGGCACGACGGATGACTCGTAATGCTCCTGTAAAACCCAGGCGTAATGGTGGAACCCCGGCAGTAGTTGCAGCTTGAAACATTAACACCCTAAGACCAAATACTCATTGCTATTACCAGACTGACCACTAATTGGGCTGGTAGCGATAGCCTGCGTTCCTCTTCAGTTTTGGTGTTATATCATGTCCGGTAGTATGACCGTAATAAAATCTCTATAGAGACTTCACATGTAAAGTCTCTGCATTATAGGAGAACTCTTGCATAAATATTTTGTGGTACAATTGAGGGTTGCTTTTCCCTCTATTTGAGGTGGTGAAAATATCATTAACATACCAAGCTTTTTGATTGAGTATTATCAGGCGATCGCTAGCTAAGGTTTGACGGCTTACTCCAGTCATGCGCTTAAATTTTTTCGCAGTCAGGTGTTTAGCTTTCTCTATTTTCACTGCTCTTCAAAGTCCTAATCGCAAATTGCCAAACTCTTTATTATACCACAAAACACTTTTGCAAGAGTTCTAGGTATTATGGGTAAGCTCCCGGACATGATATTAGCGATCGCCTGTTCGATGGCAAAAGCTGGAATCGCTATCTCGATTGCTTTCAGTACGTCACTACTTTGTATATCTGGAGACACCAATGAGAAATCTTTGAGATGCGCCACACGCTCATTTTCATTATTGGGACAATGCTCACTTTACAAGATTTTCAGCCTTAACTGAACCGTATTGGGATAAAAAGTTAGCTCTTGTATGGCATCCAGACAGCAAAACTTGCCTCATGTAATTAATTACATGAGGCAAATTGTTTAATTATAAAACCTGGCATAGAGCTATTTTGGCGTAGGGCTACCCCTAGACTATCGTCGCCGCAGCAGCGTTTCACCTCTGAGTTCGGGAT
>JAESGE010000053.1_pt1 | contig 181690 bp, 160 predicted proteins | sample 9269601 | NCBI WGS metagenome assembly JAESGE01 (sample SAMN14515569, study PRJNA621662) | algae metagenome | isolation source: Tolypothrix brevis GSE-NOS-MK-07-07A and co-occurring heterotrophs from wet... | place: USA: Grand Staircase Escalante National Monument, Utah | collected 2006-04-16
CCTCCTGGAGCCCATCGGAAACATACCGCCAGCCGAAGCCGAAGAGCGGTACTACGCCATGCTGGACGAACCAGCCATGGCCGCATAACTTAAGCAAATGGCCTCCGGCAAACCCGGAGCGGTTCAGCGGCTATGTGAGGAGGTCCATCTCAACCTCGCCTATCGCTGGTTCTGCCACCTTGGACTGGATGGCAAAGTTCCGGATCACTCCACTTTCTCGAAGAATCGTCATGGCCGGTTCCGGCAAAGCGACATCCTGCGTCTTATGTTCGAGACGGTGGTGGAACGCTGTCTTGCCCAGGGACTGGTTGGTGCGGAAGGATTTGCGGTTGATGCCAGCCTGATCGCGGCCGACGCCAACAAGCAGCGGTCGGTGCCCGGTTCGGAATGGGAGGCCAAAGAAGATGCTGGCCGCTCGGTACAGGAATATCTGGCCGTTCTCGACGATGCTGCTTTCGGCGCGGCCTCACCAGTGACGCCGAAGTTTATCTCCCCGTCCGATCCGGCCGCCCAATGGACCGGTGCCCACAAAGGCCATGCCTTCTTCGCCTATGCCACCAATTATCTGATCGATACCGATCACGGCGTCATTGTGGATGTGGAGGCGACACGGGCAATCCGTCAGGCGGAGGTTGGGGCATCCCGTACGATGCTCGACAGGACCGAGAACCGCTTCGGCTTGCGGCCCGACTACCTCGCGGCCGACAGTGCCTACGGCTCTGCCGACAACCTCGCCTGGCTGGTCAAAGAGAAGGAGATCGCACCGCACATTCCGGTCTTCGATAAGTCAAAGCGGACGGACGGCACCTTCTCGCGTTCCGACTTCACCTGGGACGCTGAGAAAGAGCAGTACCTTTGCCCTGCAGGAAAGGAACTGAAGCAATTCCACCGCACCTATGACCCACCCAGATCGGGAATCACGGCCGAGGGGACTCGGCTTTACCGTGCCAGCAAGAAGGATTGTAATCAGTGTGAACTGAAGCCTCGATGCTGCCCGAACATGCCTATGCGCAAAGTACCGCGCGATCTCAACGAGGATGCACGCGATGTAGCCAGAGCGATTGCCAAGACACCTGAATATGAGCAGTCACGGCATCGTCGAAAGAAGGTCGAAATGCTCTTCGCTCACCTCAAACGCATTTTGCGGATGGCACGGTTGCGGCTTCGAGGACCATGTGGCGCGAGAGACGAATTCCTGCTCGCGGCAACGGCACAGAACTTGAGGAGGCTGGCCAAACTCAGGCCTCAGATGCCGCCATGCGGTGCCATTGCCGCCTGAGGGCGGCATCGACCTGTACCCTGCCGCCAAGGCGCGGGGCAGATCGCAGCATAGTTCAGCGTCCTAAAAACCAAGGAAGCATCCTAGCGGATAACCCGTCGAGTTTTTCAACGAAATCGGCGCACAGGCGCCATGAAACCGCCACTGATAAATGTCCGCTTTCGAGCACCTTTGCGGATGCCGTCAATGTCCGAAATGGTGGAGGGTTTCGGGTGCCGTCAGGCGTACGAAAGCCTTTCATGCAGGAACCCGCGGTCTGCACTTGTTGAGCTATGGGGTTTTCTGGATTGGCGCCTCTGGCGGGTGGGCGATCGCCACGACCATTGTCAGTCCGGGCGGGTCCCGAGTGATAGTTTCCAGTGAGGTTGCGAAGGCTTTCCAGGTGAGTGGAAACATGTTCGTCGTGCTGGACGCCCTCATCACGGGTGCAGGCGCAGGCCGTCCCGTTGGCCTGCTCTGCTGTGAGTAGACCATATGAATGGATCGGCCATGCCGGGTCATGACGCATGCGATGATCAACCGGCTCGGCGAGTTCATGGCCGACTATCCGCTTGGCGACCACGTCAAATGGGCCGCCTACTACAATGCCCTCCTGGAATTCGAGATCCGCCGGCGCAATTTTCGCGAGGCCGAGGCGGCGGCAGCACGCGCCTTGATCTATCTAGGCAAGATGGGTGGCCAGCCGCTGCTGGAATTTTTCATCCATCTGCATCAGACAGTACTGCGCCTGATAAGCGGCGACACCCTTCTGGCCCGTCGCGCTGCCAAGGATGCGCGCAGCAAGCTCGAGCAGGTCCCGCATGATGCGAAACCGGAATTCCGCATGTTACGCTTGGCCGAAGCCTGCATAGCCTACGAGGCTGGGCGTCCACGTGACCTCGTCGATTTTGTCCAGACAGACTTCGACAATTTCTCGGCAGCCGAAATCTGGCCGAGCCTGATGCAGTTCGCCCTGCATTATGCCTCGCAGGTTCTCGCTGATCACTTCCCGATGACCATCCGTCCGGGCTTCCTCGACGGGTTGTGGATCCATCTGTCTGAGCGGCTGCAATTTCATGCGATGATGGAAGTCCGCACCGCCATAGCCTACCAGAACGTCAATCGCTGGGTAGACGCGCAGTCCACCCTGACTGCGATCCGCATGCCGATGGGTCGAAACTGGGTGGAGAGCGCCACAGACGAACTGGCACGGCTCACCCGCCGTGACGACATTTCCTACGCCATGGCCTGGATCCGCGATGCAGTCCATCTCTGGGCTCCGCGCTCCTATCTGCCGCGCCAGATCGATGCCTTGATCAGCAATCCCTATGTGACGAACCGGGAGAAAGTGGCCCTGCTTCTCTGGCACAGCTATACCGCCCATCAGCGAGGTGATAGCGCCACCGCACGGTCGCGCCTTCTGTCGGCGCTTGAGATGTCGACCCGTCTCGGCTGTAACGGCGTCCTGTCAGAGGAACGCATCTTTCTGTCCCCGCTTCTCAACGATCAGCGCATCCGCAGCTTCATTGAGACCTCCTCGGATGTGCGCGTCGCTCTGTCGATTTTCGCCGCATCGGTCAACTCGCCGCAGGCGCGTGCGCTCAATGGCGGCCTGTCGCAGCGGGAAACCCAGATGCTGCAGCTGATCGCCAGCGGCATGCCGAACAAGCGCATTGCCAGCACCCTCAACATTTCCGAGGTGACGGTAAAATTCCACCTCGGCAACCTCTTCCGTAAACTCGGATGCAACCGCCGCGCCGAAGCAATCCGCGCGGCAACGGCGCTCGGATGGCTCTGAATTCCATGTTGCCATAGCCGGCCACTTTTAAACGCCTCGCTCCAAGTACGAGTTTGTGATTCACTATCTGCATTCATTTGCAGGGGTGGATTGATTCAACTTTTCAATCAGCGCGACCCAGGAAGTTGTCAAAGCGAGTGTGAAATCGTGGACACAGCTTTCCTTTTGATGGCGATGTATCCCGGCCGACCAATTATACCGGCCGACGAAGAGCTTCTTCGGGCTGACAACCGACACGTTTGTTCGCAAGGTTTCGGCCGGCGACATCGCCCTTCCCCTTGTTCGCATGGAGGCTTCGCAAAAATGCGCGAAGGGCGTGCATCTCACTGATCTGGCGGCCTATCTTGACGAGCGTCGCACAGCTGCATTGAAGGAATGTAGAAAGCTTCATGGAAAGGGGCGAAGGAGTTTTCTGGCCTGATCGAACCTTGTGTTCATGTACTTTCATTCTACCCGTAAAGGCCCCTTGAAAGTAAGTAATATTTCAATTACTTTTACATTGGTTCATGAGTAGGAGAATCCCATGCCTTCCCTTGCGGTCACGATGAAAGGGCAAATCACGTTGAAGCGGGATTTGCTGGTGCACCTTGGCATCAAGCCAGGCGAGCGGATCGAATTCGACAAACTGCCGGGGGGGGAGCTGCGGGTCAAGGCCGCGCGGCCTTCCGGCACGATCGACGCACTTATTGGCCGCCACGCCGGTAAGGCGAAGAAGGCGTTGACCATCGAGGAAATGAACGAAATCGCGGCAGCGGGTTGGGCCGGCGAGGAATGAAGGTCTCCGTCGATACGAATATTCTTGCGCGAGCGGTTCTGCAGGATGACGTACAGCAAGGACAAGCTGCGGCGAATCTCCTCAAAGAGGCCTCACTAATCGCGGTTTCCCTGCCAAGCCTGTGTGAGCTCGTCTGGATACTGCGCCGCGGTGCGAAACTCTCGAAAGAGGATGTTTCACAGACGATGCGCGATCTGCTCGATGCGGGCAATGTCGTGATGAACCGGCCAGCTGTCGAGGCTGGTTTGGCGGTTCTTGAGGCCGGCGGCGATTTCGCAGATGGCGTAATCGCCCATGACGGTGCCTGGCTTGGCGGCGAGTGTTTCGTATCTTTTGACAAGCAAGCCGTCGAGCTGGTGACGCAACAGGGCCAATCAGCTCGCCTCCTCGCCTGAGACTGTCATACATCACCAGCGGCTAGGAGAAGGGACGTGCCGGCCTCTTTTGTTTCCTTGTAGCTTGCAACGCCCTGCCTCAACCTGAAGGCGGTTTTTCTCCGGAGTCGTAGACAGGCTTCGGCAAGATCCAGAAAGCGATCGCAAGGCGCGATGACGATCTCGCCAGCAGGATCGTCACAACGGCGGGTGACGTCACCGTTTCCACCAATCTCGGCCCCTAGCTCAGCCGGCGCGGGTTGTTTGCGCGGGACGCGATGGCAGATACGATCTAGGATGAGAAAATCGCCTCAACCCAGAAATGGACTTTTGGTCCTGCGGGACAACATATCGAACTCGGCATCGCAGAGATGAACCTGTTCGTGCTGCTGGGGGCAGCCGGGCTGTCGCATTCGCTGTTCGGGGAAAGGCTCATCCCGATCGCGACAGTCTATGATCCGTTTGTCGCCCGCGGTCTCGATGCGCTGAATTACGCCTGCTACCAGGATGCCCGCTTCATGATCGTCGGCACGCCGTCGGGCGTAACGCTGGCGCCGGAGGGGGGCGCGTATCAATCCTGTGCCGCGAACGTTGAGCTTGTCAAAAGCCTCAGCGCGGATGTGGTCATCGACTACAAGACGAAGGACTTCGAACGGGTGCTGTCCGGATACGATCTGGTGCTCAACAGCCAGGATGCCAAGACGCTGGCAAAGTCGCTGAACGTGCTGAAGCCGGGCGGCAAGCTGATCTCGATCTCCGGCCCACCGGACATCGCTTTCGCCAAGTCCCTGCGGCTGAACCTCGTCCTGCGCCTTGTCATGCGGATGTTGAGCCGGGGTGTTCTGAAAAAAGCAAAGAGCCGGGGCGTCGACTATTCCTTCCTCTTCATGCGCGCGGAAGGCCAGCAACTGCGTAAGATTGCCAAGCTGATCGGCGCCGGCGCTATCCGTCAGGTCGTGGACAAGGTGCTTCCCTTAGCTCAGACGCCACACGCCTTCGCCTATGTCGAAACCGGACGCGCCAAGGGGAAGGTGGTTGTTTCCGGTTCGCGATGAGCGTCTCGCCAGCGGTAGGTCAATTCCTTTGAAGATTGATGCCCGCTTCCATGGATCTTGCGTCAGGAGCAAACAGTCTCCGTCCGGCCCTACGGCTACATTCGCTTCTCCTGGAAGCACCAATCACAAACTTTGAGAAATAGTGGTAATTGGTACACGAATGTCCACGTAAAAAATTGTTTTAAAAAGGAAAATAGCGCCTATCCGTCCAGTCGATCACCGGATCAGGATAGAAAGCGTGGCGGCGGTTAACTGAGCGCGCTTTATCATGTTCGTAGATATGAAAAACGGAACTTGATCCGGCACTGCATTGCTTTGGCCCAGTAATAGTTAAGAACGGAGCACGTCTATCCCGCCAGTTATAGTTGACATTTCGTTAAAGATATGAATTTCATGTTGCATTGCAATGTTTGACAAGCTCCAGTGTGGACCACCCATGAAACTCGAACTTTTTGCCGTCGCGGTCGCCTTGGCGCTATCATCCCCCGCAGTGGCGGCTACCACCTATGATGCCGTCGACTCAAGCACCAGCATTCCTGCGCCAAAGAGCATTATCGATGTGGTTTACCCGAGCCTTTATGCCAACTGGCTAACCAGCTGGCAGACCGCTTATGAAGATCTGTACGGAAGCTGGTCCATGTCCGGTGATGCGGCGAATTTCTCAACCAGCTTCACTTCGACGATCAGTAGCCTTGTCGGTGCCCAGTCGCAAAGCTTCGTCTATTCGATTAACAAGCTTTCAGGCACTGGTGCCTCGACGGTTTACAGCACTACAGCGAGTTACCAGACGGCAGTCGCCGTGCAAGCTGTTCCTGGCCCCGAGGCGGGCGCCGGTATTGGCGCGCTTGCGCTTGGTGGCATGGCATTGTGGATGAAACGCCGCCGTATGAACGACGCTCAGACCGCGTGATCTCCCCGATACTACGCGGGTTGAGAGGAGGCTCTCTTCTGGAGAGCCTTCTTTTTTGTCGGCAAGACCTAGCGACATTAACGCGAGAAAGTGATGCCCTGGTGGATGTCAGAGATGACTTTCACCCTGGTCACGAAGTTCGGTCACCGAAGCCTTCAAGTGAATCCCAAGGGTGGTCATCATATTCAGCGCCATATCTAGCGGCGGGTTCGCGTGTCCACGCTCGAACTCCGAAAGCCATTTCTGAGAATAGCCCGCCAAGCCAGAGGCGCGTACTTGTGAAAGTCTTTGGCGCTTGCGCTCGTCTTTGACAATTTTTCGAATGTCGTCGACCGTGTGAATATCCATAACCGGGACCGATCAGTGCATCAGTGGAATGTGCCGTGTTATCTTGAGAGCAACATCGGCTGCAATCAATGAGGTATTCAGGCGTAAACATCCGTCTCGGATTGCCGCCCCACAACCAGCACGATAGATTGGACTTCCAGCGGCGTCGCATGAATGCGCAATCAGGCAACAGATACTCCATGCTGGGTGCCAATTTGCATCCAGAGCTCCGTCACAGGCTTGCGTCATTCTGTTCGTCGCGGATTGAAGCGGGCTGGTGGCAGTTGCCCGATCTTATTTCAGCAGTAGCTATGATAGCCAATGGACTTTTTCCCACGCTGATGCTTCACTTCAATTGTAGTGGCAGTGGTATAGTCGAGTGGCCTGAGGAGGCATATGATGGCTTACGAATGGAACGAAGCGAAGAACCGTCAAGCCTTTGTTGTCAAAATCATCTGCGCCTGTGGTGCCGCAGTGGTAACCGCCGGCATACCTACATGGATGGTTGTGGAAGCGATGATCCGCTAGGTCGAACGGCGAGAGCAAACCACAAAACTGCGTTCCATGATCAGCTCTGTCGCCGATTGAGAAAGCCAAAGCACATGGATCGTGGACATCCTGCAACCCATGATTTGGTTTGAACACTCCAGCTCAGTGACTGACTATTAGAGCAACTAGCCCGATGCTGCCGATCACGATCCGCCACCAGGCGAACGGCGCATAACCACGCTTCGAGACAAAATCCAGCAAAGACCTGACCACCAGCAGCGCCGTGACAAAGGCTGCCACGAAGCCGATCGCAATGATCGTGCCGTCGTCGAAGCTCAGCGCATCGCGGTTCTTGTAGAGATCGAGCGCAAAGGCGCCGGCCATGGTCGGCATGGCGAGAAAGAACGAAAACTCGGCCGCGGAACGCTTGTCCGCCCCGAGCAATAGCGCACCCACGATGGTCGCGCCGGATCGCGAGGTGCCGGGGATCATCGCAACACACTGGCAAAAACCGATCTTCAGGGCGAGCGACAGCGGATATTGCGTGACGTCGGTATATTTCGGCGTCAAAGGCTGGCGATCGATCCACAAAAGCACAAACCCGCCGAGGATCAGCACGACACAGATCAGCATCGGCGTCTCGAACAGCACGGTCTTGATGAAATCATGCGCCAGCGCGCCGATGACGGCGGCCGGCAGGAAGCCGATCAGCACCGCCATCACGAAACGGCGGCTTTCAGGGCTGGACGGCAGCGACAGCGCAATGCCGAGCAGCTTGGTAAAATAGACACTGAGGATCGCCAGGATCGCGCCGAGCTGGATCAACACGGCAAATGTGTTGCCCGGTGATTCGAAACCGAGGAAATGGCCGGCGAGAAGAACATGAGCCGTCGAAGAAACGGGGATGAATTCCGTCAGACCCTCGATAAGCCCGAGCACGAGGGCGCTGATGATGGATTGGTCTTCCATGGAACCTCTTTCAGGGTGGGTTCAAGGCAATACTTCTTCGGCATGGAAGATAGACGCGACGATGCGTTGATCGCTATGCATTTTCACGAACCTACAAAAAAGAGGCCCCACGAAGGGAGCCTCTTCTCAAATCAAAGCCCATACCGCAAGAACTACGCGTTTGCGCTTTCCTTGCGACGACGGTTGATCCAGAAAGCAAGCCCACCCATGGCCAGAGCACCAAGGCCAGCACCGGCTTCGGGACCTGGAACGGCAACCGTTGCGCTGAGCGAGACATTGTCGACAGCGACGAAGCTCACCAGCGAGCTGCGTGCGCGTCCGCTGAAGATCAGATCGTAGATGCCGCTGCTTGCAACGTCGAAGGTAAACGACTTGGCTCCGGCAATCTGGGAACCTGTGAAGATCTCACTGAAATCACCCAGCGAAACAGCAAGTGTCGACGCCGATCCATTGAAAAGACCGTCAAATGCCAAAGTATACTGGCCAGCTGCGAGGTAGAAACTCTGCGTCAGCCAGTTGGCCCCTGCGAGGCCAGTATCCACCACACCTCTATCGGTCGCGTTGGAAAGGACCCGATTGACCCCACTCGAGAAAGTCCAGTCGCTAAGGCCACCAGTAAAGCTACCATTGGAAACTGCTTCCTGGGAATTTGCACTCGCTGCAGCAAGAAAGATCCCAGCCGCTAAAATTCCAGTCTTAAAATTCATACTTTCCATCCCCACTACCGTTAATGATCGGTAAATACGGAGAAACGTTGCGCAAGTCTACACGCCATGGATCTTATTTCCCCAAATACAGTTAAATGCACCAACAAAGGAGCCAAGCTGTACCATTCTGAAACATATTCTATTGCAATAAAGCTGCCCACCATGGCCGGGCGCATTTATCGCGTGTTTTTGCCCGCAAGCGAAGACATGCCACCTGCAGAATTTGTGCTGCGCAAACGACTGTAGCGGGCGACCAAACTGCTGACCAAGGCAGCGCAGTTGTCAGTGAATGAATTGGCAAGCATGTCGGGATTCGAAGATCCCAACTTATTTCGCCAAGGGTTTCAGTCGCAATTTCGGCGCAAGCCCAACCGAATTCCGCAGGATCGGCATGTATTCGAGCATAGGTGCTATCAATCATCGACCGACACTTTCCGGCCATTTGAACGGAGCGCTGACAGTCGATCGGGACCCAGAAAACTGATCCACGCTTCGGCCGGGAACGCCCGTCCAGTGCCGCTCAGCCAAACACCACTCAGTTCACCTGCGCCGCCCTCGCCTCCCTGACTGCATCACCCTTGATTAAATCATGTTTTTTGATACAAATCGAGAAACGCGAAGGGGGCACAATGAGCAGTCGGTTTTTGATGATTACGCCGGAAGACGGCAGGGACGTGCTGAAATGCCTTGCGGCACCGGCCAGGCTCGCCATTCTCGAACTTCTGCATGCCCGCGGGGCCCTCAATGTCAACGACATTGCCGAAATCCTAGACCTGCCCCAGTCGACGACCTCGACCCATCTCAACCAGATGGAGGAAGCAGGCCTCATCCGCACCGAAATCCAGAAGGCCCGCAAGGGAAGCCAGAAGATCTGCCATGCGGTGCATGACGAGATCATCCTGACCTTCGCCGGGCCGGTGAAGACTGCGGACGAAGCGATAGAAGTCGCGATGCCCGTCGGCCTATACAGCGGCTACGACGTGTTTGCCCCCTGCGGCATGTGCTCGCACGAAGGCATTATCGGCTATCTCGACAGTCCGGACACCTTCCTGACGCCGGACCGGATGAAGGCCGGGCTGTTATGGTTCACAAGGGGATATGTCGACTACCAGTTCCCCAATAACGCCAGGATCAAGGGCGCGGAGGTCAAGGAACTCGAGCTGTTGCTCGAGCTGTCCTCTGAAGTGCCTGGCACCTCAGACAACTGGCCGTCCGACATCACGCTGTCGATCAACGGCAAAGCGATAGCGACTTGGACCTCCCCAGGCGACTTTGGCGATCATCGCGGCAAGTATACGCCGGATTGGTGGAAGCTGCGCGGCAGCCAATACGGTGTACTGAAGAGCTTTCGTGTAACGCCGGCAGGCACATTTATCGATGGCATGCGCGTCTCGGATACCTGTCTCGGCGACCTCGACCTGCTCGAACATCGTTCGATCCGACTTCGCATCGAAATTCCGGAGAAAGCCGAACACCCCGGCGGAATCAATATCTTCGGACGTGGCTTCGGCAATTACGACCAGGACATCATCCTGCGCCTGAAGACCTGATCCTGGACAAAAAAACGATTGGCGCACGGCTGGGTTGACGCCGATGCGATCCCGTGTATCTTATCAGACATAATGATATGTATCTGCTTTACGGATACACATGGGAGGAAAGAATGCGAGCAGTTGGAACCGTTCACAGCGGTTATGTCATCAGTGCAATCGACGCACGCCTTTATGGTTCGTTCGTCGAGCATCTCGGCCGTGCCGTCTATACCGGGATCTACGAGCCTGATCATCCTACTGCGGACGCCAACGGCATGCGCCAGGACGTCATTGATCTGGTGCGCGAGCTCGACGTGCCGATCGTTCGCTATCCGGGTGGCAATTTCGTCTCGGCCTATAATTGGGAAGACGGTATCGGGCCGCAGGAGGAGCGTCCCGTTCGCCTCGATCTTGCGTGGCACAGTTCTGAATCCAACAAGGTCGGTATCCATGAGTTTGCCGACTGGGCGGAAGCGGCCGGCACAGACATGATGCTGGCTGTCAATCTCGGCTCGCGCGGCCTGGATCAGGCCCGTGCGTTCCTCGAATATGTCAACCACCCTGGCGGCAGCTACTGGTCGGATCTGCGCCGGCAGAATGGGCGCGAAGAGCCCTGGGGCGTCAAGATGTGGTGCCTGGGCAATGAGATGGACGGCCCCTGGCAGATAGGCCAGAAGACCGCCGACGAATACGGCCGTTTGGCTTTCGAGACAGCCAAGGCCATGCGTGCCTTCGACAAGTCAATCGAACTCGTCGTTTGCGGCTCGTCTTCACCAAAAATGCCGACCTATCCGGAGTGGGAAGCAACGGTACTCGACTACACCTATGACAGCGTCGATTACATCAGCCTGCATATGTATTTCGACAACCATCAGGGCGACACGGCGAACTACCTCGCCCAGAACGCCCGCCTGGACGACTACATCGCCACCATCGCCGGCGTGATCACCTATACAAAAGCCAAGAAGCGCTCGAAGAAGAATGTTTATATAAGCTTTGACGAGTGGAACGTCTGGTACCATTCGCGCGAAGACGACCGAAAGGTGCTGGAGGGCAATGACGGCTGGCCGCATGCGCCGGCCCTGCTGGAAGACATCTACAATTTCGAGGACGTGCTGCAGGTCGGCTGCATCCTCAACACCTTTATCCGTCGGGCCGATGTGGTGAAAGTCGGTTGCCTTGCGCAGCTCGTCAATGTGATTGCGCCGATCATGACCGTTCCCGGTGGCCCTGCTTGGCGCCAGACAACCTATTACCCTTATATGTTCGCCTCGCACTACGGCCGCGGCACCTCCTTGCAACTGGCACTCGACTGCCCGGGCTATGCAACGGATTTCGCCGACACCGTCTCCTATCTCGACATCTCCGCCGTGGAGACCGAAAGCGATGGCGCGCTGACATTCTTCATCGTCAACCGCCACCTGACAGAGTTGATCGACCTCGATCTTGCGCTCGAAGGATTCGGTGAGCGACGGGTGGTCATGGACAAGGTGATAGTGGGCCACGGACTTCGTGACACCAACGGCCCCGAGAAGCAACCGGTCGAACCGAAGGATGGCTCCGGCGTCACCGTTGCGAACGACCGGGTCACGGCTTCCATCGCGCCGCTCAGCTACCGGATGATCCGGCTGGGCAGATAAGAAGCTTGCGACAGGGAGGAGGAACCATGTCCGCATCGATCGAGATCAACAATGTCACCAAGCGCTACGGCGCCCTGACCGTTCTGGACGCGATATCACTGACAATCGAGCCCGGTGAATTTGTCGTGTTTCTCGGGCCATCGGGCTGCGGGAAATCGACGCTTCTGCGCATGATCGCCGGCCTTGAAGATGTAACCGAGGGCACGATCTCGGCAGGGGGGACGCGGGTGGATACACTGCCGCCCGGCCAGCGGGGGGTGGCCATGGTGTTTCAATCCTATGCGCTCTATCCGCATATGACGGTGGCGCAAAACATGTCCTTCGGCCTTGAGAATATCAAGCTTCCTAAGGCCGAAATTGAACGCCGTGTTTCCCTTGCTGCGGAAACACTGGAGATCGGGCATCTCTTGGATCGCAAGCCGCAGAAACTCTCCGGTGGCCAACGCCAGCGCGTCGCCATCGGCCGGGCGATCGTCAAGGAGCCAAAGGCTTTCCTGTTCGACGAGCCGCTCTCCAACTTGGACGCGGCACTACGTGGGCGAACGCGCCTTGAGCTCGCCCAGTTGCACGCACGCCTTGGCTCCACGATGGTATTCGTCACCCATGACCAGGTCGAGGCGATGACGCTAGCTGACCGCATCGTCATTATGCATGACCGAAAGATCGAGCAGATCGGCACGCCGATGGAGGTTTATCAAAGACCTGCAACCCGTTTCGTCGCTGGCTTCATCGGCTCACCGACGATGAACTTCATTACCGTGGCAAATGTCGGATACGACAATGGCGGCCTGTCGATCACGACTGCAGGCCTGGGAACATTGCAGACGAGCATCCAGCCCAATACGAGCTTTGCGGCCGATGGCGCCAGCCTTGGCATTCGCGCCGAAGACATCACCGTCCTTCCGGCCGGCGAGAGCGGCATCCCGATAACGGCCGAAGTCATTGAACGGCTCGGCGATCGTACCCTGATCTATGGCGTGCTCAACGACGGGACAAAATTGACCACCGAGGCAGACGGACGGAGCACGGCGCGCATCGGCGACGTTTTGCAGATCCGGCTGGATCAGTCCGCGCTTCACCTCTTCGACGCAAAGGGCATGGCCCATCGCTCGGATGCCGCTTCGCCCCCCCGCCCGGAGGGTGACTGACATGGCTGAAAGCTATCGCCGCAGCCAATGGAGCCATGGACTTTTCATCCTGCCCTATCTGTCGATCTTCGCCGTGCTTCTGGTCTTCCCGCTGATCTGGGGCATGTGGCTCAGCCTGCACAAGGTCGATCTGTTCGGTCCCGGCCGTTTTGTCGGGCTTGCAAACTACGGCCGCGTCTTGGCCGATCCCGTCTTCCTGCAGGCGCTGCGCAATACACTGGTCTTTGTTCTGTTCAGTGTGCCGTCACTGGTCGCACTCGGACTGTTCCTGGCACTTGCGCTCAACCGCACCTCGCGCTCCACGTCGTTCCTGCGCGGGCTATTCTTCTCGTCGTCGGTTCTCTCGGTCACGATCGTGACCCTGATCTGGCGCTTCGTCTTCATTCCAGGCGACGGTCTGATGTCCGTGATCTTTGCACAGTTGGGGATGGAGCCGCTCAATTTCCTCTCGACCAGCGGCTGGTCACTGTTTGCCGTCGGCGTAGCAACCGTCTGGTGGTGCCTCGGTCTGCCAATGATGCTGTTCCTGGCGGCGCTGCAGCAAATTCCGGTCGATCTCTACGAAGCCTCGGCACTCGACAATGCCAGTCCCTGGCGCGTCTTCACGCGCATTACTCTGCCATCGATCGCCCGCACAATCATGCTGGTCACAATCATCCAAATCGTCATGCAGTTCCAGCTTTTCGGCCAAGCTCAGCTGATGACCAACGGCGGCCCGAACGGATCCTCTCGGCCGCTTGTCATGTATATTTACGAGGTCGGCTTCGTCCGTTGGGATCTTGGAAAGGGTGCCGCAGCATCGCAGTTCCTGTTTCTGATCATCCTCGTCGCCGCCATGGCACAGTATGTGGTCTCGACCCGCAAGACGGAGGCAGGCGAATGAGTGGTGACAATAAGACCTACCGACCCGATGCGCTGACCACAAACCGCATCATGCTCTGGCTTGCCGCAACCCTGTCGGTGGTGATGATGGCACCGGTCGCCTGGCTCATCGGCCTCTCGATCAAGAACAACCAGGAATTGATGCTGGGTACCGAATCCGTATTCAGGATGCCTTACACCATCGGCAACTATCTCAACATCCTGCATACATCGCAGGTCTTTGGCTGGCTGTTGAACAGCTTCGTGGTTGCCTGCGGCCAGACGCTCGGCGTGCTTGTGCTGTCGTCGCTCGCCGGCTACGCCTTCGCCAGGCTACAGTTTCCGTTCCGGCGCACACTGTTCATCATCGTGCTCTTCGGGCTGGCCGTGCCCGAGCAGGCAGTCATTATCGCACGCCACCAGATGTTCAACTGGTTCGGCCTGCACAATTCCTATCTAGGGCTTATCCTGCCCGGCTTGTCATCGGCCTTCGGCGTCTTTCTGATGACGCAGTTCTTCCGGGCTATTCCCAAAGAAATTGACGAGGCCGCATTGTTGGATAATGCCTCGCAATTCCGAATCTTCTGGAAGGTCATGCTGCCGCTGACATTGCCTGCCCAGGCAACCCTTGGAATTTTCACCTTCTTGCATGGATGGAACGACTATTGGTGGCCGCTGATTTCCGCGACCAAGAAGGAAATGTTCACCCTCACCATCGGCATTGCATCCTCTCAGACCAATTTTGCCCAAAGCGAGGGCCTTGGATTCCTGGCCGCGCAAGCGGTGTTTGCAAGCCTTCCTGTCTTTATCGTCTACCTGCTTTTCCAGCGCCACATTGTCACCGCCGTCTCCGGCGGCGCGGTGAAATAATGCCTGATCCGACCGGGAGGAGCCGGTCGGATCAGGTTCAACCAACGGGGCCGTGTGCTCCGACACAAGGGAGAGAACCTATTATGAGACGCATTCTTTTAAGCACAGCTGCCGTGATTGCATTGAGCTGCGGGGCGCAAGCCCAAGCCCAGACGAAAATTGAACTGCAGCGCTTCTTCGGCGCCTGCGACGCCGACTATGGTACGGTCACCGATGTGTCGGCAGCCGTTGGCGAATGCGGGATCATCACCGCCATGGTCAACAAGTTCGAGGCGGACAATCCGGATATCGACGTTAATGTCACGACGGTGGAATGGCCGGGCTATGATCAGTTGAATGCACAGCTCGCATCAGGTGCTGCCCCTGATGTCGTCTCCATGCACTATTCTGCGATTTCCGACTATCAGTCCCGCGGGTTGATCGAACCAATCGACCCGGTTCTCGCAAGCCAGGGCATCACACCGGAAAGCTATACAGACGCCGCCCGCGATGGCGTTACCAAGGAAGGCCAGATGTACGGCCTGCCCTTCGACAACTGGACCATGCTCTTCCATGTTAATCTCAACCTGATGAAGGAAGCGGGCCTGGTGAATGCCGATGGCACGCCGATCCTGCCGAAATCCGCCGAAGAGTTGATTGCCCAAGGCAAACAGTTCAATGAGAATACTGGCAAGCCCTATCTGGTCCAGATCCTGGCCAACGAAACCGCCTCCTATGCGCGCATGCTGTACACATTTCTACAGCAGCAGAAGTCGGACTTCTTCGCCGACCCAACCGCGATCAAGCTGAACACACCCGAAGCAAAGGCAACAGTCGAACTGCTCAAGCGCATCAAGGATGAAGGTATCTCGACACTCGGCCTCGACTACGCAGCCGCAGTTTCGTCCTTTGCCAATGGGGACGGCGGCATTGCCATCAACGGTACGTGGCTGATCGGTGACTATGTCGCCCAATCTGAAAAGGCCGGTACGGCGCTTGCCAACGGTTACACGGTCTATCCGGTTCCGCAGCTCTTCTCGGGTCAAGACAGCACCTATGCAGACGGCCACAGCTGGGTCATGCCGAAGAAAGATCGGACACCAGAACAGGTCGAGGCAATCGGCAAACTGTTCAAGTTCCTTTCGGACAACGACTTCCAGTGGGCGCGTACCGGCCACCTGCCAGCCGTCAAGGCCGTGTTTGACATGGCGGAATTCAAGGCCTTGCCACATCGCGCCAACATCGCGCGCATTGCAGAGACAGGCCGCTCGCTGCCGTCTGCCGTGCAGAGGCAGTTCCCCATCCAGGATATCATCGGCGAGGAAGTCGGCGCTGCTGTCAATGGTGACAAATCGGTCGACGAGGCGTTGGCGGGTGCAGAAAGCAGGATCAACGATCTGCTCTCCAATCTATAAGAAGCCGAATCCGTATCACCGTGGGAAGCCTTCCCATGGATGGAACATCCTTGTCCGGCTCCACGCACCGAATATGGTGCGTGGAGTTTTTTTGTACGCCATGTGCCGACAACGGACGGCACACACAGAAAGCGATCTGCAAACGGGGAGCGTATGGTTGCCCGTGCCCCATTGGCTTACCGGCACACTATGTCGAGCTGCGCCCAACAGAACATTTTCGCACGATGCAAAAATCGGTTAGATCAAGCAAGCGAAGGATCACATCCGCATTCAGCGTGACAGGAAAGACACCGATGGCGACGCATTCACAGGACCCCGGCAACCCGGCAAAGCCCCGTCTCGCCCAGGATCCACACGCTGTTCGCGAACCACGCGCCAACAATCTGGAAATGGCGATCGGCCACGAGGTGCGCAGCTTTCGCAAGAAGCTCGGCATCACTGTCGCCGACATGGCCGCTGCAACAGGCATCTCAGTCGGCATGCTGTCGAAGATCGAGAATGGCAATATCTCACCATCCCTGACGACGCTCCAGGCGCTTTCAAAGGCCTTGGGCGTGCCGATGACGGCTTTCTTTCGCGGCTTCGAGGAGCCGAAGAGCGCAAGTTTCGTGAAGGCCGGCGAAGGTGTTAATCTGGAGCGGCGCGGCACCCGCGCGGGCCATCATTACAGCCTGCTCGGACATATCGAAAACAACAGTTCTGGTGTGACCGTTGAGCCCTATCTGATCACCCTCAATGCGGAATCCGACGTGTTCCCGACATTCCAGCACCCCGGGATGGAATTCCTCTATATGCTGGAGGGTGAGGTGATGTATCGCCATGGCGATAGTCTCTACCGGATGGAGCCGGGAGACAGCCTGTTTTTCGATGCAGACGCACCGCACGGCCCCGAGGTTCTGGAAAAACTGCCAGCCCGCTATTTGTCTATCATCGCCTATCCACAACAACGGTGATTGCCTGACAGGAAGATATTATTCCTCTGGATTGATATCATTCACCGCTACTGCTACGTTTTCGCCCAAAGGATATGGGAGAAGACTATGTGCGGCATTGTTGGACTATTTTTGAAAGACAAGGCGCTTGAACCCCAACTCGGGACTCTGCTCTCGGACATGCTGATCACCATGACCGACAGAGGACCGGATTCGGCCGGTATTGCCATCTACGGCCGCGTTGCAGACGGCAAGGCCAAGGTTACGGTTCAGTCTGCAGATCCCGATGCGGATTTTGCCGGTCTTGACCACGATCTCATCAAGGCAGGCGTTCCTGCTACCCTTACGGTCAAGAACACCCATGCAGTGATCGAGATCGATGCTACAGCGCTTGGCAACATTCGCACCGTTCTCACGGATATCCGCCCCGCTGTTCGCATCATGGGATCAGGTGAAAGCATCGAGATCTTCAAGGAAACCGGCCTTCCGAAGGATGTCGTTGCCCGCTTTGAGGTGCGCGCGATGGGCGGCACGCATGGCATCGGCCACACCCGCATGGCGACCGAAAGCGCCGTCACCACGCTCGGCGCCCATCCCTTCTCGACGGGTGCGGACCAGTGCCTCGTGCATAACGGTTCGCTGTCAAACCACAACAACCTCCGCCGTGAACTGGTGCATGAAGGCATGACCTTCGAGACACAGAACGACAGTGAAGTCGCCGCCGCCTATCTCACCGCCGAAATGGCCAAGGGCAAGGATCTCGGCCAGGCGCTAACAGGTGCGCTCGACGATCTGGACGGCTTCTTCACCTTCGTCGTCGGCACGAAGTCAGGCTTCGGCGTGCTCCGCGATCCCATCGCCTGCAAACCGGCCGTCATGGCCGAGACCGACCAGTATGTCGCCTTCGGCTCGGAATACCGCGCGCTGGTTAACCTGCCGGGCATCGAGACCGCCCGCGTCTGGGAGCCGGAACCGGCGACCGTCTACTTCTGGGATCACGAAAAAGCCGCCTGACGCTGGCCCTTCACGATACGAAAGCTTCAACCATGCCCGTCTTCGACCTGTCCCAAACTCCCTTGCGGGAACTGAACAGCGCGCTCCACAATCTCGGCACCGGCGCCAATGATACCGAATTCGAAGTCGTCAATCCGCGCGGCAGCCACTCCGTCGCCGTCGGCATCGACGCCCCTGTTACCGTCGAGGTCAAAGGCTCCGTCGGTTATTACTGCGCTGGCATGAACGACGGCGGCAATGTCACTGTGCACGGTTCTGCCGGACCGGGTGTGGCGGAAAACATGATGTCCGGCACGGTGATCATCGAAGGTGACGCCTCGCAATATGCCGGTGCCACCGGACGCGGCGGACTGCTCGTCATCAAGGGTAATGCCGCCTCGCGTTGCGGCATCTCCATGAAAGGCATCGACATCGTCGTCAAAGGCTCGATCGGTCACATGTCGGCCTTCATGGGCCAGTCCGGTCACCTCGTCGTCTGCGGTGATGCCGGCGAGGCGCTCGGCGACAGCCTTTACGAGGCCAAGCTCTTCGTGCGCGGCACGGTGAAGAGTCTCGGCGCCGATTGCATCGAAAAGCAGATGAAGCCGAAACATATCGCAAAGCTCGCCGAACTTCTCGAACAGGCCGGCATCACCGATGTGAAACCGGAAGAGTTCAAGCGCTACGGCTCGGCCCGCAAGCTCTACAATTTCAATATCGACAACGCTGACGCGTACTGAGGCGAGGAAAAGCCATGAGCTATCACAACCCCTTCACCCCGCCGCGCAAGTCAGCAACCTTTGACGATTACACGCTCGCCGAAATCCGCCGTGCGGCCGCCACCGGCATCTACGACATCCGCGGTGCCGGCACCAAGCGCAAGGTCCCGCATTTCGATGACTTGCTGTTCCTCGGCGCCTCCATCTCGCGTTATCCGCTCGAGGGATATCGCGAAAAATGCGACACCTCCGTGGTGCTCGGCACGCGCTTTGCCAAGAAGCCCATTTACCTCAAGACCCCGATCACCATCGCCGGCATGTCCTTCGGCGCTCTCTCCGGCAATGCGAAGGAAGCGCTCGGCCGTGGCGCCACGCTCGCCGGCACGTCGACCACGACCGGCGACGGCGGCATGACCGACGAGGAGCGCGGCCACAGCCAGACGCTGGTCTATCAGTATCTGCCCTCGCGCTATGGCATGAACCCGAAGGACCTGCGCCGCGCCGATGCGATCGAAGTGGTCGTCGGCCAAGGCGCCAAGCCCGGCGGCGGCGGCATGCTGCTCGGCCAGAAGATTTCCGATCGTGTGGCCAATATGCGCAACCTGCCCAAGGGCATCGATCAGCGCTCCGCCTGCCGTCACCCCGACTGGACCGGCCCGGATGACCTGGAAATCAAGATCCTCGAACTGCGCGAGATCACCGACTGGGAAAAACCGATCTATGTGAAGGTTGGCGGTGCCCGCCCGTATTATGATACGGCCCTTGCCGTAAAGGCCGGCGCCGATGTCGTCGTGCTCGACGGCATGCAAGGCGGCACGGCTGCCACCCAGGACGTCTTCATCGAAAATGTCGGCATGCCGACGCTCGCCTGCATCCGCCCCGCCGTCCAGGCGCTGCAGGATCTCGGCATGCATCGCAAGGTACAGCTCATCATCTCCGGCGGCATCCGCTCCGGTGCCGATGTGGCGAAGGCCCTGGCACTGGGCGCAGATGCGGTGGCGATCGGCACGGCAGCGCTTGTTGCCATCGGCGACAACGACCCGAAATGGGAAGAGGAATACCAGAAGCTCGGCACGACGGCCGGCGCCTATGACGACTGGCACGAAGGCAAGGACCCCGCCGGCATCACCACGCAGGATCCGGAACTGGCCGCCCGTCTCGATCCGGTCGCCGCCGGACGACGACTGGCCAACTATCTCAAGGTCATGACGCTGGAAGCCCAGACGATTGCGCGCGCCTGCGGCAAGAACAAGCTCACCAATCTCGAGCCGGAAGACCTCTGCGCGCTCACCATGGAGGCAGCCGCCATGGCGCAAGTGCCGCTCGCCGGCACCAGCTGGTACCCCGGAAAGGGCGCCTTCTAAAACCAGAATGGCCGTATCCGACTCCCACGGATGCGGCCATTTCCTTTCAACCAATGTGTCTCAATCCATAAAAACAGGGGAACGACGTGACACAGGATCTTGCAAGCTTCGCCGCCGAGCGCGGCATCAAATATTTCATGATCAGCTATACCGACCTCTTCGGCGCTCAGCGCGCCAAGCTGGTGCCGGCAGAAGCGATCGCCGACATGCAGAAGGATGGCGCGGGCTTTGCCGGTTTCGCCACATGGCTCGACCTGACGCCGGCCCATCCCGACCTCTTTGCCATTCCCGATGTCTCCTCAGTCATCCAGCTTCCCTGGAAGAAGGACGTTGCCTGGGTCGCGGCCGACTGCGTGATGGAAGACAAGCCCGTCGAACAGGCGCCGCGCGTGGTGCTAAAGCGCCTGGTCGCGGAAGCGGCAGAGCTTGGTCTGCGCGTGAAAACCGGCGTCGAGCCGGAGTTTTTCCTGATTTCGGCCGATGGCGAGAAGATCTCGGATGAATTCGATACGGCCGAAAAGCCCTGCTACGACCAGCAGGCGCTGATGCGCCGTTACGACGTGATCGCCGAGATCTGCGACTACATGCTGGAGCTGGGCTGGAAGCCGTACCAAAACGACCACGAGGATGCGAACGGCCAGTTCGAGATGAACTGGGAATATGACGACGCTCTGAAGACGGCCGACAAACACTCCTTCTTCAAGTTCATGGTCAAATCCGTTGCCGAGAAACACGGGCTTCGTGCCACCTTCATGCCCAAGCCGTTCAAGGGACTGACAGGCAACGGTTGCCATGCGCATATCTCCGTCTGGGATCTCGACGGCAGGGCCAACAGCTTTGCCGACACGGGAATGCCGTTTGGCCTTTCCGCCAAAGGCAGGAACTTCCTCGGCGGCATCATGAGCCATGCCGCGGCACTTGCCGCGATCACCAATCCGACGGTCAATTCCTACAAGCGCATCAATGCGCCGCGCACGGTCTCGGGCGCCACCTGGGCACCGAACACCGTGACCTGGACCGGCAACAACCGCACCCACATGGTGCGCGTGCCGGGACCTGGGCGTTTCGAGCTTCGCCTGCCGGATGGAGCAGTCAATCCCTACCTGTTGCAGGCGATCATCATCGCGGCGGGCCTGAACGGCCTGAAAAGCAATGCCGATCCTGGGCCGCATCACGACATAGACATGTACCGCGACGGCCAACTCGTTAAGGATGCACCCAAGCTGCCGCTCAATCTCTTAGACGCGCTTCGCGAATACGAAGCCGACACAGTGCTTCAGGCCGCACTCGGCGAGGAATTCTCCTCGGCCTATCTCAAACTCAAGCATGGCGAATGGAGCAGCTACTGCGCCCAGTTCACCTCTTGGGAACACCAGACCACGCTTGACATCTAAGCTCGGTGTGCAATGGCAGTTTGTGGTCCCGGAGCAATCCGAGACCTCCTCTCTCTATGACCCGATGGTTAAGGCAAGCCGCTATCGCCCCCATGTGCGCTCCAGCAGCGACAGCCAGTTGCCATTGGCGATCTTCGTCAGCGCTCCGTCATCATAGCCCGCCGAACGCAAGGCACCGAGCAGACGTGGCAGCCCGGTGGCGTCGCCGATCTTTTTCGAGATCAGCGTACCGTCGAAATCCGAACCGAGACCAACATGATCGATACCAACGCGCTCGACCAGGTAATCTACGTGACGCACCATCACCGATATGTCCATTTCGGCATCGGCTTTGCCCTCGGGATGGAGAAACTTGACGCCAAAATTCAATCCAATCAAGCCGCCCGTATCGCGGATGGCGTCGAGTTGTCTATCGGTTGCGTTTCGGCTGTGCGGGCAGATGGCAAAGGCGTTTGAATGCGAGGCAACCAAGGGTGCGTCGGATATTTTTGCAACGTCCCAGAATCCGGCATCGTTCATGTGAGATAGGTCGATCATGATTTTCAATCGGTTGCATAGCTGGATCAGTTCGCGCCCGGCATCAGATAGACCCGGTCCGATATCGGGTTCTTGACCAAAACGAAAAGGTACACCATGGGCAAAGATGTTCGGACGGCTCCAGACGGGACCGAGCGTGCGCAGGCCAGCCGCATGCAGAACATGGATCAAGTCCAGGTCCGGTCCGGCGCCCTCGATGCCCTCAATGTGAAAGACGGCGGCAAAAGCTCCCTTTTCCATCGCAGCTCTGATATCCGCCACTGACGTGCAAATCCTGAAGGCACCATCGGACAGTGTCTCGATCTGGCGCAGCAAGGCCGCCTGCGCGATTGTCTGGTCCAGCGCCGATGCGCGCTCGACACGCGGCAAGTCGCCATTTGCGTCGAGCCCCCAGGCCGGCGATGGTACATAGATTGCACAAAGCCCTCCGGCGAGCCCGCCCGCGCGCGCCTTTGGCATATCGACCTGCATGCCGGCATAACCTCCCAGCACGCGCATCTCGGCACCGGTGCGTCCCTCATGCATCAGACGCGACAGAATGTCGTTATGACCGTCAAATACGGGAATTTTGATCGAACCTTCTCCTACGCCTGCCGCCGTATTTTCCGTTGCCATATCCGTCCCTGTCACACTGTCACCTTTTAGACCGTCACATGCGCCGCGACAAAGCCGCCGCACCGGCCAAACACCAACACATGCCGGATCTCGCTGCCATATCTGTCAGCCAGCCCCGCCGAATCGATTGTCGTAGAGATAAGCCCGTCTCCTCGTGAATAGAGGAGCCAGTCGCGTTGCAACACCCACTGATTGAGAGATTTGCCCGATTGATGCTGATTGCAAACCGACCCGACTTGCGTTGTGCCAGTGCCGACAATAGGACTCGACCTTTTGCCGTGAGGACGGCGACGCCGCAGGATCGCAGTGCCTCGAAACCGAATAGGAAATTCGACACTTTCGGCAAAAATGCAGACAACAATTCGAGAAACGACAGCGCTTCTCACGGGACCTCACCGCAAGATCCAGACCAAGCCGCCGACGATCGCCGCCCATAGCAATAGGGATAGCGACAGCGCGAGAAGCAGGTATTTCATTCGATTCGTCATTACATCAGCATCACTATTCCAGCTGATGGTTCATCGCTCGACATCACACATGGTGAATGCCTTCCTAAAATCCACAAGCAGGCGTTCAATTTGGGACAGGGAGATGGTTATCGCCACGAGATCGCATCGTTTCGGGACCATGCTTCCCCAGAAAATTATATTAGCATATTCCTATATTAACGGAACGGTTTTCGTATGCAATTTAGAACCTATGCGCCGATGATCGGCACGACTTCAATGGCTGACGGTCACCAAACACGTTCGTTCAATACAGCCTCGTTCACAAGTCGGGTTAAATCCTGACCTTCGACTTGGCAGGCAACAATTACTTCTGCGCTTTGCGGTGTTTTGATGACAATCCTGCATTCGACGAACCGTTTGCGCATCGCATTGTCCAGGGCCTTGAAGGCGTTGAGACCGCAAGCATATTTGTGGCCCGTCTCATTCGAGCAGACCAAATTTCGCGCAATGGGCACCACACCTGAAAGACGGTAGGAAGACGACCCAAGAGCGAAGCTCCCATTGTCCAGCACTTTAAACTGACGATCTGCCAGAAACTTTAACGGAAACGGGTCTGAGGGGCTGGGTAAACGTTCGTAGGTTTGCCTGGAAACGTCAATGTGGATTGGATTGCTCGGCCACACAGCCTGATCGTTCAACTCCAGTCCTGGATGGCGCATTGGCTCGATGTAGGAGGCGGACACCAGCGCAAGGCCAATAAATAGCGCCAACATTGCCACGAGAAGCTTGAGCGTCAAATCGATTGCCGTCTTCATGATCTCCCCCCTGCCCGGCTGGTCTGCCAAACAAAAGCACCGGCTTGTCGCTTCCTCAAGCCAGTCCAGTTTGGCCAGAGACGTAGAGGCGCCTTTTTGAGCGCAGCACTCTCCCCGATCGGGGCGGGCAATCAAGCCTATCAGCCGCATGGATTAGCACCGAGATAGCTTCGCCAGTTTACCGGGATTGCCCAAACTTTCAATGCTTGTGCACCGGCGTTCGGGCCAAAGGGCCTCTTGCTACTTACACAGAAATGCGTTTCTACATCTGTTCAATCATCAATGCCTGAAGAAGGATAATCGTCTTCATGTCAACGATCTCACCGGCAGCAATCATGGCATAGGCTTCGTCAACAGCAAGCTCGACCACCTCTATATCTTCACCTTCGTCGGCCAGACCGCCACCCGAAGAGCGATCATGGTCGACATAGGTCCCGATGAACAACGTGACCACCTCGGTCAATGCCGCCGGATTGCCGTAGGCGGCACACACCGCCCGCAACTCACAGACCACGACGCCCGCCTCTTCCTTCGCCTCGCGCCTGACGCAATCCTCTGGACTATCCCCATCCAACACCCCGGCGCATACTTCGAGAAGAAATGGAAAGTGCCCATTGACCATTGGTGGCGGTCGAAATTGGCGGACGAGGATAACCGCGTCTTTATCCGGATTGTGCAGGAGCACAGCCCCAGCGCTACCGCGATCGTACACCTCCCGCGACATCTGGGCCGTTTGCCGATCGACTTCTACCAGGGGAAGATGCTCGAATGCGACCGCAAGCTTGAGGCATCGATTGCGTCCATGACCGTGTACCCTGAAGCGCCGCTCCCGCCACTACCAAAGGTCCGGACGAAGACTAAACAGACGAATGCACCGACCTTCGATGTGCGAGCTGCACTCTACGATCTCACCCGGACAGATTTGACCCAGATTCAAGGCCTGGGCTCCTCGCTTGCGCTAAAGCTTATCGGCGAATGCGGAACGGATCTGAGAGCATGGCCCTCTGCCAAGCACTTCACATCGTGGCTCTGCTTCGCACCCGGCAACAAGATCTCCGGCGGCAAAGTGCTTTCGTCCCGAGAACAGCACGGAAGGTTTATCGCACGAGGAACGACGCCAGAGCAGATGTGTTCGATTACATCGAGCGCTTCTACAATCCGAAGCGCCGCCACTCGACACTGGGCTATCTCAGCCCCAATGACTTTGAAACCAAGGTGGGATTAGCTTAACCTAGTGTCCGATAAACCGGCAGCAGGCCAAGGTGCGCCGGCGCATGCCATGCAGATCCACCGAAACGGCTTCTATCTTTGCCCTGAAAAGGGCGGCCAGACTGCTGTTTATTTTTGCACTATGGCTAAATTAGTCGCCGGATGAACGAATTAAGCAACATTACGGATCAATCTTAAGCTTATCAAGTTCAGCTTGAGAAAACATACTCGACTTCCACGCATTTTCATGGCTATTTACTGTTTGGTAACCAAGCCTCCCAAGACAGGAACCACGCCATGAATCTTAAAACTCTAGCACTGGCAACGGCAGTGTCGCTTGCGACAATGTCCGGCGCTCATGCAGCACTGCCGACCACTGTAACCAGTTACGCAATTCCTGCAGACTGGGCGACCGCGTTGAGTGCTTTCAACACCTGGTCCAACGCCTGGACCAGCTTTTTCACCACCGCAGGAACATTTAACTGGGATTTCGAAGCCTTCCAGTCTTCAAGATTCAATATCATTGCTGGAAACTTCACGTCCGTTGGCTACGATACGCTTCAGTTTACCTATTTTGGTACAACCGCTTCGTATAGCCTTCCGGCCGTGGCTGTTCCTGGCCCTGAAGCCGGTGCGGGCATCGGCGCACTTGCAATGGGTGGCATGGCCTATCTTTTGCATCGCCGCCGCAAGGAAAGCGTTGCTGCTTGAAGCTTGACCATCTGCAGATGATGCGAAAACCCGGGCACCGCTCGGGTTTTTTCTTTCGTCAACCAGCGACATTCTTCGCTGCGTTGAGTTGCAGATATCGACTTGCACAACGGAATTCTACTGCAACTCGGGCCGCCGCCCTAAATGGTCATTAACCGGGCGCAGAGACCAGCCACTACACCTTTCAGCCAGATAGAATCAGATAATAGGCACAGCGTGTCAATTCAGCGTCAACCCTGCAATCGGCGCAGGAGCACACCTAACCTGCCCACAGCCGGGCAGTCGTGGCGGCGCCTGTCTTGGGGGCACGGCAAGCGCCCTTTTCCTCCCCGCCGGGCGTCGCTTGGACTGTAGCCAAAGGCCCGCTTGAAGGCCCGGCTGAATTCAGCGCCATCGGAAAAGCCGTGCTTCTCGGCGATTTCAAGGATCAGGCGCTGATCGTCCGGGTTCGTCAGGGATGAATGCGCACCGAGCAGACGGCGATGCTGAATGTAGTGCATCACGCCACCGAAGGGTTCGAAGAGGTTATAGAGCCGCGTCCGCGATATACCGAGTTCGCGGCGTACGGATTCGCTCGCCAAATCAGGATCAAACAGCCTTTTTTGAACAAATTGCCGCGCTTTTTCCAAAAGCACGGTCGAAATCGGTTCATCGGCAGCGGCGATGTTGTCCGCCGAAGGGGAGACACACGCAAGGACCATCGCATGCGTGGCGGTGATCAGTCCGGGAACCTCGGCTTTGGTCAGCATGGGAAGACGGTTCGCCAATCCGACGAGATAGTCTGAAAAAAGATGGCCCATCCCAGTGTCCAGCTTCGACAGTTCGGCGGCACTGAGCGCAACGGATGTTTCGTGAGAGAAATCGCGTGGCACAAACAGCATCAGCATCTCGCTTGTCGAGACATCACCGGCATAGCTGCGGCCAAGTGCGTGAATTTGAACCTCACCGGGACCGGCGGAAAAGGTCCTTCGTGCACAGTCTGTCCTGATCCGGCCAGATTTCAGCAAGGTGATCGTCCAATGGTCAAGCGGTTCACGCCGGATGTGCCCCGGCAGGCTGGTGAAACCAAGCGCGTCGGTACTGATCTGGGCAAACAAAAGGTTCCCCAGATCCCAGAGCGTCTGCTGACCGCGGAAAGTCTCGCGAGCGTTGTCCGTTCCCGTCAGTTCGAGCATGGGAGCAAAGCTGTCGCGCCACACCGCGAATTGGGCAGGCCGTTCGAAATCCAAGGTAGAGAGTTCAAACGCTTGCACCGGTGAAGACCTGTCCCGGAAAGCATGCTCTTCACACCCGCTACCAAGCGGAGAATGGGTCAACGATCCAGCCTGCTCCGCGAGCGGCGCGTTGGCTTGGTGGAATCTCATGACGCCGCCTCCCTAATCGAGACAAAAGACGCTATGCATTTGCGATGCCATGAGACAGCATCCACCGCCACATCACCCGCAGACATCAGGAGAACGGTTTTCACTGCGGTCGAAGAGGACCAAAATTTCATTCGACTTCTCCCGGAACGGCGAAATTTTGCAGAGGCAAGCCAACTCGACAGATATTGATGATCGGATGCGGCTGGCGGATATGGTTCAACCTCAAGCGATCAGGTTCGCTTTGACAGGATTGAGTGGCTCAAAAGCAGGTTACTCGGTTGCTGCGGCCGCTTTCAGGGCATCGCGCAAGACCTTTTCCTTGCTTTCATCCAGCGACGTCTTGAGCACCTCGCCGCCATAGTGCGACAGTTCCTTGACGACCTTATCGGCTGTCATTTCCCGCGCCAGAATGAATAGCGCCGCGTTCCCGGGTTGCAGTTTGTCCGCCAACGCTTTCATGAAGGCGTCATTGATGCCGACATCACTCAAGGCTCCACCAAGGGCGCCGGAGGCTGCCCCGACGGCAATGCCCAACAATGGATTGAGAAAGAGTACGCCGATCAACAAGCCCCAGAAGCTGCCCGAAACGGCACCCGCCGCAGTCGTGTTAACCAGTTGATTGAGCTTCACCTTGCCATTGTCCGCCTTGACCGCAATCACGGCATCGCTGAGCTGAATGAGATACTCTTTCTGCAGTTCAAATAGACGCAGCCGCACCTCTTCCGCCTTTGCTTCGGTCGGATACACAATTGCGATCAAATCAGCCATGAAAGCCCCCACTCAACACATCATTTAAGCACGTGACAAACAACGCAAATACTACCGGCAAATGCACGGAAGGATTTAGCCAGGAATCCCGCAACTATGCATTGCGTCTACATTTGAGATTTCGGACTGGCTCAAATCGGTCCACCCGTACTTTGGCAGCCATACAGCCGTAGACGCAGTCCGCTACAAAAACCGGGTTTTCTCGGCAGACCGAGTGTCGGGCAAATGACAACGTTCAATCAACCCTGGGCGCCGACTGCCGCAGTCAACGGATGGGGTTCCTCTGGCTTTTCCATATTTGCTTCTGCAGGGATGCGGAACCACAGCACATAGAGCGCCGGTAGGAACACCAGTGTCAGTGCGGCCGCCACGACGAGCCCGCCTATGACCGTGAAGGCAAGCGGTGACCAGAACGGATCGCGGATGATCGGCAACATGCCGAGGATCGTCGAGCCCGCGGTCAGAAACACCGGTCTGAGGCGTTGCGCCGTGACGTCGATCACCCCCTGCCACGAAGGCCCTTGCTCCTCCATGCGGATATCGATCTGGTCAATCAACACCACGGAGTTGCGGGTGATCATGCCGATCAGTGCGATCATACCCAACACGGCAATGAAGCCGACAGGTGTATTGGTGATCAGCATGATCAAGACGACACCAATCAGCCCCAAGGGGACGACACTGACCACAAGCAGGAGGCGCTGGACACTTTGTAGCTGGAACATCAGCACAATCAGGATGATGATGCCCATCAAGGGCAACATTTCCAGAACAGACGAAAGCCCCTCCTCGGCGCCCTCGACCGCGCCCCCGACCTCTATGACATAGTTTGGATTGGCAAGGCGCAGTTCGGCAATCTTGTCCGCAGCGGCTTCAACGACAGCAGCCGCCATGACGCCTTCGGCGACATCCGCCTGTACCGTAATCGTGGTCGAACTATCGCGCCGCCAGACGACCGGTTGCGTGGTCTGGTACTCGATCGTTGCAATGCTTGAAAGCGGTATCGTGTGGTTGGGGCCTACGGGGATTTGCAGTTGCCGAAGCGTGTTGACATCAACGCGCTCCTCCGCATTGGCCCTTGCGACGACATTGACCAAATAGATCGAGTCCCTGACCTGGGTAATCGGCACACCGGAGGCGGTGGCGAACAGTGTCTGAGCGATCACCGCTGAGTTCAGGCCCACAAGGCGTGCGCGGTCCTGATCGACATTGACAACGACCTTTCGAACCGGCTCATTCCAGTCAAGGTTTGGCTCCACCACGCCGGGCACCTGCGCGATTGCGTCGGCCACCTGCCAGGCAACATTGCGTACGCCGGGTATATCCGTTCCACTCACACGGTATTGGATCGGCCAACCGACCGGCGGGCCCATTTCCAATGGCGAAACGCGAACGATAATGTCGGGGAATTTTTCGTCCAGTTCGGTTTGCAGGCGTTTTTGCAGCGCGTCGCGCGCCTCAACGCTCTTGGCGATCACCACGGCCTGCGCGCGCGATGGTGCTGGCGCCTGTAGATCCATCGACAGATAGAAGCGCACCGGATCTGAACCGATATAGAAACTCCAGTCTGCGACATCCTCGTCGGCAGAGAGCACCTCCTCGACTTTGGCCACTTCCGCAGCAGTCGCAGCCTGCGATGCGTTCTGCGGCAGGGTCAGTTGAAGGATGAGCTCAGGTCGATCGGATGCAGGAAAGAACTGCCTGTTCATCGCCTGAGACCCGAGCAGAGCGAGCACGAACATTGCAACCGTGCCAACAATGACGAGGACACGCATGCGCATGCAGGTATGAAGGAAGTTCTTGAAGCCACGAATGACAGGACCATCCTCTTTCGCGCCCGTCGCGGCACCGGATTTGAGCACAGCGAGACCGACCACCGGGGTCAACAAAACCGCGACAAGCCAGGAAACGATGAGCGAAAAGCCGATCACGAAAAACAGCGATCGCGCGTATTCGCCCGAAGAACTGCTAGCAAACCCAACAGGAATGAAACCTGCAATCGTCACCAGCGTGCCGGCGAGCATCGGAAACGCAGTCGTCTTATAGGCGTGCGACGCGGCCTTGATCCGGTCATAGCCCTCCTCCAGTTTGGCCATCATGGTCTCGACAGTCACCATCGTGTCGTCGATCATCAAGGTCAGCGCTATGATCAGCGCTCCGAGAGACACGCGCTGCAGCGCGATCCCTGTTATGTCCATGAACAGGAACGTCAGAGCCAGCACAAGCGGAATGGAAACCGCAACGGCCAGACCGGCACGGACACCGAGGGCGAGGAAGCTGACCCCAAGCACGATGACGACAGCCTGACCCAGCGAAGTTGTAAATCCGCGAATTGCGTTTTCGACGACCGCCGGCTGACTGGCGACATGCGACAGGGTGACTCCGATCGGCAAATCATTCTCGAACAGGCGCATTGTCGCATCAATATTCTCACCGAGTTGCAGAATGTCGCCGCCCGATGCCATGGAAATCGCGATCCCGATCGCCGGTTTGCCCTTGACGCGGAAGCGCGGCTGCGGGGGATCGACAGTGCCACGGACGATGCTGGCAATATCACCCAGCCGCACAAACCCGGAGGCAGTTGGAATGTTCAGCTTACGAATATCGTTTTCGTCAACGAGGCTGCCGGACACCTGGAGAATGGTACGATCCTGATCCGTGGTCATCAGGCCGGATGGCAGGACGGCATTCTGCGCCTGGATCGTGTTGATCACCGTTGAGGCGCTGAGTCCGAGGCTCGCCAGCCGCTCGGTCGAGAACTCGATGTAAATCGTCTCGTCTTGCGTACCGATCAGCTGGATCTTGCCGATATTTTCTAACTTGAGCAGTCGATTGCGCGCTTCATAGGCCCAGTCTCGTACCTCGCGATCACTGAAACCTTCAGATGTCAGGCTGTAGATGATGCCGAACGTGTCACCAAAATCATCATTGAAGAATGGTCCGCGTACGCCTGCGGGAAGCGTGGCCTGCATGTCGCCAACCTTCTTGCGCGCCTGATACCAGCTTTCGCCCACCTGGTCCGGCGGCGTCGCATCGTCCAGCGTGACGTAAATCACCGACTGGCCAGCCGTTGTCAGGCTGCGCAGGTTATCGAGATTGGGCACCTCTTCAAGCGTGCGCTCGAGACGGTCTGTAATCTGGTCGGCAGTCTGCTCGATCGTCCCGCCCGGCCAGGCAGCTGAAACGATCATCGTCTTGAAGGTAAATTCCGGATCCTCATCGCGGCCCAGATTGATGTAGGAAATGACCCCGGCTATGGCACTAAGGACCACGAGGAAGACGATAAGGCTCTGGCGTCGGATCGCCCATTCAGACAGATTGAAACCCTCGTTCATTTCACGCTTCCTTCCAACAGGCGAACCGCCATGCCAGGACGAAGCTGCTGGACGCCGGCGATCACCACCTGATCTCCGCTGGCCAGGCCTTTGGTGACCAGAAAGTCTTGCGTATCGAAGCGATGGACCTCGACCGGCACCAACTTGGTCGTGCTGGAGGCAGCATCGACAAGCCAGACCGCCGTCTCATTGTTCTGGTTGAACAGCGCGGTCATCGGCAGTCTTGCCGCCGGCGCGCCAGCGAGACGGATCGTGCCACGGACGGCACTGCCAAAACGGAAGTCTTCCGGCGCGGCGTCCAATCCAACACGGACGGTGAAATTCCGGGTGATCGGATTGGCCGTCGGCGAAATCTCACGAACCGCTCCCGTTGCCGTGCTGGTCGGGTTGCTAAGCAGTTGCACATCCACGCGCGCCTGGCCTCCGGTGGTCTGGATCGTTGCCTCGGGCACTTCAAAAACGGCATCGCGTGTGCCAAGCTGAGCGACACGAACGACCATCTGGCCACCGCCGACAACCTGGCCGACCTCCGCACCTGTCGCTGTCACAACCCCGGCCGCATTGGCCTTCAACACGCGATTGTCGAGATTTGTCTGGGCGATACGCAAACCGGCTTTTGCCGCGTCAACGCCAGCTTGGGCCATACTGGCCTGGGCGATTGCATTGTCGAGCGACTGTCGGGTCGCGGTTCTCGGATAGAGCTGTTGCTGGCGGGCACGGGCAATTTCGGCGTTCTGGGATTGCGCCTCGGCCGAGAACAAATTGGCCTCCGCCTTGCGCAACGCATCCTGCGCATCTTCAGCATCAAGCCTCGCCAGCACGGTTCCGGGCTCGACAAGGTCACCGACTTCAACGTCACGTTCGCGGATTTCCCCCCCCTGCCGGAAACTGAAGCTGGTTTCGACAACCGGCCTGATTTCGCCCACCAGCGAACCGAATGTGTCCTCGGGACTGAACGAGACAGCGATCGTCTTGACCGGGCGCGGAGGCAGTTCCGCTCCCTCGTCTTCCCCTTGGCAGCCAACCAGGAGCAAGGTTGTCGCAACCATCGCTACTGGACTGCAAAACACTCTGATGGTTGACGCTGCAAGACGCTTTTTCATGAAAGAATTCCCCATATGCTTTTATGCAACGGCATGGCCGTCACGTTAGGGTCGTTGGTTCAAGACGTTTGGATAGGCTTACGAACGTGCCTCCGACAGCAGCCAAAATACGAGCGGGACCACCGTCGTGCGGCGTACGGTCCAAAGATATGGAAAGGCGTGGTGCCTGCAGAACAAGATGATGTGCCGCCAAAAGGCTTCGGTGACGAACCGGGGGCAAAAAACGGCATGGGTATCCATCTCGTCTCCACAGCATATTGAACAACGCAAGCGCCTGAACTTTGTATGGAAACCGAAGGCATGCCGCTCCCGTTCAACGCTCAACACATCCAGGCGGTTGTTTGCACAATAGAAAACAATGACCCAGTCCGGCCACTATAGTGCTGATCAAGACGTGAAGTGATCAGCATAGAATCCCGCAAACAGGCGTAGCGTACAGATTTAAGCACCCAGGAAATCGATGATTTGCCGCGGATGAATTGACGGTCCGCATATCCCCGTGACCGCCAAAGCACACCTGCGTGTGTGTCGATCGTCGAGTCAGCACAAAAACATAGGGCAGCTGTTGTCTACTTGCGCCTTTGCTGTTTTTGATTTTTCAGCTTCTGCGAAATCACAAGACGGATGCTGTTGAATGCGTTTGTTTGCCTTGCTGATCATTCTGATTTCATTGACAGGCTGTGGCGGTCCCAGAGCGGTGCTGGGTCTCGATGCGCCGGCGGGACGAGGGCCGAGCTCGACCGAAACAATCTATTTGGCGACAACCCGCGCGCGCTCGGACGATGTTCGGCTACCCTATTCCGCTGGCAGGTCGATGGCGCTCAACTTTGCCAGGTTCGAGATCGGCATTCCCGAAAACCACGTCGCTGGTCATGTTGAAAAGACCGGTCGCACGCCAGACCCAGCGCGCCACTTTACCGCTCGGGCCTATCAGCCGATCGATGGGCGCAAACAGTTCATTTCCCAACTCAATGCAGCGCTCGCGACACGCGCGCCAGAAGACCGGGAAATCTTCATCTTCGTGCACGGCTACAACAATAATTTTGCCGACAGCATCTTTCGCAATGCCCAAATCGTGCATGACTACAATATCAATGCAGTGGCTCTTCACTATGCCTGGCCCTCCGGCGGCGCCCTGCCGCTTTATGTCTTCGACCGAGACAGTGCTCTTGTCGGCCGGGCTGGACTTGCCGAAACGATCGAAATTGCAGCCAAGACCAGAGCGAACAGGGTGATACTGGTCGGTCATTCCATGGGCGCTTATGTGGTGACGGAGGCCTTGCGCGATCTTGCCGTTACCGGCCGCCGCAGCAGCCTCGATCGTCTGGGCGGCGTCGTGCTCGCCGCTCCCGACATTGATGTCGATGTATTCCAAAGCCAGGTGCGCGATATAGGCACCCTGCCCAAACCCTTCACCATCGTCGTGTCCAGGCGGGATAGAGCTCTTGGCATCTCCCGGCGCCTCACCGGCGGCCATCCGCGTGTTGGCAGCGGATCGGATATCGCCATGCTGCAAGACAAGGAAATCGGCGTGATCGATGCCTCGGACATCGATGGCGGTCGACACAATGTCTTTGCCAGTTCACAGACGCTGATGGACGTGGTGAACAATAGCGATCTGATGCGCAATCTGCTTCGCGACGACCAGATGGGGGCGCCGCCGACGGTGATCGCCGACAGCGCCACGGTGGTCGAAGGTGCGGCATCGCTGGTGATCTTCCTGCCGGCCCGGATCCTTGGCGGCATGGCAAATGCCGTTACCGCCCGCTAGGCGACGTGGCAGAACATGATTTCGCGTCAGCCAGGGCTTAGCCGAAACCAAAAGTACCAAGCAGGTACAAAGCAATGACATAGTAGAGCACATGCAGCGCGTATAGCTGGCCGTCGCCTGTGTAGATCTTGCGCGCGAGACCTCCCGCCCCCAGAGCAAGCCCTGCAATGCCGTCCCACAAGGCATTCGCTAGCGGGGTGACAAGAGGCGTAAATACCGCGCGGTAGAAGGCATAAAAACGAGACACTCCCGCGGCACCAGAACGGCCACGGGCGATCCAGTATAGCAACAAGAACACCAGGAAAAACACCACCGTGGCACTTACGGTCACGGTCATTACCGGCATCGGGTTCCAGTAGGCATAGATGCTCTCAAGCGACATGCCATTCCAGACCAGGGTGGACGCAAACAGAGGATCCACTGCCTTCGACACCGGCTCCATGACCAGCTTGGGAAAGAACGACAGCACCAAAATTCCGGCAATCAGCAGGAATTGCGGTAGCAGCAATGCCAAGGGAGCCTCCCGAATGCTTCGGCCATCCCCAATGGATGGCGCCCAGAACAGCGTATGAAACAGACGAAACATATAGAGAAAACCCAGGAACGTCGCTACCGCAGCAGCAATGGCGAGCCCCGTCCAGCCCTTCTCCACCATGGCGCTGATCAGCAGCCATTTGCCACCGAAACCGGCGAGCGGCGGAAGCCCTGACATGGAGATCAGGGCGATGCTCATGGTGGCGAACGTGAAGGGCATTTCCCCTGCAAGCCCGCCGGTCTCAGCCAGGCGCCGTGTCCCGGTTCTGAGTACAATTCCAGCGACGGCCAGGAACAGGATGCCTTTGACCATCAAATGATTGGTCACGAGATAGAATGCCGTTACCCATCCAAGATGGCTCATCAGTGCAATTGCCGTGATGATATAGCCGATCTGGCTCATGCTGGAATAGCCCAGCATACGCTTCATATCGTCCTGTTGAAGCGCCATGATCGCGCCGGCAATAGTGGTTGCCATTCCGATCCAGCCCATCACATGTGCCATCTCCAACCCGACTTCGGAACGGATGGCGAGATAGGTGGTCATGAAGAGGCCGAAAACAGCAACTTTGCTGATCACAGCCGACAGCATTGCCGACAGGTCGTCATCCGCCTCTGCATAGGCGCCGGGCAACCAGACGTGAACACCGACAGCACCGGCCTTGATCAGGAAACCGCCCGCCAGAAGGACGAAGGCCGGCGCGGCAGACGGACCTGCTGTGGCGAAAGCGGAAAGAGCGGTCGTTCCATTGGCACTCGTGGCAATTCCAAATCCGGCAAGCAGGCAGAAGGCCGAGACCAGCGAAAACAGCAGGAATTGCAATGCATAAGGATGAGCACCACGCCCGAGCGTGATGAGGAAATAGGATGATAGCGTGATGATTTCCCAATGGAAGAAGAATTCGAGACTCGTCGAAGATGTCAGCAGGCTGGCGATCGACAGCAGCAGGATGGTCATCATGGGATAAAACCCGGGGCGTCTGTCTGGCCGGTAGGCGCTTGACGCCGCGATGATCAATCCACCACTGAGGAGCACCGCAGCGAACAAGGCGTTAATGTCGGCAAGATCATGGGCAGTCCAGAGCGCTCCGACGAACACCAAAAACAGCATCAACAGGCACTTTAACCGGCCTGCAAGCCCATCGAGTGCACAGAGACACGCCCCGAAACACAGTGGTAGCACGAGTGGCAGGGAAACAGCCCCGGAAAAGCTAGCTGCCGCATGACCACTTGCGACGAGTAGCACCACGCAGCCAAGCACCGGAAGCAATTTTCCAAAGCCCGGCATGGCCAGAACGCTATCCGTGCGACCCGTGACGGGCCGCATGGCCTGCTTGAACCACTGGAACATATAAGCAGCCTCGAGCAGAGAGCCGGCAAGGATAACTGCGATCCAGATGTAGCGCTCACCCTTGGCGACCTGCATGATAAGTTCCCATTTTGCCCAGAAACCGGGAAATGGCGGCAGGCCAGAAATTGCCACGAGAAGCGCTGCGAAGACAGTGAGGATCAAAGGTCGTCCAGCGATGTCGGACCAGCCACTGGTATCCTTTCGCGCGACGACACCCGCCAGCCAGAACAAGCCAGCCTTGGCGAAAAGATGGTTGATGAACAGACCTCCGACAACGAGTGGCAGTGTCTCCCGCGCCCCAAGCTGCTGCATCAGCGAAAGGGCGAGGGTCAACAGACCCATCTGCGCAATCGAGGAATAGCCGAGCATTCTCTGAACATTGGTCTGCCTCAAGCCGACCAGATTGGAGAAGAGGAATGTGACCCCGCCGGACAGCGCAAGAATGCCGAGATGGTTTTCAAACAGCGGCAGCAGCTTGAACAGCGCAAAAAACACACCTGCGGACACGCCTCCCGACACAAGCGCGGCCACGCCACTGTGGGCGCTCTCGTAAACGTCGAGACCCCAGCCATTGGCCGGAAACGGTTTCAGCTCAACCACCAGGCAGGCGAGCACCAAGAGGAGCGCAGTCGCACCGATCGGACCCGCGATCAGCACACGGCTGGCGATCATGTCATCAATGTTGAGCGTGCCCGTGACATGGTACAGGAGGGCCGACCCCAACAGGAAGAATGAGGACGCGATCACGGTTGCCATGATGTATTTGAAGCTCGCGGCAAGAGCCACAGGCGTCCGATCAAGCCCCATGAGGCCATAGGTGCCGATTGAAACGATCTCGAGAAAGACAAAGAGATTGAACAGGTCGCGGGTCATCACCATACCGTTGATGCCCATGGTCAGGATCAGATACAGCAAGAGGGCCGCGTAGCTCGCGCGCAGCCGGTCCCACATGTGCCAAGCTCCCAAAAGAGCCGCGACATTGACGCACAACGAGAAGAAGCCCTCGGCAAGGCCGAAACGCAGGTTGATCGACAAGGGAGGCAAACTTCCGGCTGTCAACACTTCGATCGTCGGTGCGCCGTTGTAGAGCCTCCAGAAGCAAGTCGCGGAAATCACCGTCATAGTCACGAGAGCCGCGACGAAAGCAATCGCTGGCAGAGGTCTCCCGATCTTGTGCAACAGCGGAATGAGAAAACCGCCGCCAAGACCGAGAAGAAAGATGTTCAGCGGTTGCAGGACACCGTCTACCATTTCTGCTCCGTCAGCGCGTCTATAGAAAGAGTATTCGTGGCCTGGTAGAGCGCGATGGCGAAAGACAGCATGATTGCCGTCACCGAAAAGCCGATCACGATGGCCGTGACAACGAGAGCCGAAGGGATCGGGTCCACGGAACGGGCTGCTGCATCAGCAATGGAGAGAGCCTCATCGACAATCGGAGCTGTACCGCCCGTTATGTAGCCTGTCGCCACCATGACGATGTGCAGCCCCGTATCGACAAGGGAAAAGCCGATGATGATGCGCAGTATGTTGCGGTTCTTGAGAATGCCCCAGAACCCGATCAGCACCAGCGCAAATCCTGTCGCCAGAAGAATTTGTGAAATCGGCAATCCCATGATGACACCCTGCCTCGTGGCGCTAGCTGCGGAAACGATCGATGATGACACTCAACTCGGCACCAACCTTGACGCCGAGCAGCGCTGAGATGATCGGGATGGCACCGGCGCTGACAAATGCTCCGAACGCGCCGCGCGGAAGGATGCTGCTGTCTAGAAAACCTCCGGCAAGCACGATCCCGAGAATGCCGATCATCACGTAGACGACACCCGCCAGAGATTCCGTGATGCTGAGGATGGTGTGATTGATACGCGCGCGGGGACAAGCGAGCATGAACAGCATCGCGCCAGAGGCCACGACCGCACCACCCTGAAACCCACCACCAGCAGAAAGATGGCCGTTCATGATGACGTAGGCGCCGAACAGGAAGATCAGTGGAAGCACAACTTCCGCCCCGTTACGCACAAGTTCGCTCGGCGGACGCGGCTCACCTTGAGATATCCCCTTTGCAGCCGGCTTATCATCCTTGGCACCCAGAAGCACACCGACACTTGCCGCCACCATGAACAACACGGCGACCTCGCCGAGCGTGTCAAAACCACGGAATGAAATCAGAATGCCAGTCACGACATTTGGTGCGCCGAGAACCTGTGGCACATCCATCAGGTAGCGAATTGCAAGCGCGGAGGGAACCTGGCGCTCCTCATAGGCGCCGATCATTCCGGCGAAGACAAATCCGAAAGCCACGAGCACCAGCAGGCTGAAAAAGCGGCTCATGTCTCTTCGCTCCTGCCTGCAAGCACGTCCTGCTCGTTACGCAATGCGTCAACAATCGTGCCCGGGGCCATAGGCGTGCGGATCGCATAGGCCGCCCGCGACAATGCGTGCGATGACAGTGGATTGGTCATGAGAATGAAGTAGGCAACGATCAGAAGTTTCAGCGTCCAATCCGGATGATAAACGCCAAGACCGGCAAGGACCAGTATATTGCCAAGGGTCGATGCCTTGGTACCGGCCTGGATGCGTGTGAAGGTGTCGGGCATGCGCAGGAGACCGAGACCTGCAGAGAACAGGAAAAACGCACCGATGAGGATCAGGATGCTGCCGATCAACTCAGCCATGCGTCACTCCCTTCCGCCATTGGTCTTGCGAATGGCATAGAGAAAAATCAACGTCGCAAGACCGGACCCGATGGCGGCCTCCGCCATCGCTACATCGGGGGCAGCCAGAAGTAAGTAGGAAACCGCAGCAAACAGGCTGGCAAGCCCCGCACTGATCATCGCGGCCATCAGGCTCTCGAGCAGAACAGCCAGAACCCCACTGACGAGGATGCTACCGCAGACCAAGAGGATCAACAGTTCAAGCATTTTGATCACGGTCCCTTTTCGAGGAAGCGGGCAATGGCGAGAACAGCCAGAAAGCTCAACAGCCCGTAGACCAGAGCAACATCAATGTAGACGAAACGCCCAGAAATATGCGCATAGAGCGCAATCATCGCGATCGACACAACCGTCAACATGTCGATGGCAACGACCCGGTCTACGGACGTTCTGCCGATAATCAGGCGCAGCACACCGAACACGATACTGAAGAAAATCAGGATGACTGCAATTTGCAGAATGATGTCAGCCAAACACCACCTCCAGATGTTTTTCAAAAGCCCCAGCTATCATCCCTGTCGCCGCCTCGGGATCTGTCGTCTTGACGTCGAGCCAGTGAATGAACATGGCGTCGTCGCTGATGTCCATGACCAGCGAGCCGGGGGTCAGGGCAATCGAATTGGCGAGTGCCAACCGCCCGATTGGTGACCTCAGCCGTATATTGATCTTCACGATGCCGGGACGGATATCGATGCGAGGCGCATAGACATAACGCATCATATTGATGTTCGCCTTGACCATCTCGACGAAGAAAGCCCCCGTATAGGCGAGAAAGTGGTAGAGCTTGCGAGGGGTAAACCCGATGCGCCAGACATCGCTTCGCCAGACGAAGATCGCAGACAGGGCAAATGAAAAGACCGCACCGACAATAACGACGGAAAACTCCGACGTGGCATTGATCACGAGCCATACGGCAAACAGGAAGCCCCAGAGGAAAACAAACCCTTGCGCCCATGCCACGCCGCTCGAATGGTCTTTTTGCTGCAGTTTGGACATCGCGCAACCTTCAATAAGCGAACGGAGACGTGGTCAGAACCGTCGACAAGGGAACCGCTAGATCTTGCGCTTATGCCAACCCGGATGGATCCCATGCATTCGGCTGGAGCTTAACACCACGCGGCTCTGGCTGTGATCGGCATGGAATCCGAAAACTATGCGCTACGTCCGATATGTCATTGCTCCGTCACGCTTTTTCGCCCTACATCAGCCGCGAGCATCATTAGTTCTTGACCCTCGTTCAAAACGAAGAAATCTATCAATCATGCGGCGGCGCGACACAGAGCCTCATGCTTCAAACCGTGTCAGCACATGGGAGTTTCTGATCGAGACACGCTGCAGGCAGAACTTGACGACAGGGCTTCGCCATGTCGCAGAAGGAGAGTTCGCTTGATCGATGCGGCCAAGGACATCAGACGGATACAGCTCTCATGAACGGCAATCCTCCATTCATCCCCCCTCACGTTGGTGTTCTATCCAGCCTCGACAGCTTTCGTCCATTCACTGGAGCCGAAGCAAAGGTCGTCGCCTATCTAAGCTCAGGCAACTTCGATCGATTGGGTGACGGGCTTTTGCCGGAGCTTGAAGATGACACACGCAACATGCGTGCAGAACTCTTGCGTTTCCTCATTCTGGGAGACAACAGCTACCGTTCGCACGAAAAGGGTGTGCGGGTCAGCGGAGCCTGGATAACCGGCATACTTGACTTGGAAGGCTGTCGTATCCCACGCGATATCGGCCTCAAGGATTGCCGCTTCGAGGCATCTCCGGTCCTGCAGTCAGCGATCATCGACAATCTCTTTCTTGACGGATCCCACCTCCCCGGCCTGCAGGCGGATCGGTTAGAAGCCCGCGGTTGTATTTCCGTGCGCGGCGCGATCGTGACCGGTGAGATCCGGATCTCCGGCGCGCGGATCGGCGGCAGTTTCGAGGCAGATGGCGTTTCGATCGCATCACCTGAGGGTATAGCGATCGAGGCCAGCGGCCTTGAGGCAAGAGGCGGGATACTCATGCGCGGCGCCGACATAAAGGGCGGTCTCAACCTTTCCGGGGTGCGGCTTGGCGGCGACGTCAACGCGGTCGGTGGCCAGATCACTCGGCCGGGCGAAATTGCGCTCAACGGTGACGGGATTGTCGCCGGCGGTGATCTTGCGCTGCGCGGGGCAAAGATTATGGGCGAAACGCGCCTGCTTGGCGCGCGCTTCGTCGGTGACATCGATTGTACGGGCGCAGCCCTGTCACAGCCTGGCGGCCATGCACTCAGGCTCAATCGCGCAACTGTCGAAGGTGCGTTTTTTCTGCGTCAGGGCGCCGCAATCAACGGCACGCTTGATCTGACAGCCACGACAATCGGCGCAATCGATGACGACCAAGAAAGTTGGCCCAAGACCGGCGACTTGCTCCTGAACCGATGCCAATACGGCGCCTTCATCGGCGGACCGGTGGATGCTGTAAACCGGCTCGATTGGCTTTCGCGGCAATCGCCAGATCGCTGGAGGGCGGATTTCTGGCCACAGCCTTACGAGCAACTTGCCATGGTTCTGGGTGCGATGGGGCATGATGAGGACGCGCGCGCAGTCCTCATTGAAAAGGAGCGGCTGCAACGTCGGGCGCGGCGGGCACGTGCAAGAAATCCTGCCTTGCGTATCGCACTGGCAATCACCGACGGCATTTTGGCCATCACGGTACGGTACGGTCGCCAACCCCTGCTCGCGCTGATTTGGCTCGTGATGTTCTGGGCCATTGGTGCCGTAGTATTTGATATCGCCGAGGGTCAGGGCGCGGTTAAGCCAAACAGTCCCGTTGTGCTGCGTTCGACCGAGTGGACGATGTGTGGCCTTGATCAAAGTTCAAACCGCTATATGCCATCAAGTTCGCAAGTGCTTGCAGGGCGAGCGATGGCCGGGGAAAATCAGCTCACCTGTTTCCTTCGGCAGCCAGAGGCATCGAGCTATCCAGAGTTCAACGCGCCGATGTATTCTCTGGATGTGCTTTTGCCGGTTCTGTCAATCGAGCAGAAGGAATTCTGGCGGCCGGATCCCACCAAGCCCAAAGGGGCATTCACGCTGAACTATTTCTTTCTCCAGTCCATCGTCGGCTGGGCGCTCAGCCTCTTGGCTGTCGCCGGGTTTTCCGGGCTCGTCAAATCAAAATAGCCTTCGGTTGGCATCGAACAAACAGAACAGCGAACTGCAGTCGACGTCCATTTGCACATTCTCGATATCGATTGGCAGCCTCAGTTCAAGGACCACGTCTGCTCACCCTGGCAAAATACAGCGCGCTGCCAAACAAGGCGGGCCCTCGTCAACTCACGATGAAGTGCGGGGTTCAAAATCGCCAGATCAGGGGCACGATGAACACGGAAACCACGAAGAACCAGATCAACAATGGCAGTCCGAGCTTCCAGTAGTCACTGAAATTATACCCACCAGGTCCCATCACCATCAGATTTGTTGGCGTTGCGATCGGTGTCAAGAAAGATGCCGCCGCGGCAACGGCCGTGCTCATAAGCACGGGGCGTGGGGAAATGCCCATTGCTGTCGCAGCAGCGACACCAATCGGGATGACAATCAATGCCGTTGCCGTGTTGCTGATCAACTGGCCCATGATTGCGGTCAGCAGAAACAAGCCAGCGAGCAGCGCCATGGGTCCGGCATCGCCGACAAGGGTTACCAGATGTTCGGCCATCAGCTGGGCTGCCCCGGTTTCGACCATGGCCGTGGACAAGGGCATCATCGCACCGACAAGGATGACCGTCGTCCAGCCTATGGCGCGGTAGGATTGTTCGACGCTCATGATGCCAGTCAGAATGATGGCGCCGGCAGCCAGCAAGCCGGCGACGGCCGGCGGCACTATGCCTGTTGCCAGAAGCAGAACCATCGCGAACAGAATGACAACAGCCTGGCGCGCGCCGGGGCCCATCGGCACGGCCTGACGGCGCACCAGCTCAGGCGAGTTGACGACGAGAACGTCGGGATCATCCAGGTGCACGTCGAGCGCTTTCCAGGTACCTTGCAACAACATCGTATCGCCTGCGCGCAGCACCACACCACCAGCATCCCGTGTCACGCTGCCGGCCTCCGCCTGATCACCGGCACGCTGCACCGCAAGGATGATCAGGTCGCCGCTGTCGGTCACCATTCCAGGAAACACAGTCTCACCGATCAGGCCGGAGCGCGGTGGGATGACGACTTCTGCCAGACCGGAACTGCGATTGAACAAAGTCTCCTCGCCCTGACCTGTCGTCTTGTCATCTCGAAATGCCATATGCAATTTGGCTGCAAAAGCGGCCGCAAGTTCTCCATCACCTCGGACCACAATGTGATCCCCTTCGGCGATAAGCGCGCGCCGCAGCGGGCCGGATGTCTCTCCCTCCTGAAGAGCAACAAGTTGCAGCCCCGGATGCTCCGCCATGCTGAGTTCGGATGCGGCCATCCCGACAAAGGGTGAACTCGCCCGAACCCGCAATTGATAAATCCCGCTCGCAAGCCCGTATTGCTCAACCAGTGTCTTGGCATGCCGGCTGAAGTCGGCCGGCATGGTCGCGCCATTGCGCTCGGGAAGCAGCTTTGCGCCGAACACGATAATGATGGCCATCGTCCCGATCAGCAATGGCACGCCGACAAGCGCGAATTCGAAGAAACCGAACCCGCCCACACCCGCGTCGATCCCGGCTTCCGACACGAGCACGTTCACCGGCGTTCCGGTCAATGCGAGCAAAGATCCGGCATGCGCCGCGAAGACCAAAGGCATAAGCAGTTGAGATGAATTGCGCCGAAGGCGAACGGCAATGACGACGACGACTGGCAACAGGGCGGCAACCGCCCCATTGACGCTGATCAGTGCCGTCAGCAATGCAACAAGCGCCATTGTCAACAGCAGGAGCCGCGTCCTGCTTTCTTCGCCCGCGCCGCGGATCAACAGCTGTCCCGCCCATGCCGTGACACCGGTCACTTCAAGGCCGGAGCTGACCACGAACAGCGAGGCGATAAAGATGACGGCCGGATCACCAAATCCGCCGAGCGCCTGACCCAGCGTCAACACGCCGCTGGCCCACAGGGACAGGGCCGTCAACATGGCTATCACGACAACCGGCAGCTTGTTCCAGACGAACAGGACGACGGCTGAGGCTATGATTACGGCTATATAGGCTATCGGGCTCAATCGCTCTGCTCCTCACTTGGACCTGCTCAGGCCATTCAAGACGTCCAAGAGCGGGTAAATTTTGCTTACCAGATACCCGCCCCGTCCGGCTCCTGCCGCAGAACCGTCTCCTGACCCTCACCCCGGACGGCGGCAAGGTACGTTCCATTGAAGATATCGCGGAGACGGTACGCGACGTTTCGGCGCTAGAAAGGTGTCCGGGTCTCGCTTACACCTTTAGTCTTCAAGCGTTGCCAGAAGCACGCCGAGGCGGCAGCCTTTCTCGAACTCTGTGAGGTTGACATATTCTTTGATCGTATGGATTTCGGCCTGACCGGCACCAATCGTGATTGTCGGAACACCATGTTTGTCGAGCCAGTTGGCATCCAGGCCGCCATTAGAAAAGATATAGACCGGTTCAATCCCCAGTATCTGCATCGCCTTGGCCGCACGTTTGACAATCGGCGTATCTTTGCCGAGTTCGAAGGGCGGGTAGGACGCCTTGTGCGTAAAGTTCACCTTGGCCGTATCGCCCTCATGGTCCGTCACTTCGCTCTGCGCTTTGGCAAATGCCTGCTTGTAGCCTTCAGCAATTTTCAGAGCAAAGCTGGATTCGGGGCTGCGCGCCTCGCCCTTGATGAAAGCATAGTCGGTAACGACATTGGTCGCATCACCGGCAGACGTATTGTCCTTGCCACCGAATATGCCGACATTGCTCGTGCCGCGGCCGTCTGATTTCACGATTTTGCCGAACCAGCCCTCCTTGCGGGCCTCGGCAAGCGCAATAGCGCCGACCATCGTTGCCGAGATTCCCTTGTCCGGCGCCACCCCGGCATGCGAGGCGCGACCGATAATTTCCACTTCCCAGTTTTCCTGACCCACAGCCCCGATGATCAGATCGGAGGCAGACTGGCCGTCGACATTGATACACATGACCGCACCGTTGAGATCGGCTGGGTTCAGTTCACGCGCGCCATGCAGGCCGCTCTCCTCGCGCACCGTAAACAGTAGCGTGATCGGCGGATGGGGCAGCTTGTTCTTCAGAAGCGTTTCAGCAACCACGACAAGAACTGCGACCCCAGTGCGGGCATCGCCCCCAAGGGCCGTCGTCCCGTCGGAGACGATGCGATCTCCCTCACGCCTCGGCTTGGCGCCAGCGCATAGCGGCACCGTGTCAAGATGCGTCGAGAACAACAGACGCGGGCCGGGCCGCGTTCCCGGCAGATCAACGATAAGATTGCCCGTTTCGGTGGGCAGCGGAATGCGACTGTTGGCATCGTCGAAGCGGATTGCCGATTCCGGGACGCCAACGGCTTTCAGTGCCTCGCAAACGGCAGCGGCAATATTCGCCTCCTGCCCGGTTACGCCCTCGACAGACAGAAAACGCATCAAGTGGTCTTCTGCGGCAGCGACATTCAGCGGAATTTGGGTGCTACTCATGGTGTCCCTCCGGATTCTACGATTTTGATTGGTGTCTGATACCGGCCATCACAAGCCCCAGGGCAAACCGAGCGCTTGCCAGATCGCAAAGAGCGCCGTCCACAGAACGAACATCCACACGACATAGGGCAGCATGAGAGATACGAGCGTTCCGACGCCCGCAGACTTGTCGTATTTCTGGGCAAACCCGACGACGAGGGCGAAATAGGCGTTGAGAGGTGTGATCGCATTCATCGGTGAATCGCCGACGCGATAAGCCGCAAGCACGGCCTCCGGTTCAACGCCAAGCTTCATCAGAAGCGGCACGAAGACCGGTGCGAAGATTGCCCATTTTGCGATCGCCCCTGTCAGAAGCAGGTCGATGATCGCCACCACGACGATGAAGCCTAGCAACAATGGCAATGCACCGATATTGGCGGCTTGAAGCGTGCCCGCCAAGCTGAGCGCCATCACAGTGCCGATATTGGTATAGGTGAAATAGGCCACGAACTGGCTGAGCACGAAGAACAGGAAGATCGTACCGCCCATGTTCTTGATCGATTTTTCGATCGCGGCAATGACCTCGGTCAAAGTCCGCAAGGTTCCCGCCCCTACGCCAAAGGCCCAGCCTGTTGTCAGAAAGACCAGCATGATCAACGCGATCAGGCCGTTCATGAACGGCGAATTGCCAATCAGTTCGCCGGTATCGGGGTTCCGCAAAGGCGCGCCGGACGGCAGCGTCAGCAGCAGAAAGACCACAACAAGGGCAATCAGCGCATAGAGTGCATATCGCAATCCGTGCGTTTCCTGTTCTGTCAGAACGGCGCCCTGACTGACCGCTGCCCCATCCGCAGGCTTGTATTCGCCCAGGCGGGGGGCAATCATCTTATCGGTGATGAAGGCTATCACCACCGTGAGAAAAGCGACGGAGGCGATGGAGAACCAGAGATTGGATGCCAAGCCGATCGAAGCGTTTGGATCGACCAGCCTTGCTGCATCATTGGTAAACTCGACAAGAACCGCATCCAGCGGTTTGATCAGCATGTTAACGGTGAAGGCGCCCGCGACTGCGGCAAAGCCCAGTGCCAGTCCCGCAAGTGGATGTCGGCCAACGGCCAGGTAAGCTACACCTGCCAACGGGATCAACACCAGGTAACCAGCATCGGCAGCAATACTGGCAAGGATGCCAACGAAAGCGAGGATGTAAGTGAGCGCCCAGCGCGGTGCGACGATCACCAGCTTGCGGATCAGGGCCGTGACCAGACCGGATTCTTCAGCGACACCCGCCCCAATCATGGCCGCGATCATCAAGCCCACCGCGGTAAAACTCATGAAGTTAGGAACGAGAGAGGCATACATGAAGCGTATACCCTCGATGCTCAGCAAGCTACGGATGGCCGTGGAGGCCGTTTCCAATTCATGCGTTTCCGGATTGATCTGCTCATAGGTCACCGCCGTGCCAAACAACCCAAGAATGGCCGACAGAACGATTACGATGCCAATCAGGATGAGAAAGATGACCACGGGGTGGGGAACCATGTTCCCGACCTTTTCGACACCATCGAGGAATCTCTGCATCGTGGTCTTTGATGCGGCACTGGCGTTGGCCATGTCTTGTCTCCCGTTGAGCCCAAGGATATCGCCAGATCGATCGCCCGAAGGTCGAATTGGCGCATTTGATAAACGGTGGTCAGAATCGAAATATGTCGCTCGCCTTGCGCATCACCGGTGCTGATCAAGGCATTGGGAAAAGCCGTGGCTGGGATCAGCGGACACCCAAATCACAACCACCTTGTAGCGCTGGTGTCGACTAGCGCGCTTAACCCCTTGCAGGCGGCATCCTCAGTGTCTCTCTCGCCGAATGCATGCAGAATACCTCAGCCACAGATTACCGCAGGCATGCCGGACTTGCCTTGACGCCCACCATCCCGGGGCATCATGCTCGGCAAAACGAAACGGGTCAGCATCTACGTTTTACGGCAGACCTTTCAGCGATCAGCGTGGGCATGGGGCGGTGTAGCGGCGGCCGTTCCGGTCCCGGTAGTAACACTGGCCTGGCTGTCCGGCGACATTACCGATCAGGGCACCAGAAACACCACCGATGGCAGCACCGACAGCTGCACCGCGCACGTCGTTGGTGATTGCGCCACCAATGACAGCACCGGATGCCGCGCCAATGCCAGCGCCCCGTTCCGTTGCAGTGCAACCTGCAAGGGATAGGCAGATCAAGGAAAATACGAGCATTTTCTTCATTTTACTCTCCTTCGTCATGTTCCAGGCTCTGGCGCTAGCAAGTGAAGTCGCAACTGCGGTTAAATCGAATATAGTGCGACAAATTTGTCTGTGATCAGCTCAGAATCCCAAAACTAGGCTTCGGGTTCAAAACTTGTCGGCGAAACTAAACAATGATTTCAATGATCAGAACTGAGCTTCCGGCAAGAAGGACAATACGATATTCGAGATGAAAACTCGCTTTAGGATGCGGAAATATTTAGAAGTGCAAAGCCTGCACCGCAAGGTTTTGTATCCGCCGGGGGCTTGGTTGAAAGCCAACGATGCTCATCACAACCGTTATCCGGCGCCCCAGCGGCTTGATGCTTTCCGCAAATTGTCACTTAAGATCGCGGGTTCCGTTCGCCGTGCACAATCTGTCGCAGTGGTTGCGTCGGTCGCCTGATCGATCGCCCACTCCATGAACTTACCGTGTCTGCGTCAAACGATTGTCACGCAAGGCCGCTAGCAGACATGACACAATGCACCTGACGAAGCCGAACGGGCTGCTCGATGCCACGATCAAGACGAGGCCACATGGCGACCCTTGAGGAAATTGCGCAGAAAGCCGGCTGCTCGACGGCGACCGTCTGTCGTGTGCTCAACCGAAGCGGCCACACCAGTGAGAACATGATCCGGCGCGTGCGCAAGGCGGCGTCCGATCTCGGCTATCATCGCATCGAGGGGCCGATGCCAGCCGGCAGGAAGCGACCAGTGATCGGCGTCCTGATCCCCAGCCTGACCAATCCTGTCTTCGCTGCATCCTTGTCGGGTATTCAGAACAGGATGCGCATCTCCGGACATGGTGTCCTGATCGCCCAATCCGACTACGATCCAGCCCGCGAGGCTGACGCAATCGCTTCGTTGCTCGCAGAAAAACCAACCGGGCTGATTTTGACCGTCTGCGACATGATGAAGAGCCAGGACCAGATAACCCCTTTCTTGCCGCCGACCGTTCTCTTGAACAATTTGCCGACCTCGCGCTTTCAGGCAGCAGTCACAACCGACAACCGGGCGGCCTCGATCGAGATCACCCAATATCTGATCGACCATGGGCATCAGAGGATCCTGTTTGTATCGGGACGTTTTGAAAGTTCCGATCGTGCGCGGCTGCGTTATGAGGGCTACGGCGCTGCGATGACAAGCGCCGGCTTGCCGATACTTGATGCCTTGCAGATCCCTTTTGTGACCGGAAACGACGAGCTGGATCTCAGTGAGACACTCCAAAGACACCGCCCGACTGCCATCATAGCCTCGAACGATCTTCTCGCCCTTGGTGTCATCCATGCTCTACGCCGCGAAGGCTTGGCGGTTCCCGCCGATGTTTCGGTCGCCGGTTTCGATGGCATCGCTATCGGCCGCCTGGTCGATCCACCGCTGACGACGATCGAAATGGCCGACGCCAGCATGGGCACCACCGCCGCCTCACTGCTGCTCGATATTGCCGAGAACGCCGCGGAACCTCGTCATCTCAGCATGGGTTACAAGTTGAAACCCGGCGGCACAGTGCGACGGATCGACCCCTCATTCTGAGACGGCAAAGCGCGCCGCTCGAAGAAGCGGCGCGTCGATGCTTCTGGTTACAAACAGAGGGGTCAGCTGCGCGGCAGCAGGCCTTCGACTTCGGCGGCTGCGTCGTCCAGCGCTTCCTTCGGCTCGGCAGACTGCTCAACCACGCGCGACAGGTTCTCAACGATGGTCTGGGTCACCTTCACACCGTTCGAACCCGGGAAAGCATACCAGGGCTGCATCAACGGCATCTGCTCGAGGCCAGCGCGAAACAGCGGGTTTTCCTTGTAGAAATTGCCGAGATACTCCGGCGACGTCGCTGCCAGTTCATTGTTCGGCACATAGCCGGTGCCCGGCACGACAACCGAGGCGCCGTATGGTCCCGAAGCGAACTTGATGAACTTCCAGGCAGCGTCCTGCTTTTCAGCATCGCGGGTCAACATGACGGCCGCGTTGCCACCGGTCGGCAGCTTGCCATTGACCGGGTCGATCAGCGGGATATGAGCGGTGCGCAGGTCGAACTTGTCGCCGACATTCTTGATCGTGTTGCGAAGAGCGCCCGTGGTCTGGAAGGCAAAGCCGACCTTGCCGGCAACAAAGGCCTGTTCGCCAGCCTGCTTGGTGAAGACCGGAAGGCCACCTTCCTTGACCATGCGGTCGACCAGTTCGAAGGCCTTCAGGCCCTCGGCACCGTTAAAGGCAACCGAGGTCTCTTCTTCGTTGAGCATCTTGCCGCCGGCGCCAAATAGCAGCGCGGAGAACATCCAGTCGTCACCCTGCCAGCGGAAGTCGATGCCCTCATTGCCATCGCCGAGCGCCTTGATCTTGGAGGAGAGTGCAATCACCTCGTCCCAGGTCTTTGGCGCGACATCCGGATTGCCGCCGGCTTTGCGAACCAGATCGGCGTTGTAATACATGATCGGATTGGAGGTCGCGAATGCGAGACCAACCTGCTTACCCTTGACCTGGGCGAGCTTCAGGATGTTGTCGGAAAAGCCCTGCTCGGCCATATTGCCGTCCTTGGCCATGAATGGACCGAGGTCGACCGGGATATCGCGCTCGTTGACCATGCGCAGACGGTTCAGACCGATGAAGGTGACATCCGGCATTTCTGCCGTGCCAGCCTGACGCATGATGGTCTGGATACCTTCTTCATAGGTTGCCGACGGGTTGGCGAAGGTGATCTTGATATCGGGGTTTTCTTCCATGAACTTCTTCGAGATCGTGTCCATCACGTCCTTGAAGAAGCCGGGCATCGGATAGTGGATGTTGAGCACCGTTTCGGCATGCGCCGGAACGAAGGTCGCCATCGTAACCGCGACTGCGGCCATCGCTTTCTTGAAAAGAGTCATTGCAGATCTCCTGGGTTGGACCGATCAGCCTTTCAGACCGGTCATGGTGATACCCTCGACGAAGCGCTTCTGCGCGAGCAGGAAGGCAAGAACGAGAGGAAGGGTGATGATGAGCGTGGCCGCCATCAGCGCGCCGTAGTCGTCGCCGGCCTCAGCCGCACGGAAGTAGAGAAGGCCGAGCGGAGGGGTCGCATAGGACTGGTTGGTGACGACGATCAGCGGCCAGAACAGATCGTTCCAATGGGCGACGACCGAGAAGATCGAAAAAGCGGTGATTGCCGGCCAGGCATTCGGCACGATTACCCGGGCAACGATGCCGGTCTCCGACATGCCGTCGAGCCGTGCCGCATGGATAAGGTCGTCGGGGATACCGCGGAAGAACTGCAGGAAGAGGAAGATCGCAAAGACTGAGATCGAGAATGGCGCGACCAGTGCGAAATAACTGTTGAGTGCAGACATCCGGTCAAAGGCGACATAGAGCGGCAAGGCCGTCGCATGGATCGGGACGAGCAGCCCAAGCATGACCAGCGCCATCATCAGACGCGCGGCGGCAAAGGAGAGCTTGGCCATGGCAAAGGCACAAGGGATGGCGACGACGACCTGGACAATCAGGATCAGTGCGCAGACGACAAAGCCGTTGAGAAGCAGACCCGCCATGGATACCCGGCCGAAGGCCTTGGCGAAGTTCTCGGCATAGGACCAGGTCTGGGGGATCAGCGAGAGCGAGGAGGAGAAGATCTCACTCTGTGCCTTGCCGGCGGTCGATATCATGAAAATGTAGGGCGCCAGAAACAGGATGGCGCCAAAGGACAGGGCGGCGAGGCGCAGGATGCGGCCGGCGGAGAGGGGAGCCTGTGTCATGCGTAGTGCACTTTCCGGTCCATGACGCGGTACTGGAGGAACATCAACGATACGAGGATAGCGAGGAAGATTACGGTCATCGCCGAGGCATAACCGACACGCAGGAAGACGAAGCCTTCCTGGTAGATAGTGAACAGCAGGACTTCGGATGCCTTGTTTGGGCCGCCTTCGGTCAGCGTCTTCACCGTCTCGAACACCTTCACCGCATTGATGATGCTGATTGTCGTCACGAAAAGGGTCGTCGGGCCAAGCATCGGCCAGGTCACCAGCCGGAACCTCGAGAAAGCCGAGCGGGCGCCGTCGACTTCGGCCGCCTGATAGAGCTCACGCGGGATGGCGGAAAGACCGGCAAGGAACAGGACCATATTGAAGCCGGTCGTTTGCCAAATGCCGATGATCGACAGGCTGGTCATCACGGTTTTCGACGCGCCAAGCCAGTTCGGACCCTGGATGCCGATCATGTCGAGCATAGCGTTGATCGGCCCGATGGTCGGATGGAAGAGATATTGCCACACGGTGGCCATGGCGACGAGCAGCGACGCGACCGGCAGAAAATAGGCCGTGCGAAACAGGCTCTTTCCCCAACCTTCGGATTCGATCAGCATCGCAATGCCAAGCCCGAGCGCCATCGAAGCCGGCGCAACGATCGCCGCATAAACCGTGGTGTTCCACAGCGACTTCCGGAAAGTGCGATCGTTCAACAGCTCTGCATAATTCTCGAAGCCGACGAAGTTGAAACTGCCATAGCCAAGCTCGAAATCGGTAAAACCGAGGACGATCACCGCAATGGTCGGCAAGATGATGAAGCAGAAGATCAACAGCAGTGCTGGTGCCGAAAGCGCCATGGCAATGCGGGCTTCCCGGCGCTGCGCCAGTCGAGCACCCGTCCGGGCAAGCGAAGGCGTTCCACCGTGATCCGAAACATGACTAGCCATGAACGGCCTCCGATCGCAAAGCCGACACCATGGCGACGCTGGCCGGCAGGCGTTCACCCTGTTCGTCGAAGAGCAGGATTGCATCCGGGTCGAGCTTGAGATCGATTGGCTGGCCAGACTTGAGCCCGATCGCGTCCGCAGGCGCGATCTTCGCCACAACGACAGCATCCATCGCCGCGAGCTTGGTAAAGACCACCACTTCGGAACCGAGGAATTCCAATCGCTCGACCCGCGCCGGCACCCCTCCCCCACCGGTTTCGCCAAGCCTGACAAATTCGGGACGAAACGCGATAGACAGTGCCGCTCCCGGCTTGAGATCCTTGCGTGTGGCAAGCCGTATGTGGCCGACATGGACGAGACCTTCGTCGTCAATCACGGTCGGCAGCACGTTGATGCGCGGCTGGCCGAGGAACTTCGCCACCTCGAGATGGGCGGGATCGTCGTAGATGATGCGCGGGCTGTCGAGCTGCAGTAGCCGGCCACCGATCATGACGGCAACACGGTCGGCCATCGACAGGGCTTCCGACTGGTCATGCGTGACATACAAGGTCGGCACGCCGGCCTTGCGATGCAGCTCAACGATCTCGCCGCGGGCATGGACGCGCAGGTTGGCATCAAGATTGGAGAGCGGCTCGTCCATCAGAAAGACACTCGGCTGTCTGACCATGGCGCGGGCAAGCGCCACGCGCTGGCGCTGGCCACCTGACATCTGGCCCGGCTTGCGGTCGAGCAGGTGGTCGATCTTGAGAGACGTCGCCATGGCGCGAACGTCGCGCTGGATGTCGGTGCGGATCTGGCGCTGGCCAGACAGCAGGGCTCCGATCAGCGGCAGGCGACCGGCAGTCGACAGGCGGCGCATCGCAAGCGGCACGGCAATGTTCTGGCCTGCGGTCAGGTGCGGATAAAGCGCGTAGGACTGGAAGACCATTGCAACGTTGCGATCACCCGCGGCCTTGGCCGAGACGTCTTCACCGCCGATGAAGATCTCGCCATGGTCCGCATGATCGAGGCCGGCGACGATGCGCAGCAGCGTGCTCTTGCCGCAGCCAGACGGACCGACAAGGGCAATGAACTCACCGGCTTCAGCCTCAAGGCTGACGCCTTTCAGGATGCTGTTGCCACCGAAGGACTTGTTGATGTCGTGAAGGCTGAAGGCCGTCATTGTGCAGCCTCCACGACAACCTTGGTCGCGTGGCGCGGATAAACCTCATCGATGACATGGTCGAGGATGTGCGCCGTGGCGCCGTCGACCGCAACGATCTCGCTCGTCACGCCGTCAGCCAAGTGGTGAACGACACCACCCACCAGCCGCTCGCCCGGCATTTCACGCTCAAGCGTGTCGATGATGAAAGAGGTCGGCGGCGCCCAGACAAGTTTGGTGCCGGCGATCGCGCCATGCCAGGCCCAGTGCAGATGGCCGCTGGCATAGAGCGCAACGTCATGAGCCGCGAACAATTCGAGCAGCCTCTGGCGGTCGCCGGGACCCGCGCCCCAATAACCGGTATCGCCCTCTGCCGGATCATCGACGAACAATGGCTTGTGGCCGAAGATTGCCACCCGCCGGCCATCGCGATTTTCCAGCCTATCGACGAGCCAGTCGAACTGGACCACCTCTTCCGCATGGCCGGAGCCGATCAGCAGGCTGTTCAGTCCCATCAGGCGCCAGTTGCCAAGATCCTTGGCGAAACGGTCCGGCCCTGCCAGCCGGCGCCAGCGCTCGAGGCGCAAGTCATCGATTGGCTGGAGCGAACCAGGCATGTGTCCGACGTCGTGATTGCCAGGAACCAGCAAAACCGGAACATCAAGCTCCTGAAGCAGCGCGATGGAGAAAACGATGTCTTCGTCCTGATCGGCACCATCTATTGTCAGGTCCCCGGTATGTACCACGAGATCGGGTTTCACAGTCTCGATCCAGCGACGGACAGGCTCCCAATTGCCGTTGAAATGCGGCTTGGATGGACTGAAATGCGTATCGCTGATCTGGACGATTTTCATAAGCTGCACCTTTTGAGATACGGGCCCGAAGCACGGGGCCTTGTACGAAAGCCCATACCGAGGGCCAGGCTGTCGGCGATGTCTTTACGGGCTCTGCATGTCAGGCGCTTGACGGTGCTTTTCAGCGTTCTTCCATTTTCGTCATCAAATTGTCAGGAACGGATCTGCGGCCGGCCCGGGTCAACTTCCCGAGCGTTCGCCAAAGCTCGTGGACCGTATTCGTTTACCTCCGCCGGAATTCTCAAGGTGGCTCATCCCGGGCTTGGTCGCTATTCGCCGGTCAAATCGTTTTGCTTGATCGATGTTTTAGGCCACGACAAGGCTCGCCTTGCGCTCATATCGGCGCTATTGCTGAACTTTGTTTCGCCCGTGGAGACCACATGAAAGTCATCGTCCTCGGCGCCGGCATCATCGGCGTGACGTCTGCCTATCAGCTGGCGAAAGCCGGACATGACGTCACCGTCATCGATCGGCAGCCAGGCCCCGCCCTTGAGACCAGCTTTGCCAATGCCGGCGAGGTGTCTTTCGGCTATTGTTCGCCATGGGCCGCACCCGGCATCCCGATGAAAGCGATGAAATGGCTTCTCATGGAACATGCACCGCTGATCCTTCGTCCGAAAATCGACGCCGCCATGTTGTCATGGATGATCAAGATGTTGTCGAACTGCACGTCAAACCGATATGCGATCAACAAAAGCCGCATGTTGCGACTGGCCGACTACAGCCGCCTGTCACTTGCCGCACTGCGTGACGAAACGCGTATCAGCTATGACGAGCGCATGCAGGGCACGCTCCAGCTGTTTCGCACACAGCAACAGCTCGACGCCTCGGCCAAGGACGTCAAAGCCCTGGCTGCGGACGGCGTCCCGTATGAAGTGCTCGATCGCGATGGTTGCGTCCGCGTTGAACCGGCGCTTGCACACGTGCGCGACAGGATCGTCGGTGGGTTGATGACACCGAAGGACGAAACGGGTGATTGTTTCAAATTCACCAACGCACTGGCCGCAATCGCTGAAGCGCTGGGCGTCCGTTTTGCGTATGGCCACCACATCAAGGGTCTGGACGCCAATGGTGCGCAGATTCGAACCGTTGTCACCGACAAGGGGAATTTTACCGCTGATGCCGTCGTCGTGGCTCTGGGCAGCTACTCCCCTCTCATCCTGAAGCCGCTCGGTATTTCCCTACCCGTCTACCCGGTCAAGGGATATTCGCTGACCATTCCGATCACTGATGCATCACGCGCGCCGGAATCCACCGTCATGGACGAGACCTACAAGATCGCCATCACGCGCCTGGGCGAACGCATTCGTGTCGGCGGCATGGCCGAAATCTCCGGCTATACCAATGATCTCGGCCATGCGCGGAGACGCACGCTGGAACACTCGGTCAGCGACCTGTTTCCCGGTGGCGATATATCGAAAGCAACCTTCTGGTCCGGTCTGCGCCCGATGACACCGGACGGCACGCCAGTGATCGGCCCGACCAGGCTCAAGGGCCTGTTTCTCAATACCGGCCATGGCACACTTGGATGGACGATGAGCTCCGGCTCTGCACGGGTCATCGCCGACCTCGTCAGCGGTCGCTCGCCGGACATCGACGCTACGGATCTCGCGATCAGTCGCTACGGCTGAATTCAGAATTTTGGCCACTGTTTGCGTTGCAGACGCCAGGAGGGCGAAAGCGCTACCAGCTATTCGGTTGCATATTTCGAAACCTACGATGCCGTCCGGCGGAACAGGCCGCCTCCTCGAAGGAGGCCCAAACGAAAAAGCCTGCCGCGGGAGGAGGTGCGGCAGGCTTTTCGAATTGATGAACAGCGACTGGGAGGAGGAGTGCCGCTGTTCCTACAGGCGCCCCTGGGAGGAGGAGTGGGTCGCCTGAAACACGAAGCTTTGCGGGAGGAGGTGCATCGCTTCGTTGAAAACCAACATACAGTATCGCCGTGCTTATAAAATACGCTTTGTTGCACTGCAGCCATGCAAAAATGATGGCACTGAAAACGAGATGATCGCTGGGCGAAAATGCCCGAACAAGCCGGCAGCGGTCAGCCAGAGCAGACGCACACCCAATGCGAGAAAAGAGAAATCGCCAACGCAAAGACGCCCGCGTCTAAAGCGGGCGTCGTGAACATCACATCAGAAATGCGGCACCCATCAGCGAGCGGCAGTTCCGCGGGCAATATTGTGGATGTCGGCACGGTTGATGCCGAGGTCAGCCAGTTCGCGGCTCGACATGCGGCCAAGTTCGGCAACTGTCTGACGATACTTGCGCCAGTTGTTAAAGGAGCGGGCGACGTTCATGATGATCCCCTTTCGTGAGGTCTCTTAGACGCCAGCAACCTTTGCTTCAGTTCCAACGTCGTTTCGATAGCCAGGATATGGAGATCGCCCTGCCCTTTTAAAAGTGACGCGCTCGCAAGGCAGCCATGCAAATGGCGCAGATATGCTCAACCTCGAAACCGATCGAATGCGGTCAAGCGCTTCATTGGAGGATCGGCATCTGGATAACGATAGATCTCGGTCCGGAGAAAATGAAGTTCGTCGTCAAGAACCTCTTCCGCAACTTCGATCCACCAGGACTTAGGCCGCCCATCTGTCCCGTCGGACCAGCGATAGCCGCGTGCCTTGAGATGATCCTTCATCTCGAAGGGGCTACCTTCGGCATAGATCCGAATACGCGATCGTTGGCTGGTCTGGTAAAGCTCGGCAAAGGCCGGCGGCAAGATCTTCGTTTGACGAGACAAGACCTCCAGCAAGGCAAAGCAGTCATCGATTGCCCGATGGCCTTCATGAAAGTATCCAGACTGATTGATCAGATAGCCGAGCTTTGTTCCTTCATAGCCGCGTGCCACCCAGTCGACCTCTGCATTCGAACAGGCCCAGGCCTTGGCGGCGAACACCGGCGAAATCGCCTCACAGAAAGGACGGTCGAAACCTGCATTGTGGGCGATGACCAGATCGGCCGGATCGATCAGGGCCTGCAATGCCGCCATATCGATCGACTGCCCTGCCACCATGTCGTCATCGATACCAGTGAGCTTTGTAATCTCGGATGGAATAGGCGTCCTGGGTTGCCGCAGGCCACCATAGATGCCCGTGACATCCCCGATGCGGCCGCAGTCATCGAAGGTAAATGCAATAACGCCAATCTCGATGATCTCGTCCTTGCGCGCATTCAGACCGGTTGTCTCTGTATCGAGAATAACGCCGCTCAACGGATATTCGGGGCGGACAACAGATTCAACCGGTCGCGGTTCCAGTTTTTTCAGCAGACGATAGCGGCCGGTTTCAGAGAGATGTCGAACCATTGCCTCTTCGCTCATCGGAAGAACCGACGGCTGATGCTTATTGAGAACGGAGCGGCTGGCACCACTTTGCTTGGAGCGCTGGCCGACATCTGCCTGATGCGAAAACATATCGAATTGATTCGTCATTGCTTATTGTATGTGCCGAGGCCGTCTCGATGTCACGACGGCGATCATGCAGATCCACTGCAACGTGAGCAACGAAACCGGCGATGGATTCACGGCTGCCGGCATTCATAGGCCGACGGCAAAACTCCTTGGTGACCTAGTGCCGACCTACCGCAATTCTGTGCGCCCAAGTAGAGGCCGCCTTTGCCAGCGTCTCCAAATGATCAGCGGCTGAAAATCCGGAAACGCTTTTACGCGGCCTCAAGTCATGATCGCCATCTTCAAGCCAGAGCATCTCGATGTTTGGCGACAGGTCGTAGCACGCCACCTCTTCACGCGTTCCGAAGAGATCCCGGCTGCCTTGGGCAATCAGTGTCGGCGTTTTCAGCGACGCAAGATGAGCCGTACGCAATTGTTCAGCTTTGCCGATCGGGTGAAAGGGATATCCCAGACACAGCAGACCGGTGGCGAGACCAGCGTCAAACACTTCGTCGGCCAGCATGCTCGCCACCCTGCCGCCCATGGATTTGCCGCCAATGATCAGCGACCCACTCGGCTCTAGCGTCTCGATTGCATGACGATATTCCGGAATGAGCTTTTCGGCGCGCGGAGGCGGCGGTCGAGCATTCGACGTTCTCCTTGCCGCCATATAGGCAAATTCGAAGCGCGCCACCCGCAAGCTGACCGCGGACAGCGCGTTTGCCATCGCATTCATCGATACCGAATCCATCGGTGCGCCTGCCCCATGGGCCAGCAAGATCGTGACTTCGGCTGAAACAGGGCCATCAAACAGAAAATTCGTCATTCACCACCCGTAAGGTTTGCATGCGCGTCGTTTAGGACCGGCGCCGCGACATTCAATTCATATCGCGAAGCCAGAACAAAAATGTACCTATAAGTACCGTATTTAAGGACTTGGTAGCCATTGCACCTTAGAACGAGTTTATTCCATCAAAGAAAGCTATTCTCATGGTCAGTGCAATTTCAAGTTCTGCCACCAGCATACTGAGCTCATCGTCTTCTTCATCGAGCTCGGCAGATGACCTTTCATCGCTCGAAGCGCAACTGGCTGAAAAACAGGCCTCCCTGTCAGAAACGACAGACGAAGAAGAAAAGGCCACTCTCGAGAAGGCAATTGCAACCTTGCAGTCCAAGATTGCAAAAATCAGCGCGACCGAAAGCAGCGCCACCCAGACGGCAAGGCCAACACAAACCGAAGACGCTCCAAAGGAGTTGTCCGGCGAGAGCGAACGAATCGGCACCAAGAATTTCGACGAGGCTGCAGAATTCGGTGATCGCACGGCTTATGTGTGATTGATTGCGGGTTCTGGAGCGATCGGACGGGGCGCTCCAGCCACTCGAGAGATTGACATCCGCTACCAAAAAACACGGAAAACCAGACTTGGGTCCCGCGACAATTCCGGACCATTGAGTACTGTTAATTTTCCGGCTGGATGATCGTCACTCTGATGCTATGACAGGCGTATGAGTGACTCCGAAACAACCACAGGACAGCCCCTCACAAAGCGGAAACGGGGCAGACCGAAAACACATTCCGACATTGACCGACGCTCGATCATTATAGACACGGCGCGCAAGACATTTGTGGAACTCGGCTTTTCCGGCACGACGACGGATATAGTTGCGGCACGATGCAGGATCTCAAAGCAGACCCTCTATCGTCTCTTTCCTTCCAAATCGGATCTGTTTCTCGCCGTCGTCGCCGCGCACCGGCAGATGATGCTCGATCTTCCCCGCCCTTCTGAAGAAGATGCGCCGGTTGATGTCGTGCTGCAAAAAATCTTCATGATCGACATCGACGAAGAAGCAGACAATGAGCGTCATGCCTTCATCCATATCGTCATTCGCGAAGGTGCGCAGTTTCCGGAGATCGCCGAGGTGTTACGGCGTGACGGCCTGGAACACTCCCGCCGGAATCTTGCCGATTGGCTGGCTGCGGAGGCCCGACGTGGAAAGCTGGTGATTGAGGATCCATTGGGTTGCGCCCGAATCCTGATGGATATGCTGTTTGGAGCAATGGGTCCCCAGCGTGGTGACTTCAAAACCAGATCGGACCGCAGGCGCCATCTCGTTCTATGTATTGATCTTTTTGTCCGCGGCACTAAGCCATCATAAGGGCTGTGTGCCAGACCAGGCGCGGATGTTTCATTGGCGCTACCGATAAAGCCACATACCACTATCAGCTGCAGTCTTGAAACCTATCACCCGCTGGCAAAATCGATCGGAGCACAACGGCTCGGTGCCACGCAAGGACGGCCAGCGACACCTAGACGATCCAAGGATCAAAGATCGCTCCCCGTCCAGCCGCGTGTTGAAGCAGATCGGGATGGCGCGTATAGAGTGCGCGGACAGTGTCTTCAGGCAGGATTGATCGACGTGACTATAAAGCCCCCCGATACGAACGCGCCTGTCGACCGCTTGAAGATCGGCTTCGTCCTGGCCAAGTCCTTTACCCTTTCTGCTTTTTCGCTATTCGTCGACACCCTGAGGCTTGCGAGCGATGAATTCGACAGATCGGGCCGCGTCCTTGCAGACTGGGAGGTCCTCGGCAGCACCCGTCATCTGATCATGTCCAGTTGCGGCGTCAAAGTGGCGCCAACGTCAGACTTTGTCGAGCCGAGCCAGTTCCACTACATTGTCGTGGTCGGCGGCCTCTTGAACAGCGAAACCCCGGTCGACCAGGATACCGTCAATTTCCTCAAAGCTGCGGCCGCGAAGAATGTCCGGCTGATCGGCGTTTGCACCGGCTCGTTCATCCTCGCCGAGATCGGCCTGATGAAACAGCACCAGACTTGTGTCAGCTGGCTGCATTACCAGACATTTCGCGACCGTTTCCCCGACCATCAGGTTCGCTCCGACAGGATCTTCAATCTCGATCGCACGCGAGGTTCATGCGCCGGCGGCAGCAGTGCTGCCGACATGGCAGCCTCAATCGTCCAGCGTCATATCGGCCATGACGCTGCGCGCAATGCGCTTGAGGTTCTCCAGATCGAACGGGCGCGGACCGCGCTTGAGATCCAACCCCGCAGACCACTCTCGATCGAGTCGGAAGATCCGCGCATTCGGGCCGTGCTGATCATGATGGACCGTCACATCGAGGGGACGATTACGATACCCGAACTCGCACGGTCGGTCGGCCTGTCGAGAAGACAGCTCGAACGGCTGTTCCTCAGCGAAACCCGCAGTACACCGGCGCTGGTCTATCGCAGGGTCCGCCTGGAGCGCGCCAAGCAGGTGCTCCTTCAATCGAAAGCGCCGCTGATCGAAATCGCGCTGGACACGGGGTTTGAAAATGCATCTCATTTTTCGCGCGCCTTCAAACAGACATTTGGGCAGACGCCGACCCAACTGCGCGCTTCCATGGCGGACTAGCTGCCCCGTCAGGTTCGTCTGCCGGTGAGCCCATAGCCTCCCTCACGTGGGAAGCGTGCAACGCGGCGAAGAACCGTTTGGCGCTCAGGTTCCTCGGCCGGACGGCTCAGCCTTGTTGATGTTCCCCTCGGACCCATATAACACCTCGATTATCTCTTTTCGGGACCGACGGTCTCATCAGATTGTGAAGAGTGGCGTAGCGGAAGAAGAACATGGCCAAACGAAAAAAGCCGTCGGTTGTCAGCACAGGTATTGCGGGCCTTGACGAAATTCTGCGCGGTGGCCTTCCCGCATCCAATCTCTATATGCTGCAGGGCGCGCCAGGCTCGGGTAAAACGACAGCCGCACTGCAATTTCTGCGCGCCGGCGTGGAGGCTGGTGAAAGTTGCATTTATGTAACGCTGTCGCAAACGGCCACAGAGCTGGAATCCATTGCTGCGTCTCACGGCTGGACGCTTGACGGGATCCGTGTCGAGGAACTCTCGACGTCCGGAACAGTCAACGAGGCCGACGACCAAAGTATATTCCTGACTGCCGATCTTCGCCTCGACGAGACCCGCAAGGCGATCGAGGCCGCGATCGAAAAATACAAACCGCGTCGCCTGGTCTACGACTCTCTTCTCGAAATCCGGCTGATTACCGGCGACTCACCACGGTTTCGGCGGGAGTTGATCGGCTTCAAGTCGTTCCTGGCGAAGCAGGATGTCGTTGCCCTACTCCTGGATACGCAGTCCGCAGGCTATGACAGCACCGGGGAAGAAGTCGAAGGTCTGGCCCACGGCGTTATCCGCTTCGACAAATCGCTGGAGGAATATGGTGGCGTCAGACGCCGTGTCGACGTCTCGAAGATGCGCGGCGTTCCAGTTGCCGATGGCTACCACGACATGGCTATTCGCGAAGGTGAAGGCGTTGTGGTGTTTCCGCGCATCATGCCAAGCACGGCTGCGGAAACCGCGAAACCGAAACTGATAAAGTCCGGCGTTGAAGCGCTCGATGATATGTTCGGAGGCGGCCAAGAAGCCGGGACCACCACTTTGGTGATCGGACAGTCCGGAACGGGCAAGTCGACCATGTCATCGCTCTACGCCGCGGCAGCACTTGCACGGGGAGAAAATGTAGCACTCTTTCTGTTCGAGGAGCGGTTGGAAACCTTCTTCCGTCGTTCAGAGGGATTGGGAATGGAGCTCAGGCAGTACCACAAGGACGGTAAGCTGATCCTCCGAGATTTCAATCCCAACGAAATATCGCCGGGCGAATTCGGGCAAATCGTTCAAAATGCAGTTACGCAGGACAAGGCGCGGGTCGTCGTCATCGACAGTCTCACCGGCTACCTGAACTCGTTGCCGCATCGGGAAAAAGCGGTCCGTGATATCCAGTCACTGCTGAAATATCTTGCCCGATCCGGCGTGCTGACCATGCTGATCGTTGCGCAGCATGGTCTGATTGGTCAGAACGTCAGCATCGATGTCGATGTCAGTTTCCTCGGCGACACAGTGTTGCTGCTGCGCATTGTCGAGCATGAGGGTCGATTGAGGCGCAATATCACCGTCGTCAAGAAACGTCATGGCCCGCACGATCTCAATGTGCAAGAACTGCTGATTGAAAGCGGCAGTGTCAGCGTGGTCGCTTACAACCCGCTGCCGGATCAGAGATGAATGCCGGCACGATAGACAGCGAACTGGACTGGGTGCTCGTGCTGGCGCCCTTTCGCAAGGACGCCGATTATGTCGCGGCATTCCTGCGTGAGCAGAGGGTCGCGGTGAAGGCCGTCAGGATGGACGAGGATCTTGTTCCTTATCTCGCCCTGTCTCCCGGGCTGATCACAATCACCCATGAGGCACTTAATCCGGACGTTGTCGCCCGGATTGCGGAACATCTCGCCGTTCAGGCAGACTGGTCGGAGGTACCGATCATCATCCTGCTGGAGCGCAGCGCACCAATTGCGAGAATTCGCAATGAACTGGAGCGTTCCTGGCCCGGGTCCCGGCTGCTGTTCCACACACGCCCCCTCAGCCTGCTGGAACTCGTGAATGCCATTCATTCGAACCTGCTGGTACGTTTGCGCCAACGCCAAGTCCGCGATTCAATCGAGCGGGAACGGGAGTTAAGGCTTGAACTTAATCACCGGGTCAAAAACATTCTCGCCAGTGTCACATCGATTTTCCAGATGACCCGACGCGGCGCCGACACTGTGGAAAACCTGGCTAGCGACTTCACCGGCCGCCTGCAGGCGCTTTCCAACGTCCATTCTGCCGTATTCGAGGCTGGTGGCGAAGAAGTCTCACTGTCCGACGTCATTCAACTGACGATTTCCCCCTACAGCAAGGGTGGCGTCAGCCGCATCGAAGTCAATGGCCCGGAGCTGACCGTCAGCAGGGAGGCGGGAACCACAATTGCGTTGTGTTTGCATGAGCTCATCACAAATGCGATCAAATACGGCTCCTTGTCAGCCCCGGAGGGCAAGGTGAAGATCAGCTGGTCGATCTTGGCAACGGACGGGCCGGATTTCTCCTTGAACTGGATCGAGGCTGACGGACCGCCCGCGCGAGAACCGTCGCGACAGGGCTACGGCACGCGATATATTCGTTCAGCCTTCATCTCCTTGTTCGGATCACCGCCGGAAATCGTCTTTGCTCCAGAGGGTTTCCGCTGTGGTGCCAATGGTCCGCTTTCCCGGATCACACCGCAGGCGTAGCGCGCCGTACAGCCGCTGTCACGTTAAGCAAGGCGTGATCATGCCGGCGGCAACATGTTATTGAAGCGACTTGATAATCCTCAACTTTCAATGGATCAATACAAGATCAAGCGCGTTACCGTCTTATTCCAGGTGGCTAAAAAACACTGGCATAAAGCGCAGAAGGTAAATGTCGTGATGTTGACGCGTAAAGAACCGACGGTCCTGGTTGTAGAAGATGATGTTCTGCTGCGCATGGATATCGTGATGTCGCTAGAGGACCAGGGATTTACCGTTTTCCAGGCGTCAAACGCTGACCAGGCTATCGAAATTCTGGACGTCAACACGGACATTGTCTTGATGTTCACCGACATCGACATGCCAGGCAGCATGGACGGCCTGAAGCTCGCGATTGCAGTCAGAGACCGTTGGCCGCCAATCAAAATTATCGTAACATCCGGCCACAGCAACCTGAGTGACACACTTTTACCGATCGAGGGCCGGTTTTTCAGCAAACCGTACGATCACGCTCGTGTGGCAAATACAATGCTTGAAATGTTGGCCGCATGACACGGTCGAAAGCGTGCCCAGCATCAAGAATGGTTTCACAGGACGAGATCTCGATCATCGCGTAAGCCAAGTGCAGATTACATGTTCATCCCACGTGCAGGCCCAGTCTGTCTCACGCTTCCGCTGCAGCACCGTTCGATACGACATTGCGACTGCCTAGAGGTTCGAGGGAACAGGCTTGCCCGCTGTCCTTGCAAAATACCTGCGGCCCATCCAGAGCGCCATCTGCACCAGCAAGATCAGGACCGGCACCTCGACCAGCGGACCGATCACGGCGGCGAACGCGACCGGTGAAGCCAGACCAAACGCCGCGATCGCGACCGCAATCGCCAACTCGAAATTATTGCCGGCCGCGGTGAACGCAACGGCTGTTGTGCGTGGGTAGTCGGTGCCGACAGACTTTGCCATCCAGAAGCTGACGAGGAACATGACGAGAAAATAGATCGTCAGCGGTATGGCGATCATCACTACATCGCCCGGAAGCCGCACCACATCGCCCCCCTTGAGGCTAAACATGGCAACGATGGTGAAAAGCAAGGCCGCCAGTGTGATCGGGCTGATCTTCGGCAGAAAAACATTTTCATACCAGTCCCTGCCTCTGGTCGCCGTCAGGATGCGGCGCGACAGATAGCCGGCCAGGAACGGTATGCCGAGATAGATCAGAACGGCTTCGGCAATGGTCCAGACCGATACGTCGATGACGCTGCCCTCGAGCCCCAACAGCGGCGGCAGGAAGGTCAGGAAGAACCAGGCGTAGACGCTGAAAAACAGGATCTGAAAAATCGAGTTGAAGGCGACCAGCCCGGCGACATATTGGTTGTCGCCTCTGGCGAGCTGGTTCCACACCAGAACCATGGCGATACAGCGCGCAAGGCCAATCAGGATCAGGCCGGTCATGTATTCAGGATAGTCGCGCAGAAAAATGACAGCGAGGGCAAACATCAGCACCGGGCCGATGATCCAGTTCTGCAGCAGCGATATGGCCAGAACGCGCTTGTCGGCAAACACCTGTGGCAGTTCATCGAAGCGGACTTTGGCCAGAGGTGGATACATCATCAGGATCAGGCCGATGGCGATCGGGATATTGGCCGATCCGACCGACAGGCTGTTCAGCGCTGCAGGCAGACCGGTAAATACGGTGCCCAGTAGTACGCCAATGGCCATGGCTGCAAATATCCACAGCGTCAGGTATCGATCGAGGAAGGACAGACGCAGGATTGGTTCTTCGGGACGCATGGCGCTCTCCTTGGCAAAGACACATCGTCCGCAGTCCTGTCGTGTAGACTGCGGTGACACGGATGTCTCTTGTAAACGTTCGACTAGATGATGCGGCGACCGGCTTGATCGACAACGGCCTCGCCATCTTCCTTGGTGAATGCCGCCTGTTGTTCCGACGGCAAGATATCGAGCACGGCCTCCGACGGCCGGCACAGCTTGACGCCGAGGGGAGTGACGACGATCGGGCGATTGATCAGGATCGGATGCTCCATCATCGCATCCAGCAATTGGCCATCGCTCAGGGATGCATCGCCGAGGCCAAGCTCGTCAAAGAGGGTACCCTTTTCGCGAAGAAGGTCGCGCACTGGCATCCCCATGCGGGCAATCAACTCCTCCAGCAATGCACGCGACGGCGGCGTCTTGAGATATTCGACAACATGCGGCTCAATGCCGGCGTTGCGGATCATCGCCAGCGTATTGCGCGAGGTTCCGCACTCGGGATTGTGGTAGATGACGATATCGATGGGATGGCTCATGCGACGTCCGGCCTCCGGTTCGTCGAGCCTTCCATCTGACCGATATCGTGAAGTTTGGCCGTCAGGCTGAGGCGCTCAAGGCTTTCGACAGGCAGGGCAGCAAAGGCGGCGATACGCAGCTTCATGTAGCGCAGTGTCGTGGCAAATGCGACGCGCTTCTCGGCGTCGCTGCCCTCAACCGCAGCCGGGTCCTCGACGCCCCAATGCGCCGTCATCGGCTGCCCCGGCCAGACCGGGCATGCTTCACCCGCGGCGTTGTCGCAAACCGTAAAGACGAAATCGAGCTCGGGCGCACCAGGGGCTGCAAATTCATCCCAGCTTTTCGAGCGCAGCCCATCGACCGGATAGCCGTGACCTGACAGCGTCTCAAGCGCGAACGGATTGACCTCGCCCTTGGGATAGCTGCCCGCCGAGAATGCATTGAATTTACCGCCACCATCCTTACGCAGCACACTTTCGGCAATGATCGATCGGGCAGAGTTTCCGGTGCAGAGAAACATCACGTTGAACGTCGTCTTGGTCATGGCAAACCTTTTCAGCCTAACAGCAGGGTTCAAGCTCGGCGATCAGCGGAGCACATAATTCAGCATTTCCACCGCAGCAATCCTTGATCAGGAACAGCGTGAGGTCACTGACACGGGTAATTTCCGCACGATAGACAACAACGCGACTGCGACGTTCGGAGGTGACGAGACCGGCGCGAGACAGAATGTTCAGATGCGTGGACATCGTGTTCTGCGGCACATCAATCGCACGCGCGATATCGCCCGAGGGAAGTCCGTCGGGCCCATGGCGAACAAGCAGGCGGAACGTCTCCAGGCGAGTAGACTGCGCAAGAGCGGACAGGGCGAGGATGGCGTTTTCTTGATCCATAAATCTAGATTACTGGAAATACAGAAATCGTCAAGTACGCTTGTCGCACTTGCCTTTCACTCCATTAAGTCACGCGGAACCGAGGCATTGTACTGCGCCTCGGAGATGGCCTGCGCTGCCACCACCGATTTGCCTCGAATACGGGCGGCCATACGGTAGGAACGCGGCGTCAGCCCGGTTTCCAGCCTGAAGTAGCGGTTAAAATTTGACAGGTTGTTGAACCCGGCCTCGAAGCAGATATCGGTAATGGAGATCTCGGATTCCGCAAGCAGCGTGCGCGCGCGCCACACCCTGACCGAGCGGCTATAGCTGGAAAAATTCATTCCCGTCATTCTGCGAAAAGCCCTAGAAAATGCCGAGGGCTCCAGCCCTACAAGCTGGGCTACCTCGTGCATCTGGGTGCCGGGGCTGGACTGCATGATCTGGATTGCCTTGTCGATGCGCCGATGACGCCGGTCGGAAAGTTGATTGTATGAGGAAATGAAGTGCTCGCTGGCAAGAAGTCGCTTCTGCGGTGCGGTTTCGATGTCTTCAAGAATCTCGATAAAGCGGCCGAGACCTCCAGCACTCTTGTGAGTGTGCAGGTCCAGGATCTTGCGACCGATCTCGAGTGCCTCCGGGCCCAATATTTCAACGCCGCGCTGGGCAAGATCTTTGAGACGGTGAAGAACGTCAAATTCCCGGCAGACGGCTCGCACGCCGATCAAAGCCTCGGCATCGAACTGCAGTACAAGATCACGGCCTTTGAGTTGCGGCGCGCCCGGCGTGATCCAATTATGGGGCAGGTTTGTGCCGGTCAGCACTAGGTGCCCCGGCTTGAAGGGGCCAATGAAATCGCCGACATAAGCGAAGCCCTGAGCGTCCGGAATAAAATGGATTTCCCATTCCGGATGATAGTTCCAGATACAGATGGGATTGGGGTAGTCATCCCGCCTGATGAGGTAGGACATCCCCCCCGGCAGAATAATCTGCTCGCGGGTGGCCGTGTAGGTGTCGGAAATCGATTGCGGAAAATCCGATGCAATTCGCATAGCTATCTCCATCCCATGGATCAGTTTTGTCAAAATAGTATCAGTTCTGTGTCGATGGCAATCTAGTTCTTACCGGGTCGGCGCGCAGAATGGTGTCCGTAGACGGCAAGGGAGTTTTGCCGTTCGAGGAGGAAATCATGACAAATAACACGCTCCGCGCTGGCTGCGCGGTGATCGCATTGCTTGCAGCATCCAATGCATTTGCGGCTGCCCAATGCAGCGAAGACCTGCGCATCTTGGCGCAGCCCCGAGACGGGCTGACCCTGCTCGAAGGCTATGTCGACGAGTTCGAAAAACTGTCCGGCGCAGGTTTTGAAATCAGCTATCTGAATGAAAACGATCGCCGGGCAAAATCTCAGGCAGATGCATCCACGGTGGGCAGTTTTCAGGTCTATTACGTCGACGAAGCCAATCTTGCCCTGTTCGCCTCCTCCGGCTGGATCGTTCCGCTGGATGGTTATTACCCGGCCGACTACGACTACGATGACTTTGATGCCGGCATGCGTGCGGCAGCCACCTATGATGGAAAGCAGTGGTTCGCACCGGTCCAGGGCGGCGGCGATCTTATGGTCTACAGAACGGATCTTCTTGAAAAGGCGGGCATCGCGCCACCGAAGACATGGGATGAGTATCTGGAGGCCGTCAAGAAGCTGCATGATCCTGACAACGGCGTCTACGGCACAGCTTTGCGCGGCCAACGCGGATCTGGCGCCAATGTCTGGCGTTGGATGCCGCTGTTCAAGGCAAATGGCGGAGAATGGTTCAAGGACGGTCAACCCGCCTTCAATTCAGAGGCGGCAGTAAAGGCGACCCAGGCCTATCTTGACCTGTTCAAATACTCCGCTGCGGGCACGCAGACCGGATCGTGGGATGAATCGACCGGCGCCTTCCGGGCTGGCAAGGTTGCGATCATCGTCGAATCCGCGCCGCTTGGCGGCATGTCTGTCGACAAGGCGCAGAGCCAGGTGGCTGACAAGGTCGCCTTCTCCGTTCCGCCGACGCCCCTGCCAGGTGGTGGTTATGCCCACGGCTTCGCCATTGCAGCCAAGGCAAATGCAACGGAGGAAGAAAAGGCCTGCGCTGGTCTGTTCGTCGCCTGGGCAACCTCGAAAGAGCAGGAAGCCCGTCGTCTCGCCGCTGGCCAGCCCGGCGAATTGACCCGTACCAGCACCTACCAGAGCCCGGAATATGCCGCGACATTCGGCCAGAATCTGGCCGATGCGATGGCAGCCACCGGTAGCCACACCCAGGTGACCTTCTGGCAGGATCCGCGCTGGCAGGAACTGGGCAACCAGTGGGGCATCATGCTGGAAGAACTGATCACCGGCAGCCGCACGGACATCAAGGCGACGCTCGGCGAGCTTGAGGCTTTCGCCCGCAAGCTCTGAATCCGTCAGTGATCACCGGGCGCGCCTGCGGGCGCGCCCATCCTACCATTTGAGGAACTTGCCATGCGCCGCGGACGCTCGCTTCCATACGTCTTTCTCGGCCCCACTCTGGGGATCCTGATTGTTCTGGCACTGGTCCCGACGATCTATGCGATCAACATATCGCTACAGAACCGCACGCTGTCACAACCAGCCGCGGAGTATGTCTGGTTCGCAAACTACGCGGCCCTGTTGACCGATGCCCGATTTCTGAACGCTCTATGGGTCTCTTTCAAATGGGAAATCCTCAGCGTCACAGCCACAATGCTGACCGGGATCGGGCTCGGGATTGCGATGTTTGAAGCTGCCGGTACAAGACTGCGCAACATTCTGTGCGTGTTGTTTATCATCCCGGTCCTGCTGCCGCGCGTCTGCGCTGCCTTCGTCTGGAAGTTTTCATTCCACCCACTGTATGGAACCTTGACCTGGCCTGTGCGGGAACTGACCGGCAGCACACCCGATATATTGTCCACGCCCCTTGGCGCCCTCTTCGCCGTTGCCTTCGTCGACGTCTGGCAATGGGGCCTGTTCTTCGCGGTGATCATCCTGAAACTGCTGGAATCATTGCCGCCCCAGCCGCTCGAGGCAGCTCGGATCGACCGCGCCACGCGCTTCGAAGTCCATCGATATGTCACGCTTCCAATGTTGAAGGCACCGCTGATCAGCCTGCTCCTGGTCAAGGCTATCGAAAGCCTGCGATCCTTCGACCTGGTCTATGTGATGACCCGTGGGGGACCAGGCATCTCAACCGAGACCCTGGACATGTATGCCTATTCTCAAGGCTTCATCGAATCCGGGAAGATCTCCTATGCCTCGTCCATGGCCGTCATCATGATGGTGCTGACCATCGTGACCTTCACCTTCACCTGGAAGAGGCTGAACCGATGAAAGTCTCCACTCTGTTGCTTCGGTGCATCCTCGTGCTTGCCGCCGCGCTTGTGGTATTGCCCCTGCTGTGGACCTTGCTCAATGCCTTCAAGACCAATGCCGATCTCCTGGTCAGCACTCCAAAGCTGTTTTTCCAGCCGGTCTGGGACAATATGAGCTATGTGCTCAACCGAAGATCGGTTGCCCGTGCGCTGACCAATTCAATCATCATCTGCACGTGTGCGGTGGTTATCGGTGCCGCCATCGGCGTTCCCGCCGCCTATGTCATAGCCAGATTTAAGAACCGGCTTACGGCTGAGGCACAGTTCTTCGTCCTTTCGCTGCGCTTCCTGCCACCGGTCGCGATCGCCATTCCGATGTTGGTCATCTGGCTCGGGCTGGATCTTTACGACACGCGCCTCTCGCTGATCGTCACTTATCTGATCGTGACCGCCTCGATCACCATCTGGCTTTCGGTACCCGCCTTTGAACGGGTCAGCCTTCATGTTGAAGAAGCGGCCCGCGTCGACGGCCTGGGACCCTATGCAACCTTCTTCCGCATCGCGCTGCCTATCGCCCGATTTCAGATCTTTGGTGCCATTGCCTTCTCCTTCGTCCTCGTCTGGAACGAGTTCCTCCTGGCGATGATGCTCACCACATCCAAGGCAAAGACATTGCCGATCATCGCATCTGAAATGTCCCAGCTGGGCATGAACGTCCCCTGGGGCATTCTCAACGCCGCCGTCGTTCTGCTTTCGCTGCCTCCGCTGATCCTGCTCGGCGTCATGGCGGGAGGTCTCAATGCCGCATTCTCAAAGAAAACTGATCAAGGTTGAACCCATGAAAGCACTAGTCCTGGAACGCGTCGGCGATTTGAAGCTGCGTGATATCGATTTACCGCAGCACATTGGCCCGGATGATGTGCGCATCCGGCTCCATACCGTGGGCGTCTGCGGCAGCGATGTTCACTATTATACCCACGGCCGCATTGGTGATTTCGTTCTCAACGCGCCAATGGTGCTCGGCCACGAGGGTGCTGGCACGATCGTCGAAGTCGGCACAAACGTGATGCATCTCAAAGCGGGCGACCGGGTATGCATGGAACCTGGCATTCCCGACCCGCTGTCACGGGCTTCGCGACTGGGCATTTACAATGTCGATCCGGCTGTCAGCTTTTGGGCGACGCCACCTGTGCATGGCATCCTTTGCCCCGAGACCGTGCATCCCGCCGGCTTCACCTACAAACTGCCCGACAATGTGTCGTTCGCGGAAGGCGCAATGGTCGAACCGTTCGCAGTTGGCATGCAGGCCGCAGCCCGCGCCCGCATCACGCCCGGAGATACAGCGGTTGTTACGGGCTGCGGCACCATCGGCATCATGGTGGCGCTAGCGGCACTTGCCGGTGGGTGTTCTCGTGTGCTGATTTCGGATCTATCAGAGACGAAGCTGAAGCTGGCCGAGACCTATGATGGCATAACCGGTGTAAATCTGCGCCAGACCGACATCGTCAGCGCAGTCACTGAAGCAACCAATGGCTGGGGTGCAGATATCGTCTTCGAATGCTCCGGCGCGCCAGCAGCGGTGCGGGACCTGTTCAAAGTGGTCCGCCCCGGTGGCACTGTGGTGCTGGTCGGTTTGCCGCCGGAACCGGTGCCAGTCGACATCGCCGCCGCCTGCTCGCGCGAGTGCCGCATCGAGACAGTATTCCGTTACGCCAACGTCTTCGATCGTGCTCTGGCACTGATCGCGGCGGGTAAGGTCGACCTGAAGCCGCTGGTCTCGAAGACATACAAATTCGATGATTCCATCGCCGCGTTCGAACGAGCCGCTGAGGGTCGACCTGAGGACGTGAAACTGCAGATCACGATGGTCGGGGAGGATAACTGATGGCAACTGTAGAATGCCGCTCCATCCGGAAGGTGTATGGCGCGCTTGAGGTCATGCGCGATTTCAATCTTCAGGTCGACAATCATGAGTTCGTCGTTTTTCTCGGACCGTCGGGCTGCGGAAAGTCGACAATGCTGCGCATGATCGCAGGCCTGGAAGACATTTCGGGCGGCGATCTGCTGATTGGCGGCCAACGCGTGAACGATCGCGACCCCGGTGACCGCGGCATTGCCATGGTCTTTCAGAACTACGCCCTATATCCCCATATGACTGTGCGGGAAAACATCACCTTCGGACTTGAGCGGGCTGGTATTGCAAAGGCCGCGATTGAGGGACGACTTGCGCCGGTCGTCGAGGCGCTTGGCCTGGATGTCTACCTGTCCCGCAAGCCGACAGAACTTTCCGGCGGCCAGCAGCAGCGCGTTGCAATCGCCCGAGCCATGATCAAAACTCCGGAAGTCTTCCTGTTCGATGAACCGCTTTCAAACCTCGACGCCAAGCTTCGCGGCAATCTGCGTGTCGAGATTGCGCGTCTGCACCGGGACCTGAAGACGACGAGCATCTATGTCACGCACGATCAGCTCGAAGCCATGACACTGGCAGATCGAATTGTGCTGATGAAGGAGGGCCGGATCGAGCAGATGGGAACACCGGAGGAAATTTACCAGGAGCCGGCCACTCTGTTTGCGGCAGGATTCATTGGTACACCCAACATGAATTTTATCGAACTCGACGCTTCCGACGGCATGCTCCAGGACCACTCGATCAAGCTCGCCGCCCCGTTTGCCTTAAAATCGGGACCTGTCACGGTCGGAATTCGCCCCGGCGCCATGAGGCTAAACCAGACCGGGGGTGCGTTGCGCGGCCAGGTCGAACGAAACGAGTTTCATGGCGAAACGCGGCTTGTAACGATCCGAACTGTCAAACACGAGATCAATGTGGCCGTGCCGGCGCCAACGAGGGTACATGAGGGTGAAACCATCGGCATCGACGTCGACAGCTGCAACCTCCACCTGTTTGATCCCAAATTGGAAACCCGCCTGAGGCAATGAGCAATCCCATGCGGGCAGAATGCCTTAGTCTAGGCATGCGGCGATCAGGTAATGACTAAGCGAAGAAGCGCCGGACGCAAAACGTCCGGCGCTTCTTCGACATTACCGTTTTAGATCGTCGGGCAACCTCTTACATTTGCGAACGTCACTCGTTCGATACGACCGCGGCGGTTGACACCCTCGACGGTGATGCGTCGTGGAGTTTCCCGGATAATTTCGGCTTGACGAAGCCCCTCATCGCGGGCTGCCGCCCGAGCTTCACGTGAACTGCAGCCGCGCTGCCGATCGCGCTCGTGAGCACGCGGGTCTCGAATGACAGGACGCACGCCATCGGGGCCGAGCCTGAGCTCAAGTTCCTGCGCTGCGACCGGCACGACGCCGCCCGTGAAAACAGTAGCTGCAATAGCCAGCACTAACGATGTAGCAATAAGTCGGGACATTAAACCTCCGGGATCGTTGTGAACGGCATTTGCCGTTGGTCCCCTACAACGAAGAGCGGCTCGTTAAGTTCCGTAGGGTCTGAGGTGCTGCTCCTTTGATCGATACAGACCCGACGTTCAATCGGCATGACGATCCGCAAAGCCTCCGCCAACCTGCCCGCATTCAGCGGTATCCACCACATCAACGGGCAGGAAGCGGGATCGTAAAAGCCTGGGCTTTTAGACTACACCGGACACCACAAATACGAGCCAGGCGATAATTGGGCCGATGATGGCGATCAGAGCGCTATAGATGAGCAACTGCCGTAACACCTGTTCACGACGGTCATCCGGCGCATTGGCGACGACAAGAGCACCATTGGTGGAAAACGGACTGGTATCGACGATGGTCGTCGAGATCGCAATCGCCGCCACCACGCCGATGGCGCTGACATGCCCTTGCTGGAGGAATGGTACAGCCAGGGGGATAATCGCCCCGAGCAATGCTGTCGAGGACGCAAAAGCCGAAACGATCGCACCGGTAAAGCAAAGCAGGAGCGCCACCAACAGCGGCATGCCGAGACTTGATATCGCATCCGCCACATACGTGACCGTACCAGCCTTCTCCATGACGCCAACATAGGTGATGATGCCGGCGATCAGCAAAACAGTCGACCAGCTTACCTTGTCGATCGCGGCCTTCTGCGTCTTCGGGGACAGCAAGGCGAGGGCGACAGCCACGGTCATTGCAACAAGCCCGACGTTGAACTTGAAAACGAGGGCACCAATTCCGAGCGCCGTGAGGCCGACCAGGGTGACAATCCTCTCGTTGTTCAGGCGAAGCGTGGAAGCGGTATCGGCCGCCGTGCCGTAAGCGTGCTCCCTGATTGGTTTTGCCGGCGTCCCACCATGACCTCGGATCGACTCGGTCACGCCCTCGGGATGAAGTTCGGGCAATGGCCCGAAGGAGGCGGCTTCCTGCTTCCCCACCTTTGCGCCGCCAAAAACAAAGAATACCAAGACGGAAATCGCCAGGTTGAAGAAGAAGCTTGAGAGAAAAAGGGATGTCGGTGCAAAAGGCAGGCCTGCCTTCTCTACGATCTGGTTGGTTATGCCGCCATAGACGCTGATTGGCGAAAATCCCCCTGCCTGCGCACCATGGATCACCATCAGGCCCATCATGACCGGGTGAATCCGGTATTGCACGGCGAAGCTCAATGCGACCGGTGCAAGAATTGCGACCGCAGCAGGCCCGAGTGCACCAAAACCTGTGATAACTGCGGCCACCAGGAACATGACCCAGGGGATCAAACCGATGCGTCCGCGCACCAGACGGACTGCACACTCGACGAGCCAGTCGATCGTCCCATTGATCTGCGCTATGGCGAAGAGGTAGGTCACGGCGACAAGCGTCAGGAACAGATCGCTCGGAAATCCGGCAAATATGTCGCTGGTTTTCATCCCGATGATCAGAGACCCGAGCACGAAGGCGCCAGCAAACGCCAAAGCCCCCATGTTAATTGGCTGGATCGTCGCAATGATGAACATGGCAACGAGCAGCCCGATGGACAGCAGTTCAATAGACATGATTCCCCTCCCTCCGACGCCTCCAGCGCCGTAGTTGTTGTCAAACTCGATTTCGGAAGTGCGCGCCTCCTCCCAGAGGGCACGGTTGATTTAACTTGTGGCGTAGAGGTCGGCATACTGCTGGCGAAGGACGTTCTTCTGAACCTTGCCCATCGTATTGCGCGGCAAATCATCGACGAAAATTATGCGTTTGGGTTGTTTGTAGCGCGCGAGGCGATCCTGGAGTGCGTCGACAATGGTCTTTTCATTCAGTGCCGCGCCCGTCTTACGCACGACGATGGCCGTCACACCTTCTCCGAAATCGGGATGCTGCACACCGATGACCGCACTCTCGACGACACCCTCGATCTGGTCGATCTCACCCTCGACCTCCTTCGGATAGATGTTGTATCCACCCGAAATCACAAGGTCCTTACCGCGACCGACGATATGCACATAGCCGTCGCAGTCGATTTTCCCGAGATCACCGCTGATGAAAAAACCGTCGGCGGTGAATTCCGCCAAGGTCTTTTCCGGCATTCGCCAGTAGCCCTTGAAGACATTTGGTCCCTTGATTTCAATCATTCCGGTCTCGTCAGGCGCAAGTGCAAGCCCGGTCACTGGATCGGTAACGCGTATGGTCACACCCGGCAGCGGAAAACCCACCGTTCCGGCAACCCGCTGGCCTTCATAAGGATTAGACGTGTTCATATTGGTTTCCGTCATACCGTATCGCTCGAGGATCGCATGACCTGTGCGGGCCTGGAACTGGGTGTGCGTTTCGGCAAGCAGGGGAGCCGAACCGGAGATGAACAGGCGGATGTTGGCAACGACTTCTCGGTTTAGGCGTGCACTTTGCAGGAGGCGCACATAGAAGGTCGGCACGCCCATCAACATCGTTGCCTGCGGCATCAACGAAATCACCTCTTCGGCGTCAAATCTCGACAGCAGGAACATCGAGGCGCCGGCGAGCATTGTGACATTGGTGGCAACAAAAAGCCCATGCGTGTGGAAGATCGGCAAAGCATGGATCAGTCGATCACCGGCCTCAACACGCCAATAGTCGCGCAAGGTAAGCGCGTTCGAGAGCAGGTTTCCATGTGTGAGCATTGCCCCCTTGGAACGCCCCGTGGTGCCCGATGTATAGAGGATCGCGGCAAGATCGTCTGCGCTGCGAGAGGCATCAACAAAGTCGGCAGGCTCGTCACGGGCAAGCTCCAGGAGCGACCCTCCACCGTCCACATCAAGCGTTTCGACGATAGCACCATGAGGCTTCGCTATCTTCTCTATCCCTTCGCGCGCACTCGGCGCGACGATCACCAGACGCGGCTCGGCATCGCCGATGAAATAGTCGAGTTCTGCCAGCGTGTAAGCGGTATTGAGCGGCAGATACACCGCTCCGCTTCGCAGACAGGCGAGGTAGAGTATCAAAGCCTCCGCGCTTTTCTCGACCTGCACCGCCACCCTGTCGCCCGGACGAATACCGAGCGTATCCATCGCGCTCGCTATCCGGCCGGAAAGCGCGAATGCGTCATTGTATGTCAAGATTCGGCTGCCATCGATCCGCAGAAAAGCTGCGTCACCCGATGCGGCAGCCTTTATCACGTCAAAAAGATGATTGCTCATTTGCGCCCTCCTCCAAGCGTTGAACTGATAATCTGCCCGAACGGCCGTGAGCCATCTGGTCGATGGCCGCGGCTTTCGTCTTTCTTCTTCAGAAGGCTCCGGACACCGGTCGAGGCGATCACCTCGCCGCGCTGCGCCAGTGCCTCGTGGTTCGCAATGATATCTTCGAGTTCGTAGAGATAGTTGACCATCAAACCATGCGCCTGATGCATTGCCTTGCTGGACCGATCGCCACGGAAATTCAGTCTTTCGAGGCGTGCGCCATTGCCGAGATGGAAGCGCGCGACCGGATCGAGCGGGCGACCTTCCGGCGTTCGTTCGACAAGAAAGTAACGCGCTGCAAGCGGCAACAGTATACGCTCGACTTCGGTCGCCGCATCCTCGTTCGCAGCCCAGTCCGGATCGTCCAGCAGTCGTAGCGTTTCGAGTTCCTCGTCTCCCAATGCCCCGTCTGCACCAACACCGCGCACTCTGGAAAGCCAACGGGCGAATCCCGGAACTGGAGACAGCGTGACGAAATTTCTAAGAGCGGGCAAATCTCGGCGCAGATCATCGACAACCTGCTTGATCAGGAAGTTGCCAAATGAAATTCCGCGCAAGCCATCCTGGCAGTTGGAAATTGAATAGAAGACAGCGGTGGTCGCTTGGTCAGCACTGATCTGCTCCCTGCCCTCATCCAGGACATCAGCAATCGCTCGCGGCATAGATCGTGTCAGCGCCACCTCGACGAACACCAATGGCTCGTCGGCCAAGCGCGGATGGAAGAACGCAAAGCAACGCCGGTCGGCCGGGGCCAAGCGACGGCGCAGTTCCTCCCAACCGGCGATCTCATGCACGGCCTCGTATTGAATGATCTTTTCAAGGATGGATGCCGGCGTCGACCAATCGATTGGACGCAGCGTCAGGAAACCGCGATTAAACCACGAGCCGAATAAATGGGTGAAATCGGCATCAAACGCGTGATAACCTTCGGACCGATCTGATGAGGCAAGCAAATGCTCGCGCATGCGGACAAGTTTCGCGGTGCCGTTAGGGGCGTGGTTCAATCGGCGCAGAAGTTCCTGGCGGCGTGATTCCGCTGCCTGATGGAGCTTAATGATCGAAGCGGAGCTTTTGTCAGACCTATATATCTCGATCGCCTGGTCAAGTCGGCCAGTGTCAGGACCGAATTTCTCATGAAGCATGCGGAAAAATGCCTGTTGGCCATCGCCGCCGAGGGTGCTCCAGCGATCGAAGATTTCGGCAGCGAGCGCCATGCCCGAGGCTTCGCCCCGGCTTGATAGCAGCATTTCACAGAGAGTGTGGAGATCCGCTTCGGCTGCAATCTGCGGCATGCGCGAGCCGGAAAACAAGAGCTGGCGTCCGCGATCTGTGATGCTCTGCAGCATGTCGGTAAAGAACGAAACGTCTGACATGCCCTTTCCTCCCCTGATCCCTCGCACGCGGTGCGCGATCGAATTCGGCCGGCGCTTCCCTTTAATGCACCTCAGCTATAGCATAGAGAATGGCTTCTTTCGTACACGAGGTCAACTTTCGTGTATACAAGATCTACAACTACGTATGCTATAGGTGGTGGATATGTCTGACAATGTTGGCCGATGGCTTCGAGATGAAATAGAAAATTCCATTCTTTCCAACGAATTCTTGCCGGGAGAGCGGCTGGATGAAATGGCGCTCGCAACGCGATTTGGGGTTTCTCGCACGCCTGTGCGCGAAGCATTGATGCAGCTTGATGCGATTGGCCTTATCGAAATCAGACCGCGCAGAGGCGCCATCGTCATCGACCCAGGGCCGCATCGGGTCTATGAGATGTTCGAAGTCATGGCGGAACTTGAGGGGTTAGCGGGGTCTCTCGCTGCACGTCGGCTCGATAGGGCTTCCCGGGAGGCAATTACGGAGACCCACAGCCGCTGCGAACATTCCGCCAGCGCCGGTGACAGCGATGCCTATTATTATGACAACGAAGATTTTCACAAAGCGATCTATGCGGCCAGCCGTAGCGAATTTCTTCAGGAACAATGCGCCCAGCTACATCGGCGCCTGCGCCCCTATCGTCGGCTGCAACTGCGCGTGCGCAACCGTTTGTCGACATCCTTCTCAGAACATTGCGCAATCGTCGACGCAATCTTTGCTGGGGACGGTGACGAAGCGCGTCGGCTATTGCGGGGACATGTCGGCATTCAGGGCGAAAGGTTCAGCGATCTCGTTGCGAACATGGCGGCCAGATGATTTCAGGTGCAGGAAGAAAAGGGATCAGCCTCGAAACCGCTGTGCGCGACGAGCGCCACGGGTGCCTTTTCGACAAAAAGCACAACGCGAGCAGACTTTTTTTATGCATGCGTGTAACGGCGGCGGTGGAGATATCCCGACATACGCTTTGCTACACCCATCGGCCTTTCCGGATCAGCGATGTTCGACTCTGCGAGTAGTTCCTCATCCGCGGTTAGCTCCCGCATTGCCACCGCCACCAGACCACGTCCATGCGCGTTGTTGAGCACTTCGATGGCCTTGATCAGCGAACCATACTTTTCGACTTCACTCTCTATGTCGGATGGCTCACAGCCGAGGTGTTCGGCAATCAATGCGTTTCGATGCGCCAGGATCGCTTGGGATATAGCGTCTCCCTTGTGGAGCGCCTCGATCACGATATCGCATTCCGTATCATAGCCCATCGAGCGGTTGTTCAGATTTGCCGAGCCCAACTTGAGAATACGGTCGTCGGCGATCATGATCTTGGCATGCACATAAATTGATGTGCGTGCGGAATTGACCGGATAAAAAATCCTGAAGCGTCCATCCCGATCCGCGTCTCGCACGAGTCTCATCAGCCGGATGCGCGCCGAGTCCATGAATTTTGCTTCAAGCCATCCGTCGGCCCCCTCGGGATTGATCAACACCACCTCGGGTCCGTCCTTCTCGGCCAACCTCTCGGCGATCGCTTCAGCAATCACCCTCGTGGCGAAATACTGGCTTTCAATGTAGATCGTCTCTCGGGCTGCCGCGATCATGGCCAGTTTTGCGGCCTGAATTTCACAGACTTGACGTTGCTCCAGATATTCCGGCTGGGTCCGTGCGATACCGATCTTTATATTCCTGAAATCCACGTCCAGTTCGTCGGGCCAAGGATCGGACGGAATGTCGACAGGATCGAGCACCTCGCCAGTCGCTGCCTGCCAGCGCATACGGGCAAGCGCACCGATCGCCGCCGCCGCGGGTCCAGACACGCAGGTTGTCGCATCGTGCCACGGACCTTGCGCGAAGCCCATCGGCGAGCGCCGCCGCTTGTCTTTTTCAACATGGTCGCGGGTATCCCAGCGTCCGACTGTCATGTCGATACCCCCGCAGAAGGCGACGTGGTCGTCGATGACCAGAAGTTTCATGTGATGGGCGGAGAGCGAAGGATGCGCACCATCAAGCTTCAACTGCACGCGCTTTGAAAACATCCACGACAAAATGTAGAACGGCGTTTCACCCCGAGTGACCGAGTTAATCAGCCCAATGTCCCATTTGAGAATTCGCACATCGATTTCATTTCGACGATTTGAAAGCCAGTTGAGAAAGTCGCCGAGCTTTTCCGGCGCGCCATCGTTCGCGTCGCCAGGCACAAGATCAATTCGCGTATCGAAATCCCAGCCAACCATGAAGATGGAGCGCTTCGCCTTCAACATCGCGCTCCGGGCATGTTTGAAGAAGTCAGCCGCATCGACAATAACGGCCGCCCGATCGGCCTCTTCAATGCGCCAGCACGTTTCGCCCTCGATAAGTATCGACTTCACCTGATCACCTCGCATTTTGATAAGTGCGATATAGGGCATCACCAGGCTGGATCGAGATGTCATCGAAAGCCGATTTGACGAAAGGCTCAGACGTCTGGCAGCTGATCGAAAGCACCAACGCCGATATTCGCACCACCTCTTTTTAGGTTTACGATACAATCGCAATCCGAGGACAGGTCTGGCGGCCAGCGCCACGACACGTGCGCCGCAGTCTCCCTTCGCTGCGACACGTTTCAGCTCTGAAATCCGCCACTCAAAGGGAGGCAAACCCCTGTCTTATCGAACAGCGGCCTTTAGCCGACCCTGAAGCTCCGCCTCATCGGCCACAATTGCGGCAGCTTCATTCTTCAGGACATCCTTGGCCTGCTCGCGGGTCTTTTCAAGCGCGATATCAGCGCCAAGGCTGCGTTCATTGGCCTGAAGCCCGTCATCTTCGCCACCAATAAAGGCGCCATTTGTCCGCGGCCGATTCTTGAGGCGGTCCGCAAGCGCAGTAAGTTCGTTTCGCCTTTCCTTTTCATTCAGGGAGATAGACGTTTTGTCCCGCTGCGCCTTCAGCGCCGCCACATCTTCTTCGAAACGTTGGTAATCCGGATCGGATGTTACTCGAGCCTTATGGCGGCTCTGCAACTGCGGCAGCAACTCGTCTCTGTGTCCGACAACCGCATATTTCGCCGGCTTGATTTTGTCCCAGGGCAAGGCATTGTCGTAGCTCGCCTCGCCAAGGGTCTTGGGGTCAGACAGGCCGGGCAAGGCGATGTCCGGCGTGACACCGCGGAGCTGGGTCGTCCCGCCGTCGATACGGAAGAACTGGGCAATCGTCAGCTTCAGTTGGCCAAATCTCGGTTTGCTGTTGCGAGCCACTTCATCAAGGTCGACGACTGTTTGTACGGTACCTTTGCCGAAGCTCGGTTCACCGACGATCACGCCGCGTCCATAGTCTTGTATGGCCGCGGCAAAAATTTCGGACGCTGACGCTGAACCTCGATTGATCAATACGCCGACAGGGCCCGACCAGGCTGGCTTGGAGAGGTCGTCACTTTCAATCCTGACCTTGCCTTTGGCATTGCGTTGCTGAACCACCGGGCCTTTACCGACGAACAGGCCGGTCAAATCAATTGCCTCGTCCAGCGATCCGCCACCATTGTCGCGCAAATCCATCAGCACGCCATCAACATCCTCAGCTTTAAGTTCGCCGAGAAGCGCCGCAACGTCACGACTTGCGCTCCGGTAATCCTTTTCGCCCTTTCGACGCGCGTCGAAGTCCTCGTAGAACGCTGGAAGCGCAATGACACCGATCTTGCGCGCCGTCTCCCCGCTTCCGACTGTCACTATGGTCTTTTTGGCAGCCTGCTTCTCGAGGCTAATTTTATCCCGCACCAAACTGATGACGCGATTGCCTGCGCTTTCTCCCGCGTCTTTAGGCATGATGTTCAAGCGCACCACGGAATTTTTCTCGCCGCGGATCAACTGCACGACTTCATCCAAACGATTGCCAACGACGTCCTTGACCGAGCCATCATCACCTTGACCGACACCAATGATGCGATCGCCAACCGTCAACTTTCCGGAGAGTTGCGCCGGGCCGCCGGGCACGAGCTCCCGGATCGTCGTGTAACCATCCCGTTCCTGCAGAACTGCACCGATACCAACGAGCGATAGCTTCATCGAAATGTCGAAGTCTGCGGATGCCGCTGCGCCAAAATAGTCGGTGTGCGGGTCAACTGACGTCGTGTAGGCAGCCATGAATGACTGGAAAACGTCGTCACTCTTGTATTTGTAGACACGATCCAGGACCGCCTTATAGCGCTTGTCGAGTGTCACGCGAATTTCCGCGTCCGCCTGCCCCGCCAGCTTCAACCGCAACCAGTCGCTTTTGACGCGCTTTCGCCAAAGGTCTTCAACCTCCGGCTCGGATTGCGGCCAAGGCTCCGTGTCACGCGCCAGGGAATAATTCTCCTGGACATCGAAACTGAAATTCTGCTTGAGCAGCGCGCGCGCATACGCAATGCGGTCCACTGCGCGCTGCGAATAAGTGTTGAATACGGCGAACGGCAGCTCCAGATCTTTCTGCAGTATCGCATCATCAATCTTGGCGCTGTCCGCCATGAACGTGTCGATATCGGCCTTCAAAAAGAAAATCCGGTCCGGATCAAGCGACTCAATGAACCGCGTCATGATCTTCTCAGACAATACATCATCAAGCGGTACAGGCTTGTAAGCAAATTCGGTCAGCAACTGGGCACTTAGATTGGCGGCTTGCTCCTGCTGCTGCAACGGCGACAAGACCGGGGGCCGGAGTTCCAGCGAATAAGCCGAAGGGGCAACGGCAAGAAAAATACCCAAGACACTGTGGCGGATGCGCATTTTGACTCTGATCCCAATTGCTTCTTCCAACACTGCGTAACGTTGGTGGAGCAATTATGGCCACATGGCAACAAGATGTATACTTTTCCCGGACGATCACTCCATCACGTTACTGTAGGGCGCGCTACAATCCACGTGGCGGGACGCGGCGATCGCCGATTTGGCCGCAGCGGATGATCGACATCCATTCAAGTTTCGCGAGCACGGCACTCCACAGATCGTCAAAGCAAGGGACATTTTAAAGAGCTTTCATGTCTCTTTTCCTTCAGATCGCGAAGGCCCCCCGCGCGCGGTTTCGGTGACACACTGGACGCACGCGATCCAAGGTTCGGCAAGCCGCGTGCAAATACCTGACAGACGAGGAAACTTGCAGCCAGCGCGAGCACCACGCCTTCCGTTCTCTCGATGGACGTATCGTTTTCTTTTTTGAAAACCATTTGACTAAATAGAATAGCGCTGTCACTCTTCTGTCATTCGGAGGCGTTGGCATGGCATTGCGCGGCACCAATCAGGAATCGGGAAGGCCTTACAACAGGCGTATTGTCCTGGAATCGATCCGTCTGCATGGTCCGACCACGCGCGGCGAGATTGCCGAACGCGTACGCCTCACCGTGCAGACTGTCTCCACAATCGTCCGGGAACTCGAAGACCAAGGGCTCATACTGTCGGTGCGCGAAGAGCCCCGGGGCCGAGGTATTCCGCCATCAATGCTGACCGTCAATCCGGAGGGTGGACATGCCGTCGGCATTCACCTGACACCGCTTGGTATCGAGGTTGCGTTGGTCAACCTTCGCGGCGACGTGGTGGAAAGCCGTCACCGATACACGTCGAACCCGATGCCGGACCAAGCATTTGCGCTGATCCGCGAGATGGTTGAGGAACTGAAATCCAGCCCCCGCTGCGGCCGACTTCTGGGGGCAGGCCTGGCACTTCCGGGGCCATTCGACATCGAATCCATGAGCTTCGTCGGCCCGACCACCATGACGGGTTGGAAGAATGTCGACATCAGCGCACGCCTCGCTGATGCAACGGACCTTCCTGCCTTCATGGAAAACGACATGGCTGCCGCCGCACTCGGCGAACAGCTTTATGGCCTCGGCCAGCAGTTGTCCGACTATTACTACCTCTTCTTCAGCGTCGGCCTCGGCGGCACGATAATGACAGACGGCGTGGTCATGAGCGGAGCCTGGGGCAATGCCGGGGAAATCGGCCATATCCCCGCCGTTCCGGACGGAGAACTTTGCCCTTGCGGAAACCGCGGCTGCCTTGAGCGGTATCTTTCTCTTGATGCCTTCAGACGGCGCGGCCTATCGGAAGCCGATTGGGTACGTGAGATCACGCCGATATTCTGCAACGCCATCCGCACGATCGAGAACCTTTTCGACCCCGAGACTGTTGTGCTCGGTGGGCTGGCGCCACAGTCTCTGATCGAGCAGCTTGCCACACTTGCAGACGGCCTGAGCAATTCGGTTTCCGCCCGTGCCAACCGCACCCATCCACGTGTAGTCGTCGCCAGTGACTGCCAGCATTCGGCACTCCGCGGCGCGGCAGCGCTGGCAGTCTTCGGTGTCTTGTCGCCGCGCTTCGGCCAGATGTTCGAAACTTCAGAGAAAGGGACTGTCGAATGATCGAAAAATTGCTTGTCCTGGATGACATCCGTAAGAATTTCGGCGCGATCGAGGCGCTCAAGGGCATCAGTTTCTCGATCGGAAAGGGCGAAGTCGTCGCCCTTCTCGGTGACAATGGCGCAGGAAAATCTACGCTCGTGAAGATCATTTCCGGCGGTCTGCAGCCCACGTCGGGCCAGATGATCTTCGAAGGCGAAGCGTTCGAGGCTAAGACACCTGCCGAGGCCAAGGAAGCCGGCATCGAGACCGTCTACCAGGATCTGTCGCTCTGCACCAATGTCGACGTGGTCGGTAATTTTTTCATGGGCCGCGAAATCACCCGAAAATTTGCTGGCATTCCCTTCCTCGACGAACGCGCGATGGAGGAAATCACGACCAAGGCGCTCACCAGCGCCGGAACCCGTATTCCCTCGATGCGCACCAAGGTCGAGCATCTGTCCGGCGGACAACGCCAGGCGATCGAACTCAACCGGTTTGCCCATTGGGGCGGAAAACTGCTTTTGCTTGACGAGCCATTCGCCGCCCTCGGCGTCGAGCAGACGCGGCGCGGACTGGATATGATCCGCCATGTCGCCAGCCAAGGCATCGGCGTCGTCATCATCACGCATATCATGCAGCAGGCCTTTCAGGTCGCAGATCGCATCGTCGTCATCCGCCATGGCGTTGTCGCCGGCGATGTCGAGAGAGCCAAGACAAGCCCGGATGCAGTGATCGAAATGATCACAGGGCAAAGCCTCACCGGAGCCGGAGCGGTGGGCAAATAATGACAAGGGGTCCGGCTTAAACTGGAGAGAACGACCATGAAACGATTAATGCTAAGCTTGCTGAGCGTTCTAGTGCTCGGCCTTTCGATGCTGACAACGGCGGCCGCACAGTCCAAGGGCACGGTTTATTATCTCGTGCCGACACTGCTCGACGAGTTCCAGACTGGCTCGGTCAGTGCCCTGGAGATGTTCCTGAAGCAGACCGGCTACGAGATGAAGACACTCAACGCCGACAACAAAACGGACGCACAGCAGTCGCAGATGAACGACGTCATCGCCTTGAAGCCGGCGGCGATCATCCTGGCGGCCGTCGACTTCAACGCGCTGAAGCCATCTATCGAGGCCGCCCGTGCTGCCGGCATTCCGGTCGTCGAGTTCGACCGCCAGGTCACCTCGACCATGTCCGACTTCACCTCGGTCGCCGGAACGATCGAGATCGGCTATGTCGCCGCAGAGCAGGCTGAAGCCATGCTCAAGGCCAAGCATGGCGATGTGAAGGGTAAGATTCTGCAGGTTCTCGGCGACCCCGGCGATCCCTACACGCTCGATATCCAGAAGGGCTTCGAAGAGAAGATGAAGGCCTTCCCGGGCGTCACCATCGTCTCTGTGCCCGCCATGCAGTGGGAAGCCAGCAATGCCGGAACGATTGTTTCCGACCAGATGCTCGCCAACCCCGATATCGACCTCATCTTCCTGCACGCCGCCCATCTTTCGGTCGCAGCCGTCGCCTCGCTCGAGGCCGCCGGCAAGAAGCCGGGCGACGTGATGATGATGAGCTCGAACGGCGCTCCCGTCGGCCTCGACTTGATCCGCAAGGGTTGGCTCAACACAGAAGTCGAGCAGCCGCTCTATGCCCAGGCCGCAGCGGTTGCCATGTTCATGGACAAGATCGCCGGCAAGCAGGAAATAAAGGCTGGCGAATATGACATCCTCGGCCTGAAGGGTGTGGTGACGATCGAAGCCTGGGGTCCGAACATCAAGATCCCGGGTGCCGCGATCACCAAGGAGAATGTCGACGACCCGGCTTTCTGGGGCAATCTGAAGCCGCCGACGGCATCGGTTGAATCGATTAAGTGATCGGGCTTTCCTCCGGGGCCTTCGGGCCCCGGTTTCCTCCCTCAAATCCGGATTTGCCGCATGACGCCTCGTACGCGCAAAACTCTCGAATTCGTGCTCGACAATCTCGTCTGGTTCATGCTCATCGTCGTGCTCGCCCTGTTTTCAGCGCTGATCCCGAACTATTTCCAGATGGGTATCTTCACCAACATCATCGAGGCGTCGAGCGTGCTCGGCGTCATGTCGATCGGCCTTGCTCTGGTGATCATCGCCGGCCACATGGACCTCTCGGTTGAATCCGTTGCCGCTTTGTCGGCCATGGCTGTCGGCATCCTTTTCTGCTCGGCAGGGATCGGCCTGGGTATCAAGCTTTCACCGGAATGGCTGATGATCCCCGCGTCACTGCTCGTTGCATGCGCCATCGGAGGGCTGATTGGCCTCTTCAATGGCTTCCTCGTCGTGAAACTGAAGATGAGCGCTTTCATCATCACGCTTGCCTCCTTCATCTGGGTGCGCGGCATCGTGCTTGCCGTCTCCGGCGGGCGCTCTGCGCAGGATCTCGCACCGGCCATCCGGTGGTTTGCGATCGAGCGCTTTCTCGGCATCCCGCTGTCGGCTTGGATTGCGATTGCATGCTTCCTGGTCTTCTCCATCATGATGGCAAAGACGCCCTTCGGTCGGCACCTGGTGATGATTGGCGGCAACGAAACCGCGACGTTCCGTGCCGGCATCCGTGTCACCCGCAACCTGATCATCGCCTTCGTACTGGCCGGCGCCATAGCCGGACTTGCCGGCTGGCTGCTGGCGATCCGCACGTCGGGCGCAACAGCAAACCTCGGCGTCGGACTGTTGTTCAATGCCTTTGCGGCAGTCGTGATCGGCGGTGTCAGCCTCAAGGGCGGTGTCGGGGCGCTGCCGGGCGTCTATGCCGGCGTGCTGCTGCTGTCTTCCATCAACACAGCGATCAACCTGATGGGTCTGCCAGCGAACTATACCCAGGTCATCCATGGCTTCCTGGTGCTCGCAGCCGTCCTTCTCGACACGTTCAAACAAAGGCTCCGCCAGAGGCTCGCATGACAGACAGATTGAAAGACAAAGTTGCGCTGGTGATCGGTGCATCGCGCGGCATCGGTAAAGCGATTGCGGTCCGCTTCAAGGAGGAAGGTGCAAAACTGGTCCTCGCCGATTTCGACGCAGACGAAGGCAAGGCGTCGGCCGATGAACTCGGTATCGACTTCGTCCATACCGACATCTCGAAGATGGAGGACGCGGTCGCGGCCGTCGCACTCACCCTCGAACGCCACGGCCGGCTCGACATCATCGTCCAGAATGCCGGCATCTATCCCTGGCAGCTGATCGAGAATACGTCCCCGGAAGACTGGGACAACGTGATGGCGGTCAATCTGCGCGGCTGTTTCAATGCTGCACGCGCCGCTCTCACGCCAATGAAACAGCAGGGCTCGGGGCGTATCCTGTTCACCTCGTCCATCACCGGGCCGCATGTCACCAGCCCGGGCCATGGCCATTATGCGGCGAGCAAGGCCGGGATCAACGGTTTCATCCGCTCCGCCGCGCTGGAATTCTCGTCCTACGGCATCAATGTCAATGGTGTCGAGCCGGGCAATATTCTGACCGAGGCGATCCAGTTGCATCGCAGCGCCGCCTTCATCAAGAACATGGAAGACGCGATCCCGCTGGCGCGCCTTGGATCGCCGCGCGACGTCGCCAATGCCTTCCTGTTTCTCGCCTCCGACGATGCGAGCTATGTGACCGGCACCACCATCATCGTCGATGGCGGGCAACTCCTTCCCGAAGGTGCCGATTTCAGATTGTTGCCGACCTGAGCATGACGTCGGCAACGTGTAGTTCTGATCGAGAACGTGGACACGACTGAAGTTCCTAAGTCATGTGGACCGGTATGAATATCGAATGCTGATTCACATGACACGGCTGGAAGGCCGATACCCGTTCCAGCGGTCTGATAGAGATAGTCCTGCTCCGCCTCGCCAACGTTCTCAGCACTACGTCCACGAGGTTAGCCGCGTGCGTAGCAGTCACCGGCACGCCGGTCAAAGCCGCGTGTCCAACCGGCGGAAGCCGAGTAACACGTGAATTGCGTCACATGTTATGGATGCCGTTGCGGGGCCAGCGCCATCGTTTGCGCGTAAGCGAGTGGCGAGCGGTTACCCGGCATGTTTTCATCCAAAACCAGCGTCTTGAGATCATCGGAACGCACGTCGAGAGCCACGACGCGTTCCAGCTTATCGATCTGCCAGACGACATAACCGAGTTCGGGCACATAGCCGCAATCACATCCGCAATCGCCGCCTTTGATCACATGCGCCTCCTCGGGCAAATACATGATCTGCGGTTTTGGCAACGTGTAGCAATGGCCCTCGTAGGCATATCCGTAAATCACGCCAATGCTCTTTATATAATGGCCGTCATCACCTCGAAAATTCTTCGATGGAACGCCGATATCGACGGGCAGTTGCTGTAGCTTGAGATTGTGATCGACAATAGCCAAAACGATCTGCTGATTAACCACCCCGAATATTTCATCACTGGTAATTTTGAGGACGGCCACTTCTTTGACGGCCTCTATTATTCTGCGCATATCCGCACGTTCGACCGAAAGGCCCTCCAATTTTTGAGATATTTGCTCGCTAATCGTCTCATCCGACAGCTTGAAAATTGGTCGGTGGATGGCCGGCCTGCCATAGAGGCGCACTTCGCTCGGATTGTAAGAACGGTAATCCGGCTCAGACAAACCTTCCAGCAACGGTCCCACACCGGGATGACTGCCACAATCGCTCATCACTTTCTCCTTTTGTAATTCACCTCGTTCCGATGATTTCACGCCACGCAAAATTCTCTTCCAGCATGTCAGCCGTCGCCCCGTCCGCGGCGGCAATAACGGCACGCGCCGCCTGATCGATCCGTAGCCTGCTCGGATCCAGCGCTTTCAACGATGCTGCCAGCGCCGTGCCCACCGCGTCGCGCGCGGCAATCAGTGCCTGTTTGAAGTACAATGGCCGGGTATTGAACGCGTCTGCGGTCGCCTGGCGAAACGTGTCAAATTCATCCGCCGCCAGTTTCCGCAGGTCGAGATCCAGAAGCCGGCTGTCGGCACAGCCCTTTGCCACCAGATCGCGATGATAAAGCGCAACGACAGTGTCGAAGATCGCACCCACAAATGGCAGGGCGCGGTCGTGCACCTCGCGGGTCACAGCCGACATGCGCCGGAAATTGGTGGCCAGGCGAATCTGGGTCTCCGGGCTCGTTTCCGCAAAGCGGTTCAGTTCATTGTACAAAAGCAGATTGCCCCTCGTGCGGCGCAGCAACCGGTCGATTGCGGAATCGAAATGCAGGAAAGAGATTAGGGAAACACAATCCGAAAATGCTTCGGAGAACGAGAAGAAATCGCTGTCGGCCGATGTTGCGGCTGGAATGCCCGTCTCCGACAGCATGACAAGATGCCCGACTTCATGCGCGATCGTGTCAAAATTCAACGCGTAGGGCCTAATGACGCCATCAATGTCGGAACAACCCAATTCTAGAAAGCCGTAGCCAGCCTGAGCATTGTCCCAATCGACGAACGGAACGATTTCAAGCCGTGGATAGGTCTGGTCGAAGAACCAGCGGACCCGCCGCCCGAGATAGCTCTGCCAGATGTCGAGAACGAAACGCACGCAGGCATAGGCGTGAACGGCGAGAAATGGACGCGAGGTTGGATCGATATTGTCGAAGTGACGGTCAGGACCCGGCCTTAACGGTGCCCGCCTTGCCCCCCCGAATGGCGGCAAACTTGCAAAGCCATAGGGCTGCTTTTGATACAGCGGGTCCGCGACATACATGGAGAGGTCGCTCGGGCCATCGCCGATTTCGTCGCGCTGAATAGACAGCCACACACGATCGGGCTGCTCGTATCCGGGTATGAAAGGGGGTTGCGGGTATATCCAGAAGCGCGTGCCGACACGCGCATTTCCGGACTCGAGGGAATCGTCCCGAAGCAGGCGCATGGTACATATGCCCCCTCGATTGAAAATCTCGCAGCTAAGAATTCAATCTATAAGTGTTCACTAATCTTGAGTCAATGCCACCAGCCTCAAGATCCCGGATAAAGGTATTGGTTGCAACCCACGCGACGCTGCCGTGACCGGCATTGGCCTGCACAAGAGATCGTGCGTTTCGTAGCGCAAGGAGGGCATCCAGTTTTTTCTGCCCCACCAGCTCGTGCCTCAGGTCTTTGACCCTTTCCTCCGGGTAGCCTGCCGCCCGAATGATCGCCTCGAGCCGGCGCTCTCGAAAATTCATGTTTCGCGCGGTTGTTGTCAGCAGCTCTCGCTCGGCAGTGGTGACCAGTTTCCGGCGGGCCAAGTTCGCGAATGTCCGCTGAAGATCGACCATTGCCTGCGTCAAAGGCAGAAAATCGAGCTCGGGCGGCCCTGAAAGAACGGCGACTGCATCATCAGGAGTAATGGGCCAGCGTCGATACCACCTGTATATCAGGCCGACACCGATCATGCCGAATTGGCTCAGTTCCGCCGCCCTGAGCGCGCCCATGCTAGCCGCACCTATCACGACGATCCCCTGCGCCATCGCCCAGAGGATTTCCTTGTGCCGAACGGCCGGACGGTCCTCGAATTGCCCATCGATGATGACCATCGCTCGCGGGCGATAGGCATGCGCGGCAAGAAGAACGTCGCCTTGTGCGGCCGGTTGCATGTAGACCGCATCGAGAACCCGCGCGGCTTCGGGCAGTCGAAGCGTCGGACCAAGGAACACCACGATCGGGCCTTCAATACTCATGTCGGTCATGGGCGCACTCACCGTAGGATCGAAAAGGGCCTGGCTCGGGGAAGGATGGTTCTTACGCAATGAACACCTGCATTGCTGTCCGCTGCCAACGGGACAGCCAATATAGGCCCCATACCGGCAGCCAGAACCCTGTCGATGAGCGCGCCGAGATCCGACACGGCACATGCTTCCGAGTCCGGTGGCGGCAATGCGGACGCGTCCATAAGGATAAGCTGGCGGGCCCTGGCGACATTTGAGTCGGTACTGCGTCTGTAATGTTTTCGGGTTTGATCGTCGCGCGCGCCAGATATTGCACCAGCCCGGGCTGACAGCGCTTCCAGCATCGCGCTCGCCGCTGCAACCGCGATGCTTGATCCTGCGGTGTAACCCTCGGTCGGTAGAGCCAGGATAGGTTCGCCAGGGCCAGTCTCGATCGTCTGGCACCAGACCACAGGGACCAGCGCCGGCGAAGGGGCAAGCCAAAACCCGAAGAAAATAGGGGCCCCGCCCACAGCCGACATTATGTGATCAACTCGACCGCCCAACCCACGCGAGGACATGCGCATTCGATCTAAGAAACCATGGGTTGCAAAAGCGCGAGCGATAGCGTCCCGCTCAATGCATTCGAGCAGTCCGTGCAACAACGCATCACGCGCGGTGACATGACATGCAAGACCTGTGGTCGTGCGGATGAACAACCCATCAGAGGCGAGCGGCGGATCCGTGTAGCAGGTGTGAACCAGTTCCAGGGGTACCGGCTGCGGGAGACCCGTTGCGATGTCGATGCCGGTGATCCAGGGTATCGTCCTTGCACGCCAGTTTCCGCAATGACCGGGTGCCAAAAGGGTCTCAAACAGGCCGTCAGCAATACTGAGTTCGTTTGCCGTCGCCTGGACTATCATCTGGGAGGGAATCGCTTCAGCGTAAAACCGCTCTAGCGATTCCATGATGGCACCCACGGCCGCGCTGGCTTTGGCAATGCCGCGTCCGAGCGACGTGACTTCGGACAAGGCGGCAGGCCGAACCGCTTGAACCACAGGCAATCCGATCCGGTCTAACCCGGTCAGGTCACCCAGCCGGGTAATGCCCGCGCCGCGGCAGAGCGGCAATATTTTCGGCAGGCATTGATCGTCCTCATCAGGCTCCTCGGCTGACAGGGGCCTCTGAAGGCCGATGGCAATGGCGCCGCGAAAGGCAGCAAGCGTCTCATCGACATCCGGGGGAACGTGAGCTTTCACGCGTGGTGACTCAACATTGACCGGCAAAGCCAAGCTCCTGGATTGAACGTCTCGCACGCTTTACAAGCGCCTTTGCCTCTTGGCTTTCGGCAATCTCCATCGCAGAGCGCAGGTCGGCGATGATGGGATCCGGATTGGTGCTGACCTGCGTCTGAAGAACGGCGCGGCAGCGGTGTAGCTCGGCGAGCCAATAGGCGTGACCGGTTTCCCTGGCCTTTTCTATTGCTTCATTTGTGACCTGGACCGCAAATCCATATTTGCCGGCAAGCCCGAGCAGCGTGGCATGCATGTAAAGATAGATCGGAAGATCCGCGACGGTGCCAAGGCTCTTCAGAAGCGTCAGGCCCTCGCGAAACATCGCATGCCCGCCCGCGAGACTGTCGACATGCGCGCGAGCCCAGCCGGCAAACAGCATCGACAAACCGGACAGTGACTGCATTTCATGCAGCTTCGCAAAATCTGCCATCCGTTGTGATATATTGGCGAGACGCTCAAAATCATCGCGGTAGAATGCCGAAACGGCTTCCGTATCCAGCGAATGTGCCTTGCTCGGCGGATGCGAAATCCGGTCAACGAAAGCGACCATTTTAGACAGCGCCGTGTCGGAAGCTTTCGATTGCCCTGTCAGCCACAGCGAAAGGGCCAGTTGCCCAAGACCGCACACTTTCGCGTCATGGCCACCAAATATCGTCCGGCTGGTTTTTGCCGACTGCTCCTCGTAGAGCGCAAGGCCTGCTTTGATCGCGTCCTGGGTCGCGCGATGATTTCCAAGGTTGAAATCAATAGCCCAGATGCAATGGTTGACCTGGAGCTTGATCTCGGGATCTTCTGCCCCGGCCAGCATGGAGCGCACTTGCAGGGCGCGATCGTGCATGACGCGAAAATCAGATCCTGTGAGCCACCACCCCCAATAGATAGGAAACCAGCTGGATTGAGCTTCTGTCGGTTGCCGACGAGCGATGGCAACGCCGTCTTCATAGAGCTTGCGTGCCGGCGGCGAATTCTGCCCGACCAAGCCCGTCAAGATCGGACCGAGTGAAATCAGTGCGGATAGGCGAAGCGCGTCAGTCGCAGGTTGCTCGCCCATTCGATCGCAAAGCACCAAGGCGTGCTCCAAATAGTGGCGCGCCTCTACCATTGCCGCCCGGCTGGAGCTTTCCTTGCCTGCTGCCGTATACAGCGCGATTGCGCTATCGATCAGCCCTGCTCGTTCCGCATGCTCAGCCAAAGTGCCTGTATCGACCCAAGCGGCAGCTCGGCGATTTTCACTGACAGCGAGATAAAATCGCCTATGCAATGCCTGCCGATGCTTGCGCAGGAGAGCTTTGTAGATCGTTTCCTGGATCAGGACATGCCGGAAACCGTAAGCGATGGGTCCGCGCGTCCTTATCCGCAACAGAAACCCTGCGTCGATCAGGCTATCGGCGGCCTTGACCAAAGATTTCTTGCCAAGTCCTGGCAGCAGGGCCCGAAGCAGCGATAACGTGAACTGGGTGCCCGCTACGGCGCCCGCTCGCGCCACGTCTCTCGCCGTGCCCAGACGGTTAAGACGGGCATCCAATATTTCCTCAAAGGCAGACACATGGTTGGGCTTGACGTTCTCAGACAAGTTCATCGTCTCAGCGGCAACGTTTTCTGATACCCATTGGCCGATCTGTTCTATGAACAGCGGAACGCCACCGGATACCCGCTCGATAACGTCATAGAGTTCGGGCAGCAAGGCCTTCCTGCCCTCAGGCCATCTTGCCTCGATTGCTTGTCGTGTTTCGTGTCGATCAAGCGGAAGCAGGGTCAGACGTGTGGGCGCAGCCGCATCCAGCCAGCCCGTGGCATGCCCGAGGCGAGAGGTCGCGACCAATAGAATCGGCAGTTGACGCGCCACCCGAGCAGCCTCCATCAACAGGTCCTGGGAGGTCGGATCAATCCAGTGAATGTCTTCAACAGCCAACACAATAGGCCCGTTTCCGCACAAGGCTGCAAGCGCGCGAAACACAGAGCGACGAGCCTTATCACGGACCACTTTGGGGTCGATATCGGCGAGGAGTTGATTTCGGCCTGACGCACCCAGCAAATGTGAAAACGTTTCAACAATCTCTGCGTCGCGAATGCCGTTTCGTTCGAAAGCCGCCACCACGGCAGAGGCCGACACACCCTGTTGACCGTCTTGACCCGATACGGCGCCGGCAAAGCTGTTCACCAGAGGATGCAGTGTAGCGCGAAGCCCCCCAGGCAGGCACTGAAAGACGAACAGCCCGGTTCGTCGGTCGCGAGTAAGCTTTCGTACTTCGCGCAGCAGGCGCGACTTTCCGATGCCTGCATCTCCTTCGAGCACAAGGACTTCGCCGCCCTTTGCCGATACCCTTTCCCAACAGTTGCCGATGGTTCGCAACTCGTCTTCGCGGCCAATAAAAGGGCCTCCAAGGTTACCGAACGCGTAAAACCGGTTGACATCGATCCTGTGTCCAAGCGCCCGCCATACCTTCTCAGGCACTGTGAAGCCCTTGAGCGTCCTTGCACCTTCAAAGACGAAAGCATGCGACCTACCAGCGAGGTCGCGCGTATGATCCGACACAAAAACGGAATCTGGAAAGGCCAGCTCCTGCAAGCGGGTGGCGATTGCCAATGCCGCCGACGCAACCGGTTCCGCCTCCTTCTCAGTGATGAACGCAACGGATGTTGCGATACCGACGCGAACGTGCAGATCATCACGCGCTGCTTCACGGCCAACTCGCGCGCACCCTTCCACGACGCCAAGACCGGCACGAATGGCGAGAGATGCCGCATCCTTCGCACCCAGATCATTCGGGAAGAGCGCCACACCGCCATCGCCGGCCTCAAGCAGCATGACACCCGAATGAGCCGTTATGGACTCCTTCGCGGCGTTCTGAAATGCGGCCATCAACTCCTGATAGTCCTCTATTTCGAGCAGATGGAGAAGCCTCGTGGACCCGACGAGATCGAAACAAAGAGCGGTAACGATCTGCCGCTCGCCGCCATGTTCAAAAGCGGCACCCCTGCGACGCGAAGGATTCCTCAATTGGCGCGGTTTATTGACCCGACCCTCGAGCATCCGCCACTCCTGCAGCTCGCTGTCCATGTTGGATACTAAAATTATAACATAGGCGAGCGATATTTGGGATGAGAACTGCCGCGTTGGTGCCACTTTTTCGCAGCCTCCAACCTGACGCTGGGAAGTGGATACCTATTTAAGCAAATGCGTCGATAATGTGCATGCCTGCACCCCACTATGCCACTATGCCTCTATGCCTCCGCACGGTCGGTGTCACAGCCATATGTCTAAAGTTGAGCTCCGCGCAGTTTGATTTCTGCCGCGCTTCGTCGCACGGCCGGATAAAAATTAGCCTTTCTTGACAGTACCTGCTACCTCAATGCCACGGGCGACGCCGAAGTTCCTGCGATCAAACAGTTGGTCCGTTTGGCTTGGCGATTACGGGCAGTCGATCATCGTGCTCCCGAATAGATAAATATCGAACTTTACTGGAGAACGTATCATGGGTTGGAAAACACCGAAAATCGAATACGTGAACGGTTACAAGATTGTTGAGGTCGATGGGCCAATCTTCAAAGTCTATGAGGGCGACCGTCAGCTCGGCGATGATTTCCCCTACTCCGGAGAAGCGGCCGCCCACGCAAGGTCTCTGCCCAAGTTACCTTCTGCACGGGATTGAGCGGGTCAACTGCTCCAACCATCGGCCTTTCCGTCCGCCAGGACTCTTCCAAAGAGGCGACAAAACAGAAATGGCAGCGTCGCCAGGATGGCATGCAGTGAATTGATGGACGAAGCGTACAGTCTGCTCAACGGGCAACGGTAAGCTCAGCGAGCCGCTGCCCCAGAAGACACTCGGAATCACCCAGTTCAAGTACCACGCTCATATGGTTAAGGCTCGAAACGGCCAGCAGTTCAACCGGCTTGCCCGCATCAGAAAGCGTGGCATGCAGGGCGACCGCTTGCTCATGAAAGGGTCGCGTTTCGTCGGCCCCATAGGCAATTATACGCTTCGGCCCATCATGATGGACGGAACGAAGCGGGCTCCATCCGGATGCTTCTACCGGTGTCATCTTCGCTTCATGTTTCAGAAAGCTGTCGGGAATGCCGGAGAGGTCGTAGATCCCGCTCACCAGCAGCATGCCGGCAAGCCGCGGTAGCCTTGGCTGCGAGGTTTCGGCGGGGGCCATCGCGCAAAGATAGGATGCCAGATGTGCCCCGGCCGAATGGCCGCTGACGGTAATGCGCGCCTTATCAACGCCAAAATCCCCGGCATGATCCTGAAGCCACAGCACGGCGCGACGAACCTGGTCTACCAGCACAGGCAGCCGTTCCCCCGGCATCAGATCATATTCCACCAGGGCGGCCACGCCGCCAACGGCCAGCACCGGCTCTGCAACAAAGCGATAGCTCTCCTTTTCGCCGGAACGCCAATAGCCGCCATGCACGAAGACATGCAGCGGCGCCCCAGCCACCGGGTTTTCCGGAAAGATCAGATCCAGCGTTTCCCGCGCGCGCCCACCATAGGCGACATCGGCCTTTATCGTCGCGCGGGCCGACAAGGCGCGGCTTCTGCCCGAGAACTCCGCTGCGATCGCGTCAAAGTCTGGCACGAAATCGCGGATGCGATAAAGGTCCGGTTCTGTCATCTGCACCTCCTGCTAAAACCCGATCAGAATTCCACCGCGAAATACTTCACCTCCATGAATTCCAGAATGCCGGTCACGCCACCCTCGCGACCGAGGCCGCTCTGTTTCACGCCGCCGAAGGGCGCTGCGGGATCAGACATGAGGCCACGATTGATCCCCACCATCCCTGTCTCGATACCCTTGCCAACACGCATCGCACGCTTCATGTCGCGCGTATAGACATAAGCTGCCAACCCATATTCCGTGTTGTTGGCAAGTTCGATCGCCTGGTCTTCGGTCTCGAACTTGTACACCGGTGCGACTGGGCCAAAGATTTCCTCTCGCGCAATGGCCGAATTAACATCAACATTTTCGAGTACCGTCGGCGGGTAGAAATATCCACCGCCCACCAACGGCGCGCCACCTGTCGTGGCCCGCGCACCCAATTCGATCGCGTTGCTCACGAGATAGTCGATCTTCTGCACTGCTCTTGGTGTGATCATCGGGCCGCATTGCGTGGCCGGGTCATAACCCGGGCCGATCTTCAGGGCCGCCATCCGGGCGGTCAGGCCGTTGACGAAGGCATCGTGAATACCTGCCTGTACGTAGAAGCGGTTGGCTGCGGTGCAGGCTTCGCCAGCATTGCGCATTTTCGCGATCATCGCACCGTCCAGCGCTGCCTCCAGATCGGCATCATCAAAAACCACGAATGGTGCATTGCCGCCCAGTTCCATAGAGCAGCTCACGACCGTCTTGGCGGCTTCTGCGAGAAGCTGGCGCCCCACGCCGGTGGAGCCGGTGAAGGAAAGTTTTCGGACGCGCGGATCGGCGAGCATCGCATTGGTCACTCCGGCCGGATTGGTGGTCGTCAGCACGTTGACAACACCAGGCGGCACTCCTGCCTCTTCGCCAAGACGCGCCATGGCATAGGCCGTGAGGGGAGTTTCTGACGCTGGCTTCAAAATCACGGTGCAGCCCGCAGCCAGCGCCGGTCCGATCTTACGAGTGGCCATGGCAGCGGGAAAATTCCACGGGGTAATCAGGACGGAAATACCGATCGGCTCGTGATCGACGAGAATATTGTGGGCGCCCGACGGCGTATGGCGATACTCTCCGGGAATACGGGTTGCCTCCTCGGCATACCAGCGAAAGAATTCCGCGGCATAGGCGAGTTCACCGCGCGCATCCGGCAAGGCCTTACCGTTCTCCAGCGAAATCAACAGCGCCAGTTCCTCACCATGCTGGGTCATCAGTTGAAACCACCGACGCAGGATCTCGGATCGCTGGCGCGGCGGTGTCCGACGCCATCCCGATGCAGCCGCCTCGGCTGCGTCCACGGCACGGAGCGCGTCATTGATGGATGCATCCGGCACCTCCGCCAGAACCGCACCCGTCGATGGATCGATGACCGGAATGCCCGCGCCCTTTTCCCACTTTCCCCCGATATAGAGGCCCTGTGCATGCATGGCGGGGTCGGCGTAGCCGGAAATCGTGGCATGAAACGTCATGGAGGCAATCCTTTGAATTATTAGTTGAGACGAGCAAGATCGCCGGCATAGGCCGCCGCGACGAGATTTCGCATGTCAGGCAGAGCGAGAGGCCGTGGATTGTTCTGGATAAGGCGCGTGATCCCACAGCTTTGTTCCGACACCCAGTCGATGCGATCCTCAGCCAATCCCAGATCTCGCAAGGTGGCGGGAATACCGATCCTGTCGAACAATGCGGACAGCGCGGGGATCACGGCATCAGGACCCGCCAGTCCTGTTGCCATGGCGATCTGCTCCAGCTCGTCGCGGATCGCCGGAGCATTCCACGCCATTACATAGGGCATCAGGCAGGCGACACCCAAGCCGTGGGCGGTATGGGTCAAAGCGCCGACAGGGTACTGAATGGCATGCGCGGCGGCTGTTCCTGCCACTCCAAATGCCAGTCCCGCAAGTGTGGCGCCCATCATCACACGCTCACGCGCAAGACGATCGGCACCATCGTCACAGGCAGCTTCCAGCCCCTGCCAGAGAAGGCTGATGGCGCGAAGGGCGAAGTGGTCCGACAGTTCATTCTTGCCGACGAACACGCGCTCTTGGGCAAGACCCGGCACGGCTTGCCTACGGATGGCAGTAAAGGCTTCGATTGCGTGCGTCAGTGCGTCGGCACCGGCAATGGCTGTGAGCGCACGCGGGCAGGAGATCGTCAGATCCGGATCGCATATCGACGCAGTCGGAATGATATAGGGACTGGAAATACCAACTTTGAGACTGCGCTCCTTATCGGACAGCACCGCCACAGGCGTCACTTCCGAACCTGTGCCTGCGGTGGTCGGAAGAGCGATGAGCGGCATCACTGGACCGGGAATATTGTTCTCGCCGTAATAGTCCTGGGGGCGTCCGCCATGGGTGAGCAGGACCGCCACGCATTTCGCCATGTCGAGGCAGGACCCTCCACCAATGCCGATCACCAGATCCGGTGCGAAATCCCGCGCAGCAGCCGCGCTCGCGATCGCGGAATCGACCGGAACGTCCGGCATGGTAGAATCATCTACCCGCACATTCAGACCCGCCTCCTCCAACTGACCGACAATCGCCAGAAAATCCGGATCGGCGGCAAGCCTCGCGTCCGTGACGACCAACGCGCGACTGCCGAGTTTGCTGGCGATACGGGCTAGGGCATGCCGCTGTCCGGAGCCGAAGATGAGCTCCCGCGGCGCCCTGATTGTACCGAATAGGTTCATGCGAATTCATCCTCCAGTTATGTCAGGCAGCCTCGAGGGCCATAAGTTTTTCCAAAAGCGGTGGCGGCAGGTCGATCCCCGAAGTCAGCGCTGCCGTGCGACGTGCACGCGATCCGTCGCCCGGAATGGCAACAGGTCGCTCAGGATCAAGCGGGCGGGAGAGGCGCAGGCGGTCGAGATAGGCACTCAACAAAGCAGCATCGCCTGCTCCTGCCGAAGGATCGACCAGGATCAGGATGTCGCCCTTGCTGGCCGGATCGCTGTCATCAAGGGTTCCCCGCACCTCGGGTGCGAGGCAGGACCCAGCCAGCATTGCAACGAGCAGTTCTACCGCAAGGCCAAGGCCATAACCCTTCGCACCACCAAAAGGTGCAATTGCGCCTGTTTTTGCCTCCTCAGCATCAGTCGTCACGCGCCCCTGCGCATCCACAGCCCATCCGGCAGGAATAGGGACATTGCGGAGCGCGTGATTGTTGATCTTGCCCATGGAAACCAAGCTCGTTGCAAAGTCGAGAATGAACGGATCCCCACCCGTTGGAATGCCAATGGCGATCGGATTGGTGCCCAGAAGCGCCTCTGTCCCACCATGCGGGTGAACCAGCGCTTCACTTGTGGAAAGCACGATACCGATCAGGCCTTTTTTCGCCGTCGCCTCGGCATAGTAGGCGAGCATTCCAATGTGATTGGCGTTGCGGATCGCTGCAATTGCCAGGCCGGCAGATTTGGCCACGGGCTCCAGTCTCTGCATGGCGGTCATCATTACGACCGGACCCAGCCCTCTCTCGCCATCGACACTTAGAAAAGTGTCGCGCGTCCATTTTCCCGCACCACTCACCCTAGGGTTAGCGAGCCCTTTGTCGATACGCGAAAGAAGCAGCGGCAATCTCTGCAGACCATGTGAGGGCAAGCCACGCAATTCGGCTTCTATCAAGAGGTCAGCCTGGAGCCGCGACCACTCCGGTGGCGCGCCCCGCCTTCCCAGTTCAGAGATCGCCAACTTCATAAGCCGCTCAGCGGGAACCAACATTACCTAGATCCTACATCAGATCATATACGATATTGTATTTGACATAGGATATCTTATTTGCAACAAATGCGGCGGTGTCAATAAGGCTTCAGGAGAATAAGAGTGGCATTCGCAGCCGAGCGGGAAAGCAAATCAACAGGCATCAGGCCAATCAGCGTGGTCGAAGGCGTCTATGACAGCATCTACCACCGCTTGATGTCGCTCGAGATCGCTCCGGGTGCGCGGATCCCGATCGACGTTCTGGCGCGCGAACTGAATGTGTCGCAAACCCCCATCCGTGAAGCCCTCAGCCGGCTCGAACGCGAAGGGCTCGTTCACAAAGCGCATCTCATTGGATACAGCGCCGCGCCTCAATGGACACGCAAGCAATTCGAGGACCTCTATGCCTTTCGCCTCCTGATTGAGCCTGAAGGCGCTCGGCTCGCCGCCCAAAACATGACGCCGGAAGCGCTGCAACAACTGGAGAGTTCAGCAGCCGACATGGGCAACGGCGCGCCGCCGGTCGATCGCAACACCCGGTATTCGCGGTTCGCGCGCGCAGACGCCCTCTTTCATGATGAGATCCTCAAAATCGCAGGAAACGAAGTCATCCGGGCAACGCTGTTCAACCAGCATGTTCACTTGCACATCTTCCGACTGATGTTCCATACGCGGGTCACTCAGGAAGCGCTGGAGGAACACGAAAGCCTGTTGGCAGCCTTCCGGTCCGGCGATGCCCAGGCTGCCTATGACGCGATGCACGTGCATATCGAACGCTCGCGCGACCGTCTGCTGTCGGCATTCGAATGAACGCGGTCCTGTCGCCAGATGTTGACGGGCAGCCGGTGATGTCTCCGGGTGTTTCATTGCAGGCCGATGGCTTGGGCAAGACCTATGGGCCGATCACCGTCCTGTCTGATATCACGCTGGACATCCGCGCCGGTGAGGTGCACGCGATCATCGGTGAAAACGGTGCCGGAAAATCGACACTGATGAAACTTCTATCCGGCCATGTTGCACCGACGGCCGGACACATAAGCATGGATGGACGGCCAGTACAGTTTCGCAATGCTGTGGAAGCCGAGCATGCCGGCATCGTTCTCGTCCATCAGGAAATCCTCCTGGCTGCCGACCTGACCGTCGCGGAAAACCTGTTTCTGGGTCGCGAATTGGGACCTGGGCCGATGGTCAACGACAAGGCGATGAACCGCCGCACGGCGGAATTGCTGCAACGGGTCGGATCTTCTGCGCGGCCCCGAGACCGGGTGGGCGACCTGCCGCTCGCGCAGCGGCAACTGGTGCAAATTGCCCGCGCCCTTCTGGATGAGCGTAAGGTCGTCATTCTCGACGAACCGACCGCTGTGCTGGCAAATGACGAGGTTACAGCCCTTCTGGACATCGTCCGCAGCCTGCGCGGTCAAGGCGTTGCGGTTCTCTACATCTCGCACCGCCTCGATGAAGTGCAGGCGCTCGCAGACCGGGTCACCGTGCTTCGTGACGGCTGCATGATCGGCACCTGGCCTGCCGCCACGCTCGGTCAGCGGGACATGGCGGAGCTTATGGTCGGGCGCGAACTCGAAATGCTCTATCCGCACAAGCGCCCTGTCACGACGGTATCGCCGATCCTGGCGGTCAGTGACCTGGCGGTGGATCACGGCACGCAGAAGGTCTCGTTCAGCGTCAGCCCCGGCGAGGTCCTCGGAATTGGCGGCATGATCGGCGCGGGGCGCACCGAGCTGATCGAGGGATTGATGGGACTGCGGCCGTCGCATGCTGCCAAGGTCATGCTGCACGGCAAGGAAATCGGCCAGCGCTCCGTTCGCACATTGATGGATGCCGGGCTCGTATACCTGACCGAGGATCGCAAGGGAAAAGGATTGCTCCTGGAGGAGAGACTGGGGCCGAACCTGACTTTGCAGGCGCTGGACACCGTCAATCCGGGCACTGTGCTCGACAAGCGCGAGGAACTCGTAAATCTTCGCAAGGCCGTTACCGGCTACGACATCCGCGTGCGGTCGCTGATGCTTGAGGCAGGCAAGCTCTCGGGCGGCAATCAACAGAAGCTGCTGCTGGCAAAGGTGATGATGGCTGATCCGTCGGTTGTCATCATTGACGAGCCGACGCGCGGTATCGACATCGGCAACAAAAGCCAGATCTACGAATTCATCGACGCGATGGTGCGGGCAGGCAAGGCCTGCATCGTTATCTCGTCGGAAATGCAGGAGCTGGTTGGCCTCGCCGACCGGGTTCTTGTGATGCGTGCAGGGAGGATCGTCGCCGAGCTTCGTGGTGACGAAATCAATGAGGAGAACGTCGTCTATGCCGCCACCACTGGTGGACATGGAAACGTTGGGGAGGAACGAAATGACCACAGCGACAGCAACCATCGCGACGGCTGACGAAGGATATCGGATTCGTTGGGCCGATCTTGCACCATTCATCGCGCTTGCGGTGATCGTATTGCTTGGAGCGCTGATCAATTCCAATTTCACCTCATCGGCCAACCTGATGAACGTGATCACCCGCAGCGCATTCATTGCAATCATTGCGGTCGGAGCAACCTTCGTGATTGCATCGGGCGGGCTCGATCTGTCAGTCGGATCCATGATGGCATTTGTCACCGGCATCATGATCATGGTGATGAACGACCTCGCTCCGGCTTATGGCAGCTGGGCCATACCGATGGGTGCCGGCGTGGCCATTGTCGTCGGCGGACTTTGCGGCTTGTTTAACGGGCTCATCGTGACTGTCGGAAGAATTGAGCCTTTCATCGTCACGCTTGGCACGATGGGCATATTTCGCGCCTTCATCACATTCATGACCGACGGCGGTTCGCTGCCGATCGACCGGGGACTTAGGGATGCCTATCGACCAGTGTATTTCGGCGATTTTCTCGGGGTCCCCTACCCGGTCCTGATCACCTTTGTTGTCGTGCTTCTCGGTGGGTTCGTGCTCTATCGCACCAAATATGGCCGTCGCCTGACCTCTGCCGGCTCCAATGTAGAGGTGGCGCGCTTTTCCGGCGTGAATGTCGGCGTTGTCCGCACCGGTGCCTACGTGATCCAGGGATTGTGCGTGGCCGTGGCTGCCATCTGCTACGTGCCGCGACTGGGCGCTGCGACACCGACAACGGGGCAATTGTGGGAACTACAAGTCATCACCGCCGTGGTGATTGGCGGCACCCTTCTGCGAGGAGGCAGGGGGCGCATAGGGGGCACCGTGGCAGGTGCGCTCATTCTCGAGGTTATCGCCAATGTCATGGTCCTGTCGGACTTGGTGTCGGAATACCTCATCGCTGCCGTGCAGGGCGCAATCATCATCATCGCCATGCTCGCACATCGATTTACCGCAAGCCGTTGAACACGGCTGAAGACTTTAAAAGGAGGAGTGAAACATGAAGTCCATTACACTTAAGGCAAGAATTCTACTCTCAACGGCGGCCATCGCCTTGGCTTTGCCGCTCGGCAACGCGCAGGCGCAGGACAAGAAGGTCACGATTGCCGTGTCCATTCCCGCGGCAACGCATGGCTGGACCGGCGGCGTCGTCTACCACGCCCAGCAGGCCGAAAAGGAAATCGAAGCCGCATTCCCCAACATCGACGTTGTGGTCTCGACGGCCGCATCGGCCACCGCACAGGTATCCTCCCTGGAAGACCTGTCCGCAACCCGCGCACTTGATGCTCTGGTTATCCTGCCCTTCACGTCGGAGGAACTGACGGGGCCGGTTGAGCAGGTCAAGGCAAAGGGCACCTTTGTTGCCGTGGTCGATCGTGGCCTGGCCGACCCGTCGATCCAAGATCTATACGTTGCTGGCGACAACATTGCCGTGGGCGCCAACACCGCACGCTGGCTGTCGGAAAAGCTGGGCGGCGAAGGCCAGATCGTCGTATTGCGCGGCATCCCGACCGTTATCGATGACGAACGCATCAAGGGTTTTTCGGATGTCATTGCCGGAACCAAGATCAAGATCCTCGACATCCAGTATGCCAACTGGAACCAGGACGAAGCGTTCAAGCTGATGCAGGACTATCTGGCCAAATATCCTCAAATCGATGCGGTCTGGGCCAACGACGACGACATGTTGCTTGGTGTCATCGAAGCCGTCGATCGTGCCGGCCGGACCGACATCAAGTATGCGCTCGGCGGCAACGGCATGAAACAGGTCATCGAGATGGTCAAGGCAGGCGACAAACGCACGCCGATCTCGACGCCCTATCCGCCGTCAATGATCAAGTCTGCCATCTACATGACTGCCGGACAGTTCACCGGACAGGCGCCAATGCGAGGTTCCTTCAAGCTCGACGCACCGCTGATCACCCCGGAGAATGCGGACCAGTTCTACTTCCCCGATTCCCCGTTCTGATGATGAGGATGGCGCCAGGTTTGTCCCGGCGTCATCCGACTACCATACCAAGAGGAGACACGATATGAACGGCAAGAAAATCCTCATGCTCACCGGCGAGTTCACCGAGGAGTATGAAATCTTTGTATTTCAGCAGGGCATGGAAGCGGTCGGGCACACGGTGCATGTCGTTTGCCCCGACAAGAATGCGGGCGACCGTATCAAGACCTCGTTGCATGATTTCGAGGGCGACCAGACTTATACTGAAAAGCTTGGCCATTATGCCGATATCAACAAGACCTTTTCAGACGTGAAGGTCGAGGACTACGATGCCGTCTACGCAGCAGGTGGTCGCGGGCCCGAATACATCCGCACCGACAAGCGTGTGCAGGCCATGGTTCGCCATTTCCATGAGACCGGCAAACCGATTTTCACGATCTGCCACGGCGTTCAGATCCTGATGGCGGTGCCCGGCGTTCTGAAAGGCAAGAAGGTCGCAGGACTGGGCGCCTGCGAGCCAGAGGTGACGGCTGTTGGTGGCATCTACATCGATGTCAAGCCAACGGAGGCCTATGTCGATGGCAATATGGTCTCCGCCAAAGGTTGGACAGGACTGGCGGCATTCATGCGCGAATGCATGAAGGTACTTGGTACCAAGATCACGCACAGCTGATCACAGGACATGGTGGTAACGCACCGAGCTTTAATCTTGATTTTGCCCCCGTGCTCATCCGCCGGGGGCAAACTTGTCCAGTGTACGTCAAACTGCAAAGACGCTGACATGCGGGCATGCTCACATCCGATCAGTCTGAGAATTCGCCGCAAATCCTGATGCCCGTTGACCCAAAACCCCGGTTCGCACATCCAATCCTCGAGCGCCTGTCAATGCGAATAACTTGACTTGCGCATTGCGAAATTAAGGCAGGCAGAGTGCGCCTCAATGTCTGCCATCAGCCTGCCTGATCTGCCCATGATCAATGCGCTTGACGGCAGAGGCCGCCACACAGTTCGTGGCACCAAGTGTGACCAGCAATCGCGTATCCTTGGTCTGGCGGTGAAAGTGCGTGCAGCGAGGTGGCATCCATCACTGAGTTTAACGTGATAGAGATCCTCATCTTTCTTGACCCGGATCGCATTTCTGGACAAAGGTAAGGCTGGTTTCCGAAAGACGTGCAGGTCACGGAAGACGGGGCGAAAGGCGAGAATTTGACCTATCTACATTCGATGCAGACAGAGACAAACGGCATCCGGGCCGTCCTGCCGGCCAAGTGGCGGTCCCTCGACGGCATTGTCGGCGTCCATTGGGATGCCGAGGGCCACGCAGGCGCTAGCGGCTATTACCTGTCTCCAGATCCACGCATCATGTTCTTCTTCAACGACGTAAGCGGTCATATCCAGGTGGCCGATCGACGCGGAGAAGTCGAGCACGGTGAACGCGGATTGGCACGCGCAATCTATGTACCGGCTGGCGTACCCATGTGGACTAGGTTCACGCGCCGCCATCGTTTCTCACATCTGGATCTGCATCTCCACCACGACCGCCTGATGCGCTACGTTGCCCCCGTGATCGGCACTTCCGCAGCCCGCGCGGCCCTGAAAAAGCCTATGGAACTGCACGACCCTGGACCGCTAACCAGTTTGGCGAACCTCGTCGTCGACGAACTCTCCACACATGTCAGGCACCCGGCCTTTGCCGAAAATCTGATCGGCAGCATCGTCACAGGGCTTTTGGATCTGCAGGGTGACGACGCGAATTGCACGGCTTCCGGCGGACGGCTGACCCAGGCGCAACTGAACCGGCTCTCGGCCTTCTTCGCCAATTGCGGCGGCAGACGTCTGTCAGTGGCCGAAATGGCCGACGTTGTGGGTTTGTCGGAAAGCTGGTTCGGCACCGTCTTTCGGCAGACAACAGGCAAAACACCCTTGCAGTGGCAATTGTCGCGCCGAATCGACCTCGCAAGCAAATTGCTAACCGAGACCACCCTGAGCATTGCGGCGATCAGTGCGCAGCTGGGCTTCACAGACCAAGCCCATATGACCAAGGTCTTCCGGGGCGTGACCGGCGATACACCAGCGGCCTGGCGGCGTAAGCCTCATTCGGATTGAAGGCGCAGGCCCGACCGCCTCTGGTATGCGGTCGGGCCTGCGTTGGTCACCAGGTCTGGCGGATGGTCGCGTAGATCGTGCGGCCAGGGTTGTAGTAGAGCGCGCCACCGTCATTGTTGGCGACGTGCTTCTCGTCGAACAGATTGCTGGCGTTCAACTGGAAACTCGTATTCTCCTTAATGGCGTAGGTGAAGGACGCATCGAAGATGACTGCCCCGTCCGACTTCCGCGTGTTCGCATTGTCGAAATAGTAGGAGCCGATGAAACGAGCGCCGGCACCGAAGGTCATGTCACCGCGTGCACCCTCGCCTTCCAGCGTATAGGTGCCCCAGAGCGAAGCCATGTGCTGGGGCACTTGGGCAAAACGCTTGCCGTCATAGGTCCCTGCATCAACGATTTTCGAATCAATGTAGGAATAGGCACCGATCAGATTGACGTTCGACGTCAGCTCGACCTTCGCCTCGAGATCGAAGCCGCGGTGGCGAATTTCCTCAACCGTGTTGGGCAGATAGACCGGTGCCTCGTATGTCGTGATATTTTCCAGCGTCAGGTCATAGATGGAAGCCGTGATCATTGCCGGGAAGGCGTCCGGACGATACTTGATCCCTGCCTCATATTGTTTGCCATAAGTCGGCTCATTGCCTGTGCTCGGGGGCGCTACGGATTCGGCATAGCTGACATAGGCCGCGAGCTCCTCGGTGATCTTGTAGCTGAGACCGACGCGCTTGCTCAGCTCACTGTAGTCACCACTGTCCGTCGAATTCGCCAATAGATCGGTGTCGTCGAGGTCCAGCCAGTCATTGCGTAGACCGACACTGGCCGTAAGGCGGTCCGAAAAGATCAGGTCCTGCTGGAGATAGATCGCCCGTGTGACCTGCTCCTGTCGCGAACTGCTATAAGGCGACAGAGCACCCGGAGCTCCGGAATAGACCGGGCTTAGCCAATCGATCTGCGGTGCCGCGGTATAGTAGTTTGCCCCGCTGGAATCGAAATTGCTGTAGTCGATGCCGGCCAGCGTGCGGCTTTCGACCTGATCGAACTGCGTCTCATAGAGGAAGTGGGCATCGGCGACAAACTGCTCGGACGAGCGCTCGCTGCCGAAGTAATTGCGGTTTGCCAAGGTATCAGCCGTACTGCCAGCACCCGATGCATCCCAGATGTAGGCATAGCCAAAGCCGGTATTGGACTTGCTGTGTCGGGCATTCGAGCCGAAGGACAGGCCATTGCCGAAATCATGCTCGAACATCAGTGAATAAGTATTGCGGTTCGTCGTATCGTAGTTGTAGTCCGGCTCTCCAAAGAACCGGTCGCGGTCGAAATCGGTATAAAGCGGATGACCGCCGCCGCTTGGCGTGCCGTCGCGGCCGAGGTGATCGAAGACGAATGTCAAGGCAGTCATGTCGGTCGGACGCCAGGTCACGCCGCCCTGGATGAAGTTCTCGTCATTCTCCGAAAAGTCGTATTCACCGTCAGCGCGCTGGACTTTGCCTGTCAGACGATAGGAAAGCGTATCGTCCTTTGTGAGGTTGTCACCAAAATCGAAGCCCGCCTCCTTGTGCGCGAAGGAACCGGTGGTGCCATAGACCTCACCGAAGCGCTCGCTACGCGGCATTTTCGTGACATAGTTGATCGCACCGCCCGGATCCGAAACGCCGAAACCGGTGGAGTTCGCGCCCTTCAGGACTTCGAGCCTTTCGAAGGCATAGGGCTCTTCCCTGATACCTGTCCAGGTCCGGCCCACCATGAGACCGTCGCGATAGGTGAAGGGCGTGAAGCCGCGGATCTTGACGTAGTCGAAGCGGTCGTCGGAACCGTAGTAGTCCGTGACGACGCCAGCGGTATACTGCACCACCTTCTCGACGGTATCGGCGGCGCGCTGCTCGATTTCCTTCGACGTGATGACCGACACGGTGGCTGGTGTCGTCAGAATCTCGCCGGGCATCTTGCCCACGGCATTCGACTCGTTAGCAACGATCGACTTGGAATCCGCGTCTCGCTTGCCGGCCCCCTCCACGGTGATGGTCTGGAGCACGGTCGACTCGTTGTCGGCCTGAGCGTCCTGCGCACCCGCAAATGCGGGTATCAATGCGACGAAAGCCGTGCAGCCAAGGAGGATGGCTGTGCGGTGGCGGATGGAAGCTCGGGCTGTGCCTCCGGCGGAAATGACTCTGATCATGTTTTTTCCAGAATTTGACGTTCCGACATTCCGTCTCGATGAACCTCCAGGTTCACCGTCGGGAGCCGACCGACAGCGGAGGCTTGCAACACCCAAGCGTAGGTTCGCTGCAAACTGCAATCGTATCGGTCTGCCCGCCATTAACTGGATAACTTTCATCCAGTATTGTAAATTTCCTTTTTTTGTAAGATTCCCCGGAAAATCAAGAGGGCATGTGGCTCCGCTGTACCAAATTGCTTGACCCGACGAATTGAAGCTGAGAGGGACGGTCAACTTAATCAAGGGATGATTGTGACCCATGCGGATCAACTTGAATCACCTGGCGCCCGTTGCAGCAATTCTCCTATGTGTCGCCGGCACCACCGCACAAGCAGACGAGCAAGATCGCTTTCCCGTGGAAATTAAACACGCGCTCGGCACGACGATGGTCGCCGAGAGGCCACAACGAGTGGCGACGGTGGCCTGGGCCAATCACGAAGTCCCCCTCGCCCTTGGGGTCGTCCCGGTCGGCATGGCGGCTGCCAATTTCGGCGATGACGATGGTGACGGCCTGCTGCCATGGATGGCAGAACGATTGAAGGAACTCGGCGCCGCAGCGCCTCGGCTGTACGATGAAGGCGATGGCATCGATTTCGAAGCTGTCGCCGGCACGCAGCCGGACGTCATTCTGGCCGCTTATTCAGGGCTCAGCCAGTCCGACTACGACACCTTGAGCCAGATTGCACCGGTCGTCGCCTATCCCCAGGCGCCCTGGTCGACAGACTGGCGCGAGATGATCCGTTTCGACAGCGCCGGTCTCGGCCTCGCCCAGGAAGGCGAGACGCTGATTGCAGACATCGAGCGCAAGATCGCTACCGAGGTGGCGAAGTATCCGGAACTGAAGGGCAAGACGGCAATGTTCGTCACCCATCTCGACGCCAATGACCTCAGCATCGTCAACTTCTACACGACGCAGGACACACGCGTCCGCTTCTTTGCAGATCTCGGCCTCGCCATGCCGAAAAGCGTCGTTCAGGCATCTTCGACCGGCAGCTTTGCAGGCTCGATCAGTGCCGAACAGATCGATCTCTTCGATGACGTCGACATCCTCGTGACCTATGGCGACCGGGGATTGATCGAGGCGATGAAGGCCAATCCGCTGCTCGCCCACATGCCGGCCGTCAAGCATGACGCGATCGTCATGCTGGGCCGCGACCCTGTCGGCACCGCCGCCAATCCCACGCCCCTGTCGATCACCTGGGTCCTGCCCGCCTATGTCGCCATGCTGGCGGAAGCGGCCAGAAAAACGGAATGACGGCGCTCGCGAGACAACAGGCACGCCGGCAATCGTCCGGTCGCGCGGCAAACACCAGCCGATGGATCTGGCTCGGTACGGTCGTCGCAATCGGCATCTCGGTCGCGATCCTGTCGCTGATGATCGGCACGCGCGATGTCCCGGTGGCCGATGTCCTGGCTGCAATCTCGGGCGATACGTCAACACTCGATCGCGCAGCAGTGACGACCCGAATTCCGAGAACCGGCCTCGCCTTGCTGGCCGGCGCGGCCCTTGGCCTCGCCGGTGCGGTCATGCAGGGCGTCACGCGCAATCCGCTCGCCGATCCCGGCATTCTCGGTATCAATATTGGCGCCTCGCTGGCCGTCGTGGTCGGCGTTGCATGGTTCGGTATCAGTTCCGCCCATACCTTCATCTGGGTCGCGATCGCGGGTGCGGCAGCGACCGCAGTCTTCGTCTATGTCATCGGCTCGATGGGGCGCGGTGGCACAACGCCGCTGAAGCTCGCGCTGTCAGGTACGGCGACGTCGATTGCGTTTTCCTCGCTGGTCATCGCCGTCGTTCTTCCCCGGGCGGACATTGCCGGCGGCATCCGCTCCTGGCAGATCGGCGGTGTCGGCGGCGCGACGTTCGAACGCATAGAACCGGTCTACGCCTTCCTCTTGGTCGGCTTCGTCCTCTGCCATCTCTCTGCCCGACGGCTCAACGCGCTGGCTCTCGGGGACGAACTTGCAGCAGGCCTCGGAGAACGCGTCGCGCTTGCCCGGGTAACGGCAACGCTCGGCGCGGTGATGCTCTGCGGCGCGACAACAGCCGTCTGCGGCCCGATCGGCTTTGTCGGGCTTGTCGTTCCCCATGCCTGCCGGCTGCTGGTCGGGGTGGATCACCGCTGGCTGCTGCCGTTTTCTGCCCTTGGAGGCGCCACTCTGCTGACTGCGAGCGACATCCTGGGGCGTCTGGCCGCGCGCCCCTCCGAGTTGGAAGTCGGTGTCGTCACCGCCCTGATCGGCGCGCCCTTCTTCATCTTCATCGTCCGACGACAGAAGGTGAGAGACCTGTGAACGGCCTCCAGATCCCTCCACTGACGGCCGCGATGATCGCGTCGAGCCGAGGGCGCCAATCCCGGCGTCGCCACGCGCTCCTGGCACTCATGCTGGTCCTGCTGGCGCTCGGCTTCGTTGTCACGCTGATGGCGGGGCAGACGTTCACGCCCCTTGCCGACGTCTTCAGCGTTCTCTCAGGGGAGACTGTTCCCGGTGCAGACTTCACCGTCGGCCATTTGCGCCTGCCGCGGGCTGTTCTCGCGGTCGTCGCCGGGTTCAGCTTCGGGATCGGTGGAGCGGCCTTCCAGACCATGCTGCGCAACCCACTTGCCAGCCCTGACATTATCGGCATCACGTCCGGAGCGAGCGCCGCCGCGGTCTTCGCGATCGTCATTCTGTCGCTGAGCGGCCCGACCGTTTCCATACTTGCCGTGGGCGCCGGTCTCGCGGTCGCGCTTCTGGTCTATGGCCTCTCGGCGATGAATGGTGTCGCCGGCTCGCGCCTCATCCTCATCGGGATCGGCATTTCGGCCATGCTGGAAAGCATGATTGCGTATGTGCTCTCCCGCGCACCCACCTTCACCCTGCAGGAAGCCATGCGCTGGCTGACCGGCAGCCTCAACGGAGCGAAGCTCGATCAGAGCCTCCCCGTGATGGCATCCCTTCTCGTCTTCGGCGCGCTCATTCTCTTCAAGGCCCGTGATCTGGAAGCCATGCGAACCGGTGACGAGACGGCATCGGCTCTCGGGGTGAACGTACCAGCGACGCGTCTCATCGTGATGATTTCAGCCGTGGGATTGATCGCGACGGCCACCGCCGTCACCGGCCCGATCGCCTTCGTCGCGTTTCTTGCAGGGCCGATCGCCACCGGCATGTTCGGGCGACGCAGTTCGATCCTTCTGCCGGCGGGCATGGTCGGCGCCCTGCTGGTTCTGATCGGGGACTTCGTCGGTCAGTTCCTGCTTCCCGGCCGCTACCCGGTCGGTGTCGTCACCGGCGCGCTCGGCGCCCCCTATCTCATCACCCTGATCATTAGAAACAACCGCCGCGGAGGCACGCCATGACCGATCCCCGCCTTGAGGCGAAATCGCTTTCGGCCGGCTATGGCGAGAACCTCGTCCTGCAGGACCTCGACCTCGTCATTCCCTGCGGCCGGATCACCGCGATCGTCGGTGCCAATGCCTGTGGCAAATCCACCCTGCTCAAGGCCCTGTCACGGCTGATTGCTCCGAAGAGTGGCGAAGTCCTGCTTGATGGCCGGGCAATCCACCGGCTCCCGACCCGTGAGCTCGCCCGGCGGCTCGGCCTGCTTCCGCAGTCCCCCATCGCGCCGGATGGCATCACGGTCATGGATCTCGTGAGCCGGGGCCGACACCCGCATCACGGTCTGTTCGCCTCCTGGACCAAGGCCGACGACAAGGCCATCGTAGACGCATTGGAGGCCACCCAGACCGCAGACCTGGCAGAGCGTCCGGTGGACGAACTCTCCGGCGGTCAACGGCAACGGGCATGGATTGCCATGGCACTGGCACAGGAGACCGAAATCCTGCTTCTCGACGAACCGACCACCTTCCTCGACATCAGCCACCAGATCGACGTGCTCGACCTGCTGACGGATCTCAATCGGTCCCGAGGCACGACCATCGTCATGGTCCTGCACGACCTGAACCTTGCCGCCCGCTACAGCGACCATCTCGTCGCCATGCTCGACGGTAGACCGTTCCGGACGGGAGCCCCCCAGTCCGTGCTCACCGAGGACATGGTGCGCCAGGTCTTCGGTCTTGAAAGCAGGATACTCACCGATCCGACCTCGGACAGACCGATGATGCTCCCGATCGGACGTCACCACACTCAGCAGATTTCCCTTCCATCTATCGAGGCAAGATCATGACCGATTTCCATGCCGTCAAACTCTCTGGCATTGCGCACCCCGCCAATGTCACCGCCATGCTTCACGAGATCTGCGAACATTTCGTCGAGCATTCGGACGTCGTCTACAACGATGGCATCGCCACCCTCAAATCGACGGACTGGACGATCGAAATCGCAACCACGGATGACTTCCTGAATATCGAGATACGCTCGGAAAACGACGAGGCGCTGGCAGCAACTCGGACGATGTTTGCCGAGCATCTTTTCTATTTCGCGGGAGAACAGCCATTCTCCCTCGAATGGTCGACGCCCGCCCCGAAGGTTAGGCCGCCCGGCTTCTTCGAGGCAACGGTTGTGTCCGCGGAAGACGTGACGCCGCGTATGCGACGCGTCACCCTGTCGCTCACCGATGTGTCGCCATTCATCGGGGGCAACATGCACGTTCGGCTGCTCGTGCCGCCGAGGGGCCGAACACCGGTCTGGCCGAATCTTGAAGCAAATGGCCGGATCGGCTGGCCCGAAGGCGAGGACGAACTGATTGTGCGGGTTTACACGATCCGTAGCGTCGACCTTGAAAGCAATCGTGTTTGCATCGACTTCCTGCAGCATCCGGCCGAAGGGGTCGCCACGCCTGGCGCTGACTTTGCGCGAGACACAATGGCCGGCGAGCAGGTGGCGCTTATGGGGCCTGGAGGAGGAGGTTTGCCACAAGCAGACGTAATTTTCTTTGCCGGTGATGAAAGCGCGCTTCCGGCAATCGCGCGCATGGTGGAAGAAGCGCCACCAGGCGTGACGATGACTGCGCTCATCGAAGTCGAGAATGCCGGCGAGGAGCAACCACTTCGCACACAAGGTCGACTGCATACAGAGTGGCTTCATCGGGCGTCCTACGCCGCGGATGGCGCCAACACTCTGGTTGGCCGGGTGAAGGCCGCGCTTGAGAATGTTGGCGACGACACCTTCGTCTGGTTCGCGGCCGAAAAATCCGATGTGCGCGCCATCAAACGCTCTTTGGCTGACCGGAAGCGCGATCGGAAGCGGCAATACGTGGCCTGGTATTGGAACAAAGAGAGCTGACGACAGAGGGCAACCAACGTGACGGCGCTCGCCAGCGGCGGGGAACACCGATGACGCCGATCCCGGAGAGAGGCGCCACCCCGACAGCCGTTCAACGAATGGTGCTGCGACGTCTTATGTCAAGATCAGTACCACGGCAGTTGTTCGCCATTGGTTTTGCAGCGACGCTCGCAAATTGACCTTGCCCGATCTGTCTGCATCAACGACGTGAAAGCATGATGGACAAGCTCAGATTCCCTTGACCAAACACCGTGCCGTCCTGGCTTCCAGAAAACCGCATTTCCATGATGACAAGACAATCGAATGATGTAGGCTAGCGTCCAAACAAGTATTCGTTCTTGTAGCCTCGGGATTTCTATCCTTGGTGAAGACAATTTAAAGACCTGAAAACTCGCGTTTTCAGGTACCTCAGCTTGTCTCACAATCATGCGTATTACCACATCGACGTAAATTCGAGCTTGATCAAGTGTTACTCAATTGAACCAACACATTCGTGCAACCGCGCGATGAATAGTGCTTGGTGCTCTTTCGGAGTTTACAAATGCGACGACACCAGTGGATTGCGGCATTGTTGCTTTTCTGCGCAGGTCTGTGCGCAACCTCCTCCCTTGCACAGGAACAGCCCAAGGCACCGGTCACTGTGGCCAAGCCCGTCGTCCGCGACGTTATCGATAGCGATGAGTTCATCGGCCGGTTCGAGGCCGTGGACGAAGTGACGCTCCGCTCGCGGGTCGGCGGCTATCTTGACCAGGTCGATTTCACCGATGGTGCTATGGTGAACAAGGGCGACAAACTCTTCGTCATTGACCAGCGGCCATTTCAGACCGCACTGGACATCGCCACCTCGTCGCAGGAAGTCGCAAGGTCGACGCTGACCTTCGCCGAAGCCGAATTTTCCCGCACTGAATCACTGGTGCAAAAGGGAACGCTTTCCGTCTCCACCCTTGATGACCGTCGTCGCGAGCTTCAATCCGCACAGGCCAACCTGCGTGGAACCGAGGCAAGCCTCGCCCGTGCAAAACTCGACATGGAATATACGATTATCAAGGCACCGCTTAGCGGACGGATTGATCGACGTCTGATCTCAGTCGGAAATCTCGTGCAAGCGGATCAGACTGCGCTGACGACAATTGTTTCGCTTGATCCGATCGACTTCTACTTCGATGTCGATGAGCGCCGTCTTTTGAGCTACGCGCGCGTTGCCCGCGAGCAGGGGCGTAATCTGCAGGAAGGCGGCGGTTCGTTGGCGGTGACCGTGACAATAGCGGATTCCGCCGAAAAGCCGTTCACCGGCAAGCTTGATTTCGCGGAAAACCGGGTCGATCGAGAAACCGGCACAATGCGTGTGCGGGCCCGCTTCGACAATCCCAAATTTATCCTGCAGCCCGGTCTGTTCGGCCGTGTCGAGGTTGCTGCTTCCAATACGTATCAGGGCATTCTTGTGCCTGATGAAGCAATTGGCTCCGATCAGGATCAACGGATCGTCTATGTCGTTGCCGAAGACGGCAGCGTTTCAACGAAGCAGGTGCGGCTCGGACCGAGGCTTTATGGCTACCGCGTCATTCGCGAGGGTTTGACCGGGGACGAGACGATCGTCGTCAACGGTCTGATGCGCTTACGTCCCGGCGTGATCGTGGATCCGACGCTCGTGGTGCTGCCCCCCGAGGCAGCGACGACGGAGAGCGGCCAATGAGATTTGCCCATTTCTTCGTGGACAGGCCGATCTTTGCCTCGGTCTTGTCGATCTTCCTGGTGATCATCGGCAGTATCGCCTACTTCCAGCTTCCAGTCGCCCAATATCCCGAAATCGCGCCGCCCACCATTGTCATCCGCACCGCCTATCCGGGCGCCGACGCGGAAACGATCGCCGACACGGTATCGACGCCACTCGAACAGGAGATCAACGGCGTCGAGGACATGCTCTATATGTCCTCCTATTCGACAGCCGACGGCTCAATGGCGCTTACCGTCACCTTCAAGCTTGGCACGGACCTCGACAAGGCGCAGGTCCTGGTCCAGAACCGTGTTGCAATCGCCGAGCCGCGCCTGCCGGAAGAAGTCCGCCGCATCGGCATCACGACGGCCAAGAGTTCGCCTGACCTGATGATGGTCGTGCACCTGATCTCGCCCAACGACCGCTATGACCAGCTCTATGTCTCCAACTATGCCCGCAGCCGTGCCCGCGATCTGCTTGTGAGACTGGACGGCGTGGGAGACGTCGTCCTGTTCGGCGAACGCGAATATGCGCTGCGCATCTGGCTCGACCCCGAAAAACTTGCATCTTACGGCATGACGTCAAGCGACGTCGTACAGTCGTTGCGTGACCAAAACGTGCAGGTCTCCGGCGGATCAATCGGTGGGCCGCCAAACGCTGGCGCCAATGCCTTCCAGTATACCGTGACAACCGAGGGCCGGTTCAGTGACGCCCGACAGTTCCGATACGTCATCGTAAAAGCGACGGAGAGCGGCCGTCTGGTGCAGTTGCAAGACATTGCCCGTATCGAGTTAGGCGCTAAGGATTACGCCACGAATAGTTATCTGGACGGCAAAGTCGCCGTCGCGCTCGGCATCTTTTCGAGGCCAGGCACCAATGCACTCGAAGCTGCCGAGCAAATCAGGGCGACGATGGAAACCTTGAAGAAGGATTTCCCGCCTGGCCTCGAATACACCATTGTCTATGATCCGACCGAATTCATCTCGGAATCCATCACCGAGGTCTACAAAACAATCTTCGAAGCTGCCCTTCTCGTCGCCATCGTGGTTCTGGTGTTCCTGCAATCCTGGCGCACGGCTCTGATCCCAATCATTGCCATCCCCGTTTCATTGATCGGGTGTTTTGCATTTTTGCTCGCCTTCGGATTCTCTCTGAATATGCTCACCCTGTTCGGTCTGGTGCTGGCCATTGGCATCGTCGTCGATGACGCGATCGTGGTCGTGGAGAATGTGGAGCGCAATCTGGCCAAAGGCATGACCCCTAAACAGGCGGCGCATGTGACAATGGACGAAGTCGGCACCGCTATCATCGCGATCTCACTTGTGCTCATCGCCGTCTTCGTACCAACGGCTTTCATTCCTGGCATATCAGGGCAGTTCTATCTCCAGTTCGCCGCAACGATTTCGGTTGCTACTGCCATTTCGGCGCTGAACTCGCTCACGCTGTCGCCGGCACTTGCAGCCCTGCTGCTTCGGCCTCACGAGGAGCACCATGAAACGCGCAACCCATTCACGCGCGTTGCCCGGGCTTTCGCCAACGCCTTTAACAATGGTTTCGGCCGCATGACAGAGGGCTATGCCTGGGTTGTCGGCCATCTGGTCTCGACACGGATCGGGCTCGGCGCCACCATTATTGTCTTTGTAGGCCTTCTGGCAGCCACCTGGTACATGGGCAAGACGGTACCCAGCGGCTTTGTACCGACGATGGACCAGGGTTATGCAATTGTTGTCGTGCAGCTTCCGGACGGTGCCTCGCTCGCCCGCACCGACGCGGTGATCAAACGCGCCTCCGAGGCCATCCTCAGCGTTCCTGGCGTCAAGAACGCTGTGGCATTCTCCGGCTTCAATGGAGCGACCTTCACCAACGCGTCGAATTCAGGCGTGGTGTTTGCCGCCTTTGATACTTTCGAGGAAAGGTTGAAACATGGTCACAGCGCCGACCAGATAATCGGTCAGATCTACGGAACGCTGCAAGGCATCCAGGACGCTTTCATCATCGCCGTGCCGCCGCCCTCTATCCGCGGGGTCGGCAATTCTGGCGGTTTCAAAATGCAGATCATCGATCGCGACAGCTCCGATATGCGCCGCGTGCTAGGCCTTGCCTACCAAATGATGGGTGCCGCCAGCCGGACGAAAAGTCTGACAGGGGTGTTCACCACCTTTTCCGCTTCCAGCCCGCAATATTTCCTGGCAATCGACCGCGAAAAGGCCCGCGCTTTGAGCGTTCCAATCCCCAATATCTTCGAGACGCTCTCCATCAATCTGGGCACGTCCTATGTCAATGACTTCAATGCGTTCGGTCGCGTCTACCAGGTACGGGCGCAGGCAGACCAGCAGTATCGGCTGGAGCGCGAGGATATTCTCTCGCTCAAGGTCCGCTCCTCCACAGGCGCCTTGGTCCCGCTCGGAACACTGGTCGATATCCAGGACACTACCGGACCATCCCTTGTCCAGCGATACAACATGTATGTCTCCGTTCCGATCCAGGGCAACCCGGGCCCCGGCGTATCCACCGGCACCGCGCTCGACGAAATGGAAACGCTGGCCGCCGAGATCCTGCCGCCCGGCACCGCATTCGAGTGGACCGACCTGGCCTTCCAGGAGCGCAACACCGGCAATACGGCAATCTTCATATTCGCGCTGTCGGTCGTCTTTGTCTTTCTGGCTTTATCCGCCCAATATGAAAGCTGGGTCCTGCCGCTTGCTATTATCCTCGTCGTGCCAATGGCTGTGCTTGCAGCCCTGGTCGGGGTGTTCTTGCGAGGACAGGACAATAACATCCTGACACAAATCGGACTCATCGTGCTGATCGGCCTGGCGGCGAAGAACGCTATTCTGATCGTCGAGTTTGCACGACAGGCCCAAGAGGACGGCGCCACTCCGGCCCAGGCAGCCATAGAGGCCAGCCGCCTCCGCTTGAGGCCGATCCTGATGACCGCATTCGCCTTTATCCTGGGTGTAGTGCCACTCATGATCGCGACAGGCCCCGGCGCTGAAATGCGCCAATCGCTCGGCACCGCAGTGTTCTCAGGCATGCTCGGGGTAACCATCCTAGGTCTGTTCCTGACACCGGTCTTCTACGTTGCATTGCGATCGGTCGGCTACAAGCCACTGGAGACCAAAGTTGCGGAGGAAGCCGGATTGATCTGATCAATGTCGCGGGCTCCCCGTGCCGCGTTTGCGATTGCACAAAAAACTGGAGCGAAAACGAAATGCGTCGTTCTGCGGCTCACATCATTGAGCAGCTCTGTCGTCGTGACGCTTCCATTTAGAATTTGTCCTATCGCGAAACACCCCAAGTCGACGAGAGTGTTGCACCATCAAAGTCCGGGACCAAACACCTAATAGCCCGACTTGATCTTCTCAAACTCCGCGATCATGCGCTGACGCTGTTCCGTCGGCATCGGCGACTGGAACAACGTGTTGGCGGTGAACTTGTCGACATCGGCAAATCCCTTATCGGCCAGGATCTTCGCATCGACTGCCGCCATGCCCTTGGCATTGGAATGTCCGTAACCCCAGCTTTCCACCATGTAGCTGCTGATGGCTGGATCGGTAATGGCGTTCAGAAAACCATATTGCTGCTCCTCGCTGCCGGCACCGCCCTTGAGACGTACATAGCCGCAGACCCAGGTCGAAATGCCTTCCTTCGTGTCTTTCTTCATGACAACGGGCACACCGTCTGCGGCAAGCGTCGTCGCCGTCTCGTTCCAGGCCCAGGCGAGATCGACTTCGCCGCCGGCTATTGCCTGGCTGAGATCGGTATTGTCCGTCCAGTAAAGCCGGACATTCTGGTGTACGGCGCGCAAAAAGTCGGACGCCTGCTTGAACTGTTCGTCCGTCAGCTTAGTCCAGTCCTTCACGCCGATCGCAAGGCTCGCCAGCGCATAGGCGTCGTCGACATTGTCGCCGATCGACACGCGATCCTTGAACTTGGGATCAGCAAAAGCCTTCAGTGAGGTGACATCCTCCGGCTTCACCGTGTCGGTCCGATAGGTGAGAACGGTATTCCCCCATTCGAAGGGCAGGAAGTAGGCCGTGCCATCCTCGGCGGTCATCAACCCCTTCATCGCCTTGATGCCGGGCAGGACATCGTTCCAGCTCGCGAGTTTTGAGGTGTCGAGCGGCTCGAGCAGGCCGGCATCACGCCATTTCGACACGCTTTGCGAACAGGGATGCGCCAGATCTGCCGTAAACCCGGAGCGCAGTTTCTGGAAGGCTTCTTCCTCGTCGCCGAAGAAGGAGAAGTCGGGCTCGCCGCCAAACTTCTCCGTATAGCTGGGATGGAAAGCAGGATCCTCGTAGCCGGCCCAGTCGAACACGACGATATTGTCGGCCGCCGCCGCAGGAGGCGCGACGCTTGCCAGGAGACCGGAAAGCAGGACGGACAGTCGAATTGCAGTTTTGGGCTTCATGGCCGGTCTCCTTGGTCGGGGTTGCTATGTCGGGTTGGGCCCCTCGCGGGTCATGTGCCGCGGGAAAAGTGCGACGAGGAATTCGATGGCTGCAGCATGCGCACCTTCGCGCGTCAGACCGTCATTCATCATGAGGCGCCACCACAAACCCTCGAGCGTGGCGCACAAGGCAAGCGTCGTCGCCTGAGGCTCGAACGAGTAGCCGGCTTCCGCCTTCAGAGCCGTGATAAGATCCTCGAACAGTTGCTGGTAACGGGCATCCCGGGCGCCACACAGAGCCTGGTAGGTCGGCCGCGACTTCGCCTCGCCCCAGAAGGCACACCATGCCGCGAGCTTTCGCCGTGTGGTGAGCTTGCGGTCGAAGTCAGCCGCAACAAGCGCCCAGAGCTTGGCCGCGGGTGACGGGCCGGCTTTCTCATAGGCCGCCATCCAGTGGCCGGCATATTCATCCGCCATGAATTGCAGGGTGGCGATCAGAAGCCGCTCCTTGCTTTCGAAATGGAAATTGACGATGCCGCGCGACAGGCCCGCCCCATCGGCGACATTGGCGAGCGTCGTTTCGGCATAGCCTCGCTTCGCCAACGAATCGATCGTCGCTTCGATGAGCTGTTGCTGGCGGGTTTCCTTGGAGGCCTTGCGGCCCTTCCTGTCGCCGGGAATTCCCGCATCCGGGAGGGCGTCTATCGACTTCATGCTCTGGGTCCAATTCCGAAGGTGTCCGTGCTCAGCCATCATCGCCGCGCACCCTGTTTATCAGCCCTGAGATGAGTGGACAGCAGCCTTCGGTGTCAAGAACCTTCTTGCTGGTTATACGCGTGGACAGGGGCCGTAACACCGAGCCACCCGGCCTGCGCTTTTCCCGTAAGTGCCCAGCGAAACCCTCAGCCATTCTGACCGTCCTTCCGTCCGCAGCAGACTATCCCATTTCACGGACTTTGCAACAAACTTGCTGAATGTTCATTCAATATGGATGGACAAGCAACCGTTTTTCATTCACTTTTGGAGAAACGCATGATTGGGGACAGCATGAAAACCCATGACGTGGTGATGATCGGGGGAGGCCATAACGGACTTGTCGCGGCCTGCTATCTGCAGAAGGCCGGCCTCGATGTCCTGGTGCTCGAAAAGAACGACTGGGTTGGGGGGGCTGCCACCAGCCGAGAACTGACGCCCGGGTTTGTCTACTCAAATTGCTCTTATGTCTGCTCCCTCTTCCGGCCGGAGATCATGCGTGATCTCGAGCTGCCGAAACACGGGTTACAGGTCATTTCCTACGAAGGCGGGGCCGTCTTCACCCGTGATGGCGACTACCTCGCCTCCTACCGGGATCATGACAGCCACCGGCGCGAATTCGCCCGCTGGTCGAAGCGCGATGCCGAAGCCTATGAGCGCTACGCCCGCGACGTGACACGCCAATGCCGCTTCATCCAGCCGCTTCTCATGCGCACGGCACCGGATCCCTTTGCCTTCAAGCCGCGCGACGTCAGTGAACTGCTCTTCCTCGCAAAACGCTTCGGCGATTTTTCCGCCGCCGAAATGGCCGCAACGCTCCGCTTCTGGACCATGTCGATTTCGGATTTTCTCGACGAATACTTCGAGACCGATGTGGTGAAGGCCTATCTTGCTCTATCCGGCATCATCGGCACGGCACTCGGCCCGATGTCGCCGGGCACGGCTTATGTGCTGCTGCATCACTATATGGGCGAAGTCGACGGATCGGTCGGGGCCTGGGGTTATGCGCGCGGCGGCATGGGCGCGATCAGCCGAGCGCTTGCAAGCTCATTTCAAGCGGCAGGAGGGACGATCCGCACCGGCGCAGATGTCGAGAAGGTCCTGACCCGCGCGGGCGAAGCGACCGGCGTGGTGTTGTCCGACGGCGAGGAGGTGCGCGGCAGGACCATCGTGTCCAATGCCGATGTGAAGCGCACCTTTCTCAAGCTCATCGAGGAAAAGGACCTGCCCGAACGCTTCGTCCACCGCGTCCGCCATTTCAAGATGCGCGGCTCATCGGGCAAGCTCAACATCGCGCTCGACAGCCTGCCGGAGTTTCCGGCCCTGCCGCAAGGCTCCACCTGCATCCGCGGCGATATGCACTTCACCGACAGCGTGGAGCGCATGGAACGGGCCTATGACGACTGGAAGGACGGGCACTGGTCGGCCGATCCCTTTGTCGACATGATGATCCCGACCACGCTCGATCCGACCATGGCGCCGCCGGGCAAACATTTCATGAGCTGCTTCGTGCAATATTGCCCTCCACAGGTGGATGGGCGGGACTGGACGGACGCCGATCGCGACGCCTTCGCCGAAACGGTGGTCAGCCAGATCGCGGAATACTCGCCGGGCTTCCGGGATCGCATCCTGCACACGGAAGTGCGCACGCCGCGCGAAATCGAGGCGGAAGTCGGACTGACCGAAGGCAATATCTTCCAGGGCGAACTGACCTTCGACCAGCTTCTCTTCAACCGGCCGGTCCCCGGCTACGCGCAGTATAGAAGCCCCGTCAAAGGCCTCTACATCTGCGGGTCCTCGACGCATCCCGGAGGCGGCGTGATGGGCGCTCCCGGCCGCAACGCCGCCCGGGAGATCCTGCGCGACCTCAAGCGGGATCAGCACCATATGAGTGAAGCCCATGACGTCATTTGATGCCATCGTGATCGGGGGCGGCCACAACGGGCTGACCGCAGCGACCGCCCTCTCCCGCAGCGGTCGCAAGGTGATCGTGCTGGAAGCCCATCAGGAGGCTGGCGGCACCTTGCGGGGGGAGACCTTCCATCCCGGCTTCCGGGCGAACGGTCCAGGCCAGATCATCAATCGGCTCGATCCTGAAGTCGCGAAACTGATGTCCCTGCCAGCACACCTCGCCGGAGGCCGGGAGCTTGCGACCACCGTACTATCAGGCGCCGAAGCCCCTGCTATCCTGGAAGGCGCCTATGGCGACCGGATCAGCGGGGTGTCGCCCGAGGAGGTCGAGCGTTTCCGGACCCTGCGCGACAAGCTGATCTTCCAGTCCGGAATTCTGCGCCGGTTTCTCAAGCGAACACCGCCTCCGCTCGAGAAGATTGGCATGCGCGATCTCGCCACGCTCGGGGCGGCAGGCCTTGCCCTCTTGTTCAAGGGGCGAGAAGAGGGTCGCGATTTCCTGCGCATGCTCCTGATGAATGTCGCCGATGTCGCCGACGAATACCTTACCGACGATCGCCTGAAGGCCCTTGTTGCCTTTGATGCGACGCTCGGCATCCAGCTCGGCCCGCGCTCGCCCACCTCACTGCTCGGCCTTTATTACCGCCTGACCGGCGAAGCGAATGGACGCATTGGTGGCCAGTTCGTGCCAGACGGCGGAATGGCCGCGCTCGGCGAAGCCTTCGTCGCCGGTGCGCTGAAGGCAGGTGTGACGCTCAGAACCGGAGCTGCCGTCGGGCGGATTCTTGCGGATCGCGGTGTCGTCAGCGGTGTCGTGCTGGAAAGTGGAGAAACGCTGACGGCACCCATCATCGTCTCGGCCGTTCATCCGAAGACGACATTCCTTGCGCTCGTCGACGCAGCCGAGATCGGCACTGGCTTCAGGCGCACCATCGGCAACATCCGCTCGCTGGGCAATGTCGCCCGGCTCGACCTCGCCCTCGATGCCCCACCGACCTTTACAGGGGTTCCGGAGGATGCGCTGACGGGTCGACTGGTGATCGGCCGGTCGATGCAGCATGTCGAAACCGCCTTCAATCCCTCGAAATACGGCGAGCTCCCCGCAGATCCGGTGATGGAAGTGATGCTGCCGAGCCTGTCACAGCCTTCGCTCGCTCCCTCAGGTGCCGCGACGCTCTCTGCCCTGATCCCCTTCGTGCCATATGCCCTGAAGGAGGGCTGGGAGAGCGGAAGGGACCGGCTTCGAACGTCCGCCCTCGCCGTTCTTGAACGCCATGCGCCGGGCATAGGCCGCAGCGTGCGCGCCGCCCGAGTCATAGCACCGCCCGATGTCGAGGCCGCCTACCGCATGCCCGGCGGGCACTGGCACCACGGCGAACTGCAGGCCGACCAACTCCTGGTGAACCGGCCTGTACACGCCGCATCCCGGTTCTCGACACCCCTCGCTGGCCTTTTCCTCGCCAGCGCCGGCGTCCATCCCGGTGGCGGCATCTCGGGCCTGCCGGGGCTGCTTGCGGCGCGTCAGATTCTTGCCGGAGAGAAACGATGACCCTCGATCCCGCCCAGCGCCGCGCCGGCCAGGTCCACATCGCCACACCGCGCCTCGAAACGCCGTTCCATTCCCGCATCGCGGCGCTGTCGACCACCAATGACTGGTATTCCTGGGCCGGTTACAAGGCGCCGCATTCGGTCTTCGACGACGAACTCGAATATTTCGCCATTCGCTCGACGTGCGCCCTTTTCGACATCTCGCCGATGGTGAAATACCGCATAAGGGGCGCAGATTCCGAACGCTTCCTCAACCGCCTGACACTGCGCGACGTGCGCAAGCTGCAGCCCGGCCGGGTGCAGTACACCGCTTGGTGCGACGATCACGGCCATGTGCTGGATGACGGCACACTCTTCCGCTTGGCGGAAGCCGACTTTCGCCTGTGCTGCCAGGAACGTCACCTGCCCTGGCTGACCGACAGCGCCGATGGTTTCGACGTCACGATCGAGGAAGAAACCGAAACACTGGCCGCCGTTGCACTCCAGGGACCGACCAGCTTTTCGGTGCTTGATGCTGCCGGATTTGCCGGTGTCGAGACACTCAAGCCTTTTCAGATTTCGACATTCCAGCATCAAGACCACCAGATCCTGATCTCCCGGACCGGCTTCACCGGCGACCTCGGGTATGAGCTTTTTGCCTCGGCCGAGATCGCCCTGTCGCTCTGGGATCGGATCTGGAGCGCCGGGCAATTGTTCGGCCTGCAGGCCATCGGCTACGGCGCGCTCAACCGTGCCCGCATCGAAGCCAGCTTCATCGTCGCCAATGCAGACTTCATCACGGCCGAAACCTGCTTACGCCCAGACCGGGAGAGACTTCCCGATGAGATCGGGCTCGACTGGCTGGTGGACCCCGACAAGCCCTATTTCAACGGACGCGACGCCATTCTCAAGGCGCGGCGAACGAAGTCGCTGAAATACATCCTGGTCGGGCTTGAGATCGAAGGCAACGTCCCCGCAGAGCACGCGCTGGTCTACCATCAGAAAAGCCGCGAAGCCGGCATCGTCACCGCTGGCATCTGGTCGCCGACGGCCAAGCGCAATATCGCCATTGCAACGCTCACACGCCCCTATGGCGAGCGGATCCTCGATGACTTCTGGGTGGAAATCTATGCGCTGCGCGAGTTGCAGTACCAGAAGCTGATGAAGCGGGCCAAGATCGTGCCGCGTCCATTCGTCAAGCTGCCGCGCCGCACGGTCACACCGCCGGGCCGGTTCTGAGGTCGCGTGATGGCCGCCGACCCAGAAAGCGAAACCCAGGGGCAATGGAAGCTCGTCACGCTGCCGGTCGGGATCCAGTGGTCAGGGCGCGCACGCTATGCGGCGGCCATGTATTTTTACATGCAGGGCGACATGGATGCCCAGACGCTCGAGGTCTACCGCTATCTCGCCAGACTGGACGCGGAAGACCCCGCTGACGTCTTGCGGCGTTACCATATCGGCGCCGACTGGCTCGACAAGCTATCCCGCTTCCCCGCCGGATGAACGTCAGCCGATCTTCCGAATGCGATCCTCGGTCTCGTCGTCGGCCAGTGCCACGAAGGCCTCCGGGTCATAGGCCAGCCGAATCGATGCCCCGATCGGCAGATCGTCGGCGCCGTAGGTATTGGTCTCGATCATCGACAGCGGTTTCTCCAGGCCATCGACCCGGACTGAGAGATGAGTCGTTTCGCCGAAATAGGCCCGATCCGTGACCCTGCCCTGCAACTCATGATCGGCATGCTCGCCATCCCAGAGAAGTCGCAGGCGTTCAGGACGGATGCCGAGCGTGATGCGATCACCGGGGCGACCGCCGCAGGCGGCAGCAGCCAGCCGCAGCCGTCCGAAACGTTCAGTCTCAACGGACAGCATGCCCCCGACCTTCTCCAACACTTTGCCGGAGAGGAAGTTCATGCCGCCGAGGAAATCCGCCGTCATGCGTGTAAGGGGATGCTGGTAGAGTTCCTTCGGCGTCGCCACCTGGGCGATCCGCCCGCCGAACATAACTGCGATCCGGTCGGACAGCGCCAGCGCCTCATACTGGTCGTGGGTGACGAGGACGAAGGTGATGCCGACCGCCTTCTGCAAAGCCCGCAATTCGGACTGCATCTCCTCGCGCAGCTTCTTGTCGAGCGCCGAGAGCGGCTCGTCGAGCAGCAACACCTTGGGGCGCAACACCAGCGCCCGGGCAAGGGCCACGCGCTGCCGCTGGCCGCCGGAAAGTTCGTGGCTACGACGCTTGCCGAGATGGCCAAGGCGCACCTGATCCAGCGCATCGCCAACGCGCCGACGCTCCTCCACAGCTCCCAGCTTCAATCGCTTCAGACCGTAGGAGACGTTCTCCTCGACATTCAGATGCGGGAAGATCGCGTAGCTCTGGAAGACCATGTTGGTCGGGCGACGGTTCGGCGGAACCCCGATCATCGACTGGCCGTCGATGCGGATATCGCCCGAACTCGGCGTCTCGAAACCCGCGATCGACCGCAGCAGCGTGGTCTTGCCACAACCGGACGGGCCGAGTAGCGAGAAGAATTCGCCGGCGGCAATGTCGATCGAGACATTGGTCAGCGCCTTGTAGATCCCGTAAAACTTGTTCACGCCCGAAATCGTGATCATCGGCATGTCAGACATGGGCAAAGGCTCCCGCAGAAAGCTGCCGCTCGGCGCGCCGACGCAAAAGTTCAGCGACGACAAGCAGGCCAATGGACAAGGCGAGCATGATGCTGCCGAGCGCGAGAACGCCCGGAAGCTTGGCGGCGAAACGCAATTGCCCCCAGATGTAGACGGGCAGTGTCGGTTCGGTGCCCGACAGGAAAAAGGCGAGCAGGAATTCGTCGAGCGAGATGGTGAATGAGACCAGCAGGCTGGACAGGATGGCCGGCGCCACCACCGGCAGGGTCACCCGTCTGAATGTGCCGAAGGCGGTTTCACCCAGATCAAGCGAAGCCTCTTCCAGCGACCGGTCGAAGCCGTCGAAACCGGCTGTCAGAACAGCCATGGAATAGGGCAGGCAGAACACCACCTGTCCCAGGATGACGGTCAGCAGCGAGAGTTGCACGCCGATCTGAAGCACGATCATCAGCAAGGAGACGGCAACGATGATTTCGGGCAGGAAGAGCGGCGCCATGATCAGGCCGTTTGCAGCCCGGCGGCCCCGGAAGCGGTAGCGGGTCACCGCACGGGCGGCACAGATCGCCAGCCCCGTCGACAGAACCGACACGCAGATACCGACCATGAGGCTGTTGAAGGCCGCATCCAGCATTTCGCGGTTGCCCCAGAGCGAGGCGTACCACTTGGTCGTGAAACCGGCGAGCGGGAAGCGCGTGGCAGCGGCATCGTTGAAGGAGAAGACCGGAAGCAGCAGGATCGGCAGATAGAGAAAGGCGAGATAGAGGGCCATGTAGACCGGCAGCAACCGCCAGCGAGAAGGGTTCAGCAGGCTCATCGGATCCGCCCCGCTGCAAACTTGAGAAGAAGCGCGCAGGCGCCGGCCATGACGGAGACGATCACCATGGTGGTGACTGACAGAGCGGCACCGAGCGGCCAGTTGGCGGCCTTGCTAAACTGCGCCTGGATGGCGGTGGCAATCATCACCCCGTCCTTACCGCCGACGAGGCGTGGCGTGACATAGTCGCCCACGGTCGGGATCATGACGATGAGCAGCGCAGACACGACCCCCGGCATGGAGAGCGGCAGCACGACACGCAGGAAGCTGCGCAGCGGTCCATCACCCAGATCGCGCCCCGCCTCGACCAGGGAACGGTCGATCTTTTCGAGCGAGACGAAGATCGGCAGGATCGCGAAAGCCGCCCAGCTATGGATGAGAGTAATCGCCACCGCGTTGGAATTATAGAGAAGCGAAGCGATCGGCTCGCTGGTGATGCCGAGCGACATCAGCCCGGTGTTCAGGACACCCTGATAGCCGAGGATCATCTTCCAGGACATGACCCTCAGCAGGTAACTCGTCCAGCAGGGCACGGTGATCAGGAAGAGTAGCAGGTTCTTGTGGCGCCCTCCGTGAAAGGAGATGAACCAGGCGACGGGATAGGAAACGACGACCGTCACAACTGACACGACGAGGGAGATGGCCAGAGAGCGCAGCAGGAGATCTCGGTAGATGGGCTCCGTCATGGCGACGCGGTAATTCTCGAAGGTGAAGCTGCGATCGATCTCCAGGTAGTTCTGCGTCCAGAAACTGTAGGCGAAGACGGTGAGGATCGGGATGCCCAGCAGGAACAGGGCGTAAAGGGCCGTCGGCGAAATGAGGGAGAGCCCGGCCGCCTCTTCGCCACGCATCCATGACGGCTTTGCAGGCAGGGCTTTTTCCGCCGCAGAGGCTGATCGATCCACAGCCATCGCCATCAGCGCCCCTCCCCGGGGTTCGCGTGACAACAGGCGTAATGCAGCAAGCGACGCATGGCAGCCCTCCGGCTTTCCGCCTCTTCCGTTCCGTTGCGCATGATGAGCGCAATTGTTGACGGAATGCAAGCACCCTTCATTCGAATCTGATTGAACGTCCATTCAATATGGTGCTATTCTTCAATCAAATTCAGACGCTTGAAGCGATACGAAAAGAGGTTCGCAATGGCAGCTATCCGCAATGTCGAGACCATGTCTGCAACCGAACGCCTGGACTTCGCCGATACGGCCAAAGGCCACTTGATCCAGCCCTGGCCGGTTGCCGGCGAGATCGGCGCGGAGGCCCGGGGCGGCATCATCGCCGGCGACGGCATCTATGTCACCGACATAGAGGGGCGCCGGCTGATCGACGGCCCCGCCGGCATGTGGTGCACCAATGCCGGCCATGCCTGCGAGCCCATCGCCCGAACCCTCTACGAACAGGCGATGACGCTCTCCTACAATTCGCCTTGGTATACGGCGAGCGAACCCTCGGTCCGCCTGTCAGCGCGGCTTGCCGCTCACGCCCCAGGCGATCTCGACCACGTCTTCTACACCACCGGCGGCTCGTCGGCCGTGGAGACAGCGCTGCGCTTCATGCAGTTCTCCAACAACGTGTTTGGCCACCCGACCAAGAAGAAGATCGTCGCAAGGCAAGGCGGCTATCACGGCTCCACCTATCTCTCCGCCTCGCTGAACGGCCGCCCGCGGGACCATGACTGGATGGACAGCGCCAGCGATCATGTGGTCAAGCTCTCCTGCCCCAACCCGTTCCGTCGCCTGGCCGGCCAATCGGTCGAGTCCTTCTGTGACATGCTGGTTGACGAATTCCGCACAACAATCGAAACTCTGGGGTCAGAGACAATCGGCGCTTTCGTCGCGGAACCGATCATGGCCTCCGGCGGGGTGATCGTGCCACCACCCGGCTACCTTTCCCGCATGCGCGAATTGTGCCGCGAAAACGATATCCTGTTCATCGCGGACGAGGTCGTCACCGCCTTCGGACGTCTCGGCCATGTCTTCGCCTCGAAGGAAGTCTTCGGCATCGACCCTGACATCATCACCTTTGCCAAGGGCGTCACCTCTGGCTACTTCCCGCTCGGCGGCGCGATGATCTCGTCCGCCCTTTTGGAGCGGTTGCGTCACTCCAATCATTCGGACGCGATGTTCGCGCATGGCCTGACCTATAGCAGCCACCCGATCGGCTGTGCCGTGGCTGAAACCAATCTGGATCTGCTGGAAGGCGGCCTTCTCGCCCATGCCCGTGACACGGCACCGTATTTTCAGGCGCAGTTGAAAACGCTGGAAGAACTGCCGCTCGTCGGTGAGGTTCGCGGGCTCGGACTGATGGCCTGCGTCGAATGTGTCGCCGACCGGGAGAGCAACAACCCGCTGGCGCTCGACCTCGAGGTCGGCAAGCGGATCGACGCCCATTGCCAGCAACTGGGCCTACTCGTGCGACCGCTGATCCATATGTGCGTGATGTCGCCACCGCTCACCATCACTCGCCCCCAGATCGACGATCTCGTCTCCATCCTGCGCCAGGGCGTAGTGCTCACACAGGACGAGCTGGTCCGCGAAGGTCTCTGGAATGACTGAAGGCAAATCCGGAATATCAGAAGCCAGCGACAAGCATTTGCCGCCGGCTGCTCCTGTCGCGCCGATGAAAGGCGCAGCCCCTCAAATCCTGTTCGACATCCGTGCATTCACCTCAGCCATGCGCTCCTCATCTGGTGCGTCATCGAGGGTCATCACAGGCAACACCGCACGCAGATGGTCGTGATGGGTTCGCACTCCATATTCAAGATCGGAGAGGTAGAACCCGGCAAAGGCCCGCGAAGTCATCGCCTCGTTCGACCAGACGGTGAGTTGCACGTCTTCGGCCATGGTATCCCTGTCGATGCGGGCGGCGAGATATCGCGCGAGACGCTGCGCCCGGCCCTCGTCGCGGTACCGATAGATCGCGCCGCGAAGCTGCGTTTTTCCCCGTGTGATCGGAAACTCCTGGTAGAACTGAACGCTTTCCGGCGTCACGGCGATCACATTGTTCGGAAACAATCCGTAATAGACCCAGGAATGCCGCAACTCTGGTGGCAGATGCGTGGCCTCCGGCGCGACAGCGCGATATTGGCGCACGCTCCATCGCCGACCCGCATGCGGATTGTAAGTGGCGAACGACCGGCAGATCCCACTGACAAAGGGCTCGTCGTAATAGCTGGAGCCATAGAGGTCCTGCAGCGAAGGATGCGCCATGGCGACATGATAACCCTCGTTGTCGACATCACGGACCGATTTCCAGTTGACCGGCGATTCATGCCCCCAGAAGCCAGTGGTCGGAATCATCTCACGGGTCCGGTAATGCGAAAGCTCCGCCTCGAACGGTTTCATGAGGTCCGCGACTGCGGGCTGAGGACCTGGTTTGAGGCGGATGAAGACGAAGCCGAGCCAGATCTCCGTCTCGATGCGGGCCAGGGAGAATTCATCCTTGTCTAGGGGTGGAAAACTGTCCGGTCGCGACGGGCCTCGCAACGTGCCGTCCAGATTGTAGACCCACCCATGAAACGGACAGACCAGCGCACCGCGGCAATGCCCGGCCTCCGCCGTCACCAGCCGCGAGCCGCGATGCCGGCAGACATTGTTGAAGGCGCGGACATCACCCGCCTTGTCGCGCAGCACGAGGATCCGCTCTCCTACGATGTCGAGCGTGACATAGCAGCCCGGCTCCGGCACATCCGAGACATGGCAGGCGATCTGCCAATGGCTGCGAAAGACATGCTCTTTCTCAAGCTCCAGAAGCGCATCCGAATGGTAACACCAACCCGGAAGTCCCCGGCGATCCCAGTTGTCAGGCACGGAGAGATCACGAACAAGCTCGTTCATGGCAGCCTCATTCTTGCTGAACGTTCATTCAATATAAGCATGAACTGGGTTTCAAGGGAAGGGTGAGATCTGGCTCGGCTTGATGAAACAGTTCAGGCGGATTGCTGCGTGCATTTTCGCCTCAATTTTGCTGCCTCCAGCCAGTCCCAGCCTTCGAGATAAGCTTGGTCCGGTGCCAAAAGCGGCGGCACCGCTTAACCGGCACGATGAACTTGCATGGGGCAAGTCCGGGCAGACTGACACGCAGGAGAAACGCATAATGCTCCTCAAACTTCACTCCCATGAGTTTTATTGCTGGGCGGGATTGCAAGTTTTGGTGGCACCACTATATCTGCAGCAGTGACAGCCATTGCACGGGCACTGTTACTTTCTGGGCGGCACGCACCCTGGCCCCAAAAAAGGAGGACATCATGTCTTCCGACGATCTCTACCGATCCATCGAAATCAGCGCTTGGAAACAGATAGTTGATGTGCGCGCAGGCGCAGGTTTCAGGTATACCGCACCCCCGGCCGAAAGCGTCGGGGAAACAGCAAGTTTCGTCGCCGCACAATACCGACACGGCGGAGGCAACCTAGAAGCTACGCGGTCGGTTCCGGCGCATCTTGCTCGATTGGCCGCTCGTCGGCCAGCGCGTTCCTGCGAGGCTGGCGCATGACCCTCTCATTCCCCAACCCATCCCGTAGCTACGATGAGGGCCGGCACCGTGTGCGTTTCGTTGGGCATGACGGCCTGATGCAGATCAGATTTTTCCTGCCGGTCTCCATCCTAACAGACGATCTGAGCGTACGGATGCCGACGGAAACAGACTATCTTTCGGCGTTCGACGGCATGCGCAAACGCATCTTCGAGGTGGCACGCAAGGCCTACGAGTCGCGGCGCCGGGACATGATCGAGCTCGACCATGCTAACTTCGGTCGTGGCGCATGATAGGTGAGCCGGGGACTGTTTCAGAACAGTTTGTCACCCATCTCTCCCAGGCATGGAACCGCATGTCTTGCGACACCAGGGGTCGAGGTCGCCCTTAAAGAGCCACGGGGAGATTTAATGAAAAGGCACCGGACACCGGCCGACGAGAGCGGTCCGTGCAATCTAGCTGTTGCCTATTTTCTGGCGGCTGTTTCGACACACTGATGGAAATGGCGGATATCCGTGGTGCTCGCTGATTTCAAACGCAACACGTTACGTCTGGCGAAGGAACGAGGCGAAGTGATCCCTTTTCAGTCTAGGCCCAGCCAATAAACTCCTAGGGATACCGGCCTTACAATCATCTCCGAACGCCCCCGTCACGCGGGACGGACAGGACATCTCGTGCAGCGCAGGCAGGCACGGCCATCGCGCCAAAAACTCTTGAGAAAGCTCGGCCCATGTTCACGCGAACCAAAACACGCACCATCCATTTCGACCGTCCCTTTGCCCTGCTCGGTCTCGAAGGACTCCAGCCTGCGGGCGATAATCAGGTGCTGGACGACGAGGAGCAGATCACCGGGATTTCCTGGCTGGCCTACAGACGGATCGCGACCGTCATCGAGATTCACGCCGGGCAGACGACACGTCGCATCACCGTAGACGGCGAGGAACTGGACGCGGCAATGGCGCGGGACCAGGCCGGCACCAGCCCCTCGCACTGAGGGCTCGACCAACCGTCGCGGCAATCGCAGGCCGCGCCGAGACATGATTCCACGATCACGGTCGCATGTTCCCCGTGGGGAAGGTCGGGCATTTTCGACCAGCGACGACACTGTTCTGAAGGGAACCCTTGATGACCAAGTCCAGGCGTATCGCGTTCATCGGCAACTCGCTGCCACGTCAGTGCGGGATAGCAACCTTCACCACGGATCTCAGCCATGCGCTGGCCGCATCCGACCGCGACGTCGAGACGCGCATCATCGCCATGACCGACGATAGGATCGCTTACGCCTATCCGGATGATGTCGTGTTCGAGATTCGCGACGGTGAGATCGAGGACTATGTGACCGCCGCCCGCATCCTCAACAACGGCGGTTATGACGCGGTCTCGCTGCAGCACGAATTCGGCATCTTCGGCGGCGCCGACGGCGAATTCATCCTGACGCTCCTGTCGCAGTTGCGCATTCCCATTGTAACGACCCTGCACACCATCCTGGCCGAACCGACACCGAACCAGTTGCGGATACTGCAAAAGGTTGCCGGTGCCTCGAGCAGGGTGGTCGCGATGGCACAGAAGGGCCGCGCGCTGCTCGAAAGCGTGTACGGCGTGGACCCTGCCAAGATTGACGTCATCGCCCACGGCATTCCGGACCGGGCATTTCACAATCCGGAACAAGCCAAGGCCAGCCATGGCTATGCCGGCCGGCCGGTCATCCTGACATTCGGTCTGCTGTCGCCCAACAAGGGCATCGAAGTCGTCATCGATGCCATGCCGACAATCCTGGCGCAGTGCCCGGATGCGCTCTACGTCGTGCTCGGCGCCACCCATCCAAATCTTCTGCGCCAGGAGGGCGAGAGCTATCGCGACAGTCTTTACGCGCGAGCCCAGCAAATCGGGGTTGGCCCGTCGGTCGTCTTCCTCAACCAGTTTGTCGACGTACCGACACTGCTCGACTTCATCGCCATGTGCGATGTCTATGTCACGCCCTACCTCGATGAGGCGCAGATGACGTCGGGCACGCTGGCTTACAGTTTCGGCATGGGCAGCGCGGTCGTGTCCACGCCATACTGGCATGCTCAGGAACTACTCGATCAAGGGCGCGGTACACTGGTGCCCTTTGGCGACGAGGACGCGACGGGCCAGGCGATCGCCTCCCTGCTCGGCGACGATGACAGGCGCATGGCCATGCGCCGCGCCGCCTACACTGCCGGACGGTCGATGATCTGGTCGCAGATTGCATCGCATTACTTGGACAGTGTGGAAAAGGCACGCAGCACCTTTAGGCCACGCCTGGTCAGTGACGTGGTGGCGCAGCGGATCGCTCGCCCCCCGCAGCTGACTTCGCTGAAGCTCGGGCATTTCAACGCCATGTGCGACGATACCGGTATCTTCCAGCATGCGGTCTATTCGGTGCCCGACCGCGCCCATGGCTACTGCGTGGACGACAATGCCAGAGCGCTGATCCTTGCCACCCATCTGGCAGCAGCCGCAGAAACCGGCATTTCCGAGCGAAGGACGGGGTCCTTTGCGAGCTTCATCCAGCATGCCTGGAACCCGGATCTCCAACGCTTCCGCAACTTCATGAGCTTCGACCGCCGCTGGCTCGAGGAACAGGGTTCGGAGGATAGCCATGGCCGCACGCTCTGGGCGCTCGGCGTCTGCGCATTGTCCGACAATGACCGGCCTCGACGTCGCTGGGCAGGCACGCTCTTTGCTCGGGCAATGACGACGGTGCTCGGCTTTCATTCGCCCCGCGCGTGGGCCTTCGCGCTGATCGGGCTCGACGCCTATTGCAGGGCTTGCCCGGAAGACAAGTCCGCGCGGACCTTGCGATTGCAACTGGCCGAGCGGCTGGTCGATCTGGCGCGACGCGTGTCCAGCGGCAACCGTCACTGGTTCGAGGAAGGCCTTTCCTACGAGAATGCCCGCATTCCGCAGGCACTGATCCTGACTGGCGTGGCGACCAAAAATCCGCAAATCATCGACACCGGTCTGAAGACCTTGCGCTGGCTGATGACGCAGCAGACCGGCGAGAATGGCCAGTTCCGCCCGGTCGGCACCGACGGCTTCTTCGACAGGGGGCAAGCACCGAAGCTGTTCGACCAACAACCGGTTGAAGCGACTGCGACCATTTCGGCCTGCCTCGCCGCACATGCGGCGACAGCAGACAAGTTGTGGCTCGAAACGGCGTTCCGTACCTTCAACTGGTTCACCGGCAGCAATGACCACGGCGTCTCGCTCATCGATCCGGAAACAGGAAGTTGCCGCGACGGGTTGCATCCGGACCGCCCGAACGAGAATCGCGGTGCCGAATCCGTACTCTGCTACCTGATCTCCTGTGCCGAGATCAGCGTAGCCGCACGTTTGATACGCCCGGTGCCCCAGCCCTTAGAACTGCGTCAATTGTCATGACCGGTCGTGTGCTCTCCGACCAACCCGAAGGATCGTCCTTGCCCCAATCAAGCATTCTCAATCGACAGGCCCTCTATCTCAAACCCGATGCTACACGGGTAATTGTTAGACCATTCAAGCCCTCGACTGAGCCGCGCCATCTCCATCCCCGCGACAAGACGCGGGCGAACGAGATCGTCGACCGGGTTTTGACGCTGGATGCCGCGGCAACCAACGATCAGTTGCGCGACATCCTAGATAATTTCGAAGGTCGGCATCGCAACCTACTGCGCCAGTTCGAGCTGCGAGCCGACGCAATGGAGGACGCATTTGCTCATCACCAGGCCTTCAGCCAGCAGCAAAGACAGCTGATCGGCGCCTATTTCATGAACGAATATTCGTTTGAATCGTCAGCCCTGTTCAATCCCAGTATCGTGCCACATCCCGACCAGACCGGGGTCGATCCTGGCAGCCGAAGGGTGATCCTCAGCCTGCGGGCCGTCGGCGAAGGGCATATCTCATCGCTGACTTTCCGCACCGGCATGATCGACGCACAGGGCGCCGTGACGATCGATCCGCCCGTGCGGCTGGCCGGGCTTCCGGACATTCATGCGACTGACGGCCTGGCGCCGGCTGGCTGCATCGGTATCAGCTTCAAGAGCGAGAGCGACCTCAGCGAGCGCGTGATTTTTCCGGTGACGGAGGCGCAGTCCAACGGAATCGAGGATGCGCGTTTCGTCGCCTTTGAAGATGAGGGCACGACGATCTATTATGCGACCTACACCGCCTATAACGGCGCATCCATCCGGTCGGAACTGCTGGAAACGCAGGATTTTCTGAACTTCACCCTGACACCACTGCATGGGTCGGCAGCCCGCAACAAGGGCATGGCGCTGTTTCCGAGACGGATCAACGGGCGTTTTGCGATGATCGCGCGTCAGGACAGCGAAAACCTCTTCCTGCTCTACTCGGACAACCTGCACAGCTGGGACGAGGGACAGCTGTTGATGAAGCCCGAGTTCGCATGGCAATTCGTGCAGATCGGCAACTGCGGCTCACCGGTCGAGATCGACGAGGGCTGGCTTCTGTTCACCCACGGAGTGGGGCCAATGCGCCGCTATTCGATCGGGGTGTCGCTGCTCGACAAGGACGATCCGAGCATCATCCTCGCCCGCACCGTCGAGCCCCTGCTCCAGCCGGAACCGACAGAACGCGAGGGCTATGTGCCGAATGTCGTCTATTCTTGCGGCGCGATGCGACATGGTGATCTCATCGCGCTGCCCTATGCCGTGTCGGATACCTATTCAAACTTCACGACGATGAAGATCAGCATGCTTCTGGATACGATGCAGCCGACAGGACATCGCGCATGACCAACCGCTGGTTCTGCCCCCGAGAACGGCCAGGGCTCCCGGCATGAGCCTGGATCAGCTCAAGGCCATGTTCCTTGAAACCATCCTGCCAACCTGGAGTGTAAGCGGCTTTGACGAGAGACACGGCCAGTTCGTCGAGTATCTGGAACTCGACGGGCGGCCGCAACGGGACGGCGCCGTTCGAACCCGCACGGTTGCCCGGCAAATCTATGTGCATGCCCATGCCAGCACCTTGGGCGTCGCGCCGCCATCATCGCTTGCAATAGCCGAGAGGGCTTTCGACAACCTTCACCGCATTGCCTGGGTGAAGGGCACGCGGTCAGGCTATGCCAGGTCCTTCGATCGATCGACAGGACTGGTGACCGATCCGGTGCGGGATCTCTATGACAATGCCTGCGTGCTGCTGGCCCTGTCATGGTTACAGTCGGCGACTGGCAAGGATGGATATCGGCGGCAGATCGAGCAAACCATGGCAGCTATCGACAGGACGTTAAAGGATCCGTTTGGCGGGTGGGCCGAAGACAGCAACGGCACCCTGCCACGCCGCCAGAACCCGCACATGCACTACCTCGAGGCCACGCTTGCCTTGTGCGAAATCAGTCAGTCACAGACCTATCGACCGGTCGAAAAAAAGGTATTCTCCCTGCTGCGATCGCATTTTCTCGTCGGCCAACATGGCCCTCTGCACGAACACTTCGGACCACGCTGGGAAATCGCCGACACATTCGGATCAAAGATGCTGGAGCCAGGACACATGTGTGAATGGGTGTGGCTGACGGGCCGGCATGAAGCTCTGACCCAGACCTGCTACAACGAGGTGCGCGCTGATCTGCTCGCAAACGCCCTACGAATAGGACGGTCAAGCGGATCCCCGTTCCTCGTTGATCAGGCCCTGTCGTCCGGGGTGCCAGTCCTGCAGTCGAGGCGACTCTGGCCGCAGGTCGAGATGCTGAAGGCGCTGTTGACGCAACATCGCCTCCTCGATGGCGGTAGCTATTCGGCCCAGGCTGAGATTCTGTGTTCCTACATCCTGACGTCTTATTTCCACGATGTGCCAACGGGCTGCTGGCATGATCGCCTGGATTTCGGCAACCGACCGATCGGCAAAACCATCCCGGCCAGCTCACTTTACCACCTTTGGACGGCAGTCGCCGACATGGTCGTCGACGAGGGCATTCAACCGGAAACAAGATCGCCATCGCTGCAGTAGGATTTTCCATTCTACCCTGAAATGTCTTCGCCGGGATGCCGGCGCGGAGGTCGGCTGAGTCATACAAACCAGAGGATAGGCTGACCCTCATTCACAATTGTCAGGCAACGGCCGGAAGTGAGAACTTCCTTGTTCTTGTCAGCTTGATCGTCTCACGACGATGCTGCAGGGCAATTTTCGCACGCCGCCGCTGAACGTCTGCCCCTTGGACAGAGCGAGAATGGCAAGTCCCGCCTGGCGTCCGAGTTCCTTCAACTCCATATCGATTGTCGTCAGCGCCGGACGCGTCTGCTCCGCTACAACATCCCAGTTGTCGAACCCGACGACGGAAACGTCACCGGGAATGGATATGTTGCGGTCCCTGAGGGCGTCGATGACGCCGCGTGCGATCTGGTCATTGCCGCAGAACAGGCCGTCCGGCGGCTCCCTGTCGCGCGACCAGAGCTGCTTAACGGCCTCATGTCCCCATTCCTCGGTCCAGTAGCCATAGAGAACCGGTTCCGCGTCGCCACAGATGCGCCGATAGGCTTCGGCACGAAAACGCGCAGCCCTATAGTCGCTTGGGCCGGTGATATGGGCAATATGTCTGCGCCCGCGCGCAATCAGGTGTTCGACCGCAAGCCTGGCGCCCTGATCGTCATCGGGCAGCAGCGCGACACTCCCCGTCGGCCCCTCGGCAAAGGCATAGACGACAGGAACCGACAGGCGCGACAGGTCGATCGGTGGGCGCCGATCCAGCCGCGTGGCGGAAAAGATGATGCCATCGACCTGCTTGTCCAGAAGCGCGTCGATATGCCTGCGTGTCAGTTCCTGGTCGTCATTGGTGGCGCACAGGAAAACCGAAACGCCATGGTCAACCAGCGCTTCGGAAACGCCGGACATCATCGGCAAGGAAAAGCGGCCATAGGTGTCATTTGTCAAAAGGCCAATGGAAAAGCTGCGCTTGCCGAGAAGGCTGCGCGCCAGCGCGTTTGGGCGAAACTGCAGATCGTCGGCGACTTTTCGGATCCGTTCGCGCGTCTCGGCCTGCATGCGCCCGGTGTCGTTGAGCGCTTTCGACACGGTCGAAATGCTGACGCCTGCAGCGGACGCGACGTCATGGATCGTGGTCCGGGGTTTCTTCATGGAAGGTATCCGCATCGCTTCAGACGAAAGAGAAAACCTTTTATCAAGAAAAATCAACCGTGAGAAAACGTTTTCTCATTTTCTCACTTTTTCCCAGCTCATCCCCGGTCGACAGCACAGGCTTTCTTTCATAGCGTTTCCCCAGGCCCACCGCTTTCATCGGCCTTCAGAATACAAAAAAGGGGAATTCCATGTTCAAAGCAAAGTCGCTCGTCGCGACACTCGCGCTCCTTGCATCGACATCCGCCGCAAGCGCTGAAGAGGTCGATCTGTGGGTCCGCACGTCATCGGGGGCCGTGTTGCAGGCGCTCGCTGAGCAATACAACGCCAAGCACCAGGACAAGGTTACCGTCACGCAGATCACCGCGGAACAGATGGTGCCCAAGCTCGGCGCCGCGATCGCCGGCGGAGCGCCACCGGATGGTGCCGTCCTCGATCTGATCTACCTGCCGACATTCGCGGCCAACGACGCGCTCGAAGACATCACCGATTTCGTCAAGGGTCTTCCCTACGCCGATGCCCTCAGCCCGTCGCATATCCGACTTGGCACCTATGACGGCAAAATCTACGGCGTGCCAGCACTGCCGGATGCCTCGATCATCGCCTACAATACCGATCTCTTCGAAAAGGCCGGGCTCGATCCCAAGAAGGCTCCGGCCTCGCTGGAAGAGATCGCCGCGGATGCCAAGAAGATCCGTGCGCTCGGGGACGACACCTACGGTTTCTACTTCGTGGCAAATTCCGGAAGCTGGCTGATCTACGACTTTCTGCCGCATCTCTGGGCCGCCGGCGCTGACATCCTGAGCGAGGACGGCCGACAGGCAACCGTGGATACGCCGGCGCTCAGAGAGACCTTTGCCGCCTATCGCGACATGTGGTCTGCCGGCGCGGTTCATCCGACGTCCCGCTCGGGCAACGGCAACAATGCCGTCGAGGCCTTCGCGTCAGGCAAGGTCGGCGTGCTGATGACCGGTTCCTACATCGTCAACCTGCTCACCAGTAAATATCCCGATGTCAAGTTCGAGGTCGCGGCCATTCCGGGAGCCAAGGGTGGTCAGTCGAGCTTCGCCGGTGGCGACTCCCTTGCCCTGATCAAGGGTATCAGCGAGGAGAAGAAGAAGGTTCTTCTCGACTTCGTCGACTTCTACATGGAGCCGGAGCAACAGGTTTTCATCACCAAGGAATCCGGCATGCCGTCGCGCACAGACCTTGCCGAACAGGCCTATGCGCAGTTCGACAAGCGCAATCTGGTCGCCTACGATGTGCTCGCCAAGGCGCGTACGCCCTATACCTTCTCGTCGGATGAACTGTTTGTCAGCCGCACCGGTCCGTTCCTGAACCTGATCCAGGGCGCAATCTTCGGTGAGGATGTCGACGCTTCGATCAAGAAGGCGCAGGACGAGTTCACCAAGATCCTCGACCGCACCAATCCCTGATGCCAGACGGAGGGGCGACAGGTTCCGCCCCTCCACCGGCGCGATTGCGACCGGGACCGACATGGGATTTGCGGGCTGTGTTTCCGCCGACCGATACCTAGAGCTGAAAAGAAGGACCGACGACCTTGGTGCCCAAGCCCGAGATAGATGAAGCGCGCATCGTTCCGATAAGAGCCCTGGCCCGCGAGTCCCATGGCTGGCTGGGACTTGCTTTCATTGCGCCGAGCATGGTCTTCATCATCGGATTGTTCGTGATCCCGCTGGCAATGACCGTCTGGATGAGCTTTTACCACTGGCCGCTGCTCGGCCGGCGGAAGTTTATCGGTCTCGAAAACTATCACGAGCTGTTCGCCGATACCCAGCTCTGGCAGTCGATGGGCTTTACCCTGCTCTATACCGGGCTGGTCACGGCGGCCATCCTTGCCGTGGCGTTTCCACTGGCGCTTCTCGTCGACCGGCCGCTGAAGATCGCAGGCTTCTTCCGCACCCTGTTCTTCATGCCCGTGGTCATCGGCTTTGGCGCGGCTTCGACATTGTGGATGTGGCTGCTCAATCCCGATAGCGGCGTCTTCTCCCGCCTCCTGCTCGCCCTCGGTCTTGTGGATTCGGCGCCCCGGCCATTGGAAAGCTTCTGGACGGCACTGGCGGTCATTATTCTCATGGTGGTCTGGAAGACAGCCGGCTTTACCATGGTGATCCTTTTGACCGGTCTCCAGAGCATACCGACAGACATCGTCGAAGCAGCGAAGATCGATGGGGCCAGCGCCTTTTCAAGGTTCCGCCGCATCACCCTCCCCCTGATGCGCAATTCCCTGCTGCTGGCTCTGGTTCTCAACGTCACCTCTTCGATGCTGGCGTTCGACCAGTTCTTCATCGTCACCCAGGGCGGTCCGGAAAACAGCACGATCTCGGCGGTGTTTTCTATCTACCTCGCCTCCTTCTCGTCCTATCGGCTCGGCTACGGCTCGGCGCTTTCATTCGCCCTTCTGGTGGTTCTTGTCGCCATCAGCTCCATCCAGCTCAGCTTCATGCGCCAACGTCCGGAGGAAGGTCGATGAGCAGTTACAATCCCGGCCGTTCGACCGCTGACCGGGTCGGTCACGTCACCTTTGTTCTGGTGTCCTTGTTGCTGGCAATCTTCTTCCTGATGCCGATCATCTGGTCGTTCGCCAATTCTTTCAAACCTGCTGCCGAAGCGCTCGCCAATCCGGTCGCATTCTTTTCCAAGGCGTTCTCGCTGGAAAACTATCGCCGCCTCGAGAATGTCGGTGCGGGCTGGTACGTCTATGCCGGAAATTCCGTGCTGATTGCGCTCGGTACCATCGCGCTGACCGTGGGCGTCTCGGTCCCGGCCGGCTACGGATTTTCCAAATTCCGCTTTCCCGGCCAGTCGCTGATCTTCGTGGTGGTCATGGCGACGATGATGATCCCTTTCCAGTCGATCCTCACACCGCTCTTCCTGATCCTGAAGTTCCTGGGATTGCAGAACAATCTGCTCGGACTGGTGCTTGTCTACACCACGTTCCAGCTGCCGTTCTCGATCTTCATGATGCGCAATGCCTTCGACGCCATACCCGGCGCACTGATCGAGGCGGCCCGTATCGATGGTGCATCGCAATGGACGCTGATGCGCCGGATCATGATGCCGCTGGCGCTGCCGGGTGTGGCGACGGTTGCCATGTTCGCCTTCCTCAACTCCTGGAACGAATTCCTGGCGGCGCTGATCTTCCTGTCGGACCAGAACAAATTCACCCTGCCGATCATGCTCGTGAACGTGTCTTCCGGCATCTACGGCATCATCGACTGGGGTGCGCTCCAGGCGGGCATCACCGTCACCATGGTGCCCTGCATCCTGCTGTTCCTCACCTTGCAACGTTACTACGTGCGCGGCCTGACCGCTGGCGCCGTGAAATAATCCGCAGATTCTGCAAAGGAGTTCTTATGTCTTCGTCCCTGAAAAAGGCGGACGGCAGCGTGACGCGTCATTTCGAACGCTACGTTCCCGCCGACCATGCCCGGGTATCCTTCGAGGCCGGCTTCTGGAAAAGCTGGTCGCAAACCGTGCGCGACGTCACCATTCCGACCCAGCATATGCGTCTGGAAGAGGAGGGGTTTCTCGAAGTGCTCGACTTCGACAAGCCGGCCGGACCGCTGGCCCGACCGATCCAGCCGAGCGGCCTGTCGATGCAGCATTTCTTCGATTCCGACTTCGGCAAATGGATCGAGGCCGCCAGCTACACGCTGAAGAACAACCCTAACCCGGATATCGAAGCCAAGATCGACGCGATCGTGGCGAAGCTTGAGCACGGTCAGATGGCCGACGGTTATCTCAACAGCTGGTTCATCCGTCGCGAGCCGGAAAAACGCTGGACCAACCTGCGCGACCTGCACGAAATGTACTCGATGGGCCATCTGCTCGAAGGAGCGATCGCCTATTTCGAGGCCACCGGCAAAAGACGGTTTCTGGATGTGATGATCCGTGCCGTCGATCATATCATCGACACGTTCGGTACGGAGCCGGGCAAGCTGCGCGGCTACGACGCCCACGAGGAGATCGAATTGGCGCTGGTCAAGCTCTATCGGCTCACAGACGACAGCCGTTACCTCGATCTCGCGACCTATTTCGTTGAAGAACGCGGGTGCATGCCCTCGTATTTCGATGATGAAGCCCGCCATCGCGGCGAGGATCCGGCAGACTACGTCTATTCGACCTATGCCTATAGCCAGGCGCATATGCCGGTACGCGAACAGATCGAAGTCGTGGGCCATGCCGTACGTGCCATGTATCTGTTCTCGGCGATGACGGATCTTGCCTTCGAAAACGATGACCCGAGCCTGAAGGCTGCCTGCGATCGCCTGTTCGATAACCTGACCGGCCGCCAGCTCTATGTCACCGGCGGACTAGGGCCTTCGGCGTCGAACGAAGGCTTCACCCGCGCCTTCGACCTGCCGAACGAGACCGCCTATGCAGAGACCTGCGCGGCAGTTGCGCTCGGCTTTTGGGGGCATCGCATGGCCCAGATCGATCTCGACGCAAAATTTACCGACGCGCTGGAGACCGTACTGTTCAATGGCGCGCTCTCGGGCATATCCCGCGACGGAGAGCATTATTTCTACGAGAATGTGCTTGAAAGCCACGGGCAAAACCGGCGCTGGAAATGGCACAATTGCCCATGCTGCCCCACCAATATCGCCCGTATGATCACCTCGCTCGGCCAGTATTTCTATTCGGCCAAGGGCCGCGACATTGCCGTCCATCTCTACGGTGCCAACACGGCCGAACTTGAGGTTGAAGGTGAGTTCGTTCGCCTGCGCCAGGACACGGCCTATCCCTGGGAGGGTGATGTCTGCCTGTCTGTCGGGCTTTCTGCGCCCGTCTCGCTGACCTTGCGATTGCGCAATCCGGGCTGGTGCCGCACCACCCGCATCCGGGTCAACGGCGAGGAGATCGATTGGGCCGCGTCGATCGACAAGGGATATGTCGCAATCACGCGCGAATGGACGGATGGCGACGAGATCCGTCTGTCCTTCGCCATGCCGGTCGACCGGCTCTATGCCCATCCGGCGGTCGGAGAAGATGCGCATCGTGTTGCCTTCAAGCGCGGTCCGGTGGTCTACTGCGTCGAAGAGACGGATATCGGCACGGAACCGCAACGGCTGCGCATCTCCCCCGAGGCGCCCATTGAACCGCGTTTCGAGGCCGGGTTGCTCGGTGGGGCCGTCGTGCTGGAAGGCAAGGCGATGGAAGCAGATGCGGCGGACTGGACAGGCGTGCTCTACCGGAACGCCCCGCCCGTCTTGAAGCCGAGGGAATTCAAGGCCATTCCCTATCACCTCTGGGCCAATCGTGACCACGGCGCGATGCAGGTCTGGCTTTTGGAAGAATAGGAAACCGACATGGCAAGACTGGTACTCAAGGACGTGGTCAAGTCCTACGGCATCTACGAGGCCGTGCGCGGGGTCAGCCTCGAAATCGAAGACAAGGAGTTCGTCGTCTTTGTCGGGCCGTCGGGTTGCGGCAAGTCGACCACATTGCGGATGATTGCCGGGCTTGAGCACATCTCCGATGGCCAGATCATTATCGGCGACAAGGTCGTCAACACGCTCGGCCCAGGCAAGCGCGACATCGCGATGGTCTTCCAGAACTATGCGCTCTATCCGCATATGACGGTGCGCGAGAACATCTCCTTCTGCCTGGAACAGCAGAGCCTGCCCAAAGCCGAGATCGACAAGCGGATCGCAATGGCCGTGGAGACCCTGCACATAACCGAGTTGCTGGACCGTCGCCCCGGCCAGCTTTCCGGCGGCCAGCGCCAGCGTGTCGCCATGGGGCGCGCCATCGTCCGCAATCCGAAGGTGTTCCTGTTCGACGAGCCGCTGTCGAACCTCGACGCAAAGCTCCGGGTGAAGATGCGCACCGAAATCAAGCGCCTTCATCAACTGCTGCCGACGACGACCGTCTACGTCACCCACGACCAGGTGGAAGCGATGACCATGGCGGATCGCGTCGTGGTGATGAACCAGGGCATCGTCGAACAGATGGGCGAGCCGCAGGAGCTCTATCGCAATCCGATCAGCAAGTTCGTCGCCGGCTTCATCGGTTCGCCGTCGATGAATTTCCTGCCGGCGCAGTTGATCGCCGATGGCGAAGAGCTTTTTGTCGTGCTCGAAAGCGGCATACGCCTGCGCGTGCCGGCGGCAAGGGCGGCGGTGTTTCGCCCGCACGCCGGCCGCCAGGTCACGTTCGGTATCCGGCCCGAGTCAATCTCCAGCCGACAGGACCGCGCCGGCTGGATGCCGCTCGATGCGCCGGTCGACCTGGTGGAGCCGCTCGGCGCGACGACCATGGTCTATTTCAACATCGGCGCGAACGGTGTCTGCGCCAGCATCGAACCCGACACGGCACTGAGGGCTGGAACGATCATGCCTTTGTCGATCAACATGAACCAGATGCACCTGTTCGACTGCGATACCGAGCGTTCGCTGGCGATCTGACAAGCGGCCGGTGGTCTTTTGCGGACCTCAACGCGATGGATTACGCGGCGGCACATTCATCGCGGCGATGCGCAGCATGAGCGATCCTCGCCGAAATGACCCGCTTTCAGGGACAAATGACAAAGGACAGATCTGTGGCCGTTTCCGAATACATCATTCCCGGTCTCCTCGTTCGGGACCAGTTGATCCCCGTCCCGCTCGACTGGTCGAAACCGGATGGCCAAAGCATCGAAGTCTTCGTCCGCGAGGTCTGTGATCCCGTCCGACGCGCAGAAGACCTGCCGCTGCTCGCCTTCCTGCAAGGCGGTCCGGGTGGCAAGTCACCGCGGCCGGTGAATGGCGGGTCGCCCTGGCTATTCGAGGCGATCCGCACCCACCGCGTCATCCTCATCGACCAGCGTGGCACGGGACGCAGCACGCGCATCGAAACCGCAACGATGGAACGGTTCGCACAAGACGGCGAGGCCGCTGCGGACTATCTGCTGCAGTTTCGTGCCGACAGCATCGTTGCGGATTTCGAGCATGTGCGCAAAACCATCTATGGCGGCAAGCGCTGGGAAACGCTTGGCCAGAGCTATGGCGGCTTCCTGACATTGACCTATCTCTCGACGGCACCGGAAGGACTTGCCGCCTGCTACGTCACCGGAGGGCTTGCCGGACTGACGGCAACAGCCGACGACGTCTATCGCCGCACCTACCCGCGCGTGGCCGCCAAGACCAAACGATATTATGAGCGCTATCCGCAGGACCGGGAACGGATCGGGCGGATCGCCGATTTCATCGCCGCCAGCAATGTGATTCTCCCTGATGGTGACCGCCTCTCGGTCCGGCGCCTACAGTCTGCCGGCATCGACTTCGGCATGGCGCCCGGCTTTGAAAACATTCACTGGCTCGTCGACGAAGCCTTCTCGAGCGGTACCGAGGACCGGCTGTCGGACACATTCCTGGCCTCGGTGATGGCGGCGACCTCCTACGACGGCAATCCGCTGTTCGCCGTCCTGCAGGAAAGCATTTACGGACAAGGCGTCGGCGCCACCGGCTGGGCGGCAGACCGCCTTCGCGCCGAGTTTCCCGAGTTTGACGAGACGCGCAGACCATTGCCGTTCACCGGCGAAATGATGTTTCCGTGGATGTTTGAGGAAATACGATCCCTGCGACCATTCCGGGCGGGTGCGACCGCACTGGCGGCACGCGATGGCTACGGGCCCTTGTACGATCTGTCGCGCCTCGCCGCAAACGAGGTGCCGGTGGCCGCCGCGATCTACTTCGAGGATATGTATGTGGACGCCGAATTGTCGCTGGAGACGGCCGCGCGTGTTGGCAATGTCGAAAGCTGGGTGACAAACGAGTACGAACACGATGGCGTTCGCCAGTCGCCGCGGGTCTTCCGCCGCCTCGCCGACATGGTCAAGGAGCGTGGTGGTCCGCGCGGATGATCCCGCCATCAACCGGACTGTTCTCGCCAACAAGGCGGTCGATATCACATAGCCGATAGGGCCAGCATAGACCGAAGCAGTGCTGTTGCGCAGAGATGAATTGTTTGTGTGCTCCAGCATAATTCACGGATAGCGTTGCCGTTGCCCTGTGGCAGCTCAAACACCATGCAGCTGTAAAGCGCTTGGACGGCCACACGCGGCACTACTGGCGTGGAAAGCTCGACATCGACGGTCACCTCGTTATCGCCCAGCGTCCCGGCGCCAGTTCCGAACCGTGAGGCATGCGGCCAATCGGCGCGATCTTTCCCAGATTGCCGTTCATGGCGACACTTTCCCCTACACAGCGAAGAAGAAGCCTCGCTGCAGCCTTCATTTTGCCCGCTTCTTAAGAGCTTGTTAAGAATTCATTCCTGTCGGAGGTCTCCATGGCGCTTGGCGCATCGCATCGCTTGCAGGACGGCGTCGTCGCCGTCGAAACCATGACGCGCTTTGCGCTTGCAGTCCTGGCCCTCGCCTCCGGCGTCTATACCTATCTCGGGGTCCGTAGCCTCCTCGACGGCTCACCGACGGCGGTCTTTTTTGCCGCCATCATCTACGCGGCTTCGGTGTCGGTCGCGATCTACGCCTTCTGGTCCTACATGGCGCGCTTCTATCCGCATGTCACAGGTGCTGCGGCGCGCGGTGCCATGATCGGCGTGATGGCACTCGGCTGCGCCATGATCATCGCCATGTCGAGCTGGTTGAATGCGGCTGCCCTTGCCGGCTCTGCGGCGCTCGAACAGCATCTGGCCGAGACGGTGCAGGACTATACGGCCGACCTCGACCAGGCCCATCAGAACGCGCTCGCCGCACAAAGCCTGCTGCCGGACATCCAGCGCACATCGGAACGCTTTTCAAGGCTTGCCGAGGACGAACGTCAGAGCGGAGCACTGACGGGAACGACAGGGTCCGGCAGCGTCGTACAACTTCTATCGCAGATGTCGTCGCAGCTGAACGAACTGGAAACCGGCATCACCGCCTCCCGCGAGCGGGTGACGACGCTCTTCGACCAGGGGCGCAGCCATCTGGAAACAATGCGCACTTTGGTCTCGGCGCCGGGGGCGGTGGCACCGCGTAGCGACGAGTTCTCCGCCGAGGTTGTGGCTCTCTCGGGCGTCATCACGTCTCTGCAACAGACCTCGATCGCCCCCTCCGTCAAGCGCGCGGCCGAAGATCTGTCGCTCGGCTTCATCGCGCCGGTCGCCGACGGCCAGGCGGCCGATCTCGCCGACCGCCAGGACCAGGTGATGCAGACGATCCGCGCGTCGGTCTCCGCCCAATCGCAGGTTCTTTCGCAGGCCGCAGACGATATCCTGGCACGAGAGCCGGTGGCGGAGCGTCGCTTCGTGCCCCTGTCCTCCGCGGAAGCCGTCCTGCGCTATGCCGCCGATTTCATCCCGGCCTGGGCCGGCGCGATTTCGATCGACCTGCTGCCCGCCGTGCTCGTCTTCATCCTGACAATCGTTCACGGTGCGATCCGCCGTCAGGATGAGCGGCTGCCCTTTGCCCAGCGGATAACCGCGGCAGAACTCTTGGAAGCGCTAGAGGTGCAGCGCGCGCTTGGCCGGCAGGGCATCGCCGTGGAGCAGGCCTTGCAGACAACGGAAACCGAGGACGAGCGCGCGCGGGCGGATTCCAACATCACCAGTCTCGACATCTCGGGGAAGGCGCCCCGCAAGGGGCCGCCCACGTGAGACCCTCGTCGCTTGCCCTGCGCCTGAAGACTGCCTTTCTCAGCGCCGACGACGGCCTCTTGATGCGCGGCGCCTTCTTCGGGCTTCTGGCGACAGCCAGCGCGTTCCTCTTCCTCGACCTCAGGGAAATGGGTCTGGAGAGTGCGGCACTTCCCGGCCATGATCCGATGACGACGGACGCGCCCGTGCTCCCGCCGGCCCTGACGGACGGCGTTCCGCAGGCGCCGCCAGCAGAACCGGAGAGTTCGCCCGAAGTCCTGCGCCAACCGATGTACTTCGAGCTCCTGCCCGGCGGGCTGCTCAAGGCGGAAGGATCGATAGACCCGGGAGCCGCCGACCGCTTCGCCGAGGAAATCGCGGCGCGGGGCGAGTATGTGAAGGCGGTGACGCTGAATTCACCCGGTGGATCCGTCGAGGATGCGCTGGCCATGTCGAAACTGATCCGGGAAAAAGGCCTGAATACCAAAGTGGCGACGAAGGCGCTCTGCGCCTCCTCCTGCCCCCTGGTGTTTGCCGGCGGCGTGGCGCGCGAAGCGGAAGAGAACGCTATCCTCGGCGTGCATCAGGTCTTCAATGCCGGCGAGGTGCGGCCCTCGCCAGAACAAGCCATGTCCGGTGCCCAGAGCACGACCGCGCGCATTGCCCGACATCTGGATGAGATGGGCATCGGCAACGGGCTCTGGATCCACGCGCTCGAAACGCCCGCGGACCGGCTCTACTACCTGACGCCGGAGGAGATGGCGGCGTTCAAGCTGATTACCACACCGGTGGCGACGGCAAAGCAGGCGGACTAGGTCCCGTTGGCCATGCCGCGACGGACTCCGCCATTGTGGGACGGTTCAGTGCGAGTTCACCGCAATTATAGTTCTCGCGCTGTCCGCATTCTCAATGCAGTCCGAACAGCCTCAGCAACTCCTCACGTTGACGGACAAAGCCGGGGGCGCTGCGATCGCGGGGGCGTGGAAGGTCGATGTCGATGAGCCTGGGTTCGCCGCCCTTTTCGCGTGGCAGGATCAAAATCCGGTCTGCGAGGAAGATCGCTTCTTCGAGATCATGGGTGACGAGCACAGTCGTCACGTCCTCCTCCTTCCAGATGCGCGCGAGTTCCTGCTGCATGCCGATCTTGGTCATGGCATCGAGCGCACCCAAGGGTTCGTCAAGCAGCAGAATCTCCGGCTGGACAGCGAGCGCGCGGGCGATGCCGACCCTTTGCGCCATACCGCCAGATAGCTGGCGCGGATAGGCGGTTTCGAAGCCCTTGAGACCGACAAGGTCGACATAGCGTTGGGAGATATAGCGTGCTTCCTCGCGGGACATACCGCGCGTTTCCAAGCCGAAGCCAATGTTGTCGATGACGGTCAGCCAAGGCAGAAGGCGCGGTTCCTGGAAGATGACGGCCCGCTCGGTTCCGACGCCACGGATACGGCGGCCGTCGATCAGGACATCGCCACTGTCGGCTTCCTCAAGCCCCGCCAGGATCCGTAGAAGTGTGGTCTTGCCGGAACCGCTGGCGCCGACGATCGCCAGGCTCTCGCCAGATCGGATGGAGAGGTTCAAGTCTTTCAGGACCTGCAGCGGCTGTCCATTTAGGGTGAAAGTTTTGGAGAGGTGACGGATCGTCACCTCTCCGCGAACGGTATTGGGCTGAGCGAGCGCCATGTGTCAGTTGCTCGCCGTCTCGGAGGAATAGAGAATATCGTTGGCCGACATTTGGCCTTCCTTCAGCTTGCCTTCGCGCACCAGAACGTCGATCCAGAACTGCAGGTCGCGCTCGACCGCCTTCCCGCCCGCACGCACACCATAACCACGGAAATACTGGGCGATATCAGCGTTCTCGCCGCGCGCGGCCAGCGCCTTGGCGAAGATCACCCTGGTTTCCTCAGGATGCTCGCGCGCATAGTCAAGGGCTCGTTCGGACTGCTCGACGAAGACCTTGGCGGCTTCAGGATGTTTTTCGATGAAGTCGCGGCGCAGCACGATGAAGCCACCGGCGATTTCGCCGAGAACATCGGCGTCATCGAAGATCGCACGGAGCCCACCCTTCTGCTTGGCCGCACCCTCGAAGGTCGTCTGCCAGTAGCCGAAGGCCGAGACTTCGACCTGGCCCGAGCGCAGGACCTGCTCGAGCTGCGGACCCGGAACGACGATCTGGTTGGCGGCGTCCGTCGGCAAACCGACCGAATGCAGCGCTTCCCGGATCGTATAGTCGAGATGGGCACCGAGCGTGTTCACCGCGACGGTCTTGCCGGCAATGTCCTTGATGTCCCGGATGGGGCTGTCTTCCAGCACGTAGAAGATCGACTGGACCTCGTCGTTGATGCCGTTCGACGGATAGGCCGCAACGAAATCGTTGCCGCCGACGATGGAGTTCAAGACAGCGGAGGTGGCAGCGCTCCCAATTTCAACGTCGCCCGAGGCGAGCGCAATGAGTGAGGCCGGGCCACCCGTGGCATAGCCGACATTCTCGATGGTGATGCCAGTGCCGTCGAAATAGCCGAGTTCGGCGGCGAGCTCATGGGCGGACAAGCCGCCCTGGCTGGCGAGATAACGGAACTTGACCTCTTCGGCGGCGAAGGCGGAACCTGAGAGGACAAAGGTGAGCGCGGCCGAGAGGAGAAGTTTGCGGGAATGAAAGGTCATGGGAGTTTCCTTTGAAAGATGAGAAACGAGGGAAGAATGCGATGCATGTCAGGCCCAGCGGCATAGGCGCCGCTGCAGGAGGACGAGAGCGGCATTGGCGGCGAGGCCGAGCAGTGCGAGAAGCAGGATTGCTGCAAACATCAGCGGAATCTGGAAGTTGTATTGGGCATTCATCACCTGGAAGCCGATGCCCTTGTTGGCACCGATCATCTCGGCGGCGATGAGGAGCAGCAGCGCCGTTGTCGCGGAAAGGCGCAGTCCTACGAAGATCGCGGGGACCGATGCCGGCAGAACCACGCGGCGGAAGATCTGTAGGGAACCGGCACCATAGGTGCGGGCCATCTCGATCAGCTTACGATCCACCTCCTTTACGCCGCCAATGGTCGACAAAAGGACTGGGAATAGCGTGGCCCAGAAGATGACGAAGATTTTGGACGTTTCACCCAGACCGAGCAGCAAGATGAAGACAGGATAGAGCGCGAGCGCCGAGGTCTGGCGGAAGAACTGCAACAAGGGATCGAGCGCCCGCTCGACGGCTCTCACCTGCCCCATGAAGAGCCCGAGCGGGATGCCGAGCCCGACGGCTGCGACGAAGGCAATGCCCGATCGCTGCAGGCTGATGGCGATGTCGTCGACGAAAGCCCCTGAAGCGATCGCTGTCCACAGGGCACGGATGATCTGGTCGAGCGGCGGAAAGACGGAGGCGTTCACCCAGCCCAGGGTGGAGGCCGCCTGCCAGAGAGCCAGGAAGGCGAGGACGAGACCGTAGCGCGACAGGAACGGTGTGACGGCCGATACCGCCTGGCTCACCCAGCGCGGCGGGCGCGCCGTATCCGGGGCGAGGTCAAGGCCATAGTCCCTCGCGTGATGGATGTCTTCATAGGACATGGGGGACCTCATTCGGCGGCCTGCACGACCGGGCGGTCGACGGCATAGCGGTTGATCGGGAACGGCAGGCCGAGGTTTTCCCGGAGCGTCCGGCCCTCATAGGCGGTGCGGAAGAGCCCGCGGCGCTGCAGCTCGGGGATGACGAGATCGACGAAATCGTCGAGACCTGTCGGAAGCCAGGGCGGCAGGATGTTGAAGCCGTCAGCCGCTTCATTTTCGAACCATTGCTGCAGCGTGTCGGCAATCTGCACGGGCGTTCCGACAATCGTGAAGTGACCGCGTGCCGATGCGACCCACTGGTAGAGTTGGCGGATCGAGAAATTGTGCTCGTCGGCGATCTGGCGGATCAGGGCTTGGCGGCTCTTCATGCCCTCGGTCGGCGGGGCGGGCGGCAGCGGACCGTCGAGGTCGTAGCCCCTCAAGTCGAGCGTGCCACCTGTCAGGCCGTTGAGCAGCCCGATGCCGTCTTCCTCCAGGATGAGCGAAGTCAGGCGATCGTATTTCTCGCGCGCTTCTTCCTCCGTGCGACCGACAAAGGGCGAAACACCGGGCATGATCAGGATGTGGTCAGGATCGCGTCCGAGGCCACGGGCGCGGTTCTTGATGTCGCGGTAGAATTCCTGCGCGGTCTCGATGTGCTGGTGCGCCGTGAAGATCACCTCTGCCGTCGCGGCGGCCAGACCACGACCGTCATCGGACTGGCCGGCCTGGACGATGACCGGATGCCCCTGGCGCGAGCGGGAAACATTCAGCGGTCCCTTGACCTTGAAGTGTTCGCCCTTGTGATTGGCGTCGTGAAGCTTGGCGGGGTTGAAGAAGACGCCGGCGTCCTTGTCGCGGATGAAGGCATCGTCCTCAAAACTGTCCCAGAGCCTCTTGACGACATGGACATGCTCGGCAGCGCGCTTGTAGCGGTCGGCATGCGGGAGCTGCTGATCACGGTTGAAATTCTGCGCCGTAGCATCGCCAGTAGTCGTCACCACATTCCATCCGGCCCGACCGTCCGAGATAAGATCGAGCGAGGCGAATTTACGCGCCGTGTTGTAAGGCTCCTCGTAGGTCGTCGAAGCCGTCGCAATGAAACCGAGATGGGTAGTGAACGGGGCAAGCGCGGAAAACAGCGTAACGGGCTCGAAGCCGGCGACCCTTGCATTGCCGCCTTCCCGCGCGCCGCCGAACCCGACGGCGAGACCGTCGGCAAGGAAGTAGGCGTCGAACAATCCCCTTTCCGCGGTGAGTGCCAACTGCTTGTGAAACTCGAAGCTGAGGGCACCATCCGCCGGCTGATCCGGATGCCGCCAGGAGGCGACATGCTGTCCGCCGCCGGGAAGGAATGCACCTAGTCTGATCTTGCGTGTCATGGCTGGTCCTCTCTCAGTCGATTGTCGAACGAGGTCAGCCTACATTGTCTATAATTTATATAGAGAAATGGGATTGCGAAGATTCAGCCGCTCGGCGAATGGATTTTCGAATGTGACGCCGATCTGAGACATCTGCGACGCGGAAGCGAAAAGGCTGACGCACTTGGCTCACCCAGATCCGGAAACGGCTTGAACGCTTACTTCATAAAAACTATGTACGATGAGCAAAATCACCCTCAGGGCCTTCGGCCGGATATCTCCGCAATGCTCACCAACAAAGGCAAGTACGGTCTGAAAGCACTGGTCGACCTCGCAGGTCTGGAACCAGGGCAGACTGCATTCGTGACCGATATCGCGACGCGCAACAATATCCCGAAGAAATTTCTCGACACGATCCTCTTGGAACTGCGCAACAACGGCTTCCTGCGCTCGAAAAAGGGGCCGAATGGCGGCTATGCGCTGTCAAAGCCCGCCGACGAGATCATGATTGGTCAGGTCATCCGCGCCCTCGACGGGCCGCTCGCTCCGATCCGCTGCGCCAGTCGCACGGCATTCGAAGCCTGTGACGATTGCCGGGACCCGGCATCATGCCAGATCCGGATTTCCATGACGCAGGTTCGTGATGCGATGGCCGCTGTTCTCGACACAATGTCACTCACGCAATTCGTGGCGTCGAAACAGCCCGATCAGGATCTCATCGCCGGCGAATGATCGCCAGAACAGCGCAAACGCGCCGTGTCCAGCGCGAGGCAGAAGCGATCGATCTGCGCAAGATCGATCGGGGGATCGTCAACCTGAATGCCATCGATGAGGGACGCGGCCTTCTGGATCATCCCGTCCAGGAGTTCAAGTTCGATTGCGACAGAGGGATCCGCCGCAGTGGTCTGCGTCATGGCCCCGACTTTACCGCGGGCGGAAGCGGCCATCAGAAATGCCGTCATCAGACGCGCGAGACTTTCTGCGTTTTGTCCAAGAGAAAGAATCAAGTCGGGGTGGACAGTCAGTTCCGTCTTAGCGTCTTCATCACGCAATGACACCCGCGTCTGATCCAGGATGGCGGCGACCGGTTCAGAACCGGCACCAAACGCTCTCACGATTTGCCAGTCAGCCGAAGTGATCGCGCGATCCGATCCACCACCATGCTCCAGAGCAAAGGCCAGACCCGACTGCACCAGCCTCGGTGGCAAAGAGCCTTCGCGTTGGAATGCGAACTCGAAGACGTCGCCCAGCACGACACGTCCGTAGATCGCCTTGCGCTGCTCTGTCGATCCGCTGGTCCGAACCAGTTCCAGGGCAACGAGATGCCTGAGAAGTCGCTCCGCCGCTGCAGTGCTCCAAGTTACGAGCCGGCTGATGGCCTCGGCAACAATCAGGTTTGAGATGTCCGCTCCCCCAAAGCTCGCGGGAATGGACATGGCGAGAAGCCCGCTTGCGGGAAGAATCGAGGCCTGATCCGAATGGGCGCCAATCGCCAACTCTCCCAGGCGCTCGAGTGCGGCCACGACGTCCCCCTCCCTATTCAGCGCAGGTGGAACAGGTCGCAATCGATCAGCCGTCGATACCATCATGCAGGCGCTCCTCCACTAAAAGATCGATGTCACGTCACCGTGTGGTACTTGCCATTCTGATACAGCAATGAACTGCCACCGCTGAGGCGTATCGAAAGCACTCGGCCAATCAGGATAACATGGCTATGTCGCTCGATCGCCTCCTCGACCTCGCAGTCGAGTGCTGCAATCGCATCTTCCAAGACTGGCGCTCCGCTGGCAAGGGTGGTCCATTCGGCCCCGACATAACGCTCGGGCCCCCTCAAGCCCCCGACGCCGGCAAAACGGTTTACTAAGTCCTGATGATCGGCACCGATCACATTGACCGCGAAATGGCGAAAGCGCTCAACGACGGGCCAGGTCGAGGAGGATCTGTTGAGCGACACCAACATGCGCGGAGGATCGACGGACAGGGCTGTCGCAGACGTGACAGTCGCTCCGGAGCGCTCTGCGCCCTCTCCTGCCGTGATCACACTTACGCCGCCGCCCAGCGTTCTCAACGCCTCCTTCAAACCAGCCGCGTCGGCTGGACGATCGGACACAGGGCGAATACGGGCTTCACTGAACTCGCTCGCGACAAAAACGTTCATCTGACTTCTCCGTGCAGACCGCATCTCAAGCATGGGTAACAGCCGGGGAACACAATCAGTAGACAAGCGTTTTTAATCTACATATATTTTATAGAAAATATGCCCAGCTCTGCCCCCCGCGAAACGGAAGGAAGACTGCCATGTTAAAGATCAGGATATCCTCCCCCAGACTGCAGGCGCAAACCGACCGCCCCGCCTCTCGCGTCGCGATCATCGGCGGCGGATATACCGGCGCCATCATTGCCAAGCTTCTGGTCGAGCGTGGGCTCCGAGACATCGAAGAGGTTACCGTTTTCGAGCCTCGTGAGCAGCTCGGTTGTGGCCTTGCCTATGATGCCCAGAACATCGATGTCCGCCTCAACGTGGCAGCACACCGAATGCGCGCCATCCCCGGCGCGCCGACTGCCTTTCTCGACTGGCTGCAGACCAGCGGAACGCTCACCGTTGATCCGCAGGCGGTGACTCCGGAAGGCATCTTCGCCCGCCGACGCGATTTTGGGCGCTTCATGCAGGCACAATTGACGCCTTTTCTGGACAGTGGTGCGATCCGCCACGTGCGACAAGCCGTTCGGACTGTTGATCGGCAGAACGAGCAGTGGCGGATCACAGGCTCCAGCGGCGACACGATCCTGGCCGATATTCTAATCCTCGCCACAGGACATCCTCCCGCCTCACGGCCGGCCGCACTAGACCGACTTAATCCTCTAACCGCGGCTCGTTTAAGCGATGTCTTTGCTCCTAATGCATTCAATGGCATTGGCAATTCCGACCCCATCCTGATCGTCGGTTCGGGCCTGACGGCTATCGATGCCCTTTGCCACCTAAACGCCATCGGGCACAACTGCAATGTCACACTTCTCTCTCGCACTGGCCTGATCCCAAGACCGCACGCCGGCGGCGGGTTTTCACCGTTCGGGGACTTTCGCAGCACCGAGCTGACCTCTGCCAGAAAGCTCCTGGCAAAGGTGCGGGCGACAATTGCAGATGCACAAGCGCAGGGCATTCCCTGGCAATCCGTTTTCGATGCGCTGCGACAGCATGCGCAGGAACTCTGGCAAGGTCTGCCGACGGGTGAGCGACAAAAATTTCTGCGACGCCTTCGACGCTTCTACGACGTCCACCGCTATCGAATGCCGCCACAGGGAGCCGCCATCCTGGAATTGGGCCTCGATACAGGCCGCGTCAGGGTGGAGAGGGGTGATCTAACATCCATTGCCCAAGATGGGCAAAGCCTCCTCGCCGCGATCGAAACCCGCAACGGCAGCACTGAGGTTCGCTGTCGCCGCATCCTTCTGGCAACGGGGCCGGAATCCCGGAGCTATGCAATCCACCAGAGGTTTCTGCTCGGCATGCACCGAGATGGCCTCATCCAATCGGACCCGTTCGGTCTGGGCTTGGCCTGCGACACAGCAGGCAGGACGCTCACCGTTACAGGCGCGCCAAACACAAGCCTCTTCATCGCCGGTCCTCCCGCTCGGCCCGCGCTGGGGGAGCTTACTGGCGTGCCCGAGATTGCAGCCCAGGCTGCGAACATGGTGGACCGGATCATCTGCTGCTGCGCACGCGAGACGAGGACCATCGCAATCAGCCCATCGGTGTGATCGGCAAACGTCTGGAAAACATTATCAGGAGTTGGCGCACGATTTGAGGCTAAGCGCAGAAGTGCGACGAATTCCAGATGGGCATGGCTTCTCGCATTATTATCACGCTCGGGCGCTAGCAGAACCCGAGAGCTGTATGCCGATATCGCTGGGCAGGGCAGTGTCCACAGTGCTGGCGGCTATGTTGGCGGTGTGCTCGCTTTCATCGAAGCTGGAGACCTTTCGACAGCTGGGAGAATGAAATCACTACCCTCATCACCGGCGGGACGATGCGACAACCCGTTCGAGGTGCTTGCCAATGACCGCGACCACAGAGTAAGGAAGGTAAACCCTATGGCAAAGCCTTACCAAGGAGCATAGCTTGCAAGTCCTAGTCCGTGATAACAATGTTGATCAGGCGCTACGTGTGCTGAAGAAGCGCCTTCAGCAGGAAGGCGTTTTTCGCGAAATGCGCCTTCGCGAGAGCTATGAAAAGCCGTCAGTGAAGCGCGCCCGAGAAAAGGCAGAGGGTATCCGCCGGGTCCGTAAGCTTGCTCAGAAGAAGCTGAACCGTGAACTGGGGATCGTAGCTCCCAAAAAGCCAAGGCCTGCTCCGAGAGCCAAACCCGCGTCGGTTTGAACGATCGGCATAACGGCAACCCTCGACGGCACCACAATGTGGAAGCCTATCATGAGTGTTTCTGCGCCTCGGCAAGCGGTCCGCAGGATACCGGCGCCTGGTAGATAATCAGGTGCTGGTAAATCTTCCTTTCCAATCGCAACGCCTTGAACCGATCTGAACCGGCAGCCGACCTGAGGTTGGCGCCGGCCCCGTCACGGCTTCAAAAACCGATAGGCAAAGCGATCGGTCACGCCCTCAATCGAGGGGTCGAACATCTTAATCGAGTGCTGATCCTCCCTATTCGCGAGCATTGTGCTTTCCGCGTCCAACGGTCTGGATGCTTTTCAGTGCCCACAGGAAATTCTCCGTTTCGCACGGATCGTTTCGCGCTCGATCCGATCCGTGCATCTTAGCCAATTCGGTTGGCACGTCGTGTTCATCAGTCGAACTTGACCTTGTCCTTGAAGATCAGATGCCCACAGTTGCTCCCGTGCGCATTGACAAGCAGTCCACCTCGCGACAGCCCGCCAAATTTGATCGGCTCGAAACCAAGATTGACCGCAAGCGTACCAATCTTTGCTGCGGCAGCGTCATCGTCGCTGGCCGAAGCGGCAAGAATGCACCCCGCGCTACGTCACCGCGATTCGTTGAACGAAATCCAGAAAAGCCCGCACCTTGGCCGGCGGCATGTGGCGCGATGGATGATAGGCGTAAAGCGGAAACCGCTCGCCGGACCATTCCCTCAGGATCGTCGTGAGCGCCCCGCTCTCAAGCCACTCGCCGAGACCTGTGGCAAAGCTCTGGAATATGCCTTGCCCCGCGAGACAGGCCGCGACGGCAGCGGAGGGATCGTCCATGATCAACCGCCCTGCCACCTTGATCTCGATGGCACCGTTATCACCCTGGAATTCCCAGGTGAACGGCCGCCCGGTCTGCGGGTCGCGAAACAGGATGCAATCGTGGTGCATCAGGTCGTGGGGCGTGGCGGGGGCCCCGTGACGGTCGAGATAGCCTGGGGCGGCACAGGTCAGCACCGGTACGTCCAGCAGTTTGCGCGCGATCAGCGAGGATTCGTCCGGCGGACCAAACCGCACGGCGACATCCGCGCCGCTCATCATCTCTTCGCGATAGTTGCTGGTGGTCAGATCGAGCGTCAGAGCGGGATAGCGCGCCAAAAATTCACCGATCCTCGGCGCCAGCACCATGCGCGCGAACCAGGGATCGATCGAAACCCTGAGCCGCCCGCCGACGAATGCCGCCGAACCGGCGGCTTCGGAGGCCGCCTCCTCCAGCCCGGCCAGCAACGGCATTATCCTGGCATGGAAGCGGGCGCCCTCTTCCGTCAGTGTAACGTAACGCGGATTGCGGTCGAACAATCTGACGCCAACGCGTTGTTCGAGCCGCGCTATCGCACGACTGACCCCCGATGGCGTGAGGCCGAGAACATCCGCGGCCCGCACGAAATTGCCCGCCTCGATAACCGCCCCGAAAACGCCGACCCCGGTCAGCAGCCGCGTGTCGAAGCTCATGCACTCTCTCCGTCGCAAGGTCGGTCTTCGCCGCCTGTCTTGTCATGATGATTTGAAGTCACCTTATCTTTGATTTTAATGCGCGTGAATCATCTTTATTCGTCCCGTAGATATTTCCTCAGCGCCCGGACGGCGCCAGCGGCGTGCCGGAACCGCAGAAACTCCGGCCTTGCAGAGCAATACCGCACATTCGAGCTGAGCCTTTACGACGGCCTCGCCTGATCCATTCCCGACCTCAACACCAGGAGACATATCATGTATGCGATTACAGGAATTACCGGCAAGGTCGGCGGCGCGCTGGCGAAAGCCCTGATCGAAGCCGGAGAACCGGTCCGTGCGGTGCTGCGCGATCCCGCCAAGGCGGAAATCTGGCGCAAGCGCGGTTGCGAAATCGCCTTTGCCGACATGGGAGACGCGACGCAGCTTGCCACCGCGTTAAAGGGCGCCACTGGCGTCTTCATCCTGCCGCCGTCGGAATTCGATCCGGCGCCCGGCTATCCTGAAGCGGCGAAGCAGAATGAGGTGCTGACGACCGCTCTCCTTGCCGCCCGCCCCGAAAGGGTCGTCTGCCTCTCCACCATCGGCGCCGACGCGGACGTGGACAATCTGTTGAGCCAGCGGACGATGCTGGAAGAAGCCCTCAGCGAGCTCGATCTTCCCGTCACCTTCCTGCGGCCTGGCTGGTTCATGGAAAATGCCGCTTGGGACGTGGCCTCGGCTCGCAACGAAGGCGTGCTTCACAGCTTCCTCCAGCCTCCCGACAAGACCTTCGCCATGGTGGCGACACAGGATATCGGCCGGCTTGCCGCAGATCTGATCCGCGAGCAATGGATCGGCAAGCGGGTGGTGGAACTGGAAGGCCCGGCACGGGTCTCGCCCAATGATCTCGCCAATGCCTTCGCGTTGGTGCTCGGGCATCCGGTTCGGGTGGAGATCGTCCCGAGGGAAAGCTGGGAGGGCCTATTCCGTGCCCAGGGTACGCGGAACCCACAGCCACGCCTGCGTATGCTCGACGGCTTCAACGAAGGCTGGATCGACTTCAAGGCCGACGGCGGACACCGTGTCAGGGGCCCGACCTCACTTGAACAGGTGATCGAAGCGCTGGTCCGGCAGGCTGCGGCGAGCGAGACTGCCTGAGCGCGCCGGAAGAACGGGCGGCGGACGGCTTCTGCCTCTGCCGCCGCGTCCCTCGCAACTCGAAAGGAACGATCATGGAAACGATTGAAACTCACGGTGTCGCGATCCCCCGGTTAGGACTGGGGACTTTCCGGATGCCGGGCGATGCCGCCCGACCGGTGGTCGAAAGCGGGCTTCAACTCGGCTTTCGCCACATCGATACCGCCGCCATGTACGACAATGAAGCCGCCGTCGGCGCGGCGCTCGCGGCCTCCGGCATAAACCGCGCTGACCTCTTCGTCACCACCAAGGTCTGGCACGACAGGCTCTCCCCCGATGCCTTGCAACGGTCCTTCGACACGAGCCTCGGCAAGCTTCGCCTCGACCATGTCGATCTCTTCCTCGTGCATTGGCCATCAGCGAACATGAACATGAGCGCGACGCTGGACGCGATTACCAAACTGAAGGAGGAAGGACTGGCGCGCGCCATCGGCGTCTGCAACTTCAACCTGCCCATGATCCGGCATGCGATCGAGGATATCGGCGCCCCCATCGCCGTTCATCAAGTGGAATATCATCCGTTCCTGTCACAGACGACGATGCTGGATTATCTTCGCCGCAAGGGAATTGCGATGACCGCCTATGCGCCACTTGCGCAAGGCCGGGCGGCAAAGGATCCCGTTCTCGCCAGGATCGGTGGGAAGCACAGCGCCACCGCAGCCCAGATCGCCATAGCCTGGCTTCTGGATCAGGAAAACGTCATCGCTATCCCCAAAGCCGCTCGCCCCTCCAGCCAGCGAGCCAATCTCGATGCGCTCAACATTCACCTCGACGACGAGGACCGCGCGGCTATCGCAGCTCTGCCGAAGGACCTACGCTACGTTGACCCGCCTTTTGCTCCAGACTGGGAGGCTGCAACGCTCTGAAATAATCGCGGGCTACGCCCTGGATACAACTCGATATAGCCGAGCAACATCCGCTAGTTGGCGCCAAAGCCATCGGTGGAACGACCGAAATACCGGCGCAAAGCCGTCGTCGAGCATGGACCTCCGTGGGCATCGAGCACAATACCCAACCGACAACATCATTCGCCTTGATGGGAACCGAACCGGCGACCTATCCCTGGAACATTGTCAGCCGGAGGAAATTCGATCTATGTCACAGATCAATTGCTCTTTCGCCGTGCGGCTTAAATGAACAAGCAGTGGCTTGCACACATAGGAAAGAGACTTTCATCCTTGACTTCGCAAAGAGGTTCCAGCGGGTACCGGAAGAGAGTTTGACCACCAAGGCGCCGCCAGTGCCTTGGCGCAATCACGATAGACGGGACCGACCAAGCCTTGCTGTTTCAGTCTGTCGACTTTCCGCACCGATTGTCAACAATCAGATCCGCCGGGATCTCGTCAGGTCTAAGGACACCCAATAGAGCCACGTTGCGACGCAGCTCGTCCTTGAGGATTTCCGCGGCTCTGGCAACGCCTGCCTCGCCGCCGATGGCTGCGGCATAGAGGAACGGACGCCCGACGAAGACAAATTTCGCGCCAAGCGCCAATGCCTTGATGATATCCGTACCCCGTCGAACGCCACCGTCGAGCATCACGACTGCCTGTCCGGCAACGCGATCAACGATGGCGGGCAGCGCTCTTAGCGGCGAAATCGTGCCGTCCAGCTGGCGCCCACCATGATTGGAAACAATGATCCCGTCTGCTCCGTAACGCACGGCAATGTCCGCGTCGTCCTCATGCATCACGCCCTTGATCACCAGTCTGCCATTCCAGCGATCCCTGATGCGCGCAAAATGGCTCCAATCGAGGTGATCCCGCTTCCCGAAATCCCGCGTCACCGTCGAGGACATGATGGGCGCGCCACGGGTGGCGTAGGAATTCTCGAAATGGGGTATGCCGTGTCGCAGCAGCGTTCTGGCAAACGTATTGATGCTCCATGCGGGATGGGAAAGACCTTGCCACAAGAGGGCCGGACTGGGCCGCAGCGGCGTCGAAAAACCTGCCCTGACATTGTTCTCGCGATTGGCAAGTGTCGCAGTATCAACCGTTAGCAACAGCGTTTTGAACCCTGCCGCTGCCACGCGGTCCACGAGAGCGTCGATACGTTCGTTTTCACCGGGCAGATAGGCTTGAAACCAGCTCCGCGGCGCAATGTCGGCGACCTCCTCGAGGCGTATCAGAGAGGAGCCGGACATGATCATCGGAATTCGGGCCTCGTCGGCTGCCTTCGCCAGCACCAGATCGCCGCGGTAAGCCATCAGGGCGCTTATTCCCATCGGCGCGATCCCGAAGGGCGCGGCATAGGTTTCGCCAAAGAGCGCCGTCTCGGTGCTGCGTTGTGACACATTGGTCAAAACCCGCGGCTTGAAACCATAGCCTTGGAAGGCCTCCCGGTTGCCCCGTAGAGAGGCATTGGTCTCGGTGGCGCCCGCGATATAGCCGAACAGCGGCTTTGGCAGGTAGCGTCGCGCCTGCGCTTCGAAATCATCCAGGGATAGGACGCCACGAAGTCTGCGGCTCGGTCTCGCGCCATTGCCTTTGCCCGCAGTCACCATCAATCCCTCCCCGAGTTCGAGGGGACGCCGTTGCCGGCGTCCCCTATGACTAGTCCTCGCTGGCTTCGAAAGCCTCTTTGCGTCCCTTGCGGATCGACGGCAGGATCAGCGTTATCAGCATCAAGGTGGTAATGGCCAGCAGGACCGCGCTGATCGGATGCGTGACGAATACCGACCAGTCCCCCTGCGACAGAAGCATGGCCCGGCGCAGGTTGGTTTCCAGCAATGGGCCAAGAACAAATCCGAGCAGAAGCGGTCCCGGTTCGCACTTCGCCTTGCGCAGGATGTATCCGAGGATACCGAAGATGATGACGAGCGCCACGTCGAAACCGCGATTGCTGACGCTGTAGACACCGACGCAGCAGAACAACAGGATTGCCGGATACATCAACCGATAGGGAATGCTCAGCAACTTCACCCACAAGCCGATCAACGGCAGGTTGATGATCAGGAGCATGGCATTGCCGAGCCACATGGACGCGACCAGTCCCCAGAACAGTTCAGGCTGGTTCTGGATAACCGACGGTCCAGGCGTGATGCCGTGGATGGTCATCGCGCCCAGCATCATCGCCATGATCGAATTCGAAGGAATGCCGAGTGTCAGGAGCGGGATGAAGGATGACTGGGCGCCTGCATTGTTGGCAGCCTCAGGCCCGGCGACGCCAGCAATCGCGCCATGTCCGAACTTCTCAGGCGTCTTGGAGATTTTCTTTTCCACCGAATAGGCGCTGAACGCGCTGAGCGTAGCCCCACCACCGGGAAGGACGCCGAGAATTGTTCCGACACCTGTTCCGCGGAGGATAGCACCCCAACTCTGCTTGAACTCGTCGCGCGTCGGCCAAAGCCGCCCAATCTTGCTCTGCAATACGCCGCGCTTCTCGGTCGTTTCAAGGTTTGTGGCAATCTCCGCCACGCCAAAGAGGCCGACCGCGATCACGACGAATTCGATGCCATCGTAAAGATCTGTCGACCCAAAAGTGAGGCGCGCGGAACCGCTGTTCACGTCGATCCCCACCATGCCGAGCACAAGGCCTAGGCAGACCATACCGATTGCCTTGATCACGGATCCATGCGCGAGAATGGTCGCCGCCAACAGACCAAAGATACACAGAGACACATATTCCGCCGGCCCAAAGGACAGTGCGAAGGACGAAAGGGTCGGACCGGCAATTGCCAAGGCAATCGTTGCAACCGTGCCAGCGAAGAATGAGCCTAGCGCGGCAATTGCGAGTGCAGCACCCGCGCGCCCTTGCCGCGCCATTTGATACCCGTCAATCGCAGTGACAACTGCAGAAGCCTCACCTGGCAAATTGACGAGAATGGCCGTTGTCGACCCGCCATACTGGGCACCGTAGAAGATGCCCGCCAACATGATCAGCGCACCGAGTGGCGGTAGGAAGAACGTTACGGGAAGGAGAATGGCGACCGTTGCCGTCGGCCCGATACCCGGCAGCACACCTATCAAAGTTCCCAGCAGTGCGCCGATGAAACAGAAGAGAAGATTTGTCGGCGTCAACGCTTCGGAAAAGCCGAGCACAAGTACATCAAGAAAAGCCATGATTTTGTCCGATCAAAACGGAAAGTGGTCAGAACGGCAAGATGGGCATCTGAACGCCGAGGCCATAGACGAAGAGAAGCGCGCCGAGGGATGCAAGCACCACCGTCGATATCAAAACTTCGCGCCATCTCGATTCGGAATCGGCAAGACTGCCGATGACCAGCAGCCAAACCGACGCGACGATGAAGCCAAAGCTCTCGGCGGCAAATGCAAAGCCCGAAATTGCAATCACGAGGATAACCAGCGGGCGCACATTGACCGTCTCGAAATCTTCGCGCGGTTTTGACAAGCCCTTGACCAGCACGAAACTACCGATCGCCATCATGATGACGCAGAGGGAGTTGGGAAGAAATCCCGCTCCCATCATCGCAGGGGAACCGAAGGTCAGGTCACGCCCGGCCCAAAGGCCGAGCGCTCCCAATGCGATCAACAGGCCACCCGCCAGAATGTCTGGCAAGTCCCGCTGTTTTTCGCCGCCGGATATCATTGCTGCACCCAAGGCGTTTCATTCCAGATCTTCTGGAAGCGATCCAGCCGCGCCGGCATCGCCTTTTCCCAGTCAGGACCGCTCAGGTAGGCCAGTGGAAGCGCCAGTTTCTTTGCCTGCTCCTGGAATTCAGGATTGTCGAGTGTCGCCTTGATCGCTGCCGACATCTTGTCCGAAATCTCGGCCGGCACCTCGAGCGGCGCAGCGATTCCACGTTCGGATGTCATTTCGACATTGAAGCCGGATTCGATCGCGGTCGGCACATCGGGAAGCTGCGGTGAACGCTCCGCGCCAAAGCTCACAATCATCCGCAGGCCCGATGTATCGTTGCCGGCGAATTCGCTGATGTTCAGACCACCGCCGGTGACCTGGGATCCGAGAATGGCGGTGCGGGTTTCGCCCGCACCGTTGAACGGGATATGGGTGATCTTGGTGCCGGTCTCGGAGCCCAGAATGATCATTGCGAGGTGATCATCGGTGCCGACGCCGGAGGAACCGAAGGAGACGGCACCCGGATTGGCTTTGGCCGCTGCGACGAAGTCGGCGATTGTCTTGATTTCCGAAGCCTGCGGCACAACGATCGCCGCCGGATCGTCGACGATACGGGCGATCGGCTTGATCGTCTTCGGATCATAGCCCAGCTTGCGCTGAACCTGCATCGACAGGAAGCCCGGCGTATTGATGTAGGAGAAGGTATATCCGTCGGGCTTGGATTTTGCCAAAGCCGTGTAGGCGATCTCGCCGGACGCGCCAGGACGGTTTTCGATTACGATGTCCGCGCCCAATTCCTTTTCGAGAAAGGGCTCCATCGCACGGGCCATCACATCGGTGCTGCCACCGGGTGCAAAGGCAACAATCATCTGGATCGGACGGTCATTTGGCCATTCCGCGTGGGCAGAGCCAAATGCCGCTAGGATCGTGCCAGCCGACAGTGCGGCAATTTTCAGAGTTCGCATGCGTAGGTTCCTCCCTGGAACAATGTGCGGGCCCGGACCCCGCCAAAAACTAAACCGGGTCTCCTCCCATGGCCGCACTCAACTTTCGCGCGGCCACCTGAAGTATCTGAAGATTTTTTGCGATCGCTTCGTCGGTGAAGCGCGGCGTCGGGCCGGTCAAAGCCATTGAGCCGAACAGCTTGCGTCCATCACGAAAGACCGGCACCGCAATGCTTGCGACCTGCGGGTCCCGTTCGCCATGTGTCGCATAGAAACCGCGCTCGCGTATCTGGTCGTAGATTTCACCGGATGCGCCCGAAAACGCCAGGATGACCCGGCCTGGGGCGCCACGATCAAGCGGCAAGGTGTCGCCGATACGGGCGGTGTGCCGGATGGATTGGGTTGAGTCGTGTCTGTGCAGGCAGACACGCGCGTCGCCTTCCCTGACGTAGATGGCGGCACTTTCGCCGCTGGCATCGCTGATCTCGGCCAGCAACGGCTCCACGACAGCGGATGTCTTGAAGGTCGACTGGTAGAGAGCGCCCAACCGGACAAGCTTCGGGCCAAGGCGCCAGCTGCCGTTATCGTTACGAATGAGCATGGAGGATTTGGCCAGCGATCGCGCGATGCGAAGCGCGGTCGACTTGTCGAGCTCCGTCCGACGCGCAAGCTCCCCGAGCGTCAGCGCGTAATCGAGCTCGCTGAAGGCTTCGAGCAGCGAAACGGCCCTTTCGACCGCCACAACACCTGATGAATTTCCTGGCACTTGGTAACCTCCCGTGAAAAGAACTGTTGTACTAGGTACAACGTCTTTTCATTTAGTACAATACCCGATAATAGACATTCGTCAACACTGGCGGAGGCACTCCCCAGAGAACGATTGAAGCGGGAGGTTTTGATGAGTGGTATCAGCGAGTTGCCGAAGGCGACTCAGCAGAGCGTGTCGAAGGGCGCGTCGGCTTCGGTGCTGGTTACAGGTGCGGAACTTGCCGCAGAAGCCGGAGAATTGCTGGAGCGATTCTCGATCAAGGCTGTTTACGCCGACGGCTACAGCGGCTCCGAAAAACTCGCTGAACTGGCTGCCGAACACCAGGTCGACGCCATCCTTGTACGCCAGGGCCAGATCACCGACACCGTAATTTCCGCCTCTCCCCGGCTACGCGTGATCGCCAAACACGGCAGCGGCGTCGACAATATCGATCTACAGTCGGCGACAACCCACCACATACCTGTCTTGCGGGCACTGGCCGCCAATGCGCAGTCGGTTGCCGAACTCGCCCTGACTCTGTCGCTGACGGCGATGAAGGACATCAACCTCCTCAACACAGCGGTGAAGGGCGGCAATTGGCCGAAAACCAGATATGTCGGCCGCGACATTGCAGGTGCCCGTTTCGGCATTGTCGGTTTCGGGGAAATCGGGCGGCGCGCGGCCAAGTTGGCACAGGGCATCGGCATGGAGACGCTGGCCTACGACCCCTTTGCCATGGATAGCGACGGGACGCGCGTGACCCGAGAACTAAACGAGGTCTTGTCCACCAGCGACATCATCAGCCTGCATTGCCCGCTGACACCTGAAACCCACCACCTTGTCAACGCAGAGCGGCTCGGCCTGATGAAACCTGGTGCGTTCGTGGTGAACACATCGAGAGGCGCAGTGATCGACGAGGCTGCCCTTTTCGACGCTCTCACCAAAAACATCATCGCAGGTGCCGCCCTCGACAGCTTCGAGGAAGAGCCGCCGCGGGCAGACCACCCGCTTTGGGGCCTGCCGAACCTTATCGCCACCCCGCATGTCGGCGGCGCCAGCAGGTCAGCCCTGAGAAACATGGCGGTTCAAAGCGCCCAGCACATTGTCGATGTGCTGACGGGCCAGGCATTCGATCGCCGCGCGCTGGCCAACACGGACCTAGCCTGACGCACCATACGCGCACCAGAACCAATCAATGGAGGAAATAGCATGCTCAGATTCAAAGTCTGCAAACGCAAGGAAACGGTTGCAAAGGAGTGGATCGAAAGGTTCGCGGAACTTCCTGTCGCCAATTTGAGCGATGTCATGTCGCGGATGACGGCCGGCGGCGCGCCGCTGCGACCGTACTACACTGGTGGTCGGATGGTCGGACCCGCAATCACTGTCAAGGCCCGGCCTGGCGACAACCTGATGGTCCACAAAGCCCTCGACATCGCCGAGCCGGGCGATATCGTGGTCGTCGATGCTGGAGGCGACCTGAGCAATGCGATCATCGGCGAATTGATGGTCGCGCATGCGGAGCAAAGAGGACTTGGCGGCATCGTGATCTTTGGTGCCATCCGTGACAGTGCAGAAATTCTGGCAGGGTCATTCCCGGTCTTTGCGGCGGGAGTCACGCATCGCGGCCCCTACAAGGACGGACCAGGCGAGGTCAACGTGCCGATTGCCATCAACGGCATGGTGATCAATCCCGGCGACCTCGTCTGCGGTGATGCCGACGGGGTTCTATCTGTACCCTCTGAGCTCCTTGAAGAGGTGTTCGTCGCAGCCTCCAAAAAGCACGCGGCCGAGACCAAGCAGATGGAGAACATCAAGCTCGGCAAAAATGACCGAGCCTGGGTTGACGCCACCCTTGCCCGACTGGGTTGTACAATTGAACCTTGAAGAGCGTGCGTGCGCGGCCATGTGCCGCGCATCTGTGCCGCCGTTAAGGTTTTGAGCGGAATCGAACAGCCGTTCATGTAGATAATGACTTTGGCGGAGTTCATTAGACTGGCAGCGATTTATTTCCGCAATGACAACCAGTACCGGGTATGCCGACGTTCACCCTTACGCGTAAATGCACCGATCTCCACGAGCTGCTGGAGGTCGCGTGTTGCTGTGGCGCGGGATGTGTCTGTGATCGAGATGTAGTTTTCGGCACTTAGCCCCCCCTTGAAGCCAGCCGTGCCTTCCTTGAAGATGCGCGCGACTACCTTTTCTTGCCGCTCGTTCAGCTTGTCCCGAAAACGATCATAGAACTTTGCTTTCTGGATGAAGAAATTTACGCGCTCTAGCGTCGCCTGTTGAGCATCCAGGATAGTTTCTGAAAAGAAAATGACCCAGTCGGTGATATCGAGCGTGCGCTGATGCCGCTCAAGCTCTGAATAGTAGGCTTTCCGCCTATTTTCGATTGTGAAGGCGAGTGAGATGAGGCTTGGCTGTCCTATGTTTTGCGCCAGGGATTTTTCAGCGAGCGCGCGCCCAATTCGGCCGTTGCCATCCTCAAATGGATGTATGCTTTCGAAGTAGAGGTGGCCTACTGCTGCGCGCGCCAAAGCTTGAAGAGACGTTTGGCCATCCGGCCCGGATTGATTGAACCATGTGATGAAGGTCTCCATCTCAGCGGCAATCTGGCGAGACGGGGGAGCCTCGAAGTGGATTGTGGGCTTATCCAATCGGCCTGACACGATCTGCATGGCGTCTTCATGCCTGCGATAAGCACCAACGGTTTCAATATATCGATTTCCGGCCATTAGCATTGAATGCCAGTGGAACAGTCCCTCATGACACAGCGGCCTATGCCAACTTCGATAGACATCCGCCATCATCTCGGCGATCCCCCGCTCTTGGGGGCGGATCTTTCTATCATCGGTGTTTAGCCCGAATTGCCGGCGGAGTGATGACTGGACACTCACGCGGTCCAGAAATTCCCCCTCAATTTCCGAGGTCTTGACCGCCTCGTCACTCAGCAATTCAATGCGCAGTTGGTTGCTGTCGTCATCGTTGAAATGCCGAACAGCACCGAAAACCTCGCCAGCGGACTGCAAGAATTTCTGCTCCAACTGTACCAAGCTTGCGGCGTCGTACCTGAAGTTTGGCCAATCGGCGTTCTTCCAGTTCCATTTCATGATTTATAGCGGCCCTCTCTATAACTCATAATTATTGCCATAATTGAGCTATTACAAGCCTATCTATCGCTCAGCAGCACAATCTGCAACTCTCCATTCAAGGGCGGCCATCGACTGATAATCACTTAAAGAACGATGGCCGCCAAAGCCGACAGTTCGCTCGGGCAAAATGGCTTCCGCCAAGAGGGCATCTTCCGCACGCTCAGCCAGACAGCAGCAACACGCGGCGACCGACGGCACCTTTTGTCCGGTCTGCGTCGACATCGCGATTGCTGCTCATTCTGAGGCCCCCATATGATCACGGGGGCACCTGGGGACGAGATCTATACCGCAGCATAAAGGTCGCCGCAGCCGCAATTCGTCAGCGGGATCGCATGGGCGTCAAAGATTGTTCAGGTGAAGCTGCAAGAGTTCGTCATAACAGGTCGGGTTCGCAGCAAGAACCGGATGCCCATTCAAGAACTCCGCACCACTTCCCGGGAAATCCAGGTTCCTGCCCCCGGCCTCGCGGACAAGGCAGAAGCCGGCCATGCAGTCCCAGGCGCGCATATGGGGCTCGTAATATCCAACCAGTCTGCCGGCTGCCACATAGGCCAGCATCAAGGCACCCGAACCGTTGCGGATGAAGTTACCACCTCGCTCCATCAGACCTGCGATGATCGCGCCGACGCGTTCCGGCGTGACATAGCTGTTGCAACCGATCCCCGTCATCGCATTCTGCAGGTTGCGGGACGGATCGAGGCGAAGTGGCTTGTCATTCAGCGTCGCGCCAAAGCCATGCGCGGAGGCATAGAGCTCGTCCGAACAAGGCACATGAATGACGCCAACAACCGGCTCTCCGTCGCGCATGATCGCAACCGAGACACACCAGGTCGGCATACCGTTGACAAAGGGCGCTGTGCCATCAATCGGATCAACGACCCAGGTGAAGCCGGAGGAGCCTTCGTCGTGTCCGAATTCTTCGCCCAGAAACCCGTCATTGGCGTAGATGTCGGCCACTTGCTCCTTCAGGAAAGTCTCCACGTTTCGGTCGGCGATCGAAACCACGTCCTGCAGGTCGCGCTTCGTTTCGATCACCAGCGTGTCGCGGCGATTGAAATAGTCGAGCGCGATGGCTCCCGCTTGCGCCGCCAGCGTCTTGGCCAGCGCAAAACGCGCCGCGAGTGCCGTATCATTCACAGTCATTCTCTGGATCCTTGATCTTCTTGAAATTAATCAGCCGCTGATGACGGCAATGCCACGGTTCTTGAACGTTAGTGTGACGTCGCTTGTAGCAGCATGGGCATGGTCGACGTCGTGATCGATAACGAAGAGTGTCCCGACATCCGTCTCAACCTCATATTCGACGTGACCGCCGAGGTAGGCCGAATGAAGGACGCGTCCCTTCAGGCCCTCTGTGCCGGCCGAGCCTATCCGGATGGCACCGGGGCGGACTGCGAGTTTGGCTGGGCCCTGGCTAGCTGTGGACCGCAGGCGATGATCGAGATTGCTGACGCGCACCAGGACTTCCCCGCCATCGGACTGCACGACCTCGCAGGGCAGCACATTCGCCTCCCCCATGAAGTCGGCGATGAAAGGCGAGGCCGGCGCTTCGTAGAGTTCACGCGGTGCACCAGACTGAGCGATCTCGCCATCCTTCATCACGATGATCCGGTCGGAAACGGCAAGCGCCTCGTCTTGGTCATGGGTGACATAGACGGCGGTGAAACCGAGACGTTGCTGGAGGTCGCGGATCTCGGTCCGGACACGCCGCCTCAAGCGCGCATCGAGATTGGAGAGCGGCTCGTCCAGCAGCAGCACTTGCGGCTCCAGCACCAGGGCACGGGCAACAGCGACACGCTGCTGCTGGCCGCCTGACAGTTCTGCCGGTAGACGATGGCCCATGCCGGCAAGCCCGACCAGCTTGAGGCCCTCTTCGGCTTTCTCGCGCGCTTCCTTCTTGCCCAAGCCGGATGACTGTAGGCCATAGGCGACGTTTTCGAGCGAGCTCATATGCGGAAAGAGAGCATAGGACTGGAATACCATGGAGACATCGCGCTCGTTGGCTGGCAGCATGGTCACATCCTTGCCGCCGATCAGGATCTTTCCGGAGGTCGGGTGCTCCAGCCCCGCCAGCATACGCAGTGTCGTGGTCTTTCCACAGCCGGAGGGGCCTAGCAGGGTCACCAAAGTGCCGGGCTCGATGGTGAGGGAAAGATCGTGGATGGCGGTGAAGGCGCCGAAGGTCTTGCGGACATTCTGAAAGGTAACGGATCCGGCTTTGACGGTGATCATGCGGTTTTCTCCTGACCGAGAGGAACGGAACGAGTATCGCCGAGACCGGCAACACGATTTTCGCGGCGCAGTTTGCGTTCGCCGACAAGGAGCTGGAAACCACCGATGACCGTAATCATCACGACGATCAGCATTGAGGAATAGGCAATCGCCACGCCGTATTCGCCATTCTCGACAAGGCCGACAATGTAGGAGGTTGCCATATTGTGTTCGGCGCTGACGAGGAAGATGACGGCGCTGATCGAGGTGATGGCTCGCACGAACGAATAGACGAGTGCTGCCGTGATGGCGGGCCGCAGGAGCGGAAGGATGATCTTGCGCACCGTGCGGAAGCTGTCGGCTCGAAGCGTCAGCGAGGCCTCGTCCAGGCTCTTGTCGAGCTGGCTCATCGCCGCGATCCCGCCGCGCACGCCGACCGGCATGTTGCGGAAGACGAAGCAGGCGATCAGGATCAAGGCTGAGCCGGTCATTTCGAGCGGCGGCAGATTGAAGGCCATGATGTAGCTGACGCCAATAACCGTGCCCGGGATGGCGAAGCTCATCATCAGGGCGAACTCGAAGAGGTTCCGGCCAGCGAACTTCTGGCGCACGATGATGTAGGCAGTCAGAAGTCCGACGGCGGCAGTGAGCGGTGCCGAGATCAGCGCGATTTCCATGGTCGTCCAGAAGGAATTCCAGGCAACGCCCGTCCAGGCGATCGAGCCATTCTGGATGCTGACGGAAAACGCGCGTGCGTAGTGTTCGAGCGTCAGCGTGTTGTCCAGGCCCCAGGTGGTCACGAAGCCACCGACGAGGATCATACCGTAGATGACGACGGTGAAAATCATCCACGGGACGACAAGAGCATGCACGCCGATCGAGATGCCACGCGGCAGGGCAATATGAGCGCCGCTGTCTCCCTTACCGGTGACGGTTGCAAAGTTCTTGCCCGACAACCACAGGCGCTGGGCGAGAAAGGCCGACAGCGTGAAGAAGAGGAGGACCAGCGCCAGCACGGCTGCCCGTGATGGATCATTTTGCGAGCCGACCACGGCGAAGAAAATCTCTGTCGAGAGCACACCATTGCTGCCGCCGAGTACCAGTGGATTGCCGAAGTCGGCCATGCTCTCGATGAAGCCAATTAGAAATGCATTGGCAAGACCGGGCTTCATCAGAGGCAGGGATACCCGCCAGAAGGTGCGCCAACGGTTGGCCCTCAGCGTCTGCGACGCCTCTTCCATCGACGGGCTGACACCTTCGACGACACCGATCAGGACGAGAAAAGAAATCGGCGTGAAAGATAGGACCTGTGCAATCCAGATGCCGGTCAAGCCATAGAGCCAGCGGCCAGGCTCGATGCCGAAGAGGCTTGACAGACTTTCGGTGACCACGCCGGCGCGACCGAAGAGAAGAACGAGCGCAAGCCCGATGACGAAGGGCGGCGTGATAATCGGCAGGACAGTGAGAAGGCGCAGGCCCTTCTTGAAAGGAAAGCGGGTGCGTGTCGCCACAAGAGCGAAGGAGAGGCCCAGCAATGTAGAGGCGGACGCCGTCATGATGGCGAGCGTGAAAGTGCGCCAGGCGACACCACAGCGTCCGTCACCCACCAGGCAGCTCAGGCTCCAGATGCCGGGATCCTGCATATTACGGATGAAATCATCTGGCTTGAAAGAGCCATCGAAATCCTGGACCGCAGCGACGAGCATGCTACCGATTGGGTAAAAGACGAAAACGAAAACGAGGAACACAAGCAGCGAAATCGAACCGACGACGAAGGCATCGCCCTTCATCACGCCCCGCTCGACCAGACCGAAGGCGAACATGAGGACAAAGACGATCGCCATGGTCACGGCGCCGGCGCCCATGGATGGTTGGCCATCCGAGAGCGGCCCGAAGAGGGTTTCGCTGATCCCCCAGGTCCAGCCGGAAAACCCGACCGCAAGCCCCTGCAGGCAGAGATAGACGAGGCCGGCGGCACCGGCGGCCGAAAAGAAAGCTCCACGGCGCATAGGGTCGGCAATGAAACGTGCTGCAAGACCAAGACTGAAGAAGAGGACAACCCCGAGGAGCCAGAGGCGGCCGTGACCCAAAAGCTGCAGAAAGCCCGGCGCGGTGTCCTCTGTGGAGGGAAAATCACCCAGCCAGCCGAGGCCGAAGAAGCCAGTTTCCAGCCTGTACCAGGGAAGCAGAATGAAGGTCGCGGCTCCAAAGGCCAGCAACAGGTCCAGTCTGCGGTTGCCATGTCTCATGGTCGACCTCATTCGTAGATTCGCAGGAAGAGAGATGGACCGGCGATCCGGAGACCGCCGGCGGAAAGGGGCAAGCGTCAGTTGGCGACGGCGCCGATCTCACGATCCCAGCGCTCGAGCAGTGCCTTGCGCTTGTCCGGGTCGCCGTAGGTCTTGAAGTCATAATCGATGAGCTTGATGTCCTCGAAGCGAGGAGCCTCCTTGGGGATTTCGGCGCTCTTGTTCGACGGGAGCTGGAAGGACTTGGCATCCTTCATGCGCGACTGGACATCCGGCTTCAGTGACCAGTCGTACCAGGTCTTGGCATTCTCCATGTTCCGGGCGCCCTTGACGATCGACATCGAGCCGATCTCGTAACCGGTGCCTTCGCAAGGTGCGACCGACTTGACCGGGAATCCTTCGGCCGTCTGGGCGACAGCGTCATGCATGAAGACGATGCCAAGACCGGTCTCTCCACGGGCAGCAGCCTTGACCGGTGCGGATCCGGATTTGGTGTATTGCGCGATGTTCGCATTGAGCGCCTTCAGGTATTCGAAGGCCTTGTCTTCACCCATGATCTGTACGAGCGATGCGAGAGCCGTGTAGGCTGTCCCGGACGAATTGGGATTGGCCACCTGGATCTCTCCCTTCAGCTCGGGTGCCAGGAGATCGGCCCAGCAGACCGGTTCCTTATAGCCCTTCTGCTTGAAGATCTCGGTGTTGTAGCCCCAGCCGAGCGCACCGGCATAGACGCCGACGGTCTTGAAACCCGAGCTTTCGGCCTGGCTCTTTGCCCAATCCTGCAACTGGTCCAACATCGGCGACTTGTACTCTTCCGTCAGCCCTTCGGAAGCGGCCTGGAGATGGGGGTCGCCAGTGCCGGCCCACCACAGGTCGGTCTTGGGGTTGCGCGCTTCGGCACGGATCTTGGCATAAGCTTCGCCCGAGGACATGCGGACCATGTTGACCTTGATGTCGTGGGCTTTCTCGAAATCGCCCTGCATCTGTTCGCAGATGACGACGTCGGCCGCGCAAATGAGGTTGAGCTCACCGGCGGCCAGGGCCGAGCCGGCAGACAAGCTCGTGCCGGCGAAGAGTAGAGTGGATAGAAGTGTCAGTCGCATGGGTATCCTCCTGTTGCTTGCGTCTGATGGAAGTCGAATACGATGGACAAGCCTTCGGCGGCGGCGCCGAGAAGGCGCCGTTTCAGCGGCGGTCCGGATGTTGAAAAATCAGTTGGTCGGGTTGATCTCGCTATCGAAACGGCTCAGCAGCCGACTTCGCTGTTCGGGTGAACCAAAGGTGGCAAAATCATAGTCCACCGTCTTGATCATCGAGATGTCGGGAGCGGCAGGCGGCAGCATGGCCTTTGCGTTGGATGGGACCTGGTTCTGGCCGGCCGCTGCACCGGTTGCCTGCCCTTCGGGGCTCAGCGCAAAATCGACGAAGCGGCGCGCCTCTTCCAGATTGCGGCTGCCCTTGACGATGCTGACAGCTCCGATCTCATAGCCGGTGCCCTCGCAAGGCGCCACGATCATGAGGGGAGCGCCCGCCTCCTTCTGGGTGACGGCATCATGCATGAAGGAGATGCCGATCGTGATCTCTCCCCTGCCCGCGGCCTTGACCGGCTCGGCGCCAGCCTTGGTGTACTCGGTAATATTCCGGCCGAGCTCGCGCATATAGGCGAAGGCTTCATCCTCGCCGAGCAATTGCACGAGTGTCACAAGCGTCGTGAAAGCAGTGCCCGAGGAATGCGGGTTTCCGGACAGGATATGGCCGCGATAGATCGGCTTGGCGAGATCCTTCCAGCAGTTGGGTGCCGGTAACCCTGCAGCCGAGAGAAGATCCGCGTTGTAGGCGAAGCCGAGCGCGCCGGCATAGAGGCCGACGGATGTGCCGCCAGACAGAGAGAAGAAGTTTCGCGCCCATGGCAGAAGGTCAGCTTCCTGTTTGGGACGATGGGGCTCAAGGAGGCCTTCATAGGCAGCCTGCAGGTGCGTGACACCGGTGCCACCCAACCAGACATCGACGGTCGGCGCATCCTTCTCGGCCCGTACATAGTCGAGTATCTCTCCGGTACTCATCCGCGGCATGTTGACCGCAAGGCCGGTTTTGGCCTCGTAGGTCTTCTCCATGACGGCGCACCAGACTTCGTCGACACCGCAGAGAATGTTCAGCGTGTCTGCTGCCCGGGAGCCCGGAGCCGTGGCGAAGGTCACAAGTAACCCGGCGCCGATGGCGTTCAATAACTTCACGTCGTCCTCCCCTGGAACCTCCCCGTTCCAATGAATGAAGCATGTCCGTATCTGTTCGGGCTGGCAACCCGGAGAATGGTTACCGATCTTTCACCGCGACGTCGTCACCCGTTGCAGAGATTGCAAATGTTACAATTGTGACGTTTCTCGATAACCACCAAGTCTTTTGCGTTTTCGCCCTGCCCGGTTATGATGCCGATGGGAGGACTGCAACGTGTTGAACCAGAAGGTAAAAATTCTGATCGTCGAGGACGATCCGGATATGGCAGAGCTTATCTGTGACCTGGTGGAGGCAGAAGGCTGGATCCCGCTGACGGCACCATCCGCCGAGGCCGCGCAAGAGCGCTTGCAACATGAGACTGTTCAACTTGTTCTGGTTGATCACAATCTGCCCGGTCTGTCTGGACGCGCCTTCGCGCAGCGTCTGAGAGCTCAGACCGATGTCGGCATCGTTATGGTAACGGCAGCAGGCAGCGCGACCGATCGGGTGCTGGGACTGGAGACGGCAGCGGACGACTATGTCGTTAAACCGTTCGAACCGAATGAGCTCACCGCACGGATCAAGGCGGTTCTCCGTCGCACCCATCCGCAACTGCGCCAAGACAGGGAGGGCGAACGCGAACAGACGCCGGCAGCGCTCAGGCTCGGCGAATGGGCCGTCGATCTCGGTCAACGCCGGGCCGTTTGCCTCACCGATCCGACAAAGACGCTGACGTCAGCGGAGTTTGCCCTGCTCGAGATTCTTGCCGAAACGCCGAACAACCCCGTCAGCCGCGCCCAGATTCTCGACCGGATGGGAGCCGACTCCGATCGTTTCGTCGATCGAAACGTCGATGTTCTGGTCCTGCGCCTCAGGCGCAAGATCGAGCGAAACCCTGATCTTCCCCGCCATATTCAGACGCGACGCGGCAAAGGCTATGTGCTCCACACAGACGACGCCGGATCATTGCCTTGATCAACCGCGCCTACTTCTCCTCCATTGCCTTTCGATTGCCCTTCGCAATCGCCTTCATCTGCGTTTCTGTTCTGCTCCTATCGACCGTCGCCATCTATGGTCTGCAGAGGGCGCGCAGTGAAATGTCAGCCTACAGCGTGCAAGCCTTCTCCAGTCTCGCCAAGGTCTCGCTCGTATCGAGACAGGTCTCGGACCTCGTTTCAAGCGCACCGTTCCTGATGAATGCCACGTCCCCCTACCGCGTTTCGAGCGAAAGTCGCGCCGTCGTCGCCCAGGTGGAGACACTTCTTCAAACCATGGCGCCGGATAAGCCAGGCTCTGCCATGCAGGGCACCGGTGCGCACCGGATCATCGAACTGCTTGAGAGCATTAAGTCCCAGACACTGGCACTTGCGGCAAATGCCGATGCCGCACAAATGCACAAGGCTGAAGCGGCCGTCGCACTCGGAGAGATAGCGACCGCTCGCGCCATTCAGGATCAAGAACTACGGCAGCGTCTGAATGACATCGCACAATCAGCCTCCACGTCGGACAGCCTCTTCCAGCTAGGTGAACTTCAACGACGCTTCGTCGCCGAAACCTCCGCACGCATGCTGGTGCCAGGCCCCAATCTGCGGGTCTCGCCCGCACAGCTTGACCCCTATCGGAGGATCTTCGAGGCTCAGACACGCTACCTCCTGGAAATGTTCACGATCCGCGCATCCGTCTCGCGCCTGCATACCGTATCGCGGGATCTCTCGCACGCGACGGAAACCCAGTCGGAGGTGGTTGCCAGCGCGCTGAACCGGAACCTCGAATCCACGTCCAGCGCCTTGCGCCAGTTGCTCGTCATGATCGTGCTGGCATCTCTCGCCGTCGTTATCCTGGCAATCCTCTCCATCCGCTCGGTAATTCGGGTCTCGCACGGGATCGGAGACCTCTCGCGGGGCATGAATGCGCTGGCACGCGGAGAAGAAAATGTAGGACCGCCTGTCTACGCCGGGACGGAAACCGAGTTGATCCGGTTGCTCGATGCCTTTCGCGCCTTCAAGGAGAGCGTGGATCGGGTGTCCCGCCTAAGGAGAACCGCAGAAGCGGCCGCGCGCACAATCCGTTCAACGTTTCGCACTATGAACGAAGGCATTGCCCTGTTCGATCCGGCGGGCCGACCCATCACCATGAACCGTCGCATCGTAGAACTGATGAGGCAGACGGGCTCGTCGCGAAAAATGCCTCTGCGCCGTTTTGTCGGGACGGTGCCCGAGATTGATCCGTGGCTGATGCCCACCGAAGACGAAACCGGCTCACTCCAGGAGCGAAATGTGCTCCGTCATCGGTTTCCCGATGACCAGGTCGTGGAGATCTCCGCTTCACGGCAACCGGACGGCGGTGTGGTCTTGCTTGCTCGTGACGTAACGGCCATGGATCGGCAGGAAGTGGAGGCGGCCCGTGCCCAGCGCCTCGACGTGGTGATGCGCATGACGCATCAGGTAAGCCACGAGGTCGGCAATATGATTGGCATCATAACCGGCAGTCTTGGTCTGCTGGAACGCGAACCTGGCTACACAGAACGACAAAAGCGACATTTGGGGCGCATACGAAAGGCAGCGGAACGCGGACGGGCACTCGCCTCCAGCATGTTGTCCGTAGGCAGCCAGCAGCAGATACGTCCAGCCTCGATCGAGATCGCCACGATCCTTCACGGCATGGCTGATGTACTGGAAATGGCGATCGGCGCCCGCAATCGGCTAGAGCTGGACCTTACCGCTACTCTGCCAACCGTCAGCCTCGATCCTGCGCTGCTCGAGCAATCCATCCTGAACCTCTGTCTGAACGCCTCAGCAGCCATGCCGGACGGTGGGACGATCCGAGTGGAAGCGCTCGGGACTGCCGAAACCATAATCATCGCCGTTACCGACGAAGGTGTGGGAATGTCACCTGAAGTTCTCGATCAGGCGATGGAGCCTTACTTTACCACGCGCTCGAAAACTGGTGGCTCGGGTCTCGGGCTCGCAATGGTCTACGGGTTTGTCCGTCAGTCTGGTGGTGAGGTCAGGATCACCTCTCGCCCAGGGGAAGGCACGCGCGTGGAGCTTTGTTTTCCTGCCATCGAAGTGGGATATGACGCCATAGCGGGCTGAACACGAGCGGATCCGAGCTAGCCGTTGAAAGCCTTCCGCCTTCGAACATCCTATCGCTATAGCTAACGCGCCTTGAAAAGATTCGAGCGATCCCGGCGTTCCGTAGAAGACCGGTCGCAGGGGCCGGTCTTCTACGAGAGAATGGAACTTATCGCGCCGCTTCTTCAATCACGTCTGCGACTGCGTGTGGCTGGGAGACCATGACCACGTGGGAAGCGCCTTCCAAGATGACCGCGCGCTTTGAGCCTGCGCGCTCAGCCATGAACCCTAGCGCCTTGGCGGGAATGTTCTTATCGCCGTCACCATAGACGAAGTAAGATGGCAGCACCTTCCAGACCGGCTTGCCTGATTTTTTCCGTCAGTGCCGCCTCGGTGATCGGCCGCTGGCCGGCCGCCATCAGCGCAGCGTCGTCGACGCCCACGTCATGAGCAAACTGGTCGCGTGCTGGAGGGCAAAGCCGTCTATCTCTTGAACGAGGACTGGGTCGAGGTCGAGGCCGGTGACTATATGTGGCTACGCGCCTACTGCTACAACGGGATGCCTGCCGATTGATGTCGCCCGGTGCCAAGGTTGGAATGAGAACCTGTTGCACATAGGCCTGGAATGCGATCCCGTTCATCGCACCGTCCAAGACCGTGGGCGCGGTCATGCCGGATAGCTTGAGCGCTCCAGTAAACGTCGTCGTCTTCCAGTGTTCGTGTGGGATCGGGGAGCGGCATCGTTCTCCACAAAGGGCCCGTCCGCGAAGCCGTGACATCTTCGTGCTCAGGCCTGTTTCATCGATGAAGACGAGGCGCGCCGGATCGAGATCGAGCTGGCCGTCGAACCAGTCCTGGCGACGCTTCAGGAGGTCGGGACGCTCCTGCTCCAGTGCGCGTGCGGTCTTTTATGGGATGGCCCGCCCCTCCCGCCAGCGTCGAGTTATGATGCTGGTGTGCTTGAGAGAAAGGAGCGAACCGATGACCATAGTGACCCTTGGAATAGATCTGGGCAAGAACCTCAA